>Ga0213827_1000960_pt1 | contig 18206 bp, 14 predicted proteins | sample MC6MC0898MG_FD_180669 | JGI IMG/M metagenome (GOLD analysis project Ga0213827, IMG submission 180669) | Enriched soil aggregate microbial communities from Iowa State University, Ames, United States - MC6-MC0898-MG | ecosystem: Environmental > Terrestrial > Soil > Unclassified | place: USA: Iowa...
GCCGACGACCGCGATGCCACCGCCAAGGCCTTCACCGCCGGCCTGGACCTGAGCATGCAGAGCGGCTTCTATGCCGAGCACCTGCCGGGCCTGATCGAAAGCGGCGAGGTGCCGATGGCCACGCTGGATGAATCGGTGCGCCGCATCCTGCGCCTGAAGGACGCCATCGGCCTGTTCGACGACCCCTACCGCTCGCTGGACCTGGACCGCGAAGCGTCGACCGCGCATATCGCCGCGCACGACGCGCTCTCGCGCGATGCCGCGCGTCGCTCGATCGTGCTGCTCAAGAACACCGACGCGGTGCTGCCGCTGAAGAAGACCGGCCAGAAGATCGCGTTGATCGGCCCGTTCGTGCAGGACCGCGAGAACATCGAGGGCTGCTGGACGCTGTTCGGCGACAAGACGCGCTACGTGAGCCTGGAAACCGGCGTGCGCGCGGCGATCGGCGATGAGGCGCTGCTGGAAATCGTGCCCGGCTGCGACCTCGAAGCGGCCGTGCAGGATGGCATCGAGCAGGCCGTGGCCGCCGCGTTGCGCGCCGACGTGGTGGTGCTGGCGCTGGGCGAGCCGCAGCGTTACAGCGGCGAAGCGCAGTCGCGCGTGGAAATCACCCTGCCGGCGGCGCAGCAGGCGCTGGCCGAAGCGGTGGCGATGACCGGCAAGCCGCTGGTGGTGCTGCTGCGCAATGGCCGCGCGCTGGCGCTGCAGGGCGCGGTGCGCAACGCGCACGCCGTGGCGATCACCTGGTACCTGGGCACCCAGACCGGCCACGCGGTGGCCGATGTGCTGTTCGGCGATTACAACCCGTCCGGGCGCCTGCCGGTGAGCTTCCCGCAGGTGTCGGGCCAGCAGCCGTTCTTCTACAACCACCCGCGCACCGGTCGCCCGGAGTTGCCGACGATGTCCGAGTTCAAGGCGCGCTGGCGCGAGATCCCGAACGAGGCGCTGTACCCGTTCGGCCATGGCGTGGGCTACACCACCTTCGGCTATGGCGTGCCGCAGCTGAGCAGCCAGACCCTGGGCTGGGACGACAGCCTGACCATCAGCACCACGCTGACCAATACCGGTGCGGTGGCGGGCGAGGAAGTGGTGCAGCTGTACATCCACGACCGCGTGGCCAGCCGCGTGCGACCGGTGCGCGAGCTGAAGGACTTCCGCAAGGTAGCGCTGCAGCCGGGCCAGAGCACCCAGGTGGTATTCATCCTGGACCGCCACGCGCTGGGCTTCACCGGCCGCGATGGCGTGTTCCGCGCCGAGCCCGGCCAGTTCGAGCTGTGGGTGTGCGCGTCGTCGGCAAGCGGCGAGCCGGTGATCTTCGAGCTGCTGGCCGGCTGAAAGCATGGCGGCGGCCCCGTAGAGCCGACCGTTGGTCGGCTGCTCTTACCTGCCACCGCCCACACTCCAGTCCGCCCTGGATGAACGCAGCCGACCAACGGTCGGCTCTACGCGGTAGCCGTCAACCGTAGAGCCGACCGTTGGTCGGCTGCCTTGCGTGCCACCGCCCACGTTCCAGTCCCCCCTTGATGAACGCAGCCGACCAACGGTCGGCTCTACGCGGCGGCCGTCAACCGTAGAGCCGACCGTTGGTCGGCTGCCTTTACGTGCCACCGCCCACGTTCCAGTCCGCCCTCGATGAACGCAGCCGACCAACGGTCGGCTCTACGCGGTGGCCGTCAACCGTAGAGCCGACCGTTGGTCGGCTGCTCTTACGTACCACCGCCCACGTTCCAGTCCGCCCTGGATGAACGCAGCCGACCAACGGTCGGCTCTACCCGGTAGCCGTCAACGTAGAGCCGACCGTTGGTCGGCTGCCTTTACGCGCCACCGCCCGCGTTCCAGTCCCCCCTCGATGAACGCAGCCGACCAACGGTCGGCTCTACGCGGTGGCCGTCATTGGCGGCTGACAGGGGGGCGGGTACGCTGGCGTCCTTGCGAAACCGATGGAGCCGAGCATGCGTGTGATCCGAATCCTGGTACCTACCCTGTTGCTGGCGGCATGTTCGCAGCCGGCACCGCCGGCGGCTGACGGGGCTGCCCCGGCCACCTCGCCGCCAGCCGCCACGGCCACGCCCAGCGAGGATGCCCCGGTCGCTGGCCTGTCCCCCGATGCGGTAGACGCCACGGCGCCGCCGGCCGCGACCGACCCCCTGCCAGCGACGGAGCCCGCATCAGCGGCGGCCGCTGCGGGGGACATCGATGCCGACACCGATGGCGATGTACGCCAGCGCATCGAGCGCCTGCTCGGCGATGCGCCCCGTTACGAAGCGGTGTTCACGGCCCTGAAGAAGGGCGTGGCTGCGCATGATGCCAAGGCCGTCGCCGCGCTGGTGCTGTATCCGTTGAACGTCAACGTGGGCGGCAAGAAGCGCAAGGTGGCCGATGCCGCCACCTTCGAGCGCGAGTACGACCGCATCATCACCGCCGATATCGCCAAGACCATCGCCGCGCAGACGTTCGAGGGCGTGTTCGTCAACGGGCAGGGGGTGATGCTGGGCAACGGGCAGATCTGGATCAACGGCGTGTGCCCGGCCAATGATTGCAGCCAGGCCAAGGTGGGCATCGTCACCGTGCAGGATTGACCCCCGGGGTGCCGGCCCATGGGCCGGCACCCCGCGTGCTCACGCCTTCGGAGCGAGCTTCAGCAGGCGCCCGTTCTTGCCATCTTCCAGCAGCCAGATCGCACCATCCGGGCCCTGTTCCACTTCGCGGATGCGCTCGCCCATGTCGAAGCGCTCGGCCTCGCGGGCGTTGTCGCCGTCGAAGGCCACCCGCACCAGCGCCTTGGACGACAGCCCGCCGATGAAGCCGCTGCCCGTCCACTGCGGGAACAGCGACCCGCTGTAGATGATGAAGCCGGCCGGCGAAATCACCGGGGTCCAGGTCACCTTGGGGGCAGCGAATTCCGGGCGGGTGGCGTGGTCGGGGATCTCGCGGCCGTCGTAATGGTTGCCGTTGGAGACGATCGGATACCCGTAGTTGGCGCCGCGCGTGATCAGGTTGAGTTCGTCGCCGCCGGCCGGGCCCATTTCATGCACCCACAGCTTGCCGCGTGCATCGAAGGCGATGCCCAATGCGTTGCGATGGCCGAGCGACCAGACCTGCGCGGCCACGCCGCCCTGCGAGGCGAAGGGATTGTCGGCCGGCACGCTGCCGTCGTCGTTGAGGCGCACGATCTTGCCGAGGTTGGCCGCCATGTCCTGGGCCGGGTCGAACTTCTGGCGTTCGCTGGAGGTGATCCACAGCTTGCCATCCGGGCCGAACGCCAGGCGGTGGCCGTAATGGCCCTTGCCCTCCACCTTGGGGGTCTGGCGCCAGATGACCTTGAGGTCATTGAGCGATCCGCTGCCATCGGCGGCCAGCACCAGTCGCGCGCGCGCCACGGCGGCACCACTGGTGGCGCCATCGCCGGCTTCGGCGTAGCTCAGGTACACCCACTGGTTCTTCGCGAACCCCGGGTGCGGCAGCACATCGCCAAACCCGCCCTGGCCGCCGTAGGCCACCTTGGGCACGCCGGTGATGCGGGCCGCCTTGCCGGTGGTCAGGTCCACGTGCTGCAGCACGCCGGCCTTTTCGCTGACCAGCAGGCTGCCATCGGGCAGGAAGCTCATCGCCCACGGTTCGTCGAAGCGGGTCACTTCGGTGGCGGCGAACGGCCACTGGGCCTTCTCCAGCACGGGGGCGGCGGCCTTGTCGGCGGCCACGCAGGCGGTGGTGAACACGGGCAGGGTGAGGGCGACGGCGAGCGAAAGCAGGCGCTTGCGGGTCATGAGGTATCTCCGGGTGGGGATGCGATGGCCAGCCCTCGTTGTACAGCAAGCCCATCAACACCGCGTGCACCATACGTCACTGCCGGTAGGCGCGCGCACCGGGATCGGCTAACGTTGGCGCCGGCCGCCCGTGGGGCGGCGCGTGCGGCTTGCCGCCATCAAAGGGAGTTGGATCCATGAAGCAACAGGTGCACAAACCGTCCCCGGCCTTCATCGCCGCCTCGTGGAGCGCGCTGCTGCTCGGCGCGGTCGCTTACCTTATCGGCCTGTTCAACGCCGAGATGGCCCTCAACGAGAAGGGCTATTACCTCACCCTGCTGCTGTTCGGCCTGTTTGCCGCGGTATCGCTGCAGAAGAGCGTGCGCGACCGGGTGGAAGACATCCCGGTGAGCGGGCTGTACTACGCGCTGTGCTGGTTCGCGCTGATGGTCTCGCTGTTGCTGCTGCTGGTCGGGCTGTGGAATGCCACCCTGCTGCTCAGCGAGAAGGGCTTCTACGGCATGGCCTTCGCGCTGAGTCTGTTCGGTGCGGTGGCCGTACAAAAGAACACCCGCGACCTGATGGCCGCGGGTGGTCGTGAACGCGAGGTGCCGCCGCTGCCCAGCAGCGACTGAGTCACCCCCGGGGATGCCGCGCGGGCTCAGGTGCCGCGCGGCACGCCCTTGTCCAGGTGCGACTGGCGCAGCGCGGTGGATTCATCCCAGCCGCGGCGCACGGCGTTGCGCGCCTGTTCCCAGGTCAGCTTGCTCTTGCCACGTTCGTGCGCCCAACGCGTTTCCAGCTCCGCTTCGACCTGCTCGTAGGCGCGGATCACATCATCGGCGCGCGAGTTGTGGCCCAGCTGATACGCGGGCTCGTAGTCATCGAAGAACTGGGTGTTGTCGTAATACGGCTCGCTGGGAAAACGCTCACGCCAGTAGTCCGATACGGCCTGGCGCGGCACGCCGTCTTCCGGCACCCGGCCGGGGATCTGGTAGTCAGTAGGCATGGGATGGCTCCGGTTGGGTGAGGTTCCACCCTACCCAGCGGCCGGTTAACGCCATGGACCGACGAGGTGAATGCTGGATCAAGCACGCTTCACCGCGAGGCTGCCGTTCAGGCCGGCCGGTCCTTGCGCGGCAGCAGGTAGATCACCGCGCCCACCGCGAAGGCGATACCGGCCGCGGCGATGTTCTGCCAACTCGCGCTGACGAACAGTGCCACGCACAGCAGCAGCGCCAACACCGGAATCAACGGCCCACCGGGCAGCTTCAACGCGCCGGGACGGTCGCGGAAGCGCCGCGCCAGCACCAGCACGGCGGCCGCCGTGCCGATGTAGGCGAACAGGCGGGTGGTCATCGACAGCAGCGCCAGCTGCACGAACGAGCCGGACAGGGCCAGGGCCAGTGCGATCACGCCCTGGGTGACGATGGCCGCGGCCGGCGTGCGGAAGCGCGGGTGCACGTTGGCCAGCAGCTTGGGGCCATAACCGTCGCGGGCCAGCGCGAACAGGAAGCGCGGGCCCATCATCATGGTGTTGCTGTTGGTGCCCAGGATGGAAATGGTGGCGCCCACGGTGAGGATCAGCGCCAGCGCTTCACCGCCGAAGCGGGAGGCCGCATCGGCCAGGGGCGTCGGCGACGCCGCGAGGTTGGCCAGCGTGCCCTGCGCCACCAGCTGCACCGCGCCGTAGATGACGGTGACGCTGACGATCATGGTGATCAGCGCGAACGGGATGTCGCGGCGCGGGTTCTTGTACTCGCCCGCGGCGGCCGGGATGTTTTCGAAGCCGGCATAGGCGTACAGCAGCAGCAACGCCGCCTCGCCCATGCGCTGCAGGTCATGCGGGTCCGGGCGCACGCCGGAGAACGCCAGGTCCATGTCCACGTAGAACGCGCCGATCGCCACGAACAGCAGCAGGGGCACCAGCTTGCCGATCACCAGGATCACGCCGGTGCGCGCGGCCGAGCGCACGCCCGCCACGTTGACGGCGGTGAGGAAGCCCAGCGACACCACGATGATCGCCACGCGGCCCAGGTCGTGCCCGGCCCACGGCCAGAAGCGTGCAACCGCATCGGCCAGTGCATTGCTCAAGGCCGCCGCCGAACTGATCCGGGTCAGCCAGATCATCCAGCCGATCTCGAACCCGGCAAACCGCCCGAACGCCTCGCGTGCATACAGGTAGCTGCCGCCGGGTTCGTCGAAGTAGCTGGCCGCCTGCGCATAGCAGAGCACCAGCAAGGCCACCACGATGCCGGCGGCGACCACGCCCCACAGGCTGAACGGCCCGAGCAGGGCGACGGTGGCGGCGGGCAGCAGGTAGATGCCGCTGCCGATCACGTCGTTGATCGACAGCCCGACGATCTGCCAGCGGCTGACCGCGCGTTCCAGTTGCGGATCGGCCGGGGCGCTCATGACGCGGCGTCCGGTTGAACCGGCAGGTTCCAGTCGTACTGCAGCTGCTGGTACTGCGCGCGCGGCAGCAGCACGAACAACGGCCGCTGGGCCGGGTCCAGCCAGGCCAGCAGGCTGCGCATGTGCCCGGGCTGCATCGCCGTACAGCCGGCGGTCGGCTCACCGGGCGTGCGCCACAGGTGGGCGAAGATGCAGCTGCCGCGGCGGGGTTCGGCCTTCGGGTTGTGCTCGATCACGAAGCCCTCGCGATAGCGCACGTCGCCCTTGTTGTGCAGGTCCAGCCGCATCGGTTCGGTGGAGCCTTCCACCGCGTCGGCGCCCACCGCCTCGGCATCGACGATGCGGTTGTAGTACGGCGAATCGGGGACGTCCATGCAGTAGCTGCTGGCCTGCATCGGCTGGTAGGGCAGGGCCGTGGCGATCGTCGGTGCATAGCCGAAGGCCGGACCAATGCTGAAGATGCCGGCCGGGCTGCGGCCATCGCCTTCCTGCTTCACCGGGTCGCCGGGCTTCACCGGATCACCCGGCTGATGCGGGGCACTGCCCTGGGCCGGCAGCACGCCCACGCCCCAGGCACTGCCGTTGCGGCCGACGGCCACCGCGAATGCGTCACCGTGCGGTACCCATCCCCGGGGAGTGCGCGCATAGGCCTGCAACCGGCCATTCGTGGCGTCCCAGCCGTCGGTGATGACCACGATCATCTGCTGGTGGTCCTGCAAGGGCGCCACCGCCGGCGTGAGCGCGATGGCGGGCAGGGCGCTGGCGGCCAGCACGACGGCGAATACGGAGCGGAACATCGGCAGCATCGTGGCGGACTCCAAAAGACCAGGTGTCGATCAGGTATCGATCAGGTGTTCGATCCGTTCCAGGTTCACCCCGAGCTGGCGGTGGCGGTCCGGGTTGGCGTGGCACAACAGCACGAAGACGAAGTCCAGCAGGGACTGCAACGACGCACGGTACAGCAGTTGCGCGATGTGCGCCGCCGGGTCGTGGGCGCAGACCACCAGCGCTGCGTCGGCGTGCGCACGCAGCGGGTTGGCGCTGTGCCGGGTGATCGAGACCACCTTGCCGCCCACGTCCTGGAACTGCCGCGACAACTGGAACAGCTGCGGCAGCTTGCCGAACTCGGAGAACACCAGCATGGCATCGCCGGGGCGGGCGGCCGACAGGTTGGCCATCATCAGGATCGGGTCGGCGTGGTGCACGGTGAGCATGCCCAGCAGCGACAGCCGCATGGCGAACTCGCGCGCATACAGGCCGTCATCGCCCAGCCCGTACACGAACACCTTGGGCGCGCCGTCGAGCAGGCGCACGATCGCCTCCACGTCGGCCGGCGGGTTGGCCAGCCGGGTTTCTTCCTCGGCCGCGGCCTTGCTCAGGCGCAGGCGCTCGGCGATGCGGCTGTAGTCATCGCCGTCACTGGCCACCGGCGCCTGTGCCTGGGTGCCGTTGCCGGCGCGGGCCACGGCTTCGCCGATCGAATACTTCAGGTCCGGGTAGCCCTTGAAGCCGAGTTTCTGGCTGAACTTGACCACGCTGGACTGGCTGATCCCCAGCGCGCTGGCCAGCTGCTGTGAGGAGTAGTCGCGCAGCAGGTGGGCGTTGTCGAGGATGAAGTCGGCGATGCGGCGTTCGATCGCCGACATGTGGTCACGCTCGGAGCGGATTTTCACCAGGGGCGGCATGGAAAGGGCGTCAGGTCCGTTTGGGAGAGAATACGCAATGCACCCGGTAGAGCCGACCGTTGGTCGGCTGCACCGGGCAGGAGCGCGCGAAAGAGCCCCCATGGGGTGGCTCTACCCCGGGTCGGCCCGCTCGGCCAGGTGGACGCGGTGACGCCAACCGCGTGGATGTCCGGGTTACCACCGCGGCGGGGTGATCATCTCCAGCCCGCGTACCTCGGTGATGCCCAGTCCCGGCGCATCGCTGATGGTGATCTCCGACTCGTTGAAGTTGACCCCGCCGGTGACCGGGTTGAACTGGCCCAGCGACGGGCCATCCAGGTCGACCTTGGTGATCACCTCGCTCTTGGCCACGGCCAGGTGCACGGCGGCGGCCACGCTGATGCTCGACTCGATCATGCAGCCGATCATGCACGGCACGCCGTAGATGGCGGCGATGTCGGCAATCCGGATCGCATTGGACAGCCCACCGGTCTTCATCAGCTTGATGTTGATGATGTCCGCGGCGCGCTGCTGGATCAGGTCGACCACCTGGCCGGGGTTGAACACGCTTTCGTCGGCCATCACCGGCGTGTTGACCCGGTCGGTGACGTACTTCAGGCCACTGATGTCGGCCGCCTTGACCGGCTGCTCCAGCAGTTCCAGCACTACCCCGGCATCCTCCAGGGCGCGCATCGCGTGCACGGCCTGCTTGGCGGTCCAGCCCTGGTTGGCGTCCAGGCGTAGCAGCGCACGGCCCTGCACGGCGGCGTGGATCGCCTTGACCCGCTCGATGTCCAGCCCGATGTCCTTGCCGACCTTGATCTTCAGCGACTCGAAGCCGCGTTCGATCGCCGACAGCGAGTCGGCCACCATCTTGTCGATGTAGTCCACGCTGATGGTGATATCGGTGGTGATCACCGGGTCGCCACCACCGAGCATGCGGTAAAGCGGCGCGTTGTGCAGCTGCGCCCACAGGTCGTAGACGGCGATTTCCACGGCCGCCTTGGCGCTGGTATTGCGCTCCAGCGAGGTCTGGATGAGCGCGCACACGCGGTTGAGGTTGGCCACGTCCTGGCCGATCAGGCGCGGCTTGATGAAGCTGTTGATGGCCTCGATGATCGAGCCATGGGTGTCGCCGGTGATCACCGCCGTGGCCGGCGCTTCACCGTAGCCGGTGTGGCCGCTGTCGGTGCGCACCAGCACCACCACGTCCTCGACGGTATCCACCGTGCGCAGCGCGGTCTTGAACGGGGTTTTCAGCGGCACGCGCAGCATGCCGAGTTCGATGTCGGTGATCTTCATTCAGGGGTCTTGGCTCGAAGGCGCTGGATGTTGGTGATGCGATCGATGTAGCTGACGGTGTCGCTGGCCATCATCGGCTCCAGTGGCGTGACCGACACGCCGTTCAGATGCGCCTGCACGCGCGTGCCGTCGGCGCCGAACCAGCTGCCGCCCGCGGTGTCGTGGATGACCCAGGTGCGCCCGTCGACATGGCCGATGGCCACCATCACGTGGCCCGGGATGTAGACCAGGTCGCCGACCTGGAGCTGGTTCACTGCCTGCGCGCGCCTGGCCTTGCCGTCCTTCGGATCGAACGCGATCCGATCCAGTGCCGGGCTCACCGCCTGCGCGCTGGTATTGCGCGGCACCAGCACGCCGAAGCTGCGGTAGATCTCCGAGACAAAGCCGCTGCAGTCGCGGGTGCCGTAGTCATGGCCCCAGCCGTAGCGCTCGCCCAGGAACTTGAAGGCCTGCGTGAGCAGATGGCGCGGGGTCAGCGGCAGGTAGTCGGCGGCGCTGTCCTGGGCGCGCGGCAGCAGCGCGGGCACCAGCGCCAGGCTGCCATCTTCGTTGCGCACCGGCAGTTGCAGTACGTAGGCGGCATGCGCCTGCTGCCCGTTGACGGGGGTGGCCTGCGGCCAGTCGGCCAGCACCGGCAGGCGCACCCCCATGTCCAACTGCAGGCGCGAGACGCGGGGTTCGTCCGGGGTGTAGGCGGTGAACGCGGTGGCGCCGGTGATCACGCGATACGGCCCACGCTGGCCATAGCCCAGCACCGTGGCCGCATCGCCGATGCCGACGTAGCGCTTCTCCATCCATGCCGAATAGCGCTCGCTGGTGACGAACACCCACTGGCCGTCCGCGCTTTCATGCAGCACCGCGACCGCGTCGCCGGGGAACAGCGCCGATTCCTGCATGCGGTCGATATCGGTGTCGCCCTGGGTGGTGAACACCCGCAGAGTGGTCGGGAACGCGCGCAACGCGGCGCGCTGGGTGACCAGGCCGTAGCGCAGCGGTCGCTGCGCGGGGATCGCATCGAGGGCGAGGTTGGCCGTGGCCTGCGCGCGCTGGCGTGCATCGAGCGGCTGGCCGTCCTGCCCGAAGCTGGGTTTGGTCGGCCAGTTGGACAGTGCCTGGATGGCGGCGCGTACCTGCGCACGCGGCAGCTGCGCAGGCAGGGCGCGCAGGTCGTGGATGGAGGCGTCGTCGGCGCGCATGCGCGCGTTCTGCGCGGCGATCTGGGCTGCATCAAGGAGCAGGGCATCCGGCGAGGGCAGCCGCGCAGCCCAGTACTGCGGGGTGAGGTAGGCCTCGTGCAGGCCCACCACGTAGGGCAGCGGCGCGCCGGGATCGGGTGCCGGCGTGTCCGCCGCCCAGGTGGGCAGGCTGGCCACGGCCAGCAGCAGGCCCAGCACGTGCCGCGCGGGCGCGCGCCACGACGAGGTAAGGGATGCGGTCATGCAGGCGGCGTCCTTGGTGGGCGGGCAGAAGCGGTGTGCGGGGATCATGCCGCCCATTCCGTCGCGACATCGTCCGGGTAGCGCGACGGGAGCAGTGCGGCCGCGCGATAGCCATCGGCAGCGCGGACGTAGGCGCCGGCGCGCCACGGGAAGCGCGCGATGGCCGCGGCGATGGCTGCATCCAGCGTGGCCCGGTCAGGCCAGGTGTCGCCGCAGCTGCCGCAGCCCCAGACCGGCGGTGCCAGGGTATCCACGAAGCAGGCCACCCCGGTGCAGGCGCGGGCCGGGCAGGGCAGCTCGGGCAATCGTGGCGCGGGACGTGGCTGGCCGGGGGCGGCTGGGTCCACGGCGGTGCCGTGCAGGCAATGCGGGCAGTCGAGCATCAGGAAGCGCATGCCCTTGGCGCGCGACCGCGCAAACAGCGCCGCCTGCGGTCCCTCTGCCACGAAGGTGGCCGCGCAATGGTCGCAGCGCAGCTCAGGGGATGTCATCGCGCTCGTACTCCAGCCGCTGCGGGTGTCATGGAATACTTATTCCTTTCGATCTGGAATGCAAGAATAAATTATTGACCGGTGTCACGGCCCGTGTTACACAGCCCTTACCACCCGCGCTGGGGAAGTGTCGCTGTGGATCACGCCGTTCGCAAACCGCCTGTGCCCGTTGCCGTTGCCCTGTTGGCGGGGCTGCTGCTGTCGGCCGTCTCGGTGGCCGCAACGCCGGTGCCTGCGGACGACTCGGCCGAGGCGGCAGCGCTGGCGCAGGTGATCGACCTGATCGACGCGGGCCACTTTACCCGTGCCGCGATGCTCATCGACGCGCACGCCACCGCCGCCAGCGAGCCAGAGGATGCCTGGGCCTTCCAGCACGAGCGCATGCGCCGGATCCGGCTCGACTTCACCCTGGACGAGGCTGCGGCAAAGGCGGCGGTGCGCCGCGCCGTCCCGGACCTGCGCGATGCGGTGTTCGAGCGCTGGGACCGCCAGGGCCTGCTGGAACACCTGGACATCGATGGCACGCGGCGGTACTTCAAGCGCGCGCCGTCCAACCTGTTCCGACTGAGCAGCGAGGCGCGCGCACGCCGTCACGCCGATGCGCCGCTGCCCAGCGCGGGCCCGCTGGAAACCCTCAACGCCTACCACGCCAAGGTGGTGCAGGCGGCCACGGCCAGCGGCCGCACCTCGGTGCTCCCGCAGCGGGTGGAGGTGACCCAGTCGCTCACGGTGAAGGCCGATGCGGTGCCGGCCGGCACCACGCTGCGCGCCTGGATTCCCTATCCACGCGAGATCGCCGGCCAGCAGGACCACCTGCAATGGCGCGGCAGCGCGCCCGGCCAGGCCCGCATCGCCCCGCCTGGCACCCTGCAGCGCACCGCCTACCTGGAAGGCACGGCCGTGGCCGGGCAGCCGACCCGCTTCGAGATCCGCTACGCGCTGACGGTCTCGGCGCGGTATACCGCGATCGACCCGGCCACGGTGCGGCCCACGCCGAATGATCCGGCGCTCGCCCCGTACCTGGCCGAGCAACCGCCGCACGTGCGCATTACCCCGGCACTGCGGCTGTTCTCCGCGCAGGTGCTGCAGGGCGAGACACGACCGTATGAAGTGGCACGCCGCCTGTTCGATGCGGTCGATCAGATTCCCTGGGCCGGCGCGCGCGAGTACTCCACGCTGTCCAACATCAGCGACTACGCCCTGCGCGCCGGCCACGCCGACTGCGGCCAGCAGACGCTGCTGCTGATCACGCTGCTGCGCATGAACGGCATTCCCGCGCGCTGGCAGTCGGGCATGGTCTACGCCGACGACGCGGCGCACTACAGCAATTTGCACGACTGGGGCGCGCTGTACCTGGCGCCGTATGGCTGGGTGCCGATGGATGTCACCAGCGGCCGCCTGGACAGCCCGCAGCCGGCGCTGCGCGACTTCTATTTCGGTGGGCTCGATGCCTACCGCATCGCCTTCAACGACGACATCGGCCAGCCGCTGCTGCCAGCCAAGCGCTACCCGCGCTCGGACACGGTGGATTCGCAGCGCGGCGAAGTGGAGTGGGACGGCGGCAACCTGTACTTCGACCAATGGGACTACGACGTCCAGTCGCACATCGTGCCGCTGGACGCCACGCGGTAAACGGCGGTATCCACGATTCCATATCTGCAGGAGAGAGCAGGGAATGAATGCACATCGTATGAAGCGCGCGGCGTTGTACGCCGCGCTGGGTGTCTGTCTGGGCAGCCTGCTGCCGACCCTGGCCTCGGCCCAGAACGTGAGCGGCGCGGTCGCCGGGCGGGCCACCGCCGGTGACCAGGTCACCGTGGTCAGCACCGCCACCGGCCTGACCCGCACGGTCACCGTCAGCGGCGACGGCAGCTATCGCCTGGGCCAGCTGCCGATCGGCGACTACCGGCTGCAGCTCAGTCGCCAAGGCCAGACGCTGGGCGAACCGGTGGCGGTGAGCGTGGCCGTGGGCGGCACCACCACGGTCAACCTGGCCGGCGGCGGCGGGGTGGTCAACCTGGATGCGCTGCAGGTGGTCGGCACCCGCGTGGTCAACCGCGTCGATGTGTATTCCACCGAGACCTCGTTCAACGTCAACCGCCAGGAGATCTCGCGCCTGCCGGTGGCGCAGGACCTCTCGGCGGTGGCGCTGCTGGCACCGGGCGTGGTGGGCGGTAATTCGTCGTTCGGCGGGTTGTCCTTCGCCGGCTCTTCGGTGGCCGAGAACGCGGTTTTCATCAACGGCCTCAACGTCACCGACATGTACACCCGGCGCGGCTTCTCCAGCGCCCCGTTCGCCTTCTTCAACGAGTTCCAGGTCAAGACCGGCGGCTACTCGGTCGAGTTCGGCCGCTCCACCGGCGGCGTGATCAACGCGGTGACCCGCTCGGGCAGCAACGAGCTGCAGGGGGGCATCGAAGTGACTGCCGAGCCCAGCGCCTGGCGCTCCAGCGGCCGCGACCACTTCCATCGCGATGGCACCGCGCATTCCTACGCCAGCCGCGACGACAATTCGTTCTTCAAGACCAACGTGTGGGGGTCTGGCGCGCTGGTGCAGGACAAGCTGTTCCTGTTCGCGATGTATGAAGACCGCAGCGACAAGGGCCACAACACCTCCTCCGACGCGCTGACCTGGTTCAACAACAAGGCCGACAACGGCTTCTGGGGCGCCAAGCTGGACTGGAACATCACCGACAACCACAGCCTGGCGCTGCTGGCCTTCTCCGACGAGGGCGAGGTCACCAACGCGTCCTACAACTACGACTGGGACGATGCGGAACTGGGTGCTTACGGCGGCGACTCGGTCACCGAAACCGGCGGGCGCAACTGGTCGGCCACCTACACCGGCCACTTTGGTGAAACCTTCACCGCGCGCGCCATGGTCGGCCAGAACAACCAGCGCGCCTTCACCAGCTCCTCGCTGGATGAGGCCTGCAGCCCGGTGTTCACCGACAGCACCTACGCCTCGCGCCTGTCCAAGCTCAACGGGCTGCGCCCGGGTTGCCACCCCACCGGCGCCGCCGTGGCCGAGCGCGACGACACCCGCGACGTGGCCCGGCTGGACTTCGAATGGCAGCTCGGCCAGCACCTGTTGCGCTTCGGCGTCGACCGCGAGCTGATGACCACCGATCAGTCCACCCGCTATCCCGGCCCGACCCAGCTCAGCTACACCGCCTACGTCGCGCGCCCGGGCGATGAAGTGTGGGATGGCGCCAACGCCTACGTGCCGGCCGGCGTCACCGAGATGCTGCGCGCACGCAACCGCGTCTCCGGCGGCACCTTCGAAACCGAAGCCAACGCGTTCTACCTCGAAGACATCTGGAACATCACCCCCAACCTGATGCTCAACCTGGGCGTGCGCTGGGACCGCTTCGAGAACCGCACCGCCGACGGTGACGCCTTCATCAAGATGGACGACCTCATCGCCCCGCGCTTCGGCTTCTCCTGGGACATGAAGGGCGACGGCAGCACCAAGCTGTTCGGCAACGCCGGTCGCTACTACCTGCCGGTCACCAACAACATCAACGTCAACTTCGCCGGCGGGCTCACCGACGAGTACTCCTACTACGTGCTCAACGGCTGGCAGCAGCAGGCCAACCCGGTCACGGGCGCCCCGTACATGGCCCCGATCATCGGCCAGCAGATCGGCCCGGTCGACACCCGCATGAACACCGGCGCGGCCGATCTGCGCCAGAGCGTGGACAAGGACCTCAAGGCGGTCTACCAGGACGAGTACATCCTCGGCTTCCAGACCATGATCAACCAGGCCTGGTCGTGGGGCATCAACGCCACCTACCGGCGCATGACCCGCGCGCTGGACGACATGCGCATCAACTACACCCCGTGCGGCCCGACCCCCAGCACCCTGTGGCCGATCGCCAACCCGGGCGAGAGCCTCACCCTCTGGGGCGATTCCAGCATCGGCTGTGCCGAGGAAGGCTGGATCACCATCGACACCGCCAACAGCGGCTACCGCAAGGGCGGCAGCGGCGAGGTGGTGGGGTACTCCAAGCCCCGCCGCACGTACAAGGCTCTGGAGCTGCAGATCGACCGTGCGTGGGATGAGAAGTGGTTGTTCAATGCGTCCTACCTGTGGTCGCGCAGCGACGGCAACGTCGAAGGGACGGTCAACTCGGACACCAACTACGGCGATACCGGCATGGTCCAGCACTGGGACCACCCGGCCAACAACGAGCGCTATGGGCCGCTGTTCAACGACTTCCGCCACCAGTTCAAGTTCCGCGCCGCGTACGCGTTGAACGAGCAGTGGTCCTTCGGCACCACCCTGCAGGTGATGTCCGGTGGCCCGATCACCGCCTTCGGCGTGATGTGGCCCAACGACACCGTTGCCGGCGGCAGCACCTCCAGCGAAGGCAGCGGCGGCGGTACCGGCTGGCTGTGCGTGGCCAACTGCTCCGGCCCCTACAACCAGCGCCAGTTCGAGTATTCCCCGCGCGGTGCGTTCGGTCGCCTGCCGTGGACCTGGACCATGGGCGCCAACGTCACCTGGCGCTTGCCGGTAGAGGGCATCGACCTGAGTGCGCGGCTGTCGGTCTACAACCTGTTCAACAACCAGACCGTGGTCAACGTGCACCAGCGCTACGAGGCCCAACCGGGCCAGGTGCGCGAGAACACCTTCAACACCGGCACGCGCTGGCAGGCCCCGCGTTACACCCAGCTGATGGTGACCTGGAACTTCTGAGCCGGGCACCGTTGCCGGCCCGCACTGGGTAAGCTGTGATCCACCGGCGCCCCGCCTCGACGGGGCGCCGGTTTCCTTTCAAGGCCCCGTCCACCCCATGCCTTCCTGCCTGCCATCGCGCATCCATCGCCGCCGCACCACGCTCGCGCTGGCCGCCACGCTGACCCTGCTGCCGGGCGTTGGCGTCGCCGCCACCGACGCTGACGCGCGCGCCGTGTTTGAACCGATGCTCGAGCAGACCGTTGCCCGCGAGGACCTGCCTGGTATTGCCATGGCGGTGGTCGAGGACGGCGAGGTGGTGTTCTCGGCCACCCGCGGCGAGCGGAGGGCCGGCACCGGCCAGCGCATCGACGCCAACACGTTGTTCAAGATCGCCTCCAACAGCAAGGCGATGACCGCCGCGCTGCTGGCGCGGCTGGTCGACCGCGGCCTGCTGCGCTGGGACGATCCGGTCACCCGCTACCTGCCGCAGTTCCGCATGCACGATCCGTGGGTGACCGAGCACATGCAGGTGCGCGACCTGCTCATCCACAACAGCGGGCTGGGCCTGGGCGCGGGTGACCTGATGCTCTGGCCCGAGCCCAATGCCTTCACCCGCCAGGACGTCATCGCCGGGCTGGCCCACCTCAAGCCGGTGACCAGCTTCCGCAGCGGTTATGCCTACGACAACCTGATGTACGTGGTGGCCGGCGAAGTGGCCGCCGCTGCCGGTGGCAAGCCCTACGACCAACTGATGCGCGAGGAGGTGTTCGCGCCGCTGGGCATGCAGCGCTGCCAGGTGGGGGCCTGGTCGGTCACCCAGGTGGGCAACGTGGCCCAGCCGCACGTGCGCATCGATGGGCGCAACGCGATGCAGGGGACCGATGGGGACATGACCACCGACCGCCCCTCGATGGCTGCCGGCGGCATCCGCTGCAGCCTGGCCGACATGACCCGCTGGATGCAGGTACTGCTGGACCCGGCGCGTGCGCCGGGCTGGCTCAGCGCCGCCCAGCGCCGCGCGCTGTGGACCGCGCACATGCCGATGCCGATCAGCGAGCGGCAACGCCAGTGGGACAACGCGCACGTCTCCGCCTACGGCTACGGCTGGCGCCTGTCGGACATGGACGGGCAGTGGAAGGTGGCGCACACCGGCACCCTGTCGGGCATGTATTCCTCGCTGGCGCTGCTGCCGGACCGCCGCGTGGGCGTGGTGGTGCTGATCAACGGCGAGGCCGAGGATGCGCGCACCGCGCTGGTGCAGGCCGCGCTCAAGCACTACACCGATCCCACCGCTACCGAGGGTGTGGGCGGGTACCTGGACGCATTGGCCTGGGAGCGACAGCAGCGCGCGGCCGCCGGCCACGTGCGCCCGGATACCGGTGCGCGGCGCCCGGCCGACCTGCTGGCCACCCGCGCCTGGCAGGGGCGTTATGAAGACCCGTGGCTGGGCCCGGCCAGCGTCTGCCCCGACCAGGGCCAACTGCGCTTCCGCGTGGCCCGGTCGGGCTGGCTGCACGGCCAGGTGATGCAGGTGGGCGAGCGCTGGCTGGTGCAGTGGGATAGCCTGGGCGAGGACACCCAGCCGTGGCTGCAGGTGCAGCCCGGCGTGCCGCCCACGCTTACCCTGCGTGCCATCGATCCGGACATCGACTTCAGCTATGACTACCAGGACCTGCAGTTCACCCGCGTCGGCGATTGCCCGTAGCGCCGTCGCGTTGTTGCTGCTGGCCGCAGTGGCCAACGCGCAGCCGGGCACGGTGACGGTATCGCCAGCGCGCGACGCGGCCGCCGCCGGCCTGGTCGACATCCGCACGCTGGCGCCGGACATCGCCCTGGACATGCGCTATGCCGGCGCGGACAACTTCACCGGCCGTCGCGTGCCCGGCTACGACGCGCCCACGTGCTACCTGCTGGCGCCGGCGGCCACCGCACTGGCCGCGGTCGAGGCCGAACTGCACGCCGATGGTTACGCCCTGCGCGTGTTCGACTGCTACCGACCGGTGCAGGCGGTGCGCGCCTTCGTGGCCTGGGCGCACGACCCGACCGAGCAGTCGCGCAAGGCGCTGCACTACCCGGGCCTGGACAAGCCCGCGCTGCTCGACGGCTATATCGCCGAAACCTCCGGCCACAGCCGCGCCGCCACCGTCGACCTGACCCTGCTCGACTGCCGCAGCGGCCCCTGCGTCGCCCTGGACATGGGCACCGAGTTTGATTTCTTCGGTCCGCGCGCGCATACCGACGCGGCCGACATCAGCGCCGTGCAGCGCGCGAACCGCCAGCAGTTGCGCGCCGCGATGGAGCGCCATGGATTTGCCAACTACCCGCTGGAATGGTGGCACTACACCCTCCGCCCCGAGCCAGACCCGCATACCGCCTACGACGTGCCGGTGCGCTGAGCATCGGCCGGGCAGGGCGGGCCGCTACACTGTGCGCTCACCGCACCCCCGGATCACGATGAACCTGCC
>Ga0213827_1000961_pt1 | contig 18190 bp, 13 predicted proteins | sample MC6MC0898MG_FD_180669 | JGI IMG/M metagenome (GOLD analysis project Ga0213827, IMG submission 180669) | Enriched soil aggregate microbial communities from Iowa State University, Ames, United States - MC6-MC0898-MG | ecosystem: Environmental > Terrestrial > Soil > Unclassified | place: USA: Iowa...
GAGGCGCCGCCATGCAGGATGCCGTAGGGCTGGCGGGTGCGTTCCTCGACCGGCATGGTCGCGCTGACCCAGTCCTCGCCGGCCGCGGTGAAGACGATGCCCAGATGGTCGATCAGGGTGGTGCGGCTGAGTGCGTTGAGTGCCTCGATCGACACCGCTTCGCGGAATACCTGGGCCATGCGGCGTCTCCGTGCGACGAAAGGAATTACAGGATCGGCACCAGGCCGGCGCCGAAGGCGGTGAGCATGCGCACCAGCAGCCACTTCGGGCCGACGTTGACCTCGGGGAAGTCACCGACCGAGACGTAGCAGGTGTGGAAGTCCTTGTCCTGGCGACGCAACGGCTCGGGGCAGTTCGGCCCGGGCTGGAACTCGTAATCGGTGGCGTAGCGCCACGGCCAGAAATCCAGCACCGGCAAAGCCTCGGAGGCCTTGCCGACGCTGTAGTTCAGGCCCGACAGCACCGGCGGCTTGGTGCGCGGGGCCACCGTCCAGGAGTTCTGCGGGTGGATGTCGCGCAGGATGCTCTGGGCCAGCGCCTCGGCGAAGACCGGGTCGTCGATGATCACCGCGCCTTCGGTGTTGTAGTTCTCGCTGCGCGGGTCGAAGTTGTGCGTGCCGATCACGCCGATACGCCGATCGACCACCATCGACTTGGCGTGCAGGCCCATGCGCGCGCCGGTGCGGGTGACCGGCAGCGGCTTGTTGACGGCCTTGGTGCCCAGGAACGAGGGCCGGGTTTCGGCACGCAGCACGCGCCGTTCGACCACGCTGCCATCGGTGCGGCGGCGTGCGGCCGGGCCCGGCGTGGGCTGGCGCCGGGGCGGGTCGGCGGCGGTATCGGTATCGGTATCGACGCTGGCCGGCCGCATCGCGGCGCCGGCATCGGCACTGCGACGGCTGCCGCCACTGGCGCTGCCGCGTGCATTGCTGCCGGCCGCGCTCCCGCCGATCAGGCTGTTGCGCTTGCCGTCCGGGGGCGGTGCGTCGCCGAGCGGCGCCGGCAGCAGGTTGCGATAGTCGACCGGCGCATCCAGCGGGAACGGCTTGAACTCGTACAGGTTGAAGCCAAGCTCGCGCATGTTGCGGCGCTTGTACTTGTAGGACAGCGCGTAGACGATCGGGTTGTCGGTGGCCGCCAGGCTGTTGGTGGACACCACGATGCGCGGCGCCTTTTCGCGCTTGCGCAGGTCGCCGAACAGCTTGCGCGCCGGCTTGGACAGCACCAGGTACGGGGTCTGCAGCAGCACTTCGCTCTGCGCGCTGGCGATCAGCGCATCCAGCTGCGGCTCGGTCACGTGCTGGCCATTGGCCGGCTGGCTGGCGCGCTCGCGCCGGTGCTTGCGCGGCAGGTCGGCCACGTAGCGCACCGAGGCCACCGGCAAGGCGGTGTCGACGAAGGCACGGGTGATGTAGGCCGGATCGCTGGCCTCCGCGCTGACCCGCTCCACCCGTTCGGGATGGCGGTAGGCGGTGGCGGGCATCTGGGGGGCGCCCTGGTCCAGCAGGGTGCGGCCGACATCGTTGAGGCGTTCGGCCGGGACGCTGCGCGGGGCACGCCAGAACGCGTCGAAGTTGGTGGCCATCTCGCGCACTTCCGGGCCAGCCACCAGCACGTCGCGGTCGCGGAAGTTGTACTCGCTGTCCCAGTCGTAATAGTCGTCCTGGTAGTTGCGCCCGCCGACCACGCCCAGCGCGTCGTCGATCACCAGCAGCTTGTTGTGCATGCGCTGGTTGAAACGGCGGAAGCAGCAGAGCACGCTGCCGGCGTAATCGAAATAGTTCAGCCGCGCCTTGCCGAAGGTCGGGTTGTATACGCGCAGCTCGAAGTTCTGGTGGCTGCTGGCCAGCGCGCCGAGGATCTGCAGGTCGGAGATGGCCGAGAGCTGGTCGATCAGCACGCGCACCTTGACCCCGCGCCGGGCGGCGGCGAGCAGTTCGTCCAGCACCAGCCGGGCGCTGTCGTCCTTGTCGAAGATGTAGGTCTGCAGGTCGATGCTGCGGGTGGCGCTGCGGATCAGGTTGAGCCGGGCGACCAGCGACACCTCGCCCTCATCGATGATGGTGGCGTAGTGGCGCGGGGCGGCCTCGGTCGATTCGGAGAAGGCCTTGCCGCCGAGCGCGCGCAGCGGCGAGTCCAGGGCGCAGCGGTCCGGCTGGGTGCAGTCGACCACGCTCGAGCGTGCCTGCACGGCGATGCCGGCGGCACGGTCGCGCTGTGCATTGGACAGCGACGCACAGCCGCCGACCAGCAACAGCGTTGCCAGCATCACCACACGCATCAATGGGGTCACGGTTTGGGCGCCTCGCTCAGACGCGCTCGCAGTACAAAGGTCACTCGATCACTCAATGCTAGTTGCCAGCTGTCCATTCCATACCGGCCACGCTGCACGGTACCGCGGCTGACGACATCGCAATCATACCCGGCCCGGGGGCACTCCGCCGGCTCCACCCGCAGGGTCTCGGGGTGGCTGACGCCGCGCAGGATCAACCGGCCCTGAACCCCGCCGCCCTTGTCCACCACCTCGGGCAGATAGGGAACCGAGTCGAACTCGACCACCGGGTAGCGGGCCGAATCGAAGAATTCCTCCCCGCGCATCCAGCCGGTGTAGCGGTTCTTGCCGGGGATTTCGACGTAGCGGGTGAACATCCGCAGGTGGACCTGGTGGCGGCCATCGGACAGCACCTCGATGCGTCCCTCGAAACGCGGGAACACCCCTTCGATGCGTTGCCCGAGCCGGGTGCGGATCTCGAAACCGAAGCGCGAACGCGCGGTATCGAACTCCAACACCTGGCGCGGGACCGCGGCCGGGGCCGGGACCGGCGGTTCAGCGCAGGCCGCGTAGGACGCCAGCGCCAGCAGGCCGCCCAGCAGCGCGCGCACTACCGTCATGGGCTACGGCCACCAGAAGGCGGTCAGGCTGGCCACGCCGGGTTCGATGCTGGCCTCGCGGTCAAAGGCCAGCACGGCGATGCCACCGGGCGGCATGCCGCGGTAGTCGCTGCTGGTGCCTTCGCTCAGCAGCGCCACCAGCTGTTCCAGGCCCGGGTTGTGCCCGACCACCAGCAGCCGGTCGACATCGCTCCGGGCCTCGATCAGGCCCATCAAGGTGCCCGGGGTGGCGTCGTAGACGCCATCTTCCAGGCGCTTTTCGACGAAGCCGGTGATGCCCAGCACGGCCTCCAGGGTTTCGCGGGTCCGCCGCGACGGCGAACACAGCACGCAGTCGGGCAGCAGGTTGTTCTCCTTCAGCCAGCGGCCGGCCGCTTCCGCTTCGGCCAGGCCGATCGGGGACAGCGGGCGGTCAAGGTCAGCCTGGCCGGTACCGGCGGCTTCGGCGTGGGCATGGCGCAGCAGGATCAGTTCTCGCATAAAGGCTCTCTTCCGGATCAGGCTTTCTTCAGCCACTTCAACAGTGGCTCCCAGTCACTCTGGTGCTCGCGCACCTGCGCGGAGCGGTAATCGAACAGGCTGCGTCCCAGCCCGACCATCACCACGTAACTCTGGCTGTCGCGCAGTTGGGCGACAACGTCATAGGGCCATTCGGCCAGCATCTGGATGGCCTGCTGGGAGGTCTGGGTCCAGGGCTTGGTGCGGTTGAGCACCAGCCCGACCGGCAGCGCGCGGCGGTGCACGCGGGGCACCTTGGACAGGCTGTTGAGGAAGCCGACGATGGCTTCGATATCCAGCGCCGACGGCAGCACGGGCACCACCACGGCATCGGCAACATCGAGGAAGTGGCCCAGATCGTCGGCCAATGCGCCTGCGGGGGCGTCGATGATGACCTCGTCGGTACCATCGGGAATCAGCTTCTCCCAGGCTTTCTTGCGGTACACGTCGATCGGCAGCACGGCGCTTTCCAGCATCGAGCGGCGCTGCGCCCAGCGGGTGCTGGAGCCCTGCGGATCGGCGTCGGCCAGTACGGTCCGTTTGCCGTCCAATGCGGCATGCGCCGCCAGGTGGGTGGCGACGGTGGTCTTGCCCACCCCACCCTTGGAACCGGCTACCAGGATCGTCTTCATGCCAGCCTCGCTTCCGGGGAACGTCATCGCAGCGTACACCGCCGTCCGTGACGGAGATAGTCGCGCGGCTGAACCCCTGTGCGGGCCGTCGCTTTGCTATCGTGCGCGATCCAAAGGATTGCAAGCCGGCATGAGCGAGTTACAGGACCTGAGTGCGCTGATTCGCGCCAATACCCCGCTGATCATCATCGAGACCCAGGACGAGGGTCGCATCGTGGAGCTGTTCCGGCAGACCTTGATGCATGTCTGGCGCGCCCTGCACCGCTGGTCGATCACCGAAGGCCTGCGCCGCATCGACATGGACCGCGAGGATGACGCGGTCGGCCCGCCCGATGCCAGCGCGGCGCTGCAGATGATCCGCCAGGCCGAGCAGCGCGGGATCTACCTGCTGCTCGATTTCCACCCTTACCTTGGCTATGCCAGCCACCAGCGCGCGCTGCGCGACCTGATCCAGCGCCGCCACTGCCAGGCCCACGTGCTGGTGCTGATCGGGGCCAAGGTGGAACTGCCGGCCGAGCTGGAGGCGCTGGCCACCCGCTTCAACCCGCGCCTGCCCGACCTCAACGCGCTGCTGAAGATGCTGCGCGAGGAGGCCGAGGCCTACGCCCGCGAGAACGGCGGGCGCCGGGTCGAGGTGGACAACGAAGCGGTCCAGAAGATCCTGCACAACCTGCGCGGCCTGAGCATGGTCGACGCACGGCGGATCGGCCGCCAGCTGATCTTCGCCGATGGCGCGCTCAGCCAGGACGACCTGCCGCAGCTGGCCCGGCTCAAGTTCGAGCTGCTCAACCGCGCCGGCCACCTGCATTACGAGTACGACACCACCCGCTTTGCCGACGTGGCCGGCGCCAACCGCCTCAAGCGCTGGGTCAACCAGCGCCGGCCGATCTTCCTCGGCGGCCAGGGCCCGGCCGGGCTGGACCCGCCCAAGGGCATGCTGCTGCTGGGCGTGCAGGGCTGCGGCAAATCGATGCTGGCCAAGGCCACCGCGGCCGGGTTCGGGGTGCCGCTGCTGCGGCTGGACTTCGGCAGCCTGTATGACAAGTACCACGGCGAGACCGAGAAGAACCTGCGCGAGGCCCTGGCCTCGGCCGAGCAGCTGGCCCCGTGCGTGCTGTGGATCGACGAGATCGAGAAGGGCCTGGCCAGCGGGGGCGAGGACGGCGGGGTGTCGCGGCGCGTGCTGGGCCACCTGCTGACCTGGCTGGCCGAGCGCAAGGGCACGGTGTTCATCGTGGCCACCGCCAACCAGGTGCACGAACTGCCGGCCGAGCTGCTGCGCAAAGGCCGTTTCGACGAGATCTTCTTCATCGACCTGCCCGACGCCAATACCCGGGTGGAACTGCTGCGCCTGCACCTGGGCCGGCGCCAGCTCAATGCCGACGACTTCGCGCTGCCGGCGCTGGCCGCGGCCAGCGAGGGCTTCTCCGGCGCGGAGATCGAACAGGCGGTGGTGGCCGGGCTGTACGCGGCGCACGCCGAGACGCGCGTGCTGGATACCGAGCTGCTGATGACCGAGATCCGCAGCAGCCGGCCGTTGTCCGTGCTGATGGCCGAGCAGGTCAACGCGCTGCGCGACTGGGCCCGTGGGCGCACGGTCAGCGCCGACGAGTAACGCCGATCGCCGGCGCGTAGAGCCGACCGTTGGTCGGCTGCTTCGTGGGTCGGCGGTGTCGGTGGCCCTGGATAGAGCAGCCGACCAACGGTCGGCTCTACCGGTTCTTGTGCGGTGTCGGTGGCCCTGGATAGAGCAGCCGACCAACGGTCGGCTCTACCGGTTTTTGTGCGCTGTCGGTGGCCCTGGGTAGAGCAGCCGACCAACGGTCGGCTCTACCGGTGCTTATCCAAGGTGCTGCAGCACCCACGCCCACGCTGGCAGCGTCACCAGCGAAAGCACGATGCCATAGCCCACCATCGCCGCGGCCAGCCGCGGCGCCAACTGGTGCGAGATCGCCAGCGCGGCGGCGGTGATCATGGTCGGCATCGCCGATTCGAGCACATTGACCTGCAGCAGCGTGCCCTGCAGCCCGAACAGCCAGGCCAGTGGCAACGCCAGCGCCGGCATGACCAGCAGCTTGAGCAGCAGGCCGACGCCCAGCGGGGTCAGTTCGGCGCGCGACAGCCGCAGCCGGATCGACAGGCCCACCGCCAGCATCACCAGCGGCAGCATCGCGTCGGCCAGTTGCCTGAGCGCCGTGCCGATCCAGTGCGGCGGCTGGGCCGGCATCAGCACCAGCGCGAACAGCAGCGCCCAGACCGGCGGGAAGCGCGCGATGCGGGCCAGCACCTGGCGCGCGGACGGGGGCCGATCACCGCTGTACCGGGCGATCACGTACAGGCCGAAGGTGGACAGCAGAACGAACGTGCCGAACTGGTCGTAGACCACCGCGTAAGGCAAGGCCGCGTCGCCGAGCAGCGCGCGCACCATCGGGTAGCCGATGAAGCTGGAGTTGGCCAGGGCGACGCAGATCAACAGGACCGCGTGCACGTCACGGGCGAAACCGAGACTGCGCGTGGCCAGCGTTACCAGCGCCCAACTGGCCAGCATCAACAGCCAGGGCGTGGCCATCAGCCCGACCAGGCCCAGGTCCAGCTGCAGGCGCGGCACGTAGGTGAGCACCGCCGCAGGCAGGCACACGTACAGAACCACGCGGTTGAGGACCTCGGCACTGTTGTCGGGCAGCGCGCGCAAGCGCGCGAACAGCATGCCCAGGCCGAGCATGGCCAGGATCAGCGCGAAGGCATCCACCGCCATCGGACCGGCCTAGCCCAGGCGCACGCGGCGCCGGCGGCGACCTTGGTCGACGCCGGTGCTCACCGCGCGAGGCAACCCGCCACGTGGGCGCCGCACTGGACGGCCCGCCCGCGGATCAGGGCCAGGCCGGCGGCTGCGCCGCCCAGGCCTGCTGCACCTCGGCCAGGGTGGCGCGCTCGCTGTCGCGCCAGCTCGGCAGCAGGGCGGCGTAGTGGCTGCTGTCGCTCCACTGCTGCGGCTCGGTGCGTACCGCGGCGGCATACCAGCGCACCGCCTCGTCCTTGCGGCCGAGCGTCCACAGCGCCAGTGCGTAGGTGGGCGGCACCCAGGCGGCATTGCCGCGCATCCCGGCCTGGGCGCTGTTCCATTGCGCCAGCGCCGGCTCGACCTCACCCAGCCGGAACAGGTCCCAGCCGTAATTCCAGCGCACCGTGCGCCCGGTGGCCGTGGTGGCGGCGGCACTGCCGAGGGCTTCCTCGTACAGGCTGCGGCCCAGCTCCGGGCGGCCCTGGGCGATCGCCACGCCGGCCAGCTGCACGGTGGCATCGAGCGCCTTGCGGCCGCGCTCGCGTTGCTTCATCAGTTGTTCCACCAGGTCGGCGCCGTTGCCGGGCACCACCACCACCGGCACGGCGGCCGCGTCCTGGTCGAAGTAGAACTCCTGCAGTGCCGGCAGCGGTTGCGCCGCCATCCCCATGTCCACCTGCCCCACCATCAATCCAGCCGCCAGCATCACGCCGGCCAGCCTGTGTCTTGCCACTGCCATGCAAACTCCCCCGGGTTGTCACAACAACCTCCCGGTCCGATCCTAACCCCAGCGTGCGCCCGGGCGCGAGTGCCCAGGGCCATTTCGGCACCACTGTTACAATCCGCGCCTTTCCGGTCGTGTTCGCTGCGGCCGTGCCAGCCGACTTCCCGGGCCAGCCATGACCAGTACCGCCGAACTCACCTCGCCCTCCTCCGCCAACCGGCCCGATGCCGGCGGCCTGGACGCCAGCTACACGCTGGACCACAAGTACACCCGTACCGATGGCCGCATCTACCTGAGCGGGGTGCAGGCGCTGGTGCGGCTGCCGTTGATGCAGCGGCTGCGCGACGAGGCCGCCGGGCTGGACACCGCCGGCTTCATCAGTGGCTACCGTGGCAGCCCGCTGGGTGGCTTCGACCTGGAGCTGTGGCGGGCGCGCCAGCACCTGGAGGCGGCGCGGGTGAAGTTCACCCCCGGCCTCAACGAGGACCTGGGCGCGACCATGGTCTGGGGCACCCAGCAGACCAATCTGTTCCCGGGCGCGAAGGTCCAGGGCGTGTACGGCATGTGGTACGGCAAGGGCCCCGGCGTGGACCGCTGCGGCGACGTGTTCAAGCATGCCAATGCCGCGGGCACCTCGGTGCACGGCGGCGTGCTGGCGCTGGCCGCCGACGACCACGCCTGCCGCAGCTCGACCCTGCCACACGGCAGCGAAGACGAGTTCGTCAGCGCGATGATGCCGGTGCTGAACCCGGCCGGCGTGCAGGACATCCTGGACATGGGCCTGCTCGGCTGGGCGATGAGCCGGTACACCGGGCGCTGGATCGGCTTCAAGACCATTGCCGAGACCGTGGAGTCCTCGGCCTCGGTGCAGGTCGACCCGTTCGCGCGGAAGATCGTGCTGCCCGAGGACTTCGAGATGCCGGCCGGCGGCCTCAACATCCGCTGGCCGGACCCGCCGCTGGACCAGGAGATGCGCCTGCACCGCTACGCGGTCAAGGCCGCGCAGGCATTCGCGCGCGCCAACGGCATCGACCGGGTGGTGATGGATTCGCCGCGCGCGCGACTGGGCATCGTCACCACCGGCAAGAGCTACCTGGACGTGCTGCAGGCACTGGAATACCTGGGCCTGGACGAGCAGGCCTGCGCCGACATCGGCATCCGCGTGTACAAGGTCGGCATGACCTGGCCGCTGGAGCCGGTGGGCATCGCGCGCTTCGCCCAGGGCCTGGAAGACATCGTGGTGGTCGAGGAGAAGCGCGCCTTCATCGAGCGCCAGATGAAGGAGCAGTTCTACAACTGGCCAGCCAGTGCCGGCCCGCGTCCGTCGATCGTCGGCAAGTACGACGAGGCGGGCACGTGGATCCTGCCCTCCACCAACGAACTCACCCCGGCCACCATCGCCGGGGTGATCGGCCGCCGCATCCAGCGCCTGCTTCACGCCAGCGGGGTCAGCAATGAATCCATCGAACAGCGCCTGCGCTGGATGGATGAGAAGGAAGCCGAGCTGGCCCTGCCGCGCGCCAGTTTCCCGCGCGTGCCGCATTACTGCTCCGGCTGCCCGCACAACACCTCCACCCGCGTGCCGGAAGGCTCGCGCGCGCTGGGCGGGATCGGGTGCCATTACATGGTCACCTGGATGGACCGCAGCACCGACACCTTCACCCACATGGGGGGCGAAGGTGTCACCTGGGCCGGGCAGGCCGCCTTCACCGAGACCGAGCACGTATTCCAGAACCTCGGCGATGGCACCTACTTCCACAGTGGTTCGCTGGCGATCCGCCAGGCGATCGCCGCCGGGGTCAACATCACCTACAAGATCCTCTACAACGACGCGGTGGCGATGACCGGCGGGCAGCCGGTGGACGGCACCCTGAGCGTGCCGCAGATCGCCCACCAGATGCGCGCCGAGGGCGTGCAGACGATCGTGCTGGTGAGCGATGAGATCGGCAAGTGGAACAAGCGCGAGCTGTTCCCGGAGGGCGTGGAGTTCCATGACCGTGCCGAGCTGGACGCGGTGCAGAAGCAGCTGCGCGAGGTAAAGGGCACCAGCATCCTGATCTACGAACAGACCTGCGCCACCGAGAAGCGGCGCCGCCGCAAGCGCGGCAAGCTGGTCGATCCGCCCAAGCGGGTGGTGGTCAACTCGCTGGTCTGCGAAGGCTGCGGCGACTGCGGGCAGAAGAGCTTCTGCGTGTCGGTGCTGCCCAAGGAAACCGAGTTTGGGCGAAAGCGCGACATCGACCAGTCCAACTGCAACAAGGATTTCAGCTGCACCACCGGCTTCTGCCCCAGCTTTGTGACCGTGCACGGCGGCAAGCCGCGCAAGGGCGAGCGCAGTGCGAAGACCGCGCTGCTGGACAACCTGCCGGCGCCGACCTTCCGCAGCACGCTCGAGCAGCCCTGGAACATCCTGATCACCGGCGTCGGCGGTACCGGCGTGGTCACCATCGGCGCATTGCTGGGCATGGCCGGCCACCTGGAAGGCAAGGGTGCCAGCGTGCTCGACCAGACCGGCCTGGCCCAGAAGGGCGGCGCGGTCACCACCCACATCCGCATCGCGCGTACGCCCGAGGACATCCACGCCGTGCGCATCGCCGCGGGCGAAGCCGACCTGGTGGTGGGCTGCGACATGGTGGTGGTCAACGACTACTGGGCACTGTCCAAGGTGCGCGCCGAGCGCTCGCAGGTGGTGCTCAACACCTATGAAGCGATGCCCGGTACGTTCACCACCCGCCCGGACATGCAGTTCCCGGCGGCGGACATCATCGCCGGCATCCGCGTGGCGCTGGGCGGCCGCGAGCCGATGCTGCTGGACGCCACCCAGCTGGCCACCGCGCTGCTGGGCGATGCGATCGCCGCCAACCTGTTCATCCTCGGCTACGCCTGGCAGCAGGGGCTGGTGCCGATCTCGTTCGAGGCGCTGATGCGCGCGATCGAGCTCAACGGCGCGGCGGTGGCGATGAACCAGCAGGCCTTCGCCTGGGGCCGCCTGGCGGCGGTCGACCCGCAGGCGGTGCAGCAGGCCGCCGGCCTGGTCCGCAACAGCCACACCGATGCCGAACGCACGCCCGGCCCGCTGCACGACCTGCCGCCGGGCGAGTGGGAAGGCAACGAATGGGGCGCCAACGCGGCACCGCGCGACACCGGCGACGAGCGCGAGCTGCGCGGCCTGCCCGGCCATGGCGTGGGCGAGGACGTGGCCTTCCTGCCGCTGGATGACGAGCGCCTGTCGCGCTCGCTGGACGAGCTGATCGAGCGCCGCGTGCGTTTCCTCACCGATTACCAGGACAGCGCCTACGCCGCGCGTTACCGCGCGCTGGTGGACAAGGTGCGGGCGGCCGAGTGGGACGCCGTGGGCAGCACCGCGCTCACCGAAACCGTCGCGCGCTATTACTTCAAGCTGCTGGCCTACAAGGACGAGTACGAAGTGGCGCGGCTGTACACCAGCGGCGAGTTCCAGCGTCGCCTGCAGCAGCAGTTCGAAGGCGATTTCCAGGTGCGCTTCCACCTGGCCCCGCCGCTGTTCGCGAAGAAGGACGACCAGGGCCGCCTGATCAAGCAGGAATACGGCCCGTGGATGCTCAAGGCGTTCGGCCTGCTGGCGAAGCTGAAGTTCCTGCGCGGTGGCCGCTTCGATGTCTTCGGCCGCACCGCCGAACGCCGTGGCGAACGCCAGCTGATCGCCGACTACGAACAGACCGTGGCCCTGCTGCTGGACGGGCTGAGCGATGACCGCGTGGCCCTGGCGGTGGAGATCGCCAGCATCCCCGAACACATCCGCGGCTACGGCCACGTCAAGGAAGCGCACCTGCACAAAGCCAAGGCGCGCGAGGCGACGTTGCTGGCGCAATGGAAGAACCCGCGCGCGCTGCATATCGTGCAGGTGGCATGACAGCGACGCCAGCAGCCCCGTAGAGCCGACCGTTGGTCGGCTACGCGCAAACCCAACCGTAGAGCCGACCGTTGGTCGGCTACGCGCAAACCCGACGGCAGGCCCCCACCGTAGAGCCGACCGTTGGTCGGCTACCGGTAAACCCGACCCGTCACTCGTCCCCCACCCCAAACACCCCAGCCGAACCCCACCACCGGCCGGCTCTCCACCCCGCAGCTCATCACCGCCCTCCACGCCGCCACACCCGCAACCGGTTGTTGGCCGGCATCGCCACGTCGTCGATCAGCCGCATCCCCTGCGCGGCCGCCAGCGCATCCACCGCCTCCGCGTCGCGGATGCCCGCAGCAGGATCGCGCGCCTTCAGCCACGCATCGAACTGCCGGTTGCTGTCGCTGCTGAAATCGCCGTGGTCATTGAACGGCCCGTAGATGCACAGCAGCGCGTCGTCCGCCATCACCGCGGGCAACCCGGCGAACAATGCCTGCACGTGCGCCCAGCTCATGATGTGCAGGGTGTTGGCGCTGAACACCGCATCGAAGGCAGGCACGGCATCGGGTAGCGGTGCCAGGCCCGGCTGCGGCGACAGCACCGCCTGCAACGGCCACGGTGCCGGTGCGTTGGGCAGCGCGGCGGCGGCCAGGCGCTCGGCGATGCCAGGCAGATGGTCCGGATGGTCGCTGGCCTGCCAGTGCAGGTGCGGCAGCGCCGCAGCGAAATATTCGGCGTGCTGGCCGGTGCCGCTGCCGATCTCAAGCACCGCATGGCGGTCATGCAGGTGACGGTGCAGCACCGCCAGGATCGGGGCGCGGTTGCGTTCGCAGGCTTCGGACCACCGCTGCTGGCTCATGGACGGCTCAAGATGAATTCGACAGCCTCCATCCAACCATGACCGCAGTCACTTGTGCCACTGCCGGCGGCCACCGAAAGTCGAGGACTTGTCCACTGTCGCCGGCGACCTGCCGCCGACCGTACCCGGGGAATCGCAAGCTGTGCAACGCCGTGAGTTTCTGACGCTGTCTGGCATGGGCCTGGCGGGCCTGATGCTGCCGCATTCCCGCCTGATCGCCGCCGAGCAGCTGCTCGAGCCTGGTGACGCGGGCCGCAACAAGGCCCTGGCCGAGGCCGCGCTGGCCGCGGCCAGGCGCGCTGGCGCCAGCTACTGCGACGTGCGCATCGGCCGCTACCTCAACCAGGCGGTGATCACCCGCGAGGCGCAGGTGCAGAACATCACCAACAGCGAGTCCTCGGGCATCGGCATCCGGGTGATCGTCAACGGTGCCTGGGGCTTTGCCGCCACCCACCAGAAGACCCCGGCCGCGGTGCTGGCCACGGTCGAGCAGGCCGCCGCCATCGCCCGTGCCAATGCCACCGTCCAGAGCAGGCCGGTGCAGCTGGCGCCGGTACGCGGGGTGGGCGACGTGAGCTGGAAGACCCCCATCCGCAAGAACGCGATGGCCGTGCCGATCCAGGACAAGGTGGACCTGCTGCTGAGCTTGAATGCCGCCGCGCTCAATGCCGGCGCCAACTTCATCAACTCCACCCTGTTCCTGGTCAACGAGCAGAAGTACTTCGCCTCCAGCGACGGCTCGTTCATCGACCAGGACGTGCACCGGATCTGGCTGCCGTTCACCGCGACCGCCATCGACAAGGCCACCGGCAAGTTCCGCACCCGCGCCGGGCTGTCCTCGCCGATGGGGATGGGCTACGAATTCCTGGATGGCGAGGCCAGCGGCAAGATCGCCCTGCCCGGCGGCATCACCGCCTACCGCGACTCCTACGACCCGGTCGAAGATGCCATCGCCGCCGCCCGGCATGCGCGCGAGAAGCTCAAGGCGCCGTCGGTCAAACCGGGCAAGTACGATCTGGTGCTGGACCCCTCCAACCTGTTCCTGACCATCCACGAGAACGTCGGCCATCCGCTGGAGCTGGATCGCGTGCTGGGCTACGAGGCCAACTACGCCGGTACCAGCTTCGCCACCCTGGACAAGCGCGCCGCCGGCTACCGCTGGGGCAGCGAGCGGGTCAACTTCTTCGCCGACAAGACCGCCCCCGGCAGCCTGGGCGCGGTGGGCTACGACGATGAAGGGGTCAAGACCCGGCGCTGGGACCTGGTCAAGGACGGCATCCTGGTGAATTACCAGGCCACCCGCGATGAGGTTCACCTGCTTGGCGAAACCGAATCGCATGGCTGCAGCTACGCCGACTCGTGGTCCAGCGTGCAGTTCCAGCGCATGGCCAATGTGTCGCTGGCGCCGGGCAAGGTGCCGCTGAGCGTGGCGGAGATGATCAAGGACGTGGAGAACGGGATCTACATCCACGGCCGCGGCTCGTACTCGATCGACCAGCAGCGCTTCAACGCCCAGTTCGGCGGCCAGCTGTACTACCAGATCCGCAACGGCGAGATCACCGGCATGGTCGAAGATGCCGCCTACCAGATCCGCACGCCGGAGTTCTGGAATGCCTGCAGCGCGATCTGCGACGAACGCGATTTCCGCTTCGGCGGTTCGTTCTTCGACGGCAAGGGCCAGCCGGGCCAGGTCTCGGCGGTCTCGCACGGTTCGTCCACCACCCGCTTCAACGGCATCAACATCATCAACACCGCGCGCAGCCTGGGATGAACCTGTCCCGGGCCGTCGCCGTTTCCCCGCCCCCCCACACCAACGTGGAGAGCTGCCTTGCAAAGACGTGACCTCCTTGCCCTGACCGGGCTTACCGCAGGCGGCCTGATCGTGCCGTCGTTCTTCGGCAAGGTGATCGCCGCCGAACAGCTGCACAGCACCCTCGACCTGGGGCTGAAGAAGCGCCTGGCCGATGCGGCGCTGGCGGCCGCGCGCCAGGCCGGCGCCACCTACTGCGACGTGCGCATCGGGCGCTACCTGCGCCAGTTCGTGATCACCCGCGAGGACAAGGTGCAGAACGTGGTCAACACCGAATCGACCGGTGTGGGCATCCGCGTGATCGTCAACGGCGCCTGGGGCTTTGCCGCCACCAATCAGCTCGGCACCGCCGACGTGGCGCGTGCCGCGCAGCAGGCCGCCGCGATCGCCAAGGCCAATGCCGGCGTGCAGACCGCGCCGGTGCAGCTGGCGGCCGCGCCGGGCGTGGGCGAGGTGAGCTGGAAGACGCCGATCCGCAAGAACGCCATGGACGTGCCCATCAAGGAGAAGGTGGACCTGCTGCTGGACGTCAACGCCGCCGCGTTGGCCGCCGGCGCCAGCTTCGTCAACTCGATGCTGTTCCTGGTCAACGAGCAGAAGTACTTCGCCTCCACCGATGGCTCCTACATCGACCAGGACGTGCACCGCATCTGGGCCCCGATGACGATCACCGCCATCGACAAGGCCAGCGGCAAGTTCCGCACCCGCGAAGGCCTGTCCTCGCCGATGGGCATGGGCTACGAGTACCTGGACGGCGCCGCCGCCGGCAAGGTGCTCACCCCGAACGGGGTGGTCAACTACAGCGCGTCCTACGACATGAAGGAAGACGCCATCGCCGCAGCCAAGCAGGCGCAGGAAAAGTTGAAGGCACCGTCGGTGAAGCCGGGCAAGTACGACCTGGTCCTGGACCCGTCGCACACCTGGCTGACCATCCATGAGTCGATCGGCCATCCGCTGGAACTGGATCGCGTGCTCGGCTACGAAGCCAACTACGCCGGCACCAGCTTCGCCACCCTGGACAAGCGCGAGCAGCACTTCCAGTACGGCAGCGACAAGGTCAACATCTTCGCCGACAAGACCCAGCCGGGCAGCCTCGGCGCGGTCGCCTACGACGACGAGGGCGTCAAGACCAAGCGCTGGGACCTGATCAGCGAGGGCAAGCTGGTGGATTACCAGACCATCCGCGACCAGGCCCACATCCTCGGCAAGACCGCCTCCGACGGCTGCTGCTACGCCGACTCCTGGTCCAGCGTGCAGTTCCAGCGCATGGCCAACGTCTCCATGGCGCCGGGCAAGACCCCGCTGAGCGTGGCGGACATGGTCAAGGACGTGGAAAACGGCATCTACATCATCGGCGACGGCTCGTTCTCGATCGACCAGCAGCGCTACAACGCGCAGTTCGGCGGCCAGCTGTTCTACGAAATCAAGAACGGCAAGATCACCCGCATGCTCGAGGACGTGGCCTACCAGATCCGCACGCCGGAGTTCTGGAACGCCTGCAGCGCCGTGGCCGATGAGCGCGACTACCGCCTGGGCGGCTCGTTCTTCGACGGCAAGGGCCAGCCGGGCCAGGTCTCGGCGGTCTCGCACGGCTCGTCCACCGCGCGCTTCAACGGCATCAACGTCATCAACACCGCGCGCAGCCTCGGCTGACCGGTCAGGAGCCTACGAATCATGAGTATCTTCACCGAAGCCCAGGCCAAGGCCATCCTCGACAAGGTCATCGGGCTGTCCAAGGCCGATGAGTGCACCGCCGTGCTGGCCGGCTCGATCAACGGCAACATCCGTTTCGCGCTCAACAACGTCTCCACCAGCGGCATCGTGGACAACACCGAGCTGGCCGTCACCGTAGCCTTCGGCAAGCGCGTGGGCACCGCCTCGATCAACGAGTTCGACGATGCCGCGCTGGAGCGCGTGGTGCGCCGCGCCGAAGACCTGGCCCGCCTGGCCCCGGAGAACCCGGAGTTCATGCCGGCCATCGGCAAGCAGACCTACACCCCCAGCCCGACCTTCAGCGCCTCCACCGCCGCCATCGATCCGGCCTTCCGTGCCAAGGTCGCCGCCGATTCGATCGCGCCGTGCCGTGGTCACGGCCTGATCGCCGCTGGTTTCCTGGAAGACGGCCAGGGCTTCTACGCCACCGCCAACAGCAACGGCAACTTCGGCTACCAGCGCAGCACCAACTTCGATTACACCTGCACCGTGCGCACCGAAGACGGCCGCGGCTCGGGCTGGGTCGGCCGCAACCTCAAGGATGCCGCCGACTTCAAGGCCGACCAGGACATCCAGATCGCCATGCGCAAGGCTACCGAGTCCCAGGAAGCCAAGGCGCTGGAACCGGGCAAGTACACGGTGATCCTGGAGCCGGCCGCGGCCGCCGGCCTGATCAGCTTCATGATGAACTTCTTCAGCGCACGCTCGGCTGACGAAGGGCGCAGCTTCCTGTCCAGGAAGGGCGGCGGCAACAAGCTCGGCGAGCAGGTCTACGACCCGCGCGTGAACATGCACGCCGATCCGTGGCACCCGGATGCGCCGGTACTGCCGTGGGACGGCGAAGGCATGCCACGCACCAAGCTGCCGATCATCGAGAACGGCAAGGTCGCCAACCTGGAGTACTCGCGGTTCTGGGCGCAGAAGCAGGGCAAGACCGCCAATGCCAGCCCGGGCAACCTGCTGATGAGCGGAGGCGACAAGAGCACCGCCGAGCTGGTCCGTGGCACCCAGAAGGGCATCCTGGTCACCCGCACCTGGTACATCCGCATGGTCGATCCGCAGACCGTGCTGCTCACCGGCCTCACCCGCGACGGCACCTTCTACATCGAGAACGGCCAGATCAAGTACCCGGTCAAGAACTTCCGCTTCAACGAGTCGCCGGTGATCATGCTCAACAACATCGAAGAACTGGGCAAGCCGGTGCGCGTGGCCGGTGACGAGTCGAACTTTGTGATGATGATTCCGCCGATGAAGCTGCGCGATTTCACCTTCACCTCGCTCTCCGACGCGGTCTGATGCACGGATGAACCGCGCGCAGTTCCTGCGCCTGATGCTGGGCAGCGCCGCGTTCGCGGCGTTGCCCTCACTGGCGCGCGCCCAGGCCGGTCGCTACGACTTCTGGTTCACCCGCCTCAAGTACGACTCCGGCGACTGGGACGTGGATGCGCGCATGCCGTCCAACGTGATCACCTCGCTGATCGATTACACCTCCCTGCGCGTGGACCCGACCGAGCATGTCATCGCCCTGTCCGACCCGCGCATGCTGGACGCCCCGTTCTGCTACCTGGCCGGGCACAAGCTGGTGGAGTTCAACGCGGCCGAACGGCAGAACTTCGTGCGCTATGTACGCAACGGCGGTTTCGTGTTCGTGGATGACTGCAACCATGACATCGACGGGCTGTTTGCGAAATCGTTCGAGGCGCAGATGGCCAGGCTGTTCGGCCCGGCCGCGTTGAAGAAGCTGCCCAACAACCATGCGCTGTACCGCAGTTTCTTCCGCTTCCCCGAGGGCCCACCGGCCACCGGGTTCGAACTCAATGGCTGGGGCGACGACCTGGTCCATGACTACCTCAAGGGCATCGAGGTGGATGGCCGCCTGGGCGTGCTCTACAGCAACAAGGACTATGGCTGCGAGTGGGACTATGACTGGCGCAACAAGCGTTTCCTGGCCGAGGACAACACCCGTTTCGCGGTCAACATCGTGATGTACGCGTTGAGCAGCTAGCTGCCTTGCTGCATTTTCAGCCACGCATGGCGTGGCTCTACACCGTTTTTCTGCGAGTGCCTTATGACCAACGACCGCCTTGATGCCCTTCTTCCCAAGCTGCAGCAGCTGCGTACCGCGCTCGGCCAGGCCGTGGTCGGCCAGCATGCGGTGGTGGAGCAGCTGCTGATCGCCCTGCTCGCCGGTGGCCACTGCCTGCTGGAAGGCGCGCCGGGGCTGGGCAAGACCCTGCTGGTGCGCTCGTTGGGGCAGGCGCTGGAGCTGCAGTTCCGGCGCGTGCAGTTCACCCCGGACCTGATGCCCAGCGACATCCTCGGCACCGAACTGCTGGAGGAAGACCACGGCACCGGGCATCGCCATTTCCGCTTCCAGCAGGGCCCGATCTTCACCCACCT
>Ga0213827_1000962_pt1 | contig 18189 bp, 18 predicted proteins | sample MC6MC0898MG_FD_180669 | JGI IMG/M metagenome (GOLD analysis project Ga0213827, IMG submission 180669) | Enriched soil aggregate microbial communities from Iowa State University, Ames, United States - MC6-MC0898-MG | ecosystem: Environmental > Terrestrial > Soil > Unclassified | place: USA: Iowa...
TGAATTTGCGTAAGTGTACCATACTGTTGTGCTAGCATTTTTTGCATTCTTAGCAACAGTTCTCGCGGATCAAATGGCTTTGTCAGGTAATCCTCGCCAACCATCAACCCCTCTAGCTTACTTTCAATATCATTACGTGCCGATAGAAAAATGATTGGAATATTTAAGCCTAATCGTTTAATATTTTTGCTCAATTGATAGCCATCCTCTCCTGGCAGCATAATATCCATTATGACTAAATCCACCTGCTGAATCAGCGCCATCATATCCTTGCCGTCTGTTTTCCAGATTGCCTCATAGCCCTCACGCTGTACTATTTTTTGCAGTAGATCACCAATCATGTGATCGTCTTCTATAATTAAGATTCTAAATCCTTTCATACTTATCGACCTTTCTCATCACCCGTTGTTTTCATAAATTCCATTGCCAGTTGATAGATTTCATCTGGCTGATAGAGATAAATACTATGTGTCCCACTGACCTCTTTCACTTGTGCATTAGTGAATTGCTTTGCAAAGTCAGCATAATCCTACCGATTTTGCTTCGTATATTTCGAATGTTTATTTTCTTCCGCAATCGCATCAATCAGTAAGATAGGCGTGTCTTGCGGCTTTTTGAGCTGTTCTGATTGTAAACTATTTTCGTAGACCTGCAACAGCTCATTTTGCATATCTTCATTAAAAAATTGCTTAAAGGACAACGCCTGATAGATTTCCTTTTCCTGTGCTGTTAAAAACGACATTTGAAGTACTTGCGGATTATAGACCTGTGTTGGCAAAAGTCGATGTAAGCCGAGTTTAGTAGCGAGGTGCATGCCTCTCACCATCCAACGATCGACCGTCCCCATTTTATGCTTTACATATTGACTAGGTAGGCCAATGTCTAGCGCGATGATGCCCTTTACTTCCTCTGGGTATTTTTGCGCCCAGTAAATGGCCTCTAGCCCTGAAATGGAATGTGGCACAAGGACATAGGGCGGTTCAAGCCCACTTTGCAGAAGTGCCTGTCGTGTTTGCGCTAAAATCGTATCGATTCCTCTATCATCATGGGCTACGTCGCTATAGCCATAGCCAGCTCGATCCACTACTGCAATTTGATGATGCTGTGAAAACTTACGATACAGCCCTTTTAGCTCATATACGGGTGCTGCGATACCTGAGCCAGCCATAAAAATATATGTATCCTCGCCAGCCCCCTCCTGATAAACATGGAGATTTTGACCATCTACATTGTTTAATGTCCCGTTAGGTTGTAAAATAGCTGACTCCTTCTGTATTAAGCTATAGTGATAAATACAAATTATCACCATTCCAAGCACAAACAATGCCCCCATATAGACAATCATTTTCTTTGCTTTCTTTTTCATACGTATCTCCTCTTTTCGTTGATACTTGCAAGGATACACGGTAAAAATAAATTTCTACTAAACTTTTGGAGAAAATAGATAAATTTCATACAAAAAAGCTACCTAACTAATAGGCAGCTCTCTTGATTAAGCATCTGGATAGGTTTTTCGTAAAAAATCGATCGTTTGTTGTATAAGGGCTTTTAAGATGTCTTCATTCACATCAGCTAGCTTATTAATATAAACACAGGCTTTTCCTGTTGTGTGTTTACCAAATTGTTGTAATAGTTGCTCTCGTTCATCCCCTGGAGCAAAATATAAGCTAATTTTCGCTTTGCGAGGGGAATAGGCAGCTAGTGGGGCATCCCCTTCATGACCTGTTTGATATTTGTAATGATATTTACCAAAGCCTATAATACTCGGTCCCCACATTTTGGCTTCATAGCCTGTGACCTCTGTGAAAATGTCCAATAATCGATAGGCGTCTTCTCGCTTTTTTGGATGGTCTACACTTTCAATAAATTCAATGACACTTACATCGGTTTCTTTGGTCTTTAATTCATACATGTCAATCCCTCGCCTTCTGGAAGATGTACCTTCATTATTCCCTATTCTACCTGCTCTAACAATAGTTTTTGTTGAAGATGACGATAGATTCCCTGCTGCTGCATCAGCTCTTGGTGATTGCCCTGCTCGACAATTTCTCCCTGCTGAATCACGAGGATTTGATCGGCATTTTCGATTGTTTTCAGACGATGGGCAATGACAAAGCTTGTGCGTCCCTGCATTAAATGCTGTAAGCCTTTTTGAATATCTACCTCTGTTTGGGTATCCACGCTGGATGTCGCTTCATCCAAAATTAAAATATCGGCATTCTCTAAAATTGCACGGGCGATCGCAATAAGCTGACGCTGCCCCTGACTTAAATTGGCTCCTCCTGCCTGCACGGGTGTTTCGTATTGGGCAGGTAAATATTTTATAAAATGATGGGCATTCGCGATTTTTGCCGCTTCCACAACCTCTTCATCTGTCGCATCTAGCTTACCAAAGCGAATATTTTCACGAATCGTTCCCGAGAACAAATAGGTGTCCTGTAAAACCACACCAACTCTTTGGCGAATCGTCGCCATCTGATAGTGCTCAATATTATGCCCATCAATTAAAATCTCACCTTGATCGACGTCATAAAAACGTGTTAATAAATTGATAATCGTTGTTTTGCCTGAGCCTGTTGGGCCAACAAGAGCAAATGTCTCTCCTGCCTTGGCATGGAAGTCAATGTTTTTTAACACAGGCTTATTTGGCTCATAGCTAAATGATACTTGCTTGAAAACAACATCCCCCTTGAGCGATGCCGTCTTGATAGCATTAGGCTTGTCGGCTACCTCTGAGGGTTCATCTAGTATCTCAAAAACACGCTCTGCCCCAGCAATAGCAGACTGGAAGGTGTTTAATAGATTAGATAGCTGATTAAGCGGACGGAAAAATTGCCGTGTATAGGTCACAAAGGCGGCAATAATCCCCACTGTAACAATACTCTTTACTGCTAAAAAGGCACCTGTTCCGATGACGACAGCAAGGCCTAAATTATTCATAAAGTTATTAATCGGACCTAGTAAGCCAGAGGTAATTTCTGCTCGTTGGGCAGAGTTTCGTAGATTTTCGTTTTGCTGATGGAACGTATCAATCGTTTGCTGCTCCCTACCAAAAAGCGTAAGTACCTCCGAACCTGTAATCATTTCCTCAATATAGCCGTTCAGCTTCCCAAGATCCCGTTGTCGTGCTGCATAATTTTTACTGCTGCGTTTAATGATTTGCTTGGTTGTGAAAACGATTAGCGGAATAATAATCAATGTCACGATTGCTAATTGCCAGCTTAATGTAAACATGGCGATACTGACACCGATTACAGTTAAAATGGACGACACGATTTGCGTAACACTTTGCACAAGTGCGGTATTTAAATTATCAATATCGTTGATCACACGGCTCATTAAATCCCCCAGTGCACGCTGATCAAAGAAACGTAATGTCAGTGTTTGAAGCTTTTGAAATAGTTCCAGACGCAATGTCCGAATGGTTTTCATCGCCACCTGAATCATGACATAGGTTTGCAGCCATGTCAGAATAGAGGCTACTGAAAAAATAACGGCCAACAGGATGCCTAAACGAATCGTTCCTTCGATATCCTTTTTCATAATATAATCATCAATAATATGCCCAATCATATAGGGCCCCGCAAGGCTTAAAAAGGTCGAGGCAATGACAAAAAAGATAGAGAAAAACAGCCCTATTTTTTGTTGCTTGACATAATGCCACACACGTGACAATGTCTCCCTTTGATTTTTCGCCTTCTCAGCTGGTCCCCCCATACGCGGTCCACGTCCAAAATTCATTTGCTTTGGTTGACCTTGACTCATCCTTGTTCACCAGCCTTTTGCTGTGACGCATAAATTGCTTGATAATGCGCATTTGATTGTAGAAGCTGCTGATGGGTTCCTTGCCCAACAATGTCGCCATCCTCTAGTACCAAAATAACATCTGCCTGCTGAATGGAGGCAATTTTCGACGCTACGATGAAGGTCGTTGTGTCTTGATAATAGGTGGCAATAGCTCGCTGCACTTGTTGTTCTGATGCACTATCGAGCGCTGACGTTGTATCGTCCAGCACCAAAATGGCAGGCTTTCGAATAAACGCACGACTTAATGCAAGCCGCTGCTTCTGCCCACCCGAAAGATTCGTAGCACCCTGTGATAATTCATGTGCTAAGCCCTTATCAAGTCGCTCTACAAATTCACTGGCGCAGGACGCCTCTAATGCCTGCTGTATGTCCTCAGCTGTAGCATCATCCTTACCGAGACGAATATTTTTTTCAATCGGTCCTGAGAACAATAATGCTTTCTGTGAGGTAAATCCGATATGCTCACGTAGGGTTGCGAGTGAGTAGGATTTTAGCGGTTTTCCGTCTATACGTATTTCGCCACCAGAGGGATCAAATAAGCGAGGTAATAGCTTCACCAGCGTCGATTTACCACTACCTGTTTTCCCAATAATGCCGACCGTTTGCCCTGGTTTCACCGAAAATGAAATCTTTTTGAGGACATCCTCAGCTGTTTCATAGTAACGATAGCTCACCTGATCAAAGTCAATGGCCCCTTTTATTGGATCGGTCAGCGCATGTTCCGCTTCCTTAACAGCAATCTCTTTGTTTAACACGTCCACAATGCGTTCTCCTGAAGGCAAGGCTCGCGCTATTTGCATCAGCACCATACTAGAGGACATCAGTCCATTTAAAATAATCGTTAAATAATTGATGAATGCAAGAATAACGCCAACTTGCAGTGTACCCGCGTCTACCTTAATGGCTCCAAGCCAAAGCGCGGCTACAATCCCTAGATTGACAACAAACATCGTAAAGGGTACAAGCACGCCGACAATTTGCTCAGCTGTAATAAAACGTTTCGTCAGCGCCTCATTTAATTCTCCAAACTGTGCTACCTGCTGTGTTTCACGGCGAAAGGCTTTAACTACACGAATACCCGCCAAATTTTCCTGTAGCTTCGTATTGACGGCATCAATGGCCTCCTGAACACGACGATACAATACACCCGAATACTTCGTAAAAAAATACATCGCTATAACCAACAATGGTACGATAATGAGCAATATGGAAAAAAGCTCACGTGCTGTGACAAACACAATAATCACTGCGCCGATAAAGAGCAAAGGCCCACGCACAAAAATACGCAGCGTCATCATAAAGGCACGCTGAATACTTTCCACATCACTCGTTAAAATCGTAATCAGCTTCCCCGTTGTAAAAGCATCTCGCTCCTTGGCTGAGTAAGTCATCATCTTCTCATAAAGAGCCTGTCGAATATCCGAGGCAAAATGAATCGCCGCCTTCGAGCTATAATACGAGCAACCAACCCCACCAATAAGTCCGAGCACTGCACTGCCAAGCATCCACACAAACATATTCAATACGTAACGATTATCCCCATTGGCAATCCCCGTATCAATCATATGTTGCATGATGGTCGGCTGAATTAAATCCATCGTCACCTCTAGCACCATCAATAACGGTGCAATCAGCGTGAAAAATTTATAAGGCCCCAAATACTGCCCTAATTGTTTAACTGCCTGCATACATTCGACTCCGTTCTATTTAAATCCCATTCGTTCCTTATTATAACTGAAAATCATTCCCATTTGATAAATAATTTTTCGGGTCTCGTAATATTATTGGAGTGGTTTGATTGTGGTGTAGTGTCTTCCGAAGGAGCAAAAATCTAATTTCTAAACAGATTTTGGAGGGTGGTGACTTTTTAGAGCGAAGTTCCACTTCTTATGAGCGGCTTTCATTTACTTTTGATCGGGTTTGCCCTGCTTAAGAGCGACTTCCTCACACTACAGAGCGAGCCTTTTCCTTTACAAGCAACAGCCAGCTACTTTAGATTCAGCGTCATCCTGTCAATAAGTAAGGAACTACCCAGAGCAAGAATCATATCGAAGTAAAATAACACTTGCTCTGGGTTATCTAGCCCTGTCCCAAGATGCGATCATTTGCTCAAAATAAGCCCCATCACTTTTCAGAAATGCGTAGCTTCTCAAAATTTCGCAGGAAAATTTTTTGTGCCTGTGACTCATTGTCTGGAGCAATGCCGAGCAAAATGACCGTACAAGGGCCTGCTGATTTTGCACCATCAAGGGCGCATTCCACATGTCGCTCCCCAAACAGACGGGCAAATTCTCCTTGCAGCCCCCTTGATCCGACTGGCCATACTTGCTGAACAATTTCTGACTGCCATGCCTTGAAAACAGGCAGCAACTGCGCCACATCTTCAGGCTGAGCCAACACCTCTTCACCTACAAGCGGCAGGCCATAGGTGTACCAACTAAGCTGATCGTGGTCAAATGCTCGACGCTGCTGCTGAATTTCTCCAAGCATTGTAACAGCTAAACCTGACTGCAATGTAGGCATATTGGATTCCGTACTCCCCGTAATGGCTGGGCATGTAAGACCTGCCTCTGCAAACACTTGCTGTATACCTTTTTCATAGCGAGACCATGCGGCATCTCCAGAAAAATTCGCAAGTAGAACTTGAACAGGTAGTGCCTGTGCCGTCAGCTGTTCTAAAAAGGTCACACGTGCTGTCATATAGGCTGTCAATTGGTCTGGTGCTGACACAACATCTTGCGGTTTTTGTCCAATGGCTGCGGCATTATCCATGGTCGCAATGAATGCCCCTACTTTCATCGCATTTCTCACTGTGCACGACCTTCCTTACGCACAAAAACCTTTGATAGGACGGGCATTACTACCGCAACAATGATTAAATTGATCACCGTTGCCATTAGAATACTACCTAAAGCACCCCAGAAAAATGCTGGACTAATAATAAAATAAAATGGTAGTGGCGCAACAATACCATTTAATACTAAGGCAACTGGCCATTTCCAAAAGTGCATGCCTTTTTTATGCATCACCCCGAAGACCCATACGACAATCAACATTTCTACCGCAATAATAATATGTAAAGGTCCTAGGGGGAATCCAGATGTTAATGCTGTAATAAAATGGCCGATTAATCCAGCAACTCCTGCTAAGATGGGGGATAGAAAGACAACACCTAAAAAGGCAGGAGCCGAATCCAGTGCAGCCGTTGAAATAAACGCTGGTACTTTAATCATTGCTCCTACTGCACAGATGGCTGCTACCATTGCCGTCAAAATCAATTTTCTTAATTTTTGTCGTTCCATTTCATTCCCTCTTTTCTGTTGAATGTCTACTTTACTTCAATGGCTCAGCTATTCCATACCAAATCCGTACAACTTGCTCCGCTTCCTTGAACAAAGCTTGGTATAGACGACCACAGGTATCGCGTAGCTGTCGGGCTTGTTTTTCCATTGGCACAACCCCACGCCCCATATCCGTCACAATAAGTACGAGTGTGCAATGCTGCTCAAGCTCTTGTAAGGTTGCTAGCACCTTTTGTACGATTTGTTCATCTTCCTCCAAGTTTTGTGTCACAAGCCATTTTTCTAAGTTCTTTAGGACAAGGACATTACAGGCGGGCGCTACCTGAGGTAGTTCGCCAGCAATCATAACCATCTGTTGCTGTTCATACAAGCGCCTCACATAGTCGGTTTTGCCGTTATAGGCACCTCCAATAAAGACATGCATCGTGCTCCCTCCTCCCAAGCCTTTCTTGTAAATGTTAAAACAAATTGTTTATCATGTGGCACCTGATAGGACCAAAAGGGCTGCTCTGTTGGCGCAAACGCAACAAGTAAGGCACGAATAACCCCACCATGAACCACTAAATAATAGCTATCCTCATTTTTCGGTAAATAATGAAATCCATCTACAACACGTTTCATAAAATCATCGAATGCCTCACCTTGTGGAGGGGGTGTACGGATTGGATCATCTATCCATGCCCGATAGTGAGCATCCATTTTTAGCTCCTCATAGGTTTTCCCTTCGAATGCACCAAAGTTCGTCTCTCGAAGGGATGCCTCTGCCTGGTAGCTAGCATTGGGAAAATAATGAGCAGCCGTTTGTCGACAGCGCTGTAGATCACTGCCATATACCTTTTTAACCATTGCATCCACAACAGCAAGCTTGGCTGTATCTGCTAATGGTGCGTCCGTCCACCCAAGGTAACGCTTTTCAAGATTCTCTTTTGTAGGCGCATGCCGTATTAAGCACACAGTAACAATGTCACCCATAGCACCACCTCCATCCCTTCAATGGAGGCACCCAGTAAATCGCCAGATACTCCACCAAAATTACGCAACGTAAATTGTCGAAAAATAAAAAGTGCAATGGCTAAAACGACGACTAGGACAACAGGAAGAAGTAAGAACTGCGTGCTGATAAAAACAACCGTCATCGCCAATACGAGCGATAACAGCATGATCACTTTTAATCGATTAGCATTCATATGAGACTTAAAAAAATAAGCAAGACCTTTTTCCTTTGAGCAATGGAGTGACATAAAATAAAAGCTCATGCCCACCCTTGTTAGAAATGGAACGAATAGTACCATCCACAAGTCGAACTTCTGCTGCACAAAAAGCTCATGTAGAATAACAAATTTCCCCATTAATAAAAACACCACAGCCAATACTCCGAACGCTCCCACACGGGGGTCATCTAAAATCTCCAATCGTTTTTCTCGATCTCGATAGGAAAAATAGGCATCGCCCATATCAATAAAGCCGTCTAAGTGCAAACCACCTGTCCATAAAGCAAATAGCCCTATCACAGTGAAAGCTAGCATCACTTCACTGCTGGCTGTCCACTGCATAAGACTATAAAGCACGGCTGCCACCGTTGTGCCCATTAAAGCACCTATCCACGGTAAGCAAGCAAACATGCCTGTGATGGTGGACCTTGTTAGCGGAAGCTCTTTATGTACTGGCAATACCGTAAAAAATTGAAATGCCAGTAGGAGGCTATGCCAAAAATTTTTCATCCTCTTGCCTTCCTTCTTGATTATTTCCATCTCTTTACAATGCCATAGTTCATTTCATAGGCCTCCTGTGCCATAGAAACCAACCATTGATGGAACTGTCCGAGCGTTCGTCGGTATAATTCTACTTCATCACTAGCATAAGGAGGTTCATCAAACAGTTCATTGGATACCACAAAAAAAGTCAAATCCTTCTTCAGTAGTGATTGGATCGCCTGCTTGACGGCCTGTAGCTTCTTAGCTAAACAACCAGGCTGTTGTAAACAGGGTGTCCCCTTGTCATAGCCTTCGTAAAAAGCATTGGTCAGCCAAGTTGTCACGCAATCCCACAGCACCACATCTCCATCCTGAAGTGTCTCAAATACTTCAGAAATTGCATAGGGAGCCTCCACCGTCAGCCATTGAATAGGCTGTACCTGGCGATCTGCCTGATGCCGTAAGATTCTTTTTTCCATTTCATGATCTAAGGCAATACCCGAGGCCAAATAGAGCAAGCGTTTCGCTGTACATGCCTGTGCCTCATAATGCTGAAGCGCTGCTTGCTCGGCAAAATGGGATTTACCACTACGTACACCACCTGTAATAAAAATAAGCGCCATGTAGGACACCTCCTATTGTAAATGATGTAGATTACCAATATCCTTCACAAGCCATTGTTGACCTTGCCGTTCAATCACTGTCACACTTGTCCCATGAATGTATGGAGCTGCCCACAGCTCACTAATGCTGCGCTGTAAAATAGCATTGATAATGCATTTAATTGTTACAGCGTGGGAGACAATGAGGATCGTTTCATTCTGATGTTGGGCTGCTATTTTTTTTAATGTAAACATCGCTCTTTCTGTTACGGCTCCAAAGCTTTCTGTATGACTCGCCACAAACTGCGCAGGGTAGTTCGTATATAGCTCATAATCAAGCTTATGTGTCGCCAGTATATCGTCGATTGTCTGCCCCTGCCATTTCCCTAAATAGATCTCCCGTAAATCATCTTCATAGGCAATAGGCAGCTTGCGATTGGCCATCAAAATAGCCATCGTCTCTCTTGCACGACCACTTGAACTACAATAAGCAGCGGTAAAAGGAATCTGTTGCAGTTGCTTGTGAAGTTTTTCAGCCGCTGCTCTACCGTTTCCCGTTAATGGAGAATCCAGCCACCCCTGTAGTCGACGCTCCTGATTCCATTGTGTTTCCCCATGTCTTACTAGATAAAAAGTTGTCACTTTTCTCTCCCCTTATTTACGTTAAACCACGTTTGTAGACAATTATGTAAAGATGTCATGGCTGCAATGTCTTTTATGCCAATACGGAACCACTCACCCTGCAAGCCTTGAAAGTTTTTTGTGTGACGCAGCACAACCCCCTGTGCAAGACAATAGGTGAAAAAGGCGTCCGCTTGCTGTGTTTTCGGTAAGGAGAAGCACACATAATTCGTCACACTATTCGTTACTTGGCAGCCATTGTCCTGTAAGTAACGATGCAGCCATTCCCTTTGCGCTGAGGCATAGGTAATTGCCTGCTGACAATAGTGCTGCTCGTCTAAACAGCTTGCCCCAATTACAAGCGCAAAGGCATTTAAATTCCAATGCGGTAGCATATCTTTTAAGGCGCTCACAATTGTAGCATGCGCAACCAAATACCCAAGTCGTAAACCTGGAATCGCATACATTTTAGTCATCGAACGAACGACAATAACATGTGGGTTTTGTGCACTAAACTGAATCAGCGAATGCGCCTCATCTACCCAATCCATAAATGCCTCATCGATAACAAGCTCACAGTTAACGATTGCTCCGTGTGCGATTAAGGCAAGTAAATCTTCCTTATTTGGCAGTACGCCAGTTGGATTATTAGGTGTACAAAGATATACAGCATCTGCCGTCAACATTTCCTGCTGTAGCTGCTCTAATGGCAATGTGTAATTGATAAAATCTGTCACGACAATAGGAACGATCGTAGCACCTGCTGCACGCAATGTTCGCTCATACTCTGAAAAAGTTGGATGCACAATGATGACACGCTTATTGGTATAGCGTCTTGCTAGTACACTAAAAAGCTCTGAAGCCCCATTGCCTAGTAAAATCGTATTCTTTGCTACTTGATGAAAAGCAGCAACCTTCGTTAAAAAAGGCTCCCCATCTGGATCTGGATAGCGCTGAATTAGTGGATAAAAAGTACGCCAACGTGCCTCCACAAAGGCTGGTGGTCCTGCCGCATTGACATTTTCGCTGAAATCATACACCACCTCAGGCATCGTTAAGCCTAATTGCTGATAAACATTTTGCGGATTTGCTCCGTGATTAGGTAACCGCATAAATTAACACCTCCACTGCTAACATAACAAGCGCAAACAGCACTGTGGCAATACGCATATGAATAATGGACGTTGCAATATGCTCTTTCGTTAATGGCACTAATTTTTCCCCCATAATTGCTCGATGAGAGACAACGCCCTGATACGTATTTTTCCCTCCTAGCTGTACACCAAGCTGCACTGCAGTCGCTGCCTCTAAATAGCCACTATTTGGACTAGGATGCTTCCTAGCGTCCTGTACCCAACGCTTTAAGCGCTTGCCAAGCGAACGATCTGTTTCATTTTTCGTACCAAGCACGATCAGTAAGCCTGTAATGCGACTTGGAATAAAATTCAGGACATCATCAAGCTTGGCTGAAAACATACCAAAGTCTTTATATTTTTCATTTTTATAGCCCACCATCGAATCTAAGGTATTGACAGCCTTATAGCCCCATAAACCAATTGCCCCAAATAGAAAGGCATAAAAGAGTGGAGCTGTCACACCATCACTTGTATTCTCAGAAACCGTTTCTACCACACCACGCACAATTTCATCCTCACCTAGTTTATCGGTATCACGTCCGACAATCCAAGATAGCTTAACTCGTGCTTCGGCAAAATCCCCTTTGACAAGCGGCTCATAGACAGCCATCGCCGCCTCCTTCAAGCTCCGCTGTGCCAGTCCGATACCAATCAGCAGACCCTCTACAAGGATGCCAAAAATGATACTCACCTGATAGCTTAGTAATAGAATTAGCGTCACCACAAACATGGTCGTGCCAACAACAGCAAGTGCCATCACTGTCCCACGTAGCTTGCGCCATTTGCCCTTATTCCATAAAGCTGTTTGCGATTGAATCAAGTGTCCAATCCAGCGTACAGGATGAGGAAGCTTCGGAGGGTCCCCTACTACTAAATCAAAAATAAGCCCTATGATGCAGGCAATCACGATAGCAATCATTTAGACCTCTCCTCTTTATCTTTTTTGTATTTCCTAACCGCCTCACACATCGTTTCATAAACACCATAGCCAATGACCTTACCAAGCATAGTGATGGGACCTGCATATTGATGGAAGTCCCCTTCTTCAGTCGAGGCAATAAGCAAGCTATCAGTAGATGTACCTGTAGCTAGCGTGCCTGTCGTAGGATCTGTAACACCCTCATCTACTAAAGCCTTGACCTTGGCTTCCGTAGTTGAAATCATTGCCTGAAAAAGTGCCTCATCAGACAGCTTGCCATTGATCAGCACCCAAGTATTAATGGTGCCTGCATGGTACTGCTCCTCTCGTTGAAAAGCACGGGTAATATCCACCGCATTGCCAAGCCCTGCGGTAATCATAATGACAAGGTGGATTCCCTCATATGTAAAGTCACGAATAGTCGCAAACTTGGCTTGGACAGCCGTCATCATAGCCACTGTATTGTCATGCGGGAAATGCTGTGCCTGCAAAAACTGCAGCAATTCCTGATGTGGCTGTCGTTCATCATAGGTAATAGGCACCGTTCGATTCATCAGATGCGTATAATGACCAAAGCCTGGGTTATGCATGGCTGAGGATACAACCTTCATGGCTGAAGCTGTTTGAAGGGCAACATAATCGTCAAAAATATGAATGCAATCCTTAGTAAGTATAGGCAATCAATCGCCTCCTCGCGATAAAGTTATGACGGAACATAAAAAAACAAATTCTTACAAAGAAGAATTTGTACGGTCGATTCTTTATTAAAATTTGAACCTTCTGAACATTTGTACAGAATAACAACTTCATAATACTCAAATTATTTATTTTCTTTGAAATTGTATCATAACTTTGGCTATTGTCACAATTCCATTTTCAAAGTGTTATTGCTGCTTTTGTTTGAGATTCTTAAAGCGGATGACAGAGCCGACGATAATAAAGACCCACCCAATGCCTATGTAAACAATTTTCATTGTTTTTGTCGATGACGGTAAAATATCCATAATCGTTAAACAGACAAAAAGTATCCCGATGATTGAAAAAAGCATACCGATTGTTAAATTCTTCACGAATAACCCTCCCAACTATGTACGCCCTCGATTTTACCGTATTCTCGGCAAAAAGAAAACACTAATCCAAGCAAGAAACACTTGGATTAGTGACGATTGTGTCATTATGCTTTTGCATGGGCAAAAAACTCTTCATATAACGCTTGTAAAATGCGGTTTTCATATTCCTGAAGGACACCAAACACGAGGCTCACTTCAGAAGAACCTTGATTGATCATTTCAATATTTGCGCCAGTTTTTGAAATCGCTGTGGCAGCACGGGCAGCTAATCCTGTGTTATGACGCATCCCTTCGCCCACAATCACGATCATGGAAAAACCGTGACGCATTTCTACATACTCTGCATGTAGCTCTTCTTTCACACGACTAAGAATGCGTGCTTCATTTTCTGGTGTTAGTTGATTCGAACGCATGATGACAGAAATATCGTCTAAACCAGATGGTGTGTGTTCATAAGAAATATTTTCATCTTCTAAAATTTGGAGTAGCTTACGTCCAAAGCCTACCTCACGATTCATCAAATATTTAGAGACATATAAAGTTGAAAAGCCACTGTCTGCCGAAATACCTGTAACTGGACGACCTGTTGCAGGACGGCTTGGTACAATACGTGTACCTGGGGCTGATGGATTATTTGTATTTTTTATGTTAACGGGCACCCCAATCTTGTAGACAGGCATTAACGCTTCATCATGGAACACTGAAAAGCCTGCATATGATAATTCGCGCATTTCGCGATACGTAATTTCTTTAATTTCCACTGGATCGTTGACGACTTTCGGATTCGCGGAGAACACACAATCCACATCCGTAAAGTTTTCATACAGCTCCGCTTCAACGGCTGCTGCTAAAATAGAGCCTGTAATATCAGAGCCACCGCGGTCAAATGTTCGCAATACGCCCGCTTTAGTGTAACCGAAGAACCCTGGGAACACAATAATTTCTTTTGTGTCTTTTAAAGGGGCTAAATTAGCATACGCTTCAGGTAATGCAAAGGTTCTTTCTGGTAAATCATTGACCACTAAACCTTCTTTAGGACTGACATAGCGTGCGGGCATACCAATGGCATTAAAGTAAGCTGCAATAAGCTTGGCGTTATTATCTTCACCTGCTGCTTTAATACTATCGATGAATAATTCCACATTTGTTTTGTCACCTTGTACACGTTCACGTAAATCTTCTGCGATTACGTCACAAATGGCATTATCTAGCCCCAAACCATCAGCAATCGCTCTAAAACGATCCACAACAGTTTGCAATTTTTCCTCTGTATTCTCTTGTAGTAACGCTGCATTTGCTAATTGTATTAATAGGTCAGTTACTTTTATATCGTCACCAGAACGTTTCCCTGGTGCTGAAACGGCAACAATCTTACGCGCCGGATTAGATTTTACAATGTTTGCTACTTTTTGTATTTGTTCTGCACTTGCTACAGATGTTCCACCAAATTTACACACGATCATATCTATCAAATCCTAACTTTTTCAAATTAATTGTATTCCTCCACAAAACAATTGACTGTACACAGTGTACAAATTATCGTTTCCTACGTCAATACAATTTAAAAAATTCACGCAATTTTTCGAGAAATATGGACAATTTTCGTACTGTTTGATTTATTATACGGATTTCACATGAAATAGTTAAGGTTTTTGTGAATTTTTTTTCGTGACGTTCACATAATCGTGAAATTTTCGATTTTGACTTTCTTCTATATAAATGAAGAAAACGCTTACTCCATTTATGATATGCACAAATATCCACTATGTCTGTGCTATTTTTGTATGTATCAAGGATTCCTTCAGCAAGGCTTTTTCTTTTATTTATGAGGTTTTTCGCTCGTTCCTGAGGCCTTTATGGAGTGACTGTGGATATAAAAAAACTAGGCTCACGTCGAGTGATGCCTAGTTTTGATTTTGCTATTGGATTAAATGGCTGTCCAGCCGCCATCGATTACGAGCTCTGCGCCTGTCATAAAGCGGGATTCGTCTGACGCTAAGAACACTACGCCATAAGCTACATCTTCAGGTTCACCGAAGTATGGTAATTGCGTGTAAGCTTGATAGTATGGCAATGCACCGCCCTCTTCCATCGTAGGCGCTGTCATTGGTGTTACAATAATGCCTGGATGAACAGAATTCACACGAATTTTATCTTTACCATATTCAATCGCAGCCGATTTAGAAAGCACACGAAGCGCTCCTTTTGCTGCTGTATAAGGGCTTGTACCAGCCATTCCCACGATTCCACCGATCGAAGAAATATTGATAATTGAACCACCGCCAGCTTTTTGCATTTCAGGAATCACATATTTCATGCCAATGATACAACCATTCAGGTTAATATCCATAATTTTATTCCATTCAGCCATTTCCATGTTGGCAATTGTTTTAGGTGATGAAACGCCCGCATTGTTGACGAGGATATCCACTTTGCCATATGCCTTTACAGCATCGGCAATCACTGCTTTCCACTCATCCTCAGAAGTAACATTATGTTGAAGACCAATAATGTCCCCACCATTTTCTTTAATTTCTTTTACTAAATTATTCAAGGGCTCGATTTGTACATCTGTTGCAATGACCTTTGCGCCTTCTTGTGCAAATAGTTTTGCCTCAGAAGCGCCCATTCCCATTGCTGCTCCTGTAATAATTGCTACTTTCCCATTTAAACGACCCATCATAAAACTCCCTTTCTTCTATATAAATGAACAATTCGTGAACACGTTAACAACTAGTTGTATTATCGACACTGTGTCGTTAATATAATTATAACGCGCAATTGAAAAAGGGCAAACAACACCAAAGCCCATAATGATGCTTTCACAACACTTGCAATCGGACTGTTGTTTAAATAGAAAATTTTATACAAGGAGCTTCAAAATGTCGAAAAAAATGGACCCTCGCGTCATCAGAACGCGCCAATTATTAAGAGATGCACTAGTGGCATTAATTGATGAACAAGGCTATGAAAAGATTACGGTACAAGATATTACACAACGGGCTACATTAAACCGTGCCACTTTTTATTTACATTACCGTGATAAATTAGACCTTCTCTATCAAAGCTCAGAAGAAGCCTTGCATGAGCTTGTAAGTAGTATCCATCCCCCCTTCGAAGAGAAGAAGGATTTTGATTTATTACCAAATTATGACCAGCCACATGAGACATTTATGCATTTATTTGAACAAATAGCGCTGAATAGTAAGCTATACAAGGTCTATCTCACAGAAAAAAATATCCCTTATTTCTCCGATGGCCTTAAAGACATTATTATCAATTTTGTCTCGAGCGGCATTCAAATGATGGAGCCTGACGACCAAAAGCTGACCGTGCCGCGCGAAATGGCCGTCCGTTTTTATGCAGCCGCCTTTCTTGAAGTAATCGTCTGGTGGTTAGAAAATGATATGCCCTATACCCCCAAATTTATGGCGACCCAGTTAATGCGTATTACCATTAAAGGCCCTTATATTGACAACCCTTTTGAAAGATAAAGCAGAACACCAAATTTCAATTAACAACAAAAGGTAATCACAACGCAAATGTGATTACCTTTCTCTATTTGTCTCGAAAGTTATACGATTTTCATGTTTAATTCTCTAGTAGGGTTATAGAATTGTAACCATTTCTCCGCTTCACTGACCATCCACGTTCCAAATTCATTTAAAAACAATAACAAAACGTTTGTATCGATTATGGGTGTTATTGCATATTCAAGTGCCCTTCTCATGTCGCTTTCCTTGTCAGGGAAATATTCTGAGAACCGTTTATAGGCGGGGTATAAATCCCTTGTATAGGTGTTTTCCTTTGTTATGACAAGTGCAAGCCCTGCTCTTACTATAATTTTCATAATCCACTTACAACAATCTTTAATATCCTCTCTATCCGAATTATCTTGAAGGTCATCACAGGCATTTTTTATTTGCCCCTGCAAATGAATAAGGTGGTCATTCGCTAAAGCCTCGTTCGCTTTATATCTTGGTAATCGAGGTATTAAATCCTCTCCAAAGACACATATACTATGGGTTTGGAGGATGAAACTAATGATTGAAAAAGATGTCGTATTTAAAATATCTTCTTTGCCGAATACACTTAGCTCAATCCCATCTACACAATGATGGTTTTGAGTTAACGCTTGCTCAACTTCTTTTATCCGCTTTACCTGCTGTTTTTTAGGATTTTGCTTCGTGACCGCTATTGTGTCTAAGTCAGCTACTCCTTCAATACCTATACCCTTTGGAATCGATCCCCTTATATAAATGCTATGTAAGTCATCTTGGAGAAGGGTGCGATAGGTATGAACCACATCGTTGATGACAGCAAGAAAAATAGGGTTGATTTTATTCCAATCTGCATGATTAATAATGTATCCATCACTATCCGTCAGACATAAGCTGCCAATTTCTTTTATAGTCGTCATTACATCGCTCCTTTTAGGTGACTGATTTACTTAAAAATGGATAGCATGTCCTATACAAACACACTATCCTACTTTCATGTTGGAAGTCCTTTGAAACTATCAGCATTTACTTTTCTTTAAATTCAATTTTTCCTTCTACCAAACGTAGGGCTGCATTAAATTGTTTGCCATTCTTTGATTTAAAGCCTTTCATCATAGCAGTTTTCCCACTCTTACATAAATCATGGATGTTTTTTTCCGTTAGTTTTTTTCCTAATAGCCTTTGTGGGAACGTTTGCTTACAACCATTTTTATAATTCGAACATCCGTAAAAGCTTTTACGCAAGCCTATTTTTCCTTCCTTGCATGCTGGGCACATGGCAATATCTTTGACCACGGCTGGTTTAAACTGCTCTGCTTCAATTGTCAGTGACTCTAACTGTTTAGGCACCTCTGCTATTAGTTGATGAATAAACTTGCCTATGCTCTCAATAAAATGTTTGGCAGAGCCTTCCCCCTTACCAATTTTATGTAAGTAAATTTCCCATTTAGCCGTCATGGAAGGACTTGACAGTAATGTTCCTTCAATTGCCTGACATAAAAGCTGTCCTTTCGGTGTAATGCTCACGATATTTTTTC
>Ga0213827_1000963_pt1 | contig 18175 bp, 19 predicted proteins | sample MC6MC0898MG_FD_180669 | JGI IMG/M metagenome (GOLD analysis project Ga0213827, IMG submission 180669) | Enriched soil aggregate microbial communities from Iowa State University, Ames, United States - MC6-MC0898-MG | ecosystem: Environmental > Terrestrial > Soil > Unclassified | place: USA: Iowa...
CGAACCTGCAGCATCATCGCTTCTGGGTTGAAGAAGAGAAACGTTTCGTGCGTCTGCGCGTATCTGCCAAAGGCATGCGTATCATCGACAAGCGTGGCATCACTGTCGTGCTGGCCGAAATCCGCAAAGCTGGCAAGATCTAAGGGAGCTAATCATGCGTGAATTGATTCGTTTGATTTCGAGCGCCGGTACTGGTCACTTCTACACTACCGACAAGAACAAGCGCACTACTCCGGACAAAATCGAGATCAAGAAATTTGATCCGGTTGTTCGCAAGCACGTGATCTACAAGGAAGGCAAAATCAAGTAATTGATTTTTCCCTCTTGAGAAAAAGGCCCGTATCGCAAGATACGGGCCTTTTTTGTGGTCTTGGGAAAACCCTCAAGTGCTCAACCGCACTGAATGCTGACGATGACATTGTCGGCATTGGTCAGCAGGCTGATCCGCCGTGGGACATGCTTGCGGTCTGATGCGTAGCGAGGGCCGGTGACCCGCACCGGTGCACCATTGGCCTGGGCTCGTACCTCCTCGAGCAACTGAGGGGTGTAGGTCTGGCCGATGGTGTATTCAGCGACCGTGACGTCGCATGAGTCTTGAGTGTCGGGCATGTTGCCTCCTTGCGTTGTAGGTCTGGATTGAGGCACGTCCTGTGCGCTCCTGTTAATTAAAAAGGCCGGTATCGTGAGATACCGGCCTTTTTACTTCAGTACCGGTCTGGCGAGTATTCAACCGAAGCTGAAGGCCTCGATGGTGCCGGAGGCATTGGTAACGATGTGAATTCGTGTTTGATCCATTTCCTTGGTCGAGACTTCGTTGGCGCCGACAACACGCGGCCGTGCAGTCAGTTCGCTGATATAGGCCTTCACGGCAGCCACATACGGCTGGCCGATCAGGTGTTGAAGTTGTTGGAGGACTTCTTCATTGGTCATGTTCTTTAATCCTTTAAGTGAACGAAATGTCCCTGGGGACAGCTCGATCCTCCTCCCGACCATGACCCGCTGTGCGGTATGTATTTATGGTTTCTGTTCAAACGCCACGTAGATTTTTCGGCAAGTTTCAAGGACTTCCCAGGTGCCACGGAAGCCGGCGGGGATGACAAATCGGTCACCGGTGCGCAGGGTCTTGGCATGGCCGTCGATGTCGCGCAACACTGAAACCCCCTGGACGATTTCGCAGTACTCGTGTTCGGTGAAATTCACCGTCCACTGACCGACTGCGCCTTCCCAGACCCCGGCATTGAGCTGGCCGCACGGGCTGTTGTAGTGGTTGTAGAGCGTCTGCTCGGGGTCGCCCTTGAGGATTTTGGCCGGGTCCGGGCGGTAGTGTTCGGCGGCGGTGCCGGCCTGGCTGAAATCGACGATGTCCTGGATGCTCATTCTGGTAATCCCCCCGTGTTTGCTTGGAAAGCCCCGAGTCTATGTTTATTAAAATGAACATCGCAAGGTCGTTTGCCGGCCTTATGTCAAATATATTGAAACTTGAGGTGTGGCTGGTTTAGGGTGGCGGGTGCCTAGGGCCGATTGCAAGGCTGGCCGGGCAGAATTCCTGACAGCACCCGCGAAGAGCGCGGGTGTCGTATTCAATAAGAGGAGGACACTCGTATGACCACCCTGACTCGTGCCGACTGGGAACAACGTGCTCGCGACCTGAAAATCGAAGGTCGCGCCTACATCAATGGCGAATACACCGATGCGGTCTGCGGCGAGACCTTCGAGTGCATCAGCCCGGTCGATGGCCGTCTGCTGGGCAAGATTGCCAGCTGTGATGCCGCCGACGCCCAGCGCGCCGTGGACAACGCCCGCGCCACGTTCACTTCCGGTGTCTGGTCCCGTCTGGCTCCGGCCAAGCGCAAGGCCGTGATGATCCGCTTCGCCGGCCTGCTCAAGCAAAATGCCCAGGAGCTGGCCCTGCTGGAAACCCTGGACATGGGCAAGCCGATCAGCGATTCCCTGGACATCGACGTGCCAGGTGCCGCCCAGGCGCTGAGCTGGAGCGGTGAAGCCATCGACAAAATCTACGATGAAGTGGCGGCGACCCCTCATGACCAACTGGGCCTGGTGACCCGTGAGCCAGTGGGTGTGGTGGGCGCTATCGTGCCGTGGAACTTCCCGCTGATGATGGCTTGCTGGAAACTCGGTCCTGCGCTGTCCACCGGTAACTCGGTGATCCTCAAGCCGTCCGAAAAATCCCCGCTGACCGCCATCCGTATCGCGGCCCTGGCCGTCGAGGCCGGTATCCCCAAAGGCGTGCTCAACGTACTGCCAGGCTACGGCCACACCGTGGGCAAGGCCCTGGCCCTGCACATGGACGTCGACACCCTGGTGTTCACCGGTTCGACCAAGATCGCCAAGCAACTGATGATCTACTCCGGCGAGTCGAACATGAAGCGCGTCTGGCTGGAAGCCGGCGGCAAGAGCCCGAACATCGTGTTTGCCGATGCGCCGGACTTGCAGGCCGCCGCCGAATCCGCTGCCGGCGCGATTGCGTTCAACCAGGGCGAGGTCTGCACCGCCGGTTCACGGCTGCTGGTCGAGCGTTCGATCAAGGACAAGTTCCTGCCCCTGGTGATCGAGGCCCTGAAAACCTGGAAGCCGGGCAACCCGCTGGACCCGTCCACTACCGTGGGTGCGTTGGTCGATACCCAGCAAATGAACACCGTGCTGTCGTACATCGAGTCGGGGCATACCGACGGCGCCAAGCTGGTGGCGGGCGGCAAGCGCATCCTCGAGGAAACCGGTGGCACCTACGTGGAGCCGACGATTTTCGACGGCGTGAGCAATGCCATGAAGATTGCCCAGGAAGAAATCTTCGGCCCGGTACTGTCGGTCATCACCTTTGATACTGCCGAAGAGGCCGTCCAGATCGCCAACGACACGCCGTATGGCCTGGCCGCAGCGGTATGGACCAAGGACATCTCCAAGGCTCACCTGACGGCCAAGGCCCTGCGCGCCGGTAGCGTGTGGGTCAACCAGTACGATGGCGGCGACATGACCGCACCGTTCGGTGGCTTCAAGCAATCGGGCAACGGCCGTGACAAGTCGCTGCACGCGTTCGACAAGTACACCGAGCTGAAGGCGACCTGGATCAAGCTGTAAACCGCTCAGGGAGCCTGGCTCCCTGAACGACGCAGATCCCTTGTGGGAGCGAGCTTGCTCGCGATAGTGGTATGACAGTCGACGTCGTGTTGAATGTTGCGCCGCCATCGCGAGCAGGTTCGCTCCCACATTGCTTTGTGCCACACATCAAAATATCCACAGGAGCGTGGAACATGCGTTGGGCGACTTATTTCGCCGTTCTGGCCTCGGTCCTGAGTGTCGGCCTGGCCCTGGGCGTCAGTATGCCGTTGGTGTCGTTCCGCCTGGAAAGCTGGGGCTATGGCGCGTTTGCAATCGGGGTGATGGCGGCCATGCCGGCAATCGGCGTCCTGCTGGGGGCGAAAATCTCCAGCCACCTGGCGGCCCTCCTGGGTACGGCCAATCTGATGCGCCTGTGCTTGTGGGCCGGGGCCCTCTCCATTGGCCTGCTGGCGTTGTTGCCCAGCTACCCGGTATGGCTGGTACTGCGGCTGATGATCGGGGTCATCCTGACCATCGTCTTCATACTCGGCGAGAGCTGGATCAACCAGTTGGTGGTTGAGCAATGGCGCGGCCGGCTGGTGGCGCTGTATGGCTGCAGCTATGCCTTGAGCCAACTGGCCGGGCCATTGTTGCTGGGGGTGCTGGGCACCGACAACGACATCGGTTTCTGGGTCGGGGTCGCGCTGTTGGTGACTTCACCGCTGGTCTTGTTGGGGCGTAGCGGGGCGCCGAGCAGCGAAGCCTTGAGTGTGACCTTCAGTGACTTGCTGGGTTTCTGTCGTGGCCTGCCGGCGATCGCTTGGGCGGTGTCGTTGTTTGCTGCGTTCGAGGCGATGATCCTGACCCTGCTGCCGGTGTACTGCCTGCAACAGGGGTTCACTACAGAAATTGCCCTGGCCATGGTCAGCACCGTGGTCGTCGGCGATGCGTTGCTGCAATTGCCCATTGGCGCCCTCGCGGACTATCTGTCGCGGCGAACCCTGTTTGCCGGCTGCGCGGTGATTCTGCTGCTGTCGAGCCTGGCGATCCCGCTGTTGCTCGACACGGTGTTGATCTGGCCGCTGTGGGTGCTGTTCGGTGCCAGTGCCGGCGGCTTGTTCACCCTGTCGCTGATTCTGGTGGGCGAGCGTTATCGCGATGATGCGCTGGTGCGGGCCAACGCCCACATCGCCCAGCTGTGGGGGATCGGTTGTCTGATCGGCCCGCTTGCAGCCGGTGCCGGCAGTCAGTGGGTCAGCGGGCACGCCTTGCCGTTGCTGATGGCGGCCGGGGCCTTTGGCCTGGTGTTGCTGTTGCTGCGCCAAGGGGCGTTTGGCGAGGCGGCGGTGCCGATCTGAGGCCCGGGTTCAAAGTATCCGTTCCAGGCCCAGGGTGTCGCTGAACCAGGCATTGAGGCGGCGCCACCAGTTTCCCGGCTCGCGGGTCAGGGTGTGCAACTGGCCATCGTCTTCAGTGACCCAGACCAGTTGACCCTCCTGTAACCGCACCGCATAGCTGAGGGGGGGCGCCATGCCTTCCAGGGCGAGTTCGCGAACACGCTCGGCAAGCGCCGGGCTGTCGACCAGCACCCCGACTTCGGTGTTCCACAGCACCGAGCGCGGGTCGAAGTTGAATGAGCCGATGAACGCCTTTTGGCGGTCGAAGATGATCGCCTTGCTGTGCAGGCTGGATTCGGAGCCGCGGTAGCTGGAACTGCGAAACAGGCTTGGCCCGCTACCGCCGCCTTCGCCCGGTTGCCGGCGTAGCTCAAACAGTTGCACGCCGTGCTCCAGCAGCGCCTTGCGGTAAGGGGCGTAGCCGCCGTGGACGGCGGGCACATCGGTGGCCTCCAGCGAGTTGGTCAGGAAGCTGACGGACACTCCGGCATCGGCCCGCCCTGTGAGGTATACCAGTCCGGGTGGGCCTGGCACAAAGTAGGCGGAGATCATGATCAGCTCTTTACTCACGCCTTGCAGTTCGGGGGCCAGTTGGGTGGTCAGCAACAGTTGCGGATCCGGCTCACCCTTGGCCAGCACTTTGCTGGGCGCGTCCCACAGCGCCTGGTTCCAGGCCCAGATCAGCTCGCTGCGCCAGAGGTCCAGGCGCGGATCGGTCTGGTAGGCCTTCAACTGCTGGTACAAGGCCTGGTTCTGCCGATGGCTTTCGTCCAGGGACGCTTGCAGCTGCGCACGGGTCTCGGCCAGGTCCCTGGCCGTGGGCTGGCTGGAGACAAACTCATCGATCGGCTTGCTCAGGGCGCTGTTCCAGTACTGATCGAAACTGTGGCCGAGCTGTTCAGCGACCGGCCCGACACCCAGCAGGTCGATGTCGGTGAAATTGAGCTGGGGTTGCGCATCGAAGTACTCGTCGCCCAGGTTGCGTCCGCCGACGATGGCGGCGCTGTTGTCCGCCAGCCACAGCTTGTTGTGCATGCGACGGTGCTGCTGCGAGAGATTGAACAGGCGGCCCATGGCGCGAGTGACGCCGGTGCTGCGACCCAGTTCCAGCGGATTGAACAGACGAATCTGAATCTGCGGGTGAGCGGCGAGTGTGGCAATGGTCTGGACCTGGCCATCGCTGGTGAGGTCGTCGAGCAGGATACGCACCCGCACGCCACGGTCAGCAGCCTTGAGCAGTTCGCTGACCAGCATTCGGGTACTGATACCGTCGTGGACGATGTAGTACTGCAGGTCGAGGCTGCGCTGCGCATTGCGGACCAACTCGGCACGGGCGGCGAAGGCTTCGCTGCTGTCCGATAGCAGGCGAAATCCGGATCGCCCTTCATGGGGTGCGGCCTGGGCCTGGATCGAGCGCCCGAAGGCAGACTCGGCAGCAGGCAAGGCCTGGCTTGGCTCGCGGGGCACGTTGAGCGAGGCGCAACTGCTCAGCAACGCGGCGAGCATCACGCAGAGCAGGGCTATTTTTGGGCGCAAGTCGAATGTTCCCGCAAAGGACAGGTTTGGAGTATGGCACGGCTGGCGAAGTCGTCGCGGCGTGGCGATGGCCCCTGGGGAGCCCTCGGGCATCGAGTTTCCAGATGAACTAGCTGGCCTCGGCCAGCAGGGTGATCGCCGCTGCGCCCACCTTGCGTACCGCTTCCTCGACCTGGGCCGTGGGTTTGGCTGCGTAGTTCATGCGCAGGCAATTACGGTACTTGCCCGAGGCGGAGAAAATGCTGCCCACGGCGATCTGTACGCCCTGGTCAAGCAGCATCCGATTAAGCTTGAGCGTATCAAACCCTTCCGGCAGTTCGACCCACAGCATAAAGCTGCCCTGGGGGCGGCTGGCGCGGGTGCCGAGGGGGAAGTAGCGGCTGACCCAATCGAGCATCAGGTCGCGATTGCGCTGGTACTGGTTGCGCATCCGCCGTAAATGCGGCTCGAAATGCCCGCCCTTGAGGAACTCGGCAATGGCGATTTGTGGCTGTGGTGCGGTCGAGCCGGTGCTGATGTATTTCATGTGCAGCACCCGCTCCAGGTACCGTCCCGGAGCAACCCAGCCGATCCGCAGACCCGGTGCCAGGGTCTTGGAGAACGAGCTGCAGAGGAGTACGCGACCGTCTTCATCGAAGGACTTGATGGTGCGCGGTCGAGGGTAGGTGTAGGCCAGTTCGCCATACACATCGTCTTCGATAATGGCCACGTCAAAGCGTTGTGCCAGGGTCAACAGCGCACGTTTGCGCGACTCCGGCATGATGTAGCCCAGGGGGTTGTTGCAGTTGGGGGTCAACTGTATGGCCTTGATCGGCCACTGCTCCAGGGCCAGTTCCAGAGCGTCGAGACTGATCCCGGTGAGGGGGTCGGTGGGAATCTCCAGGGCCTTCATGCCCAGTCCCTTGAGGGTCTGCATGGCGCCGTGAAAGCTCGGCGAATCCACCGCGACGATGTCGCCCGGTTCGCAGATGGCGCGAATGCTGGTGGACAATGCTTCGTGGCAACCGGTGGTGATCACCAGGTCGCTGGCGCTCAGTTGGCTGCCTGAGTCGAGCAGCAGGCGGGCGATCTGCTCACGCAGTTCCAGCACCCCGTAGATATTGTCGTAATACAGCCCCGGCATGTCCTGGCGCCGGCTGATACGCGCCAGGCTGCGCAGCAGGGGCTTCATGGTCGGTGTGGTGATATCCGGCATGCCTCGACCCAACTGCACGACGTCCTTGCGTGGCACGGCGCGGATCAGCTCCAGGACCTGGTCCCACTGGGAAATGTCGACCGGGCGCTGGGCCGGGCGACCCACCGCCGGGAGCTCCGGCAGTTCCCGCCCCACGGGGACAAAGTAGCCGGACTTGGGCTTGGGCCGCGCCAGCCCACTGTCCTCCAACACCCGATAGGCCTGCTGCACGGTGCTCAGGCTGACCCCATGCTCGACACTCAAGGCCCGCACCGACGGCAGGCGGTCACCGGGCCGGTAGAAGCCCTGTTCGATGCGCGTGCCGAGCAATTCGGCGAGGTTGACGTACAGCGTCATGATTCAGCCTCGGTGAGAGAGGGGGACCAGTACAGATCAGGTCAAAAACCAGCATTCAGCGGTCAATTCTGCAAATCTGTATGGAGGTAATACAGGTCCATTGAATCTGTAATGGTTTTGCCTGCCCGCGCATCATGGAATCTCTGGCTACCCAAGTAAACAGGAGCACTAAAAATGAACGGCTTGAGCGATGTGAGGCTGACGCTACACAGTCAGGAACTGGTGGCAGGGCACGACCGGGGCATGCCGCTGGCGATCCGCAATGCCCCGTCCTGCCTGGGGCGCTGGGGCCTGCTCTGGCATCGTCTGCACACACGCAAGACCCTGCTCGAACTCACCCCGGAACAACTGCGCGACGTAGGCTTGAGTCGTGAGCAGGCGAGGGTAGAGGGCCTGAAGCCGTTCTGGCGGCCTTGAGGGGGCTCTTCGGGTCAGGCCAGCTCTTTGAGCCGGTGCCACAACATCCCCAGGGCCAGCAATGGCGAGCGCAGGTAGCGGCCGCCCGGGAAGGTCACGTGCGGGACTTTGGCGAACAGGTCGAAACCGCCGCTGTGCTGGCCGCTGATGGCTTCACCCAGCAGTTTGCCGGCCAGGTGAGTGGCATTCACCCCGTGTCCGGAGTACGCCTGGGCGTAATACACATTCGGCTGGTCCTTGAGCCGGCCGATCTGGGGCAGGCGGTTGGCGCCGATGCCGATCATGCCACCCCACTGATAGTCGATTTTCACCGCGCTCAGTTGCGGGAAAACCTCCAGCATCTTCGGCCGTATATAGGCACCGATGTCTGCCGGATCGCGGCCCGAATAGTGGCAGGCGCCGCCAAACAGCAGGCGTCGGTCCGCCGAAAGCCGGTAGTAGTCCAGTGCCACCCGTTGGTCGCAGACGGCCATGTTCTGCGGCAGCAGGGCGTGGGCCTGCTCTTCACTCAAGGGTTCGGTGGCGATGATGTAGCTGCCGGCGGGCAGCACCTTGCCGCTCAGGTGCGGGTTGAGGTGATTGAGGTAGGCGTTGCAGCCGAGCACCAGGGTCTTGGCGCGGACCGAACCTTGCGCGGTGTGGACCTTGACCTCAGGCCCGTAGTCGATGCGGGTCACTGCCGATTGCTCGAACAGACGGACCCCCAGCTGCTGGGCGGCAGTGGCTTCACCCAGGGCCAGGTTCAGCGGGTGCAGGTGCCCTGAGCCCATGTCGATCAGCCCGCCCACGTAGCGGTCGGAGCCCACCACGCTATGCATTTCGTGGGCTTGCAGCAGGCGGGTGGCGTGGCGATAGCCGAGGCTACGCAGCTCGTCCGCGTCCGCGGCGAAACCTTCCAGGTCGCGGGGTTTGTTGGCCAGGTCGCAGTAGCCCCACGTCAGGTCGCAGGGGATCTGGAACTGCTCGACACGCTGGCGAACGATGTCCACCGCCTCCAGCCCCATCAGTTTCATCTGGCGTACGCCTTCGGCCCCCAGCACATTGCTGAATTGGTCCAGGCCATGGCCGACACCACGAATCAACTGCCCGCCATTGCGTCCGCTGGCGCCCCAGCCGATTTTGTGTGCCTCCAGCAGCACCACGCTGAGACCGCGCTGGGCCAGTTCGATGGCGGTGTTCAGGCCGGAAAAACCGCCGCCCACCACGCACACGTCGGCCAACTGTTCGCCCGCAAGTACCGGATGATCCGGCTGCGGCAGGCTGCTGGCGGCGTAATAGGAGGCGATGTGGGTGCTCGGGACAGGCAGCTGAACACGGGCGGTCATGGGTTGATCCTGATTATCGGGTGTTGCGTAAATTTTACGGAGCATAAGCCGGACCTTTCAGCCTGGGCAACACTGGTCGGTTGTTGCTGTCTGGCGCAGGGCTTTTAGGGCAAAATCCGGCCTTGTTCACCTTAGGGGTATTTGTTTCGATGAGCTGCAACCGCGAGACCGTTCGTACCCTGCGCCAGCAGATCCCCACATTCGAGTGCGTGCCCGGCTGTCATGACTGCTGTGGTCCGGTCACCACCTCGCCGGAAGAAATGTCCCGCCTGCCGCGCAAGACCCGTGCCGAGCAGGATGCCGCCCTGGACGAACTGAACTGCGTGCACCTGGGCCCCAACGGCTGCACCGTGTATGACGAGCGGCCGCTGATCTGTCGTTTATTCGGTACCACCAAGACCCTGCCATGCCCCAACGGTCGTGGGCCGGTGGAGTTGATCCACCCGCGGGCCGAGGCGCAGGTGTTCGAGTATATGGCTGCGAACCGACAGGTTTTGGTCTAGGGCGCAGGCTCGCTTGTAGGAGCGAGCCTGCTCGCGATGAAGTCAAAACACGCACCACAGGCCTCAATCCGGAATCGGCAAGCTCAAGCTCTCCTTCACCTCTTCCATCACGATGTAGCTCTTGGACTCACGCACGTGGGGCAGTTTGAGCAGGATATCGCCGAGCAATTTGCGGTACGAGGCCATCTCGGAAATCCGCGCCTTCACCAGATAGTCGAAGTCCCCGGACACCAGGTGGCATTCCAGTACGTGAGGCAGTTTCAGCACCGCGCGGCGGAACTCTTCGAAGGTGTCGCCTGACTTGTAGTCCAGGCTGATCTCGACGAACACCAACAGGCTGCCCTTGAGGTGTTGCGGATTGAGCCGGGCGTTGTAGCCCATGATGATCCCTTCGCGCTCCAGGCGCCGCACCCGCTCGGTACAGGGCGTGGTCGACAGGCCGACCTTCTCCCCCAGCTCGGTAAACGAAATGCGCCCGTCAGCCTGAAGGATGCGCAAGATGTTGCGGTCGATCTTGTCCAGCTCACGTTTGGTTTGAGTGTTGGTCCGCATAGGGGATGCGCCTCCGTGAAAAGCCAAATTGCCGAGAATTGTCGCCAAATATAGGCACTTATATAGTGAAAAGCACTGGCAAATGTTTTTTACACTGCGCCCATCATTGCTTGTACACAACAACGTCAGCGGTTTGCCGCGATGAGGGATAAAAAAATGCGCGTTCTGGTCTTGGGTAGCGGCGTAATCGGTACCGCCAGTGCCTACTATCTGGCTCGGGCCGGCTTTGAAGTGACGGTCGTGGATCGTCAACCGGCCGCTGCCATGGAAACCAGTTTCGCCAACGCCGGCCAGGTATCGCCGGGCTATGCGTCGCCGTGGGCTGCCCCGGGTGTGCCGCTCAAAGCCATCAAGTGGCTGTTGCAGCGCCACGCCCCGCTGGCCATCAAGGCCACCGCCGATATCGACCAGTACCTGTGGATGGCGCAGATGCTGCGCAATTGCACCGCCAGCCGTTATGCGGTGAACAAGGAGCGCATGGTCCGCCTGTCCGAGTACAGCCGTGACTGCCTCGACGAATTGCGTGCCGAAACCGGCATCGCCTACGAAGGCCGCAGCCTGGGGACCACCCAGCTGTTCCGCACCCAGGCGCAACTGGATGGCGCCGCCAAGGACATCGCGGTACTCAAGGAGTCCGGCGTGCCGTTCGAGCTGCTCGACCGCGCCGGCATTGCCCGCGTCGAACCGGCCCTGGCCAGTGTCACTGACATCCTGGCCGGTGCCTTGCGCCTGCCGAACGACCAGACCGGCGATTGCCAGATCTTCACCACCCGCCTGGCGGAAATGGCGATCAAGCTGGGCGTCGAATTCCGCTTCGGCCAGGACATCCAGCGCCTCGACTTCGCCGGCGACCGGATCAACGGTGTGTGGATCGACGGCAAGCTGGAAACCGCAGATCGCTACGTGCTGGCGCTGGGCAGTTACTCGCCGCAGCTGCTCAAGCCGCTGGGCATCAAGGCCCCGGTGTATCCGCTCAAGGGGTACTCGCTGACCGTGCCGATCACCAATCCGGCCATGGCTCCGACCTCGACCATTCTCGACGAGACCTACAAGGTCGCGATCACCCGTTTCGACAACCGCATCCGCGTCGGCGGCATGGCGGAGATCGCCGGTTTTGACCTGTCGCTGAACCCGCGTCGGCGTGAAACGCTGGAGATGATCGTCAACGATCTCTATCCTCAGGGCGGCGACCTGCAGCAAGCCAGTTTCTGGACCGGTCTGCGTCCAACCACGCCGGATGGCACGCCGATTGTCGGTGCCACCCCGTTCAAGAACCTGTTCCTGAACACCGGCCACGGCACGCTCGGCTGGACCATGGCCTGTGGCTCCGGCCGCCTGCTGGCCGACCTGATGGCCAGGAAAACGCCGCAGATCAGCGCCGAAGGCCTCGATATTTCCCGTTATGGCAACACCCACAAGGAGTCTGCAGAACATGTCAATCCAGCGCCAGCTCACCAATGAGCGTTTGAGCCAGATCGTAGTCCACAGCGGTACGGTGTACCTGGCAGGACAGGTCGGCGACGACATGAACGCCGGGATTGAACAGCAGACCCGCGAGACCCTGGCCAACATCGAGCGTTTGCTGGATCTGGCCGGTACCGACAAGACCCGGTTGCTGTCGGTGACGATTTACCTGAAAGACATCGATGCCGACTTCCAGGGCATGAACAGTGTCTGGGACAGCTGGCTGCCAAAAAACGTCGCGCCAGCGCGGGCGACGGTGGAAGCCAAGCTGTGCGAGCCAGAAATCCTGGTGGAACTGTCGGTCGTCGCCGCTTTGCCGTAAACGATCCCTCTGCCGGTGCTGTTGGCGGTTCATACTGTCTTCAGCGCCGGTTTTTTCTTCCCCCCCCCCCGCCAACCGCCTGGAAGCCTGCCACCATGCGTCCTGCTCGTGCCCTGATTGATCTGCAAGCCCTGCGTCACAACTACCAACTGGCCCGTGAAGTTTCGGGCGCTCGCGCGCTCGCGGTGATCAAGGCCGATGCCTATGGCCATGGCGCAGTGCGCTGTGCCCAGGCGCTGGAAGCGGATGCCGATGGGTTTGCCGTGGCCTGCATCGAAGAAGCCCTGGAGCTGCGCGCTGCAGGCATTCGTGCGCCGGTGCTGCTGCTCGAAGGTTTTTTCGAAGCCGATGAGCTGGCACTGATCGTCGAGCAGGATTTGTGGTGTGTGGTGCATTCGTTGTGGCAGCTCGAAGCGATCGAGCAGGCAACGCTGCGCAAGCCGATCACCGTCTGGCTCAAGCTGGACTCGGGCATGCACCGGGTTGGCCTGCACCCGGCGGATTATCAGGCGGCGTATCAACGGCTGCTGGCCAGCGGCAAGGTCGCGAAGATCGTGCTGATGAGCCACTTCGCCCGCGCCGATGAACTCGATAGCAGCAGTGCAAGCGAGCAGGTCGCGGTATTTGAAGCGGCGCGCCAGGGCTTGTCGGCGCAGGTCAGCCTGCGTAACTCCCCGGCCGTGCTGGGTTGGCCGCAGGTGCCCAGCGACTGGGTACGTCCCGGCATCATGCTGTATGGCGCCACCCCGTTCGAAGAAGCCAACCCTGTGGCCGCGCGTTTACAGCCGGTGATGACCCTGGAGTCGAAAGTCATCAGTGTGCGCGAATTGCCGGCCGGCGAACCTGTGGGTTATGGCGCCCGTTTCATCACGCCTAAACCCATGCGCCTGGGTGTGGTCGCCATGGGCTATGCCGACGGTTATCCGCGGCAGGCGCCGACCGCTACGCCGGTGCTGGTGGCGGGGCAGCGCAGTCAGTTGCTGGGGCGCGTGTCGATGGACATGCTCTGCATCGATTTGACCGATGTGCCCCAGGCAGGCCTGGGCTCGACGGTCGAGTTATGGGGCAAGAACATCCTCGCCAGCGATATCGCGATGGCTGCGGGTACCATTCCTTACCAGATTTTCTGCAACCTGCGTCGAGTGCCACGGCTCTATTCCGAGGCCTGACGGACCTGCAGGGTACAGCCGCTGGCGCTCTGCCGAGCCGGACCTGGGCTCAAGTGTTGTAAATACTGAACGCTGTCGCCATGATAACGCTCAATATTTACATAACCTGAATCCTGGGAGGCAAATGCATTGGACGTCGGTGAACGACTGCAATCGATCCGTAAACTCAAAGGTCTTTCCCAGCGTGAGCTCGCCAAACGCGCGGGTGTGACCAACAGCACCATTTCCATGATCGAGAAAAACAGTGTCAGCCCTTCCATCAGCTCGCTGAGGAAGGTGCTTGGCGGCATCCCCATGTCCATGGTCGAGTTCTTTTCCGAAGAGATCCTCCAGGAAAAGCCCACGCAGATCGTCTATAAAGCCAACGAGCTGATCGATATCTCCGATGGCGCGGTGACCATGAAACTGGTGGGCAAGGCCCATCCGAGCCGTGCAATCGCCTTCCTCAACGAGATCTATCCACCGGGTGCCGATACCGGTGAAGAGATGCTCATCCACGAAGGGGAGGAAACCGGGATACTGCTCGAAGGGCGCCTGGAACTGGTGGTCGGGCTTGAGACCTTCGTGCTCGAAGCTGGTGACAGCTACTATTTTGAAAGCACCAAGCCCCATCGTTTCCGCAATCCGTTTGATGCGCCAGCGCGACTAATCAGCGCAGCCACGCCGGCCAATTTCTAAGAAAAGAGGCGTCCGCCAAGGTTTTGCGAGGCGCCCGAGCCGTATTTCGCCATGACTTAATACCCCTGGGACTTTAGGGTTGTTTCAGTGTGGCGGGCTAACCGTTATACTTGCGCCCGCCTGCGAAACCGTGGCCGTGGGCGTGACTAGCCACCATTGAGGGTGTACGCGTGAACCTAATTATGAAAATGCTGGCCGCACCAGCAACCGTATTGGCCCTTTGGGCAGTCAGCGCTCAAGCTGCGACCAACGACGATATTGCCAAGCGCCTTGAACCAGTCGGCCAGGTCTGTGTGCAAGGTCAGGAGTGCAAGGGGATGGAAGTCGCTGCTTCGGCAGGTGGCGGCGGGGCGAAAACCCCGGACGAGATTATTGCCAAACATTGCAACGCTTGCCACGGCAGTGGCCTGCTGGGTGCACCGAAAATCGGTGACACTGCAGCCTGGAAAGAGCGTGCCGATCACCAGGGTGGCCTTGATGGTATCCTGGCCAAGGCCATCACCGGGGTCAACGCAATGCCACCTAAAGGCACCTGCGCAGATTGCTCCGACGATGACCTCAAAGGCGCCATCCAGAAGATGTCCGGCCTGAAATAAGCCGCCGTCTTCAGCAAAAAAAGCCGCTCGCGAGCGGCTTTTTTGTGCCTGGGATTTGACCTCAAGACTGGTCATGGCCCGCAAGACCCGGCAAGCTCGGGTTAGCGTCATTCATGGATAGGTCGGGAGGGGTCTGATGGTGCAGTCCGTTTCAATCGAGCAGGCAGTCGATGAAGTACTGGCGCGGTTACCTGCGCACATCCACCTGGGCATGCCGTTGGGATTAGGTAAACCCAACCGCTTCGTCAACGCGCTCTATCAGCGCATCGCCCAACTCCCCGGGCGCCAGCTGACGGTCTACACGGCCTTGAGCCTGGGGCGTCCGCCCTTGGGCGACGGCCTGCAGCGGCGGTTCCTGGAGCCTTTCATCGAGCGCGTGTTCGGCGACTACCCGGAGCTGGACTTCCTCGCCGACCTGCGTAAAGACCAACTGCCCGCGAACATCCACATCCAGCAGTTTTTCATGCAGCCTGGCAGCTTGCTGCACAGCACCTCGGCACAGCAAGACTATGTCAGCAGCAATTACAGCCACGCCGCCCGGGATATCAACGCCGCCGGCCTGAACCTGGTGGCGCAACTAGTGGCCCAGGACCCGCGGCACCCTGGCCGCCTGAGCCTGAGCTGCAATCCCGATATCACCCTCGACCTGCTACCCATGATTGCCAAGCGCAGGGCGGCGGGCGAAACCATCCTCATGCTCGGCCAGGTGCACAGCGACCTGCCGTACATGCCTGGCGATTCAGAAGTCGACCGCGAGACGTTCGACTGGCTGATCGACGAGGAGGAGCGCAGTACGCTGTTTTCCACCCCCAACATGCCGGTGGCTTTCCAGGATCATTTCATTGGCCTGCACGCCAGCACTCTGGTGCGCGACGGCGGCACCCTGCAGATCGGCATTGGCTCCATGGGCGATGCGCTGACCGCCGCGTTGCTCGCGCGGCAAGCGGACAACGAGCATTACCGCACGCTGCTGAGCGACCTCGACGCGCACTACTGGGCTCCCCTGATCAGTCGCGAAGGTGGCGTCGAGCCTTTTGCCAAGGGGTTGTACGGTTGCAGCGAGATGTTCGTCAACGGCCTGCTGGCGTTGTCTGACGCCGGCATCGTGCGGCGCAAGGTTTACCCCAGCGTTGCCCTGCAACAGCAGGCCAATGCCGGCACCCTGGATGAGACGGTGGCGCAGGGTGGCGTGTCGATTCACGGCGGATTTTTCCTCGGCCCGCGCAGCTTCTATCAACGCCTGCGCGATCTGCCCCAGGACCGGCTCGGCGAATTCAACATGACCGCCATCAGCTACATCAACGAGCTGTACGGCCAGGAGCCGCTCAAGCGTTTGCAGCGCCAGGATGCACGATTTATCAACAGTGCCTTCACCATGACCCTGATGGGGGCCGGGGTGGCGGACCAACTGGAAGACGGGCGGGTGCTGAGTGGAGTCGGCGGGCAATACAACTTTGTCGTCCAGGGCCATGCCCTGGAGGGCGCGCGCTCGATCCTGATTCTGCGCAGTTGCCGTGAGTCGGGCGGCGACATCAGCTCCAACATCGTCTGGCAGTACGGCCACTGCACGATCCCGCGCCACCTGCGCGACATCGTGATCACCGAGTACGGGATCGCCGACCTGCGCGGTCAAACCGATGCCAAGGTCATCGAATTGCTGCTGAACATCAGCGATTCACGTTTCCAGCCGGGCTTGATCGAGCAGGCGCAGAAAGCCGGCAAGCTGGCCAAGGATTTCCGCCTGCAAGCGCGTTTCACCGACAACACCCCGCAACGCTTGCAGGCCATCGCCGCGCGGCACCCACAGTTGTTCCCGGAGTATCCGCTGGGCAGTGATTTTTCCAGTGAGGAGCAGGACTTGTTACGGGCGTTGAACTGGCTCAAGAGCAAATTCAAGCTGACCGAGATCCTACAGTTGGGCAAGGCCGCGCTGGATGCGCCGCAGCCGTCAGAGTACCCGCAGCACCTGGCGCGCATGCAACTGACGAAGCCCGAGGGCTTGAAGGAGGATCTGTATCAGCGGTTGCTGCTGGCAGGCTTGAAGGCCACGGCGCAGTAGCCGCTAGCCGAGATCTCCCACAGGTACAGCGGTGTACTTGTGGGAGCGGGCTTGCAGCTTAAAACTGGCAGCTGTCCTTATTCGATAAAGGTCACTACGCCGCCTGCCAGGGATTTGACCCGGGCCAGGGATTCTACGCGGTAGCCCTGGGAGTCCAGCTCGGCGCGGCCGCCCTGGAACGACTTTTCGATCACGATGCCCAGGCCGGCCACGGTGGCGCCCGCCTGCTTGATGATCGAAATCAGGGCCTGGGACGCCTTACCGTTGGCCAGGAAGTCATCGATGATCAGCACGCGGTCGCTGCTGGTCAGGTGACGCGGGGAGATGGCCACGGTGCTTTCGGTCTGCTTGGTGAACGAGTACACGGTCGCCGACAGCAGGTTTTCAGTCAGGGTCAGGGACTGGTGCTTGCGGGCGAAGATCACCGGCACGCCCAGGTTCAGGCCGGTCATGATGGCCGGGGCAATGCCCGAGGCTTCGATGGTGACGATCTTGGTGATGCCCGAGTCCTTGAACAGCGCGGCGAATTCGTCGCCGATCAGCTTCATCAACGCCGGGTCGATCTGATGGTTCAGAAAGGCGTCGACTTTCAGGACCTGGTCGGAAAGCACTATGCCTTCTTCGCGAATTTTCTTGTGCAGTGCTTCCACAACAGCTTCCTCTGGTGGCGCGACGGGCGCCGAAAGTAGATTAAAAAGTAGTCGATTCTAGCGCTTTAACATCGCGCGTATATCGGCCAATGCGGTATTGCCGCGCACGGCTTTGACTTCGGTCGGGGTGTCGTCATTGCCTTCCCAGGCCAGGTCGTCCGGCGGCAGCTCATCGAGGAATCGGCTTGGGGAGCAGTCGATGATCTCGCCGTACTGCTTGCGCTTGGCGGCAAAGGTGAAGGCCAGGGTCTGGCGTGCGCGGGTAATCCCGACATAGGCCAGGCGCCGTTCTTCCTCGATGGTGTCGGCTTCGATGCTGGAGCGGTGCGGGAGGATTTCCTCCTCCATGCCCATGATGAATACGTAGGGGAATTCCAGGCCCTTGGAGGCGTGCAAGGTCATCATCTGCACGCCTTCGGCGCCGTCTTCCTCTTCCTGCTGACGTTCGAGCATGTCGCGCAGGACCAGCTTGCCGATGGCATCTTCCACCGTCATGTCGCCTTCTTCGTCCTTCTCGAGGGTGTTTTTCAACGCCTCGATCAGGAACCAGACGTTGCCCATGCGGTAGTCGGCGGCCTTGTCGCTGGAGCTGTTGGTGCGCAGCCAGTTCTCGTAGTCGATGTCCATGACCATGCTGCGCAGGGCCGAGATCGGATCTTCGCCGGCGCACTGCTCGCGGACCTTGTCCATGAAGCGCTTGAAGCGCGCCAGGCGGTCGGTGAAGCGGTTGTCCAGGTGCTCGCCCAGGCCGATTTCGTCGGTGGCGGCGTACATCGAAATCTTGCGTTCGGTGGCGTAGTTGCCGAGCTTTTCCAGGGTGGTCGAGCCGATTTCCCGGCGCGGGACATTGATCACGCGCAGGAAGGCGTTGTCGTCATCCGGGTTCACAATCAGCCGGAAGTAGGCCATCAGGTCTTTG
>Ga0213827_1000964_pt1 | contig 18154 bp, 13 predicted proteins | sample MC6MC0898MG_FD_180669 | JGI IMG/M metagenome (GOLD analysis project Ga0213827, IMG submission 180669) | Enriched soil aggregate microbial communities from Iowa State University, Ames, United States - MC6-MC0898-MG | ecosystem: Environmental > Terrestrial > Soil > Unclassified | place: USA: Iowa...
CAGATCTCCAGCGACCGCGTCGAGAAGGTCGGCGATGTGCTGAAGGAAGGCGATGTGGTCAAGGTCAAGGTCCTGGAAGTCGACAAGCAGGGCCGTATCCGCCTGTCGATGAAGGCCGTCGAAGAAGGCGAGGGCGCCCCCGCCGCCGAGTAATCGGCCCACGCCGATCTCGCGGTGGTGAGGACCGTTGGTCCTCACGCGTTCGCAGACAGAAAAAAGCGGGCTTCGGCCCGCTTTTTTTGTGACTTTTCACCCGGCGCGGGGGAAGGCTGCCCGGATCTCAGGAGAAAACGCGCATCGTCTCGGTATCCGTAAGCAACGCGCTTGGTGACCTTGAATTTGTTGTTGATGCCTTCCACCAAGTTCGTTCTGAGAGGCCGGCGGTAGTGGGCCAGGATGCCCGGAAGTCATGCAGCTTGTCGTGGGGCTGTATCCCGCGCGGGAGTGCAAGCAGCTCATGAAGTTGAAGCGCCGGGCCGAAGGGAAGTGGCCCGGGCCGTTTTACGGGAACTGGCTTCAAAGTCGGAGCCGCTTCGCCATCTCTTCTGGTGAGACGGGGTGCTGTAAGGATGTAGCAAGTGCCCGGGTTGCCTTCTAAAGGTTTCCACTTGTTGGCCGATAATACGATCAGCGGGAACAGGATTAGGCCCGTGTTTTGACGCAGGGTTGGACAATTAACAAGGATGTGGTTTGCGCATGCGTAACAGAATCGGTGCAAACGCCGGGGCAACGGCGAAGGACGTATTCACGCTGGCGGTAGCCGGTACGGTCAGTGCAGGCAAGACAACGGTGCTCAACGCACTGCTGGGCCGCCAACTGCTGTACTCAAGCAACGAGCCGGCAACGGCCACTCACACCGTTCTTCGTCACCGGCCCCACGCATCGCGCGTGGTCTGCGGTGGTTACAGCCGCAATGGCGCACTGGTGGACTTCCGCCGTGGCATGAATGCCGCGACTTACCGTCAATGGAATGCACGCGCCCAGGTGGCGCGCATCCATGTTTCCGGCGACCTGGGGTATGTGGCCGGTGCGCGCGGGAAGTTGGATCTTCACGATCTCCCCGGCGCAAACAACAGCTTGGACAGCGAGCACTGGCACCTTGCCACTAGCAGGCTGTCCAGCGTGCCGTGGCATCTGCTGTGCTTCGTGCTGGATGCCACTGCGCCAGGCACTACCGACGAACATGCACTTCTACAGCGGGTGCGCGCGATTGCCGCTGCGCGTCCACAGAGCAGGCTGTTGTTCGTCCTCAACAAAGTTGATGAAGTAGACCCCGACAGGGAAGAGCCGCTGGAAACCATGGTGCGCCACGCCGTGGAGCGGCTGTCACGGCTGGGGTTTCATGAGCCGTGGGTGGTGCCCACCATGGCGCAGGTTGCGCTGGTGGCCCGGATGCAGATGGCCGGCGGTGCTATATCGGCACGCCAGGCCATGCACTACCAGGCGATGGTGCCGCTCCTTCCCGCCAGTGCACAGGCACTGGTTGCAACTGCCAACGTGCCGGCGCGGGTGCGCGGGCGCCTGCTCCAGCAGGTACATGCCCCGCACTGGAGCGCATTTCTTGATAACCCGCCGCTTCGGCAACTTCCCCGTTCCCTGCTTGCCGCTTCGGTCGTTGCCAGCGGCATCAGTGGCGTGGAAGACATCATTCACCACTGCCTTGCCTTCTCGTGAGTGCCATGACCCAAGTAAGCATCATCCACAACCCATTCACTGTTGAAACCACTTTCCTGATTGATGGAGTAGAGCTGACCGACGGTGCTCGCCTGCACCGCTGCACTAAGCTGCGCATGCAGCTTTGGGTGGACCAGCTGTTCCACGACCTCAAGACCATGTTCAATGGGCACGATACATTCAATGTGATCTTCACCGGGGTGGAGCCGGACTTCCGCGACTTGGAAGTAGCGGCGCAGGCCGCGCGCGACGCAAACATGAAGGTCAACCTGCAGTGGGTGCCGGCAGAGTCCGCAGAGGCAAGGCAGGCCGAAGTTGAAAGCTTGCGCGCGCAGGTGCTCGAGCACCCTGGTTATGCGTCGGTGCTGAAAGATGATGCCGTCTCGCGCGCGGCGTTGCACGATCTGGGCAACAACGATTTCGATGTGTACATCGTGGCCACCATGTCCTCTGGCAAATCCACATTGATCAACGCCATGCTTGGGCGTGACCTGTTGCCGGCGGGCAATGAAGCCACCACCGCCACCATTACCCGCATCTACCACGACGAGAGCGTGGCGCCCGGACAGTTCAGGGGAAGGCGCTTTGATGCCTCCAATGAGTTGCTTGACGAGTCCGAAAATCTGGATCTGGCGACCATGCGGGCCTGGAACAAGGACCCGGAAACCAGCCTGGTGGAAGTGCACGGGCCAATTCAGGCTGCCCGAGGTGGCGGCCATGCCCGCCTGGTGCTTACCGATACCCCGGGTCCGAACAATGGAAGCGACCAGGCGCATGGCGTCACCACCATGCGCTACATCCAGGACACAACCCGCAACCCCTTGATTCTGTATGTGTTGAACGCAACCCAACGTGGCATCACCGATGACTCCCGTCTGTTGAAGCTGGTGGCGCAGACCATTGCGCAAGGCGGACGCCAAGCCAGTGACCGTTTCATCTTCGTGCTCAACAAGATGGACACGCTGGATGACGAGGCCGGTGATGATGTGGCTGGGATGCTGGCGCGCACGCGCCAATACCTGCAGGAGCATGGCATCCATAACCCCCAGATCTTCCCGGTGTCTGCCTATGCATCGCGGTTGATCCGCTTCCCGGAGGCGGTGTTGTCCAGCAAGGAACGCTGCGGCAAAGCGTCGTTTCTAGAGTGGTTCCAGGGTGAGCCCAGCATGGACCTGGCCCAATACGCCCCGCTGCGCGTGCGTGAGCGCACCCTGGCTGGAGCAGGCGATGCCGCGGCGTTGGAACGCCGCAGTGGGCTGCCGGCGTTGGAGTCAACGGTAGGCGCGTACATCGAGAAATACCATCTTCCGGACCGGTTCAAGCGAAGCCATGATGCCGTTGCTCGCCTGGTGGACGAGGCTATCAACCGGCACAAGGCCATTGAAGACCTGGAGGCCGGCAATGTGCAGGCCCTGGCCGCCGAGGTTGAAAAGCTACGGGCGCGCTATGAGCGGGGCGTGGATGGTCAGGCGCTGGCAGAACAGCTGAGCCGTGACCACCACGAGCTGACCAAGGATGCTGAAGCGGCGTTGGTGACTGTTGCAGGGAGGCTCCACGCCTATGCGCGTGAGGACATGGCAAAGTTCCAAGGCGACGTAACCCCCGCGCAGGCGAGGCAGTTGGTCAAGGAATGGGGCGAGCACATGAACTCCCGTCACAAGGAAGTCCTTGGCGCATACCAACTTGCGTTCGAAGCCGAGCAGGAAACGCTTAAGAAAGATCTGCAGAGCCGCTACCACGCGCTGGTTTCGAGCAGCGTGGGCCAGATTGACGCGGTTCAGTTCCCGGCACTCGCGCGCCTTATGCGCAGTGCGGGCAACCTATCGTTTGCTCCGGCGGTGACAAGCGAGCATATAGAAACACGATCCATCCGAAAGGGCACGCGCGAAGTGATGGACCGCAAGCTGTTCAACCCGATCTCCTGGTTCAAGCCAAAGGTTGAGATCGTGTACGGCGAAGAGAAGTACGTGGACTTGGTCGAGTTCTACAAAACTGAACATCACGGGCCTACGGCGCATTTCAAGGCGCTTGAAAAGACGGCGCGCGCTGCCATGGTGCGTGAGGGGCAGAAGCTGCGCGAGGTGTTCGTTGAACACGTGCGTACCGTGTTCCAGCCACGCGTGGCCGAGTTGTTTGACCAAGCCCAGGCCCGCATCGAAGACCGTGACCTGCGCGTAGCTGCACTCGCGGAGGCAACCGAACTGCGCCGCTGGAGCGAGACGATTCGCCAGCGGCTGGGCACAACCTTGGCCGTACAGGAGGTACACGGATGAATACCACGGAACTACGCACGGGCGAGGACTGGTTGAGGGCAGTGCCTGATGTGACCATGCCCGTGGAATCACTGGAAGTGGCACTTCATGCATGGCAGGCGAAAGGAACGGTCTTGATGCCTTACGCGGTGACTGAAATGGTCCCGGCGACCAAGCCGGACAGAGCCCATTGGACGGCGCAGTACTTCTTCCGCCAAGTCACCCATGCCAAACACAATTTTTCCGCTGAACGCGCCGAGCACTTGTTGCGGGTTCGTGCCTACTTGGAGCAGCTTGGCGCCGCTGGCTTTGTGAAGTTGACGGATAGCACGCCGCTGGCGAAGGATGAAGTGGACGCGACCGCAGTAGCCGCGGCCTTTTCACCTACGTCCAGCCTAGCGCGTGCGCTTGGTACGGGCGATGCAGGCATCATCCGCTCGGCGCTTGTGCTGGAGCTGGCCGATGCCCGGCTCAGTGGGGCTTACCTGCAGGCGGCGATGGCACTGGCAGCAGACCAGAAGGAAACGGTGTTTGTCCCGTTCGAGGAAGGGCGCTTCATGGCGCCATTGAACGGCGACCGGGCCGCTTGGTCTTCGCAGTACCACGATGACCAAATGGTGTACCTGGACGCCAACTTCAGCATCGAACGCTTCCTGCACGTGGTGGATGTTCGCGAGCACCTGCGCTTGAAGGGCGCGGCAGGCTTTGCGCCCCTGCCGCCGGCTCCTGCGGCGGCCACCCAGTCAGCTAAAGCGGGTAGTACGGGCGATGCGTCGGCACCCCGGCATGGCGTTGCTCCCGAGGGAGACACTTCCAAAGGCAACAGGCCTGGCTGGGCGGGACGCATTGCCATGCTGCTGGCCGCCGGGATTGCCGCACTTGCGGCGTATTTCCGTGGGGAGCGCCGATGAACCTGCCTGTTACCGGAACCGTTGAGAACGCCGGCGTGGCACTGCGCGAGCGCGCGGCGGCAGCACTCGAAAGCGCCCGCATGCAGATCAACCGCACCTACCTTTCCGAGCTTGACCAGTACGTGGTGCTGCCGCTGCCGCAGGACCAAGCGCAACTCAGCGCCGCCACCGATGTGCGCCTGTACCGGCTTTGCCGGCTGGTGCATGAGAACCGGCAATCGGTGCTTGAGAGTCTCACGGCGGCCTACACCGCGCTGGGGGCTTCGGGCTACGCGGTGCTGCTGTATCTGGATTCGGATGGTGAAAAGACCGATGTGTTCATCGGCACACGTGGGGCGCCCGCCCGTTTCCAAGGTGAAAGTGCTGGTACGCTGTTGCAGGAGGCATTCCGGGGCCATTTTGCTGGCAGCGCCATGGAATCGCTAAGCGCCGGAGAAGTGGGTCAAACGCTGCAGGATTTGGTGTCGTCGCGCACAAGCCGCAGCGGTTATGTCTCTGCGGTGACCGGCGTTCCTTCGCTGGCGACCGAAGACGTGCAGCGTTTCGCGCAGGGGCTGGAGCGCTTTCTGGATGCGGCCGAGCGGCGCCCTTACCGCGCGCTGATTCTGGCCGAGCCGCTGGAAAGCCATCAGCTGGAAAGCATCCGCACCGGTTACGAGCAGGTGGCCACTCAGTTGGCGCCGCTGCAAAAGATGAGCTGGAGCTTTGGTGACCAGGACAGCTACAGCGTTGGCACCACGCTGAGCCGAAGCGTGGGCGAAACGCTGGGCCACAGCATGGGCCTGACGGAAACGACCGGGCGAAGCGATACCGTTGGCAGCAGCACCACGCACACCACTGGCACCAGCAGTGGCACGCAGTCGCCAACGACGGGCGGGAAGGTGGCCGGTGTGGTGGCCACGGGCATCAACGCTGCGGGCATGGCCGTGTCGGTTGCCACGGGCGGGGCCGCAGCGCCGGTCGTCATGCCCGCCGCCATGATGCTGGGATCGGTGGTGCGGGAGACATTCGCCGGCAGCGAGTCGCAGGCAACCAGCACCTCTGATTCCACCGGCACCAGCAACAGCGTTAGCACGTCCAGCGGAAAGTCAAAGTCCAGAACCACCTCGCGCACGGCCAGCGATACCGTTACCGATGGGCGCTCGGACACCACTACTGAGGGGTCTTCCCGACAGTTGACGGTGGAGTTCAACGACAAGGGCATTGAGCAGTTGCTGCTCCGCGTTGACCAGCACCTAGCCCGGGTAGAGGAAGCGCGCACCTACGGTGGCTGGAGCGCTTCGGCCTACTTCGTGGCGGACAGTAAGGCCGGCACGGAAGCGCTGTCCAGCATCTTCCTTGGCTTGGTGCGCGGCAAGAACAGCAGCCAGGAAGACTTCGCTGTAACCACGTGGTGCGATGACGCGCGCACCCGGGTACTGGCGTGGCTTGGCCAGCTCACGCACCCCAAGCTGCGGCGGCAGCTTTTGGGCAGTGGCGCCGCGCACCTGACCACGCCGGCCACTCTGCTGTCCGGGCGTGAGGTCGCGTTGCAATTGAGTCTGCCGCGCCGTTCCACATCCACGGTCAGCGTGGTGGAAACCCAGGCCTTTGGCCGCCGTATCCAGCATGTGGACGGCACCGCAAACCGTTCGCCGCAGGCACGCACCGTTGCTCTGGGAAAGATGCGTCACCTGTGGGAGAACCTGGCGCAGCCAGTGGCACTGGATATGGACCAGCTGTGCCGCCACATGTTCATTTGCGGCTCCACCGGCTCTGGCAAGAGCAACGCGATTTACAGCCTGCTCAAGCAGACCCACGCCGCCGGTGTGCCCTTCCTGGTCATCGAGCCTGCCAAGGGCGAGTACAAGCATGTACTGGGGCACTGGCCGGGCGTGCGGGTGCTGGGGACCAATCCCATGCAGGCTGAGTTGCTGCGTATCAACCCGTTTGCGTTTCCCGACCAGATCCATGTGCTGGAACATGTGGACCGTATGGTGGAGATATTCAACGTCTGCTGGCCCCTGTATGCGGCCATGCCCGCAGTTCTGAAGGAGGCCATCCTGCAAGCCTACACGCACTGCGGCTGGGACTTGGAGGCATCGTGTAACACGCGTGCGCCACGTGTCTTTCCTGGCTTTGGCGATCTTCTGGAATCGTTGCAGCGGGTGATCACTTCATCGGACTATGCCGAGGAAGCCAAGTCCAACTACAAGGGCGCGCTCGGTACCCGAGTGCAGTCGTTGTGCAACGGGCTCAACGCGCGCCTGTTCGGCACGGATGAACTGGATGACAGCGCGCTGTTTGATTCGTCGGTGGTAGTGGACCTGAGCAGGGTGGGCTCCAGCGAAACCCGGGCGCTCGTCATGGGTATGCTGGTCATGCGGCTCAGTGAGTACCGAATGGCCACAGGCGGTATGAATCAGTCGCTGCGTCATCTCACGGTGCTCGAAGAGGCCCACAACCTGCTACCTCGCAGCGTTGCCAGCGGGCCGGAAGGTGGAAGCATGGCGGGGAAGTCGGTAGAAATGCTGGCCGCCGCCATTGCCGAAATGCGCACCTATGGCGAGGGTTTCATCATTGCCGACCAGTCCCCGCATGCCGTGGACATGGCCGCCATCCGTAATACCAACATCAAGGTAGTGCTGCGCCTGCCGGAAGAAGCTGATCGTCGCCTGGTTGGCGGATCCATGGGCCTGAGCGAGGGCCAGGTTGCAGAGATCGCACGCCTGCCCTGTGGGGCCGCGGTGATCCACCAAAATGACTGGCTGGAACCGGTTTTGTGCCAGATGGACTACTTGGTAACAGAGGCAATGCCGTTCGTGCCGGCAGTGTCTTCTCACACTGCGGTGGATGCGGCGCAGTGGCGCGCCCAGATTGCTAATCTCTTGTTGGGCCGGCGAGTGCCTCGGGCACCGAGAGTAGACATTCGCCTCCTGCGGCAGGGGTTGGCTGACATGCCAATGCCCAGCCGGGTACGGTTGGCGTTGGAGAAAATGCTGCAGGCACGCATGGAAGGCGCTCCAATGCCGGGCGATGCAGCAGAGGGCTTTGACCAGTTGGCAGCGCTGTTGGTGGACGCGTGGGGCTGCCGCCGGGAGGTGGCGGCTGCAGGGCGTAGTGTGGTGGAGTTGCAGGCTGCGCGCGACCACCTGCGACGTGTTATCACCCGGCTGGCGCCAGATACCCTGCCGCAGATACAAGTGGCGGTGGAACAGTGCATGGTGCGGGAGATTTATTCCACGGACGCGTCAAGCAAATCACTTTATGCCGAATGGCACCGTTGTATGAAGGAAGAGACAGCATGATGGATCAGAGCGTGGTGGGTCGCGACGGAGGCGGCAGGAACGAAATTCCCTGGGGCAAGGGCCCGATGGAGCGCACCGAGGTGCAGATCGACATTCGTCGGTTGGACGTTACGGTGCATGTCACCCAGGAAACCCGTGGGGAGCTTCCTCCCGTCTCTGAGGACACCCGGAATGAGCTGAAGGACAACGGGTGGCCGGAATCGCTGGTAGATGACCTTGGGAGTGAGGCAGAAGCCAACATTTACAAGGGTGCGGGGCTTGAGGCAAAGGAAGTCAATGGCAAGCCGGCACTTGTGCGCACGGACATAGATCTGGAAAAGCAGGACATTTTTGGCGCAACCAACCTGGAGCGAATGACGGCCGGATTGCCACCGCTTGACCAGAACGGCAGGCCCATCGAGCTGCATCATATTGGTCAGAGGCAGGACTCCTCCCTGGCGGAACTCACCAAAGCTGAGCACTGTGGAAGTGGAAACGATAACGTGCTCCACAACAAACGGCAGGAGTCTACGATTAATCGCGATGGTTTCGCTAAGGAACGCGCTGAGCACTGGAAGGCGCGCGCCGCCGACTTCAAGGCAGGAGAATGAGCATGACCGAGACTTTCGACCAGCTTGAAGCCGCGCTCAACGCAGGCCAGGCCACCACCCGTCCTGTGCCGGCCGAAGCGATTATCCAGGCCGAGCAGCAGTTGGGGCTGGACTTTGGCGCGGCCTACCGTGAATACCTGCGCCGCTTTGGCGTGATTGTTCACGGCAGCACCGAGGTTTATGGCCTGGGTGTGCCTGACGGCTACTACTTGAATATCCTGGCGGCCTACGCGGATCTCGCCCAGGATGCGAGCTACCCGCTGGGCGCGTTGCCCCTGGTTGATGAAGGGGATGGCCACTACTATCTTTACGACACCATTGCCAAGGACATCGTGCTTTGGGCGATGCCCAACGGCGGCATTGTGCGACGTGTTCCCGAAAGCCTCGGTGGATTCCTACTGAAGCGTCTTGTTCAGGAGCAGGGTATGTGAGGTTCTTCAACCAACTCCGGGGGAGGCCGTCCGGATATTCAGGAAGGAGTCCGCTTCATCTTGTTTTCTCGACAACTGCAAATCTAGCTGGTCGGCCGTGCGCCTTCTCCCCCGGGATGGGGGAAGAACCTTGTTGTACCCAAGTTCTTAGCCAAGGGAACCGGTCCGCCGTATAGCGCCATGCCCTGCAGGGCTGCCGTTGGCGTGCCTGCGCTACGCCAGGTAGCGCGACACCTCGATCAGATTCCGGTCCAGATCGCGGAAGTAGACAGACAGGATCGGTCCGGTCGCACCGGTCCGCTGTACCGGTCCTTCTTCCACGGTCACGCCGTGCGCCTGCAGATGCGCCAGGATCTCGTCCATGGTCGCGTAGGTGATCAGACACACGTCCGCCGAGCCCGGCGTCGGCCGTGCGGCCTTGGGGTCGAACTCGCGCCCGTGCGCATGCAGGTTGATCTTCTGCAGCCCGAAGCGCAGCGCCTTGCGGCCTTCGCCGAAGGTTTCCACCTCCATGCCCAGAACACGCTGATAGAACGCACAGGTCGCGGCGACATCCGCCACGGTCAGCACAAGGTGGTCCAATCGGTCGATATGCAGGTCGGTCATCGGTGTCACGCAGCTGGCAGTCAGTACCGCTGAACTGTAAAACCGGGGACGCAAGGCGGGGGTGAATGCCCGTGTCCATCAGGACTGCATGCGGGCTGCGCAGCGGGCCTGCAGGACAGGCGCCGTGCTCATTCGCCGCAGCCGGCGACCTTGGGTGGCACGGCCTTGGCGCGTGCCCGCTCGCGCTGCGCGGCCTGCGGACACCCGCCAGGCCCGCGCGGGTCAGCCGGGCGTGTCCGCCGGACGGATTCGCAGGACATCACCGCGTAAAGCGCCCACACACCGCATCGCGCTGCTAACGTGGCCTCGCCTTCGACCGGGGAGATCCCATGTTCCGTTCTACCGTCGCTGTCCTTGCCGTCCTGATCGCCAGCGTCATGCCGCAGGCCGCTTCCGCCGCCGAGCCGTTGCCCAAGGTGATCGGCGCGTACTATCCGGGGGGCTCCGCGGACCGCTATCCGGTGCAGAACATTCCGGCCGGCACGCTGACCCATCTGTTCTACGCGTTCGCCACCATCGACCAGGGGCAGTGCGTGGTCGCGCCGGACGCGGATGCGCACTTCAAGGCGCTGGCCACGCTCAAGCGCGCGCATCCCACGCTGCACACGCTGATCTCGATCGGCGGCTGGAACGCCGGGGGATTCTCCGATGCGGCGCTGACCGCCGAAAGCCGCCAGCGCTTCGTGTCGTCCTGTGTGGCGATGTTCTTCGAACGTCATCGCGGCAGTTTCGATGGGGTGGATATTGATTGGGAATTCCCCGTGTATGGCGGCCCGACCGAGATCACCGACCGCCCGGAAGACCGTCGCAACATGACCTTGCTGGTGCGCGAGTTCCGCCGCCAGCTGGATGCGCTGGACAAGGCCGACGGCCAGCATCGGCTGGTCACCGCCGCGCTGCCGGCCGGCCGCGTGCAGACCGATGGCCCGTATGATCCGGCACGGAGCTATGAGCTCAAGGAGCTGGCCCGCACGCTCGATTTCATCAACCTGATGAGCTACGACATGGGCACCGGTTTCTCGGCGGTGTCCACCTTCAACGCGCCGCTGCACGCGGTGCCTGAAGATCTGCTGGCGCCCGAGCTGAAGCGCTGGAACAGCGTGGCTGGTGCGGTGGCCTACTACGAGCAGCACGGCGTGCCCAAAGACAAACTGGTGCTGGGTGTTCCGTTCTACGGCCGTGGCTTCAAGCTGGAAAGCGACGCCAACCAGAGTTTGTATCAGCGCTACAGCGCGCCGCATCCGGCCGGCGACTGGCGCCAGATCCAGGCCAACATGCTCGGCCAGCCCGGCTGGGAGCGGCAGTGGCACCCGGTCGCGCAGACCCCGTGGCTGTACAACGCCGCCGAGAAGGTCTTCGTCAGCTATGAGGATCCCACCTCGATCGGCCTGCGCGCCAACTTCGCCAAGGACAGCGGTCTGCGCGGCGTTTTCATGTGGGAGCTGACCGGTGACGATGCGCAGGGCAGCCTGCTCAAGGCAATGGTGGCGCCGTTCCAGGCCCCTGCGAAGTAGGCCCGCCGGGAAGTGTCACCGCGACGCAGGCACGTGCCCTATGCTTGCCCGCATGGAGACCGTCCGCCTGCTGGATCTGCACATCGACCGCACCGCCCAGCAGGTGCGGCGAGGGCATGAGATCTTGCCGGTTGGCGGGCTGAGTTGGCGGCTGCTGGATTGCCTGCTGGCCCACGGCAACGCTGTCGTCGAATTCGACACGCTCGCCGATCAGGTATGGGCACCGGCGGTGGTCGGCGAGGATGCGATCAGCCAGCGGGTGAAGCTGCTCCGGCAGGCGCTGGGCGATGACGGCCGGCGGCCGCGCTACATCCGCTCGGTCCGGGGCCGCGGCTACCAGTTGTGCACCTCGCCACAGCCGGTGATGTGCGACAACGCCGCCAACGCCAACGCCAACGCCAACGCCAACGCCAACGCCAACGCCAACGCCAGTGCTGATGGCGCCCTCGTCGCACCACGCCGACACGGGCGCGTACGCTGGGTGTGGCTGATCTCGGGCGTGGCGATCGCCGCTGCGGCTGTCGTCTTTGCCCTGGTCCGTCCCGCTGCCGCACCCGCGTCGCCTGCCGATCCGGTGCTGCAGCGCGCCGCGTATTACGCAGGCATCGGCCAGGCCAGCAACAACGAACGGGCGATGGCCTTGTACCGCCAGGCGCTGCAGATCGACCCCGAGTCGTTGATCGCGCAACGTGGACTCGCCCGTGCGCTGGCGGCGGATGCCTGCCTGTTCAACGGCGGCCGCGAACGCGCGCAGGAAGCGCTGGCGCTGGCCAGCCAGGTGGTACGCGCGGCACCGGAGGATGCCGCAGGCTGGGCGGCGCGCGGCTACGCCCACGATTGCCTCGGTGCGATGCCGCAGGCCATGGCCGACTACCAGCAGGCCCTGCAGCGCGACCCGGCTGACGAGCGCACCCGCGCTTCGCTGGCGTATCTGCATCAGGAGCGCGGGCATCTTGCGCAGGCGTTGCAGGACAACCTGTCGCTGCGGGCACCCGAACGTGTCCGCTTCCGCGACGTGCAGGTCGCACGCGAACTGGAGCTGCTCGGTTTCAGCGCTGCCGCTGCTCGCCGGCACGCGCACAACTTCCAGCTCTATCCGGACAATGTGTTCGCCAACATTGCCTGGCCGCACAGCCTGCTGGCGATGGGGGAGTCCGGCAAGGCACGGCAGGCGCTTGATCAGGCGCTCGCGCGCGGAACGCCACACCCGCAGTTGCTGCGCCTGCAGGGCGAGTTGCTGCTGTTGAGCGGGAATCGGACGGGCGCCGCTGAAGCCTTCGAGCAGAGCCGGGTATTGCGCCCGCAGCAGTCGATGGGACAGACCCTGGCTGGCGTGTATGGCGATCCAGCGCCTACGCCCGCATGGATTGCCGAGCGCCTGCAGATGCTGACAGGGCAGGGCGACGATGGCTGGTCCGACACCTCACTGGAGCGTGCGATGCTGCTGCAGGCGCGGGGCGATGAGGCAGCTGCGCTGACCGCCCTGCATCAGGCGGTCAGCGCCGGCTTCCGCGATGCCGCGTGGTTGCGCGCCACCCCCTTGTTTGCCCCGCTGCATGATGCGGCAGGCTGGCAGGGCCTGCTCGACACGATCGAGGCGGACGTATCTGCGCAGCGTGCCCAGGTGTTGGCCGCCCCGTGGCGGCCAACAGACCTCGCTGGCCTCAGCGCAGCGCCGGGAGCAGGAATTCGGTGAGGATGCGGCGCGACTGCGGGTGGGCGTAGCTGCGGTTGTAGGCCTGGCTGGTGATCACCGCCACCAGCTTTTTCTCCGGCATCACGAACACGTAGTTGCCACCGTTGCCAGACATCGTCCAGACAGTGGTTTGCTGCCCATCGACCGGAAGCTTCAGCCCCCACCATTGATAGCCGTAGTCGCTGCCATCACCGGCGCTGGCCTGGGCGCTCACCATCGCCCGCACATAGCCGGCGGGGATCAGCTGCTTGCCCTGCCAGCGTCCCTCGGCCAGCACCAGTTCGCCCAGCCGCGCGAGATCCCGGCTGCGGTAACGCGTCCCACCGCCGCCCATGCCGATGCCCTCCGGTGAGCGGTTCCACTTGCTTGCGGTGATGCCCAGCGGGCGCTCCAGCACCTGCGCGGCGTAGTCGGCCAACGGCTGTTTCGTGGCCTGTTCCAGCACCGCGCCGAGCACGAAGGAGTTTGCCGTGCAGTAGGCATGCGCGCGGCCATGCGGGCTGTCTTCCGGCCGCGTCATCCACGGTGCGAACCCTTTGACGGGGAGCGCCAGCACGAAGTCCAGCCAGTGCTCGGTCACGTACATGCGCTCCTCGTGGCCGGCCGAGAACGCGTTCTCGTCATCGCACTCCCACAGCGTGCTCATGGTCAGCAGGTCTTCCACGGTGGTGGTGCGCAGCCGCGGGTCGACCGGGTGGTGGGCGGTGAACCCGGGGAAGTAGTCGTACACGCGAGCCTGCACGCCGGGCAGGGAGCCGTCACCGATGGCGGCGCCGATCAGCATCGCGGTGACACTCTTGCTGGCCGAGCGCACGTCGTTGAGGGTGTCCGCCGTGCCACCGTTGAAGTAGCCCTCGTAGGCCACCTGGCCGTCTACCAGCAGCAGGACGCTGGTGATCTGTTTGATGTCCTGGGTGGCGATCGCCGACTCCAGCGCGGTGATCCGGGCGCTGTCCAGCGCTGCGGGTGCGGCGGGAGAGGTCAGTGGAACGGCGGTCGCCAGGGCGAAGACCAAGGCGGCAAGTCGGTGTCGATGGTGGTGCATGGGCAGGGCTCCTCGAGATGAGGGGCGACTACGCCATGGCGCGGTCTGAAGTGCTGGAAATGCGCCTGAAGAATTCTGAAGGCCCGCCGCAGCAGGCCTCGCGGGCGATCAGCGCGGTGCACTCCAGACGCTGTTCGGGTCGCCATGGCGTGCGCGGCGCAGGCTCGCGCGTGCCAGCGAGGCAAATCCGAATGCCAGTGCGAGTGCCACCGCATCCACCCAGAACAGCGGCCAGTAGCCGCGTGCCGCGCTCGCCCACGGCCAGAAGCCGGTGAGCGCGCCGTGCATCACCGCCACCAACGCGGTGCTGAGTGCCGCCGCCCACAGCAGTTCGCGGGCCGCCTGGTCGGGGCGGCGCAGCGCCGCCCACAGGGCGCAGATGGCCCAGGTGACGAAGCAGATCCAGCGGATGCCGTGGTCCACCGCCTGCGGCGCGACCTGCTCCAGGATCTGCGCGCCGACGAAGCTGGCCGAGACCGCCACGCACAATCCGATGCAAACGCCCACCGTGGCGCGGGCCATATTGATCTGCGCGCGGCCCTGTTCCACCTGGCGCCGCTTGCGCCGCGATTCGATCCACAGCAGGTTGCCGGAATAGAACAGGAAGGCGCCGCCCAGGCCGAGCAGGAAGTACAGCCACACCACCACCCCATTGCCGAACTCACCAAAGTGCAGCGCATAGGCAGCGCTGAGAGTGGCGTGGTTGGCATCGCGCTGGCCGGGCAACTGGCTGCTCAGCAGGCGGCCGGTGGCCGCATCCAGGCCGACCGCGCCAAGCGGCCCCAGGGTGCCGCCGGATTCGCCGGTGATCTCGATCGTGGCGTTGGCGTCGCCTGCATGGGCGAGCTTGAGGAAGGCCGGCTCGAAATCGGCCACGCCCTGCGCGCGGGCCACCTCGATGGCGCGTGCATGCAGCATCCGCAGATGGGTGTCATCACCGGGCTGGCCGCTGGGTTCGCGCACCGGTGCGGTGTCCATCGCCGCCGGCACCGCCTGCAGCAGCTTGCCGTCGAAGATCAGGGGATTCAGCGCCGCCATCTGCAGGAAGATCAGGCACAGCAGCGCCCCGGTCACCGCGAACATCAGATGGAACGGCAGACTGAGCACGCCGATCACGTTGTGCGCGTCCTGCCACATCTGCTTGAGGTTGCGGCCCGGGCGCAGCGCGAACAGATCGCCCAGCAGCTTGGGCAGGTGGATGACCAGCCCGCTGAGCAGGGCCACGCCATACAGCAGGCTGACGATGCCCATCAGGTAGGTGCCGGCGACCGGCAGGCCGAGGCTGTAATGCAGTTCGTTGACCAGCTCTGCCAGCCCGGTCTGCGGCGGCGTCACGCTGCCGTCGTAGTGGTCCAGCCACGCATACAGCCAGGTGCCCTGGGCATCCTGCCAATACGCGATCGGCTGCGGGTGGTCGCCGCCGGGGAAGGTCATGCCCACGTGGGTGCGCGCGGCCGGGTGGCGCTCGAGCACGCCATCGAGCAGGCGCTGCGCATCGTCCAGGCTCGCGGCCGGCGTATCCACCGCGTGCGGGGTCTGCCACAGCGGCAGATCATGATGGAACAGGGTCAGTGCGCCGGCGTAGAACGCGACGAACAGCGCGAATCCGGCGACCAGGCCGACCCACGTATGCAGGGTGGTGAAGGTGCGCAGGGTCTGGGAACTGAACTTCATCGCATCGCTCTCATTGCACCGCGCCGGTCAGGCGCAGCAGCCACAGCAGGCCGAACCCGGCCAGGGCGGTCGCGCTCATCACGGCCCAGGCACGCAGCCCGGTGCGGAAACTGAAGGCCCAGATCGCGGCCAGCATCCACAGCGGAATGAAGGCGATCAGGCTCGGTACCAGCGCGTTCTGCCACGGCCCCGGCGGCAGCCAGGCGATCAGCCCGGTGGCGGCGGCGGCGACAAAGAAGCCCGCCAGGAGGCCCGCGCCCGCGCGCGCCCACATCAGCGCATCACCTGTGCCGGACGGTGCCAGGCGGCCAGCAGCGGCAGCGCGATCGCCACCAGCATCCAGCTGCACAGCATCACCACCACCCCGGTGGCGATGCCCAGATTGGCGATCCACAGCCACAGCGCCGCCACGGCAGCCACCAGGCTGATCTGCCGGCCGAGCCGGCCGGCACGGCGCAGGCGCGGCCAGCGGCAGTGCGGCGAGGCGGCATACAGCGCCAGCGCCGAAAAGGCGGAGCCGGCCAGCGCGAGGCTGCAGAAACCAAGCGAGGTCAGGGCGACCGTGATCATCGGGTGGCCGCCAGCGGCGCAGGCGCCGGAACGGGCGGCAGGGCGATGCGGGCCGGGCAGGAAGCGGGGCAGGGCATGGGGGATCCAATCGGCAACCCTGTCCTGGGCAGGACAGTAACCCGCGCATGGTAATCATTGCCGTTTATGGGCGCCACACGTCCACATTCAGGCGCCTGGGCGGGGCACGCCGGCGCGCGGCGGCGCATTCATCGGCGGATTGGTTTAAGATCAGGGCATCTCTATCGAGGCAACAAGGTGGCCCGCGCCCTGCGCCGGTCTAGCGTGTGACATGAGCACTACCACCGCCCACCGCTGAACGCCCCCGACGGCCCCTGACGCAGGCGCCTTCGTGGCGCTTTTTTATTGCCTCGTCCCCCGGATTCTCCAGGCTCCCCTGCGGGCCACCAGACCAAAGCACTCTCATGATCGCGATCACGCTCCCCGACGGCAGCCGCCGTGAATTCGAAAACCCCGTCAGTGTCATGGACGTCGCCCAGTCGATCGGCGCCGGCCTGGCCAAGGCCACCATCGCCGGCTCGGTGGATGGCGTGCTGGTCGATGCCAGTGACGTCATCGACCACGATGCCAGCCTGCGCATCATCACCGCCAAGGACGAGGAGGGGGTGGAGATCATCCGCCACTCCGCCGCCCATCTGGTCGGCCATGCGGTCAAGCAGCTGTACCCGGACGTCAAGATGGTGATCGGCCCGGTCATCGCCGAAGGCTTCTACTACGACATCTACTCCGAGCGTCCGTTCACGCCCGAGGACATGGCCGCCATCGAAAAGCGCATGGGCGAGCTGATCGCGCAGGACTACGACGTCATCAAGAAGGTCACCCCGCGTGCGGAGGTCATCGAGATCTTCAAGGCGCGTGGCGAGGACTACAAGCTGCGCCTGATCGAGGACATGTCGCCGGAGATCCAGGCGATGGGCATGTACTACCACCAGGAATACGTGGACATGTGCCGCGGCCCGCACGTGCCCAACACGCGCTTCCTGAAAGCCTTCAAGCTGACCCGCATTTCCGGGGCCTACTGGCGCGGCGATGCCAAGAACGAGCAGCTGCAGCGCATCTACGGCACCGCCTGGGCCGACAAGAAGCAGCTCGAGGCCTACATCAAGCGCATCGAAGAAGCCGAAATGCGCGATCACCGCCGCATCGGCAAGCAGCAGGAGCTGTTCCACCTGCAGGAAGAGGCCCCGGGCCTGGTGTTCTGGCACCCCAAGGGCTGGGCGCTGTGGCAGGTGGTCGAGCAGCACATGCGCCGTGTGTACCGCGACAGCGGCTACGGCGAAGTGCGCTGCCCGCAGATCCTGGACGTGTCGCTGTGGCAGAAGTCCGGCCACTGGGACAACTACCAGGAAAACATGTTCTTCACCGAATCGGAGAAGCGCACCTACGCGGTCAAGCCGATGAACTGCCCGGGCCACATCCAGGTGTTCAACCAGGGCCTGCACAGCTACCGCGACCTGCCGATCCGCTATGGCGAATTCGGTTCGTGCCACCGCAACGAGCCGTCCGGCGCGCTGCACGGCATCCTGCGCGTGCGCGGCTTCACCCAGGACGACGGCCACGTGTTCTGCACCGAGTCGCAGATCGAGGCCGAAGTGACCGCCTTCCACCAGCAGGCGCTGGCGGTCTACACGACCTTCGGCTTCGAGGACATCCAGATCAAGATCGCGCTGCGCCCGGAAAAGCGCCTCGGCGATGACGCCACCTGGGACAAGGCCGAGGGCGCGCTGCGCTCGGCGCTGGGCAGCTGTGGCGTGGAATGGCAGGAGCTGCCGGGCGAGGGCGCCTTCTATGGCCCGAAGATCGAGTACCACCTCAAGGACGCCATCGGCCGTACCTGGCAGCTGGGCACGATGCAGGTCGACTTCATGATGCCCGGCCGCCTCGGC
>Ga0213827_1000966_pt1 | contig 18117 bp, 14 predicted proteins | sample MC6MC0898MG_FD_180669 | JGI IMG/M metagenome (GOLD analysis project Ga0213827, IMG submission 180669) | Enriched soil aggregate microbial communities from Iowa State University, Ames, United States - MC6-MC0898-MG | ecosystem: Environmental > Terrestrial > Soil > Unclassified | place: USA: Iowa...
AAATTGGCAAGGATCGTCCGAAGTTCGTCCTGCACGACGGCCCGCCCTATGCCAACGGCAAGATTCACATCGGTCATGCGCTGAACAAGATTCTCAAGGACATGATCGTCCGCTCCAAGACCCTGGCGGGCTTCGATGCGCCGTACGTGCCAGGTTGGGACTGCCACGGCCTGCCGATCGAGCACAAGGTCGAGGTCACCCATGGCAAGCACCTGACCGCCGACCGCACCCGCGAGCTGTGCCGCGAGTACGCTGCCGAGCAGATCGAAGGGCAGAAGACCGAGTTCATCCGCCTGGGTGTGCTGGGTGACTGGGACAACCCGTACAAGACCATGAACTTCGCCAACGAGGCCGGTGAAATCCGCGCCCTGGCCGAAATGGTCAAGCAAGGCTTCGTGTTCAAGGGCCTCAAGCCTGTGAACTGGTGCTTCGATTGCGGCTCGGCCCTGGCCGAAGCCGAAGTCGAGTACGCCGACAAGAAGTCGCAGACCATCGACGTGGCCTTCCCGGTCGCCGACGCCGACAAGCTGGCCGCCGCATTCGGCCTGGCTTCGCTGGCCAAGCCTGCCGCCATCGTGATCTGGACCACCACCGCGTGGACCATCCCCGCCAACCAGGCGCTGAACATCCACCCGGAGTTCAAGTACGCCCTGGTCGATACCGGCGAGCGTCTGCTGGTGCTGGCTGAAGAGCTGGTCGAGTCGTGCCTCAAGCGCTACAACCTGGAAGGCTCGGTCATCGCCACCGCGCAAGGTTCGGCCCTGGAACTGATCAACTTCCGCCACCCATTCTACGACCGCCTGTCGCCAATCTACCTGGCTGACTACGTCGAACTGGGCGCCGGTACCGGTGTGGTCCACTCCGCGCCTGCCTACGGCGAAGACGACTTCGTCACCTGCAAACGCTACGGCATGGTCAACGACGACATCCTCACCCCGGTGCAGAGCAACGGTGTGTACGTCGAGTCGCTGGAGTTCTTCGGCGGCCAGTTCATCTGGAAGGCCAACCCGGCCATCGTCGAGAAGTTGAGCGAAGCCGGTGCGCTGATGCACACCGAAACCATCAGCCACAGCTACATGCACTGCTGGCGCCACAAGACCCCGCTGATCTACCGCGCCACCGCGCAGTGGTTCGTCGGCATGGACAAGCAGCCAAGCACCGGCGAGCCGCTGCGTGAACGTGCACTGAAGGCCATCGAAGACACCAAGTTCGTGCCGGCCTGGGGCCAGGCCCGCCTGCATTCGATGATCGCCAACCGCCCGGACTGGTGCATCTCGCGTCAGCGCAACTGGGGCGTGCCGATCCCGTTCTTCCTGCACAAGCAGACCGGCGAGCTGCACCCGCGCACCGTCGAGCTGATGGAAGCCGTGGCCAAGCGTGTCGAGCAAGAAGGCATCGAAGCGTGGTTCAAGCTGGACGCCGCCGAATTGCTCGGTGACGAAGCAGGCCAGTACGACAAGATCACCGACACCCTCGACGTGTGGTTCGACTCTGGTACCACTCACTGGCACGTGCTGCGTGGCTCGCACGACATCGGCCACGCCACCGGCCCGGTCGCCGACCTGTACCTGGAAGGCTCCGACCAGCACCGCGGCTGGTTCCACTCCTCGTTGCTCACCGGTTGCGCCATCGATAACCACGCGCCGTACCGCGAGCTGCTGACCCACGGCTTCACCGTGGACGAGAACGGCCGCAAGATGTCCAAGTCGCTGGGTAACACCATCGAGCCGGAGAAGGTCAACAACACCCTGGGTGCCGACATCCTGCGCCTGTGGGTTTCGGCCACCGACTACTCCGGTGAAATGGCGGTTTCCGAGCAGATCCTGCAGCGCAGTGCCGACGCCTACCGCCGTATCCGCAACACCGCGCGCTTCCTGCTTTCCAACTTGTCCGGCTTCGACCCGGCCCGCGACCTGCTGGCCCCAGAGGACATGCTGGCCCTGGACCGCTGGGCGGTGGACCGTACCCTGCTGCTGCAGCGCGAGCTGGAAGAGCACTACAGCGAGTACCGTTTCTGGAACGTCTACTCGAAGATCCACAACTTCTGCGTGCAGGAGCTGGGCGGCTTCTACCTTGACATCATCAAGGACCGCCAGTACACCACCGGCGCCAACAGTGTCGCGCGCCGTTCCTGCCAGACCGCGCTGTACCACATCAGCGAAGCGCTGGTGCGCTGGATCGCGCCGATCCTGGCCTTCACCGCCGACGAAATCTGGCAGTACCTGCCGGGCGAGCGCAACGAGTCGGTGATGCTCAACGGCTGGTACCAGGGCCTGAGCGAGCTGCCGGAAGGCACCGAGCTGGACCGCGCCTACTGGGACCGCGTGATGGCTGTGAAGGCCGCGGTCAACAAGGAGCTGGAAAACCAGCGTACCGCCAAGGTCATCGGCGGCAACCTGCAGGCCGAAGTCACCCTGTTCGCCGAAGAAGGCCTGAGCGCCGACCTGGCCAAGCTGGGCGATGAGCTGCGCTTCGTGCTGATCACCTCCGCTGCCAGTGTGGTGCCGTTCGTTCAAGCGCCGGCCGATGCCGTGGCTACCGAAGTCGAAGGCCTCAAACTGAAAGTGGTCAAGTCCGGCCACGCCAAGTGCGGCCGTTGCTGGCACTTCCGCGCCGACGTTGGCAGCCACCCGGAGCATCCGGAAATCTGCAGCCGTTGCGTCGACAACCTGACGGGTTCCGGTGAGGTGCGCCACTATGCCTAACCCTGCTGCCGGGCGCTTCGGGCGCCTTGCATGGCTTTGGCTCAGCCTGTTGGTCCTGGTCGTCGACCAGGCCAGCAAGCTGTATTTCAACAATGCCCTGAGCATGTACCAGCAGATCGTGGTCATCCCTGACTACTTCAGCTGGACCCTGGCCTACAACACCGGCGCTGCGTTCAGCTTCCTGGCTGACAGCTCCGGCTGGCAGCGCTGGCTGTTTGCATTGATCGCCGTGGCGGTCAGTGCCGTGCTGGTGGTCTGGCTCAAGCGCCTGGGGCGTAACGAGACCTGGCTGGCCGTGGCACTGGCACTGGTGCTTGGCGGTGCGCTGGGCAACCTGTACGACCGCATCGTGCTAGGCCATGTGGTCGATTTCATCCTGGTGCACTGGAAGAATATTCATCACTTCCCGGCCTTCAACGTGGCCGACAGCGCCATCACCGTTGGTGCGGTGATGCTGGCGCTGGATATGTTCAAGAGCAAGAAGTCCGAGGATCCGGTCCATGACTGACACCCGTATCGGCCAGAACACCGAAGTCACCCTGCACTTCGCGCTGCACCTGGAAAACGGCGACACCGTCGACAGCACGTTCGACAAAGCCCCGGCCACCTTCAAGGTTGGCGATGGCAACCTGTTGCCGGGCTTCGAAAACGCGCTGTTCGGCTTCAAGGCCGGTGACAAGCGCACCGTGGTAGTGGCCCCGGAGAACGCCTTCGGCCAGCCGAACCCGCAAAACGTGCAAGTCATGCCGCGGTCCAACTTCGAGGGCATGGAGCTGTCCGACGGGCTGCTGATCATCTTCAACGATGCCGCCAACGCCGAGCTGCCGGGTGTGGTCAAAGCGTTCGATGACGACCAGGTGACCATCGACTTCAATCACCCACTGGCTGGCAAGACCCTGACCTTCGAGGTGGAGATCCTCGAGGTGAAGGCCCTGTAAGCCTGGAGCCGAGCATGCAAATCAAACTCGCCAACCCTCGCGGCTTCTGCGCGGGGGTCGACCGGGCGATCGAGATCGTCAACCGTGCGCTGGAAGTCTTCGGCCCGCCGATCTACGTGCGCCATGAAGTGGTGCACAACAAGTTCGTGGTGGAAGACCTGCGCAACCGTGGCGCCATCTTCGTCGAAGAGCTGGACCAGGTGCCGGACGACGTCATCGTCATCTTCAGTGCCCATGGTGTTTCCCAGGCCGTGCGCCAGGAAGCGGCCGGCCGTGGCCTGAAGGTGTTCGACGCCACCTGCCCGTTGGTGACCAAGGTGCACATCGAAGTCGCCAAGTACAGCCGCGACGGCCGTGAGTGCATCCTCATCGGCCACGAAGGGCACCCGGAAGTCGAAGGCACCATGGGCCAGTACGACGCCAGCAATGGCGGCGCCATCTACCTCGTCGAAGACGAGGAGGATGTCGCCAAGCTGGCAGTACGCGACCCGGAGCACCTGGCGTTCGTCACCCAGACCACGTTGTCGATGGACGACACCAGCCGTGTCATCGATGCCCTGCGCGCACGCTTCCCGAACATCGGCGGCCCGCGCAAGGACGACATCTGCTACGCCACCCAGAACCGCCAGGACGCGGTCAAGCAACTGGCGGGCGAGTGCGACGTGGTTCTGGTGGTGGGCAGCCCCAACAGCTCCAACTCCAACCGCCTGCGTGAGCTGGCCGAACGCATGGGCACCCCGGCCTATCTGATCGATGGCGCCGAAGACATGCAGCGCGGCTGGTTCGACCAGGCGGCACGGATCGGCATCACCGCCGGTGCTTCGGCCCCCGAAGTGCTGGTGCGTGGCGTGATCGACCAGCTCAAGGCCTGGGGCGCTACCGGCGCCGAAGAGCTGGATGGGCGCCCGGAGAACATCACGTTCTCCATGCCTAAAGAGCTGCGGGTTCGCTCGCTGATCTGATCAGGGGGCTGCGCACAGGGAGCGTTTATCCGGCTCTCCTGTGCGCAGGCTGATCCTGCCGCCGCTGGCCAGTACCACGCGATGCTGGCTAGTTGCAGATGACCTTTCACAGACTTCCAGCGTTGCACCTCGCCAACTATTCTGCAGAGTGCCCAGTGCACTGAATTTCACCTGGCCTCCGCTATTCGCTGCGATTCTTATGGGTCGTGACAGCCGGTGCTCCCGTAGCACTTGCTGATTATGCTCCAGTTTCACCTGCCAACCTTTTCCCCAATCGCTATCGAGGGCCTGCACTTGTACGGCCTGTTGTTGCAATTGTGCGTGGCTGCGCGCGCTGCGCAGTGCTTGGGCCAGGTCACGGGCCGCTGCTGCCCTGTGTAAGTTGTCGCTCAATCTGGCGTAGGCAGGCATTCCAAGCTGTGTCAGAAGCGCGGCCATAGCCAAGGCAAACATCATTTGTATCAGTGTTACGCCCTGTTGCTTCACCGTGCATTCCTCCCTGAAAGTGCTTGGCTTTAGCTTCACGGCCGCTGGACAAGAGGTCCAGTCGCCATGTTCAAGACAATCGCGGGAAATGTCGCGGGAGGTGCAAGGATGCACGCGAGACAATCTGGCATGACGTTGCTGGAAGTATTGTTGGCCATTGTTGTGGTCGCGCTGGGGATGTTCGCTGCAGCAGCTTTACAGCTCCAGGCACTGCAAGCCACAGACGGAGCGCGTCGTGATGTGCAGGATGTGTTGGCTACGCATACTGCGCATGAGCGGGCGCGGGCCATAGGCGAGTTGACGGTGCGTGAGCCATGAGGCGTTCGCAGAGGGGCTTTGGCGTACTCGAGGCGATGCTGGCGCTTGCTATCGGCTTGATGCTGCTGGCGGCTGCCGGCGAACTATTCATCTCCGCCCACCAGGCCTGGCGCCTGCAGGGCGCGGCGGCGCGCTTGCAGGATGACGCACGTGTTGCGCTGCTACACATGGCTCAGGATATTCGCATGGCCGGCATGTTCGGATGCTTGCGTCTGGGGCCAAGTGACTTCAAGGATCCCGCGACGCGAGAGGCCTTCGCCCGGCCATTGGAAGTCAGTCGTTCCGAACTCAGTGTCGTGGTGTGGGAAATGCCGGGGCAAGAGGGTAAGCCTGATTGGACATTACAGACGGATTGCCTCAAGACAGTGCAGATTGACAGTGGCCTTGTTGAGCGTAATGAAAGTCTTTGGTCGTACTCCATAAGCCGACACGCTTATCAACTGACGGGAACCACGCTGAGGTTCAAACGGGGCAGCAAAAACAACTTCCAGCCGCTGATCGACCATGTGCACGAAATCCGTTTTGAGCACGTGCGGGCGCTAGGCGGGGAGCGAGTAGATATAGTGCTGACCTTGTTCGACCCGGTCGTGGACATCAAGCAGCACTACGAAATGAGCGTAGCCATTCGCAACCCGGTGCCCGAACCATGAAGCACCAGCGAGGCGTAGTCCTTTTATTGGCCCTGATCCTGAGCCTGCTGCTCGGTTTGTTCGCTGCGTCCGCTTTGCGCGATGCCCTGTTGGAAACCCGCATGGCCGGTTACCTGCGCGATAGCTTGCAAGCATTCGAACAAGCAGAGGCCACACTGCTGGCCGGCGAGGCCGAATTGCACCGGGCCCCTCCCCAGCAGTGCCAGGCGTGTCTGCCACCTGCCCACCCGCACGATCTGCAAGGCCAATGGCAAGCCAGCAAAAGCGGTTACTTCCAACTACAGAACCTAGGCGAAAGCACCCGCGCCGCGCACATGCCCAAAGGCGAGCCGGTCACGCTGTACAGGGTTACCGCCGTCAGCCGGCAAGCCGAATCAAGGCAGGTACTGGAAGCGGTCTACGCCATCCCAGCCGCTCAAGCACAAGCGCCCCAGCGCATCCTCTGGCGGCAAAGACTGAGGGAAGACTGACATGCAGCAAGGCCTGAGCCTGATCGAGTTGTTGATTGTCGTGGCCGTCACCGGCATTCTGGCAGCCATTGCCTACCCCAGTTACAGCGACCAGCTCAGGCGAGCCGCACGCAGCGAAGTGGTTGGCCTGCTGCATGACGCTGCCCTGCGCCTGGAGCGCCATCGCGTGCGCACCGGCCAATACGCCGAGGGCGACCCGGCGTTGCCCACCGCCAACCGTCACTACAGCGTGCAAGCCCAACGCGGCAGCGACACGTTCACGCTGCGCGCACGGCGGCTGCCGCATGGCCTGATGGCCGATGATCGCTGTGGCGACTTTCAGCTCGACCAGGCCGGTGTGCAGAGCAACCCAGGTGCCGTTGAGGCCAGTGAGCGTTGCTGGGGAAGCTGAAGGTTGAATGATGCCCGTGCATCGCGGTTTTACTTCAGGTGTTGGATCGACAGATGAGCAAGCAAGTAGTGGTGGTCGGCGGCGGGGTGATTGGCCTGCTGACGGCGTTCAACCTGGCGGCGAAGGTCGGCCAGGTGGTGGTGTGTGACCAGGGCGAAGTCGGCCGTGAGTCATCCTGGGCGGGCGGCGGTATCGTCTCGCCGCTGTACCCTTGGCGCTACAGCCCGGCAGTAACCGCCTTGGCGCACTGGTCGCAGGACTTTTATCCACAGCTGGGCGAGCGCTTGTTCGCCAGCACCGGCGTCGACCCCGAAGTCCACACCACCGGTTTGTACTGGCTCGACCTGGACGACGAGGCCGAGGCCTTGGCCTGGGCTGAGCAACACGGGCGGCCGCTCAGTGCTGTGGATATCTCTGCGGCGTATGACGCAGTCCCGGTACTGGGCCCAGGCTTCAAGCACGCCATCTACATGGCAGGCGTGGCCAACGTGCGCAACCCACGGCTGGTCAAGTCGCTCAAGGCAGCATTGCTGGCATTGCCCAACGTGACCTTGCGCGAACACTGCCAGATCACTGGCTTTGTTCAGGACAGCGGACGCGTCACCGGCGTGCAGACGGTAGATGGTGTGCTGCAGGCCGATGAAGTGGTGCTTAGTGCTGGCGCCTGGAGTGGCGACCTGTTGCGCACGCTTGGCCTCGAACTGCCGGTGGAGCCGGTGAAGGGCCAGATGATCCTGTTCAAGTGCGCCGAAGACTTTTTGCCGAGCATGGTGCTGGCCAAGGGGCGCTACGCGATCCCGCGCCGTGATGGGCACATCCTGGTGGGCAGCACGCTGGAGCATGCCGGCTACGACAAGACCCCGACCGAGGATGCGCTGGCAAGCCTCAAGGCCTCGGCGGTGGAGCTGTTGCCTGAGCTCGAGGATGCCACGGTGGTAGCGCATTGGGCCGGGCTGCGGCCGGGGTCGCCTGAAGGCATTCCCTATATCGGGCCGGTGCCGGGGCATGACGGGTTGTGGTTGAACTGCGGGCATTACCGCAATGGGCTGGTGCTGGCGCCGGCTTCGTGCCAGTTGTTTGCTGATTTGCTGACGGGGGCGGAGCCCATCATTGACCCGGCGCCTTATGCCCCGGCCGGGCGGTTGGGCTGAAACCGCCGGGCCCGCTTTGCGGGCCAATCGCCGGCAAGCCGGCTCCCACAGGTACAGCGCCGTACTTGTGGGAGCGGGTTTACCCGCGAAAGGGCCGGTAAAGCCAAAAAAACAGTCAGGCTTCAGCTCACTACCGGCGCCTGCAAATGCCGGCTCGGGTAATGCTGCTCATACACCTTGCACACCCGAAGCACCTGCTCATCGGCAAACCGCCCCGCAACCACCTGCAACCCCACCGGCAACCCCTCGCGGGTAAACCCGCACGGTACCGAAGCCGCCGGCTGCTGGGTCAAGTTGAACGGGTAGCTGAACGGCGTCCACTCCATCCACTGCGCCATCCCCGACCCCGGCGGCACGTTGTGCCCCGCCTCGAACGCCACCAGCGGCAGCATCGGTGACACCAGCACGTCGTAACGCTGGTGGAAGGCATTCATCCGCGCAATCAGCTCGGCCCGCGCCTCGAGCGCCTGGGTGTACTCGCTCAAGCTGATCCGCGCACCCTGCTCGGCAATCCAGCGCAGCCCAGGGTCGAGCAGCTCTCGTTGTTCACTACTCAAGGCGCTGGCCAGCCGCGCAGCCCCGGCGAACCACAGGGTATTGAAGGTTTCCAGCGGGTCACCGAACCCTGGGTCGACTTCCTCCACTTGCGCCCCCAGCCGCGCCAGGCGTTGCACCGCCTGCGCCACCAGCGCCTGGATTTGCGGGTCGACCTGCACGTAGCCGAAATCGGCGCTGTAGGCGATGCGCAGCCCGCTGAGGTCTTGCGCCTGCCCCAGCCATGGCGCCTGCCGAGCTGCGCCAGCCAGCCCGTCGCGCGCATCGGGCCGGGCAACGCAGTCGAGCATCAGCACCGAGTCGTCGACAGTGCGGGTCATCGGCCCCAGGTGCGAGAGCACGGTCATGGCGCTGGCCGGCCATTGCGGCACGTAGCCGAACGTGGGCTTGATGCCGAAGGTGCCGGTGAAGGCGCAGGGGATGCGGATTGAACCACCGGCATCGCTGCCCTGGTGCAGCACACCCAGGTTCAATGCGGCCGCAGCCGCCGCGCCACCGGATGAGCCACCCGCCGTCAGGCGGGTATCCCAGGGGTTGCGGGTGATGCCGTACAGCGGGTTGTCGGTCACGCCCTTCCAGCCAAATTCCGGCGTGGTGGTCTTGCCGACCAGCACCGCGCCCGCATTGCGCATGAATGCAGTGAAAGGCGCATCGACGTCCCACGGGCCTGCACTGGACGTGGTGCGTGAACCCTTGCGCGTGGGCATGCCGCGGGTCAGCGTCAGGTCCTTGATCGACGCGGGCACCCCGTCCAGCCGGCCACACGGTTCGCCACGCTGCCAGCGCTGTTCGCTGGCGCGGGCGGCGCAGCGGGCACCTTCGCCGTCCACATGGCAGTAGGCGTTGACGGCGGGGTTGTGCTGGTCGATGCGCGTCAGTACATCATCGATCACCTCGACCGGCGACAGCTCACGGCGCTGGTACAGGTCGAGCAGTTCGACGGCGGTGAATTCGCCAATGGCAGTCTTGCCGGTCATCTCAATGCGCTCCCTGATTGGCGGCCTGGAACATGGCGCGCAGCAGCACGTCGCAGCCGTCTGCCAGGTCCTGTGGCGCTGCGTTTTCGATTTCGTTGTGGCTGATGCCGCCTTCGCACGGCACGAAAATCATCCCGGCCGGCCCCAGTTCGGCGAGGAAAATCGCGTCGTGGCCGGCGCCGCTGACGATGTCCATATGGCTCAGGCCCAGCTCGCGCGCGCCTTGGCGCACGGCATCGACACATTGCTCGGCGAAGTACAGCGGTGGGAAATCGGCGGTGGGTGTGAGCTCGAAACTCAGCCCGTGTTTTGCGGTGCTGGCGTCGATCGCCTCGCGCACTTCGGCGACCATTGCGTCGAGGTGTGCAGGGTCGAGGTGGCGCAGGTCGATGGTCATGTGCACCTGGCCGGGGATGACATTGCGCGAGCCCGGGTGCAGGGTCAGGCAGCCCACCGTGCCGCAGGCATGCGGCTGGTGAGCGTGGGCCACGCGGTTGACCGCTGCCACCACTTCGGCGGCGCCGACCAGGGCGTCCTTGCGCAGGTGCATCGGGGTAGGGCCGGCGTGGGCCTCGACGCCGGTCAGCACCAGGTCGAACCACTTCTGCCCCAGGCAGCCCTGGACCACGCCGATGGTGGTGCGCTGGTCTTCCAGCACCGGGCCTTGTTCGATGTGCGCTTCGAAGTAGGCGCCCACCGCATGGCCAGTAGGGATGCGATGGCCGGCATAACCAATACGCGCCAGCTCAGCGCCCACCGAAAGGCCCTGGTCATCGACCTTGTCCAGGGTCTCCTGCAGGCCGAACTTACCGGCGAACACGCCCGAGCCCATCATGCACGGCGGGAAGCGCGAGCCTTCTTCGTTGGTCCATACCACCACTTCCAGCGGCGCCTCGGTGGTCAGCTGCAGGTCATTGAGGGTACGAATCACCTCCAGCCCAGCCATCACCCCGTAGCAACCATCGAACTTGCCGCCGGTGGGCTGGGTGTCGATATGGCTGCCGGTCATCACCGGCGCCAACGCCGGGTTGCGCCCCGGGCGCCGGGCGAAAATGTTGCCGATGGCGTCAACGCTGACCGTGCAGCCGGCTTCGGTGCACCAGCGCACGAACAGGTCGCGGGCCTGGCGGTCGAGGTCGGTCAGGGCAAGGCGGCACACGCCGCCCTTGGCGGTGGCGCCGAGCCTGGCCAGGTCCATCAGCGATTGCCAGAGGCGCTCGCGGCTGACCAGCGCGCCTTGGCCGAGCAGGTGCTGCGATGGATCGATGCGGGTGTTCATGGTTCATCTCTCCTGAAGTATCGGGTTGCTTGTGCCGGCCTCTTCGCGGGTAAACCCGCTCCCACAGAAGGATCACTGCCCTCAGGCCTGAGGGGCACCTGTGGGAGGGGATAAACCCGCTCCCACAGGGGGATCACTGCCCTCAGGCTTGAGGGGGACCTGTGGGAGCGGGTTTACCCGCGAAGAGGCCGGCACAGGTGAACGGGGCTGTATCAGGCGCTCAGGGCCAGGTAGCGGTTCTTGATGCTCGGGTCGTCGCGGAACTGCGCCGCGCTGCCCTGGTAGGCCACGCGGCCTTGTTCGAGTACGTAGTGGCGGTCGGCGAGGGCGTCGCAGACCATCAGGTTCTGCTCCACCAGCAGGATCGACAGGCCTTCGCCCTTGATCCGCCGCAAGATTTTCACCAGCTCATCGACGATCACCGGCGCCAGGCCCTCGGTGGGTTCGTCGAGGATCAGCAACTTGGGGTCGTTGAGCAGCGCGCGGGCGATGGCCAGCATCTGTTGCTCGCCGCCGGAGAGGGCAAAGCCACCGTTGCGCCGCCGTTCTTTCAGGCGCGGGAACATGGTGTAGACGTCCTCCAGTTGCCAGCGGCTTTCCTTGCGCACGGCAATCTTCAGGTTCTCCTCGACGCTGAGCTGGCGGAAGATGCCGCGATGCTCCGGCACCAGGGCGATACCCTGGCGGGCGATATCGAAGATTTCGCGGCCGACCAACTGCTGGCCGTTGAAGCTGATCTGCCCCTGGCGCGGCCGGACGATGCCGAGGATGCTGCGCAAGGTTGTGGTTTTGCCGGCACCGTTGCGCCCCAGCAGGGTCACCAGCTCACCGGCGCCGACCTGCAGCGAAACCCCTTCGAGCACGTGGCTCTTGTCGTAGTAGGAGTGGATCGATTCGACATTGAGCATCAGGCGGCCTCTCCAAGGTAGGCGGTGCGCACGCGAGCATCGTTGCGCACTTGTTCCGGGGTGCCCTCGACCAGGATCTGGCCGTGGCTCATGACGGTGATGCGCTGGCTGATCGACATGACGATGCTCATGTTGTGCTCGATCAGCAGCACGGTGTGGTCGCGGCCCAGGTCGCTGATCAGGTCGGTCATCACCGGGATGTCGTCGATGCCCATGCCCGAGGTGGGCTCGTCGAGCATCAGCAGGGTGGGCTTGGCACAAATCGACATGCCCACCTCCAGCACCCGCTGCTGGCCGTGCGACAGCTCGCCGGCCAGGGTGTCGGCACGGGCGGTGAGTTTCAGGCGCTCCAATACCTGGTCGGCGGTGTTCCAGTGGCTGCGCTTGTGCTCCACGCTGCGCCAGAAGTTCAGCGCGCCCAGGCCGTCGCGGCCTTGGGCGGCCAGGCGCAGGTTCTCGCGTACCGACAGGTTCTGGAACAGGCTGGTGAGCTGGAACGAGCGCGCCATGCCCAGTGCCACGCGGCCGTGGGACGGCTTGCGGATGATGTCCTGGCCGTTGAACAGGATCTTGCCGCCGGTGGCCTGGCGTTCGCCGGTCAGGCAGTGGAACAGGCTGGTCTTGCCGGCGCCGTTGGGGCCGATGACCGTGTGGATGGTGCCGGCGCGGACTTTCAGGTCGACGCCTGCGACCGCCTTGAATGGCCCGTAGGCCAGTTCCAGGTTGCGGGTTTCCAGGAGGTAATCGCTCATCACAAGGTCTCCTTGGTCTTGGCAGGTGTCTTGTCATTGGCTGTGCGCGAGGGCTGCAGGCGCTTGACCAGCTCGGCCAGCCCGCCCCACAGGCCGCCGCGCATGAACACCACCACCAGAATCAGGATCGCCCCCAGCAGCATCAGCCAGCGCGGCCACAGCTCCGACAGCACGTCGCCCAACACCACGATGGCGCCGGCGCCGAGCAAGGAGCCGAACAGCGAGCCGGTGCCGCCGACGATGGTCATGATCAGGATGTTCTCGCTCATCATCAGGTCGATGTTCGACAGCGGCGCGAAGTGCAGCAGCATCGCGTACAGCGCCCCGGCAATACCGGTGATGGCGCCAGACAGCATGAACACCAGGATCTTGAAGTGGCGGGTGTCGTAGCCGATGGCGGCGGCGCGGGTCTCGTTCTCGCGGATCGCCAGCAGGGTGCTGCCGAACGGCGAGCGGATCACCCGCAGGGCTCCGGCGAAAATAAGCAGGAACAGCACCGCGACGAACACATAGAAGTGCCGTGGGTCGGCCAGGTCGACCAGCACGTGGCCGGCGATTTCGATGTTCGGCCGCGGCACGTCGAGCAGGCCGTTGTCACCGCCGGTCCAGCCGCTCAGGGTGTAGGCCAGGAAGTACGCCATCTGGCTGAAGGCCAGGGTCAGCATGACGAAGTAGATGCCCTTGCGGCGAATCGCCAGGGCCCCGACCAGCAGCGCCAGGAAGGCACCGAACACGGCCGCGCCGAGCAACGCACTGAACATGCCCCACTTGAGGTGGATCATCAGCAGCGCCGCGCCATAGGCGCCCGCGCCGAAGAAGATGCCCTGGCCGAACGACAGCAGGCCGGTGTAGCCGAGCAGCAGGTTGCAGGCCAGCGCCGCCAGGGCAAAGATCAGGATCTCGGTGGCGAGGGTGGCCGACGGCAAGATCAGCGGCAGCGCCACCAGGCTGGCGAGCACCAACAGCAGCAGGGCAGGGGTGCGACCCTTTACGGGCAATGGATTTTTATCGCTCATCGTCATGCTCTCCCGAACAGGCCATAGGGGCGAACCAGGATCACCGCCGCCATCGCGCCGTAGATCATCAGGCTGGCGCCTTGCGGCCAGAGGCTGGTCATCATGCTTTGCACCACACCCACCAGCAGGCCGCCCACCAGCGCGCCACCGAACGACCCCATGCCGCCGATCACCACCACCACGAAGGCGATGCCGAGGATTTCCGGGCCGACGAACGGCTGGGCTCCACGCAGCGGTGCGAACAGCACGCCCGCCACGCCGGCCAGGCCCACGCCGAGGGCGAAGGTCAGGGAGAACAGGCGGAAGATGTTGGTACCCAGCAGCGAAACGGTTTCGGTGCTCTCGCTGCCGGCACGCACCAGGGCGCCGAAGCGGGTGCGCTCCAGCAGCAGCCACAGGCCCAGGCCGATCAGCGCGGCGAAGCCGATGAGGAACAAGCGGTAGTAGGGGTAGATGAAATCACCGACGATCAGCACGCCGCGCAGCTCCGGCGGCACGGCGATGCTCTTGCCCACCGGGCCCCAGATCAGCACCGAGGCTTCCTGGATGATCAGCGCGATGCCTAAGGTGACGAGGATCTGGAAGGTGTGCGGCAAGTGGTAGATGCGTTTGATCAGCAAACGCTCCACCGCCCAGGCCAGCGCTGCCACCACCAGCGGGGCGATCAGCAGCGCCAGCCAGAAGTTGCCGGTGATCGCCACGGCGGTGTAGCACAGGTACGCGCCAAGCAGGAAGAACGCGCCGTGGGCGAAGTTGACGAAGTTGAGCAGGCCGAAAATGATCGTCAGGCCCACGGCGATGAGGAAGTAGATCATCCCCAGGCCCAGGCCGTTGAGCAGTTGGAACAGGTACAAATCGAGCATGAGTGTGCCCTCGACAGTGCGCGGGGCGCCTGCCTGTACGAGTGGTTTTGACTAACGCCGCAGCTTCAGGCCAGGGCGCAACCGGTGTGGTCGACTTCGACGAACGAGCGCCCCGAGCTGATGACTTCGGCCAGGTCGTCCTCGTCGCGCATCTGCCCCTGGGGCTTGCCGCGCAACAGGTAATAGTCCTTGAGCACCTGGTGGTCGCCGGGGCGGATCAGTTCGTCGCCGGTCGGGCCCTGGAAGCGCATGCCTTGCAAGGCGGCAGACACACTGGCGCCGTCCAGGGTGCCAGCCTTGGTGATGGCCTCGAGCATGACCTTGGTGCCGATGTAGTCAGCGGCCAGCGGGTAATTGGGGTTGATGCCGTAGGCCTTCTGGGTGGCCGCGACCAGTTGCTTGTTCAGGGGCGTATCGACCTGGTGCCAGTACTGCGCCCCCAGGTACACACCTTCGAGCACGTCGCTGCCCAGCTCCTGGAACTGGTCCAGCCCGGCTGACCACACCAGCAGCACTTTCATGCGGTCCTTGATGCCGAAGTTCACCGCCTGGCGCAGGGCGTTGGACGACTGGCTGCCGAAGTTGAGCAGCACCAGCACGTCGGGCTTGGCGGCGATGGCGTTGGTCAGGTAACCGGAGAATTCCTGCTCTTGCAGCGAGTGGTAGCTGTTGCCGATGTGCTCCACACCGAACTCGGCGAACACCTTGCGGGCGTTATCCAGCAGCGCGTCACCGAACACGTATTGCGGGGTGATGGTGTACCAGCGCTTGGCTTGCGGCAGCTGGCGAATCATCGGGATCAGCGTCTCGCGGATGGCGCCATAGGTGGGCACCGACCAGCGGAAGGTCGAGGCATTGCAGTCCTTGCCGGTGATTTCGTCGGCGCCGACCGGCGTCATGAACACACCACCCGCCTTGTGGATTTCCTTCGACACTGCCAGTGCCGAGGACGACAAGGTGCAGCCCTGGAAGAAGCGTGCACCATCCTGGCCGATGGCTTCCTGCACTTTACGCACCGCCTTGCCGGCGTTGCCTTCGGTGTCGATGACTTTGTACTTGAGCGGGTGGCCGAGCAGTTGCGGGTGCTCGGCGATAGCCAGGCGCGAGCCCATGTCGGCGTATTTGCCGTAACTGGCAAAGGCGCCAGACATGGACTTGAGCCCGTAGAAGGTCAGCGGTTCGTCGGCGAATGCCCGGTGCGCTCCCAGGGGGAGGCTCCCTATGGCACCCAGGGCAAGGCCTGCCTTGAGCAGGGTACGTCTTTGCATGAGTAACTCCTTGGTTGTGGTTATTAGGCAGGAGTGCAATGACAAAGCGGTGCGGCCGGGCCTGTGTGCAGGCCTCTGTCCAGGCGGATCAGTGGTTGTGGGTGAACTCCAGCAGGAAGTTGCGGGCAACCTCGCCTTCCAGCGCGGTCATGTGGTGCTCGGCGTCGCACATGTGTTCGTGCATCAGCCGGCGCACGGCGGGCTCGTCGCTGGCGCGCAGGGCCAGCAGCAGTTGCTTGTGGTAGTCGATGTTGGCGGCGGCGAACTGCTGGCGCTTGGGCAGGTAGGCTTTTTTCAGCACCACCAGGTCGCGCAGCAGGTCGTTGAGAAACACCGCCATGAAGCGCAGCAGCGGGTTGGGGCAGCAGTGCGCCAGCAGGGTGTGGAACTCAAGCTCTGCCAGGCGCTGCTCGCGCTGGCCCTCTTCGCTGTCTTCGGGGGTGCTGCAGAAATCGATGTTGGCCTGCAGCGCGGCGTAGTCGGCTTCGCTCAATTGGCCCATGACCGACACCGCCAGCTCGACCTCGATGACCTTGCGCAGTTGGTACACCTGCTCACCGTCCAGGTGCTGGAAGTGCAGGTAGTTGCGCAGGGCGCGGCTGGCAGGTTCGGTGCCGACTTCGTTGAGGTAGGCGCCGCCGGCAGGGCCGGTGCGGGTGCTGACCAGGCCTTCGACCTCCAGGGCCTTGAGCGCTTCGCGGGCGGTGCCTTTGGAGCATTCGAAGTGCTCCATCAGCTCACGCTCGGTGGGCAGACGGTCGCCGGGGTGCAAGGCTTCGGTGACGATCGAGCGCTTGACCGATTCGACGATCACGTCGGACAGCTTCTGGCGCTTGCGTTTGGGTTTGAGCATTTCGCTATTTTTCATATTTATGCGGATAAATAGGATTTAGCGAATTTTGCCGGGGTGGGTCAATGGTGGCGGAGGGGGAGGGGTCGTAAATGGTGTGAAAGGGTCGGGGAGGGATATGTGCTGCAACTGTGTTCCCTGTGGGAGCGGGTTTACCCGCGAATGCGGCATTGAAACCACCAACGCATTCGCGGGTAAACCCGCTCCCACAGGGTGTAGTGGTCAGCGTTGCTGCCCAGGCCCCTGCTGCAGGTGCGCCTGGCTGCAATACCACTCATTCCCCCGGTGCAGCGCCCGGTCATTGGGCAGGTGCACGCCGCAATGGGCGCAGCGCACCATCTGCAACGGGGCGTCGAGTTTCGGCCCGGACGGCGATTGCTGGCTGATCTTGAATTTGCGCCACAGCCAGAACGCGGCGGCGATCAGGGCGATCCAGAAAAGTAGGCGAACCATGGTGTCCAGCTTGTCTATTGAAGAAGCCGACAGTCTAGGACGCGGCCAATAAAAAAGGGAGGCCCAAGGCCTCCCTTTCTTGTACCGCGTTGGGTCAGTCGAACAGACCAAAGGTCATGTAGCTGAACCACGAGCGGTCTTTCTCGGCTTCTTTCGGGCCTTCCGGCAGGATCGGATCGCCGTTTTCGTCTTTCGGCAGCAGGTCCTGAGGCATCTCGGCGCGGGCGTCCTGGAACTGGCGGACCACGTCCTGGTTGGCGCGGGTTTCGCCTGGCGGCAGCGGGGTTTCGGTCTCGATCAGGCCCAGGGTGGCCTTGGACAGCCAGCCACGGCCATCAGACTCGGTCTGCTTGGGCTGGAACTCGCCATCGACCAGGCTCGGGTGGTCTGGGTAGTTGAGCTTGAGGGTTTCCAGGCTGGTGGCAGCCAGGTCGTCCAGGTGCATCTTCTGGTACGACTCGACCATGACGGCCAGGCCGTCACCGACCGATGGGGTCTCCTGGAAGTTCTCCACCACGTAGCGGCCACGGTTGGCGGCAGCCACATAAGCCTGACGGCTCAGGTAGTAGTCGGCCACGTGGATTTCATAGGAAGCCAGCAGGTTGCGCAGGTAGATCATGCGCTGCTTGGCGTCCGGCGCGTAGCGGCTGTTGGGGAAGCGGCTGGTCAGCTGGGCGAACTCGTTGTACGAGTCACGCGCGGCGCCCGGGTCACGCTTGGTCATGTCCAGCGGCAGGAAGCGCGCCAGCAGGCCGCGGTCCTGGTCGAACGAGGTCAGGCCCTTGAGGTAGTAGGCGTAGTCGACGTTCGGGTGCTGCGGGTGCAGGCGGATGAAGCGCTCGGCAGCCGATTTGGCGGCCTCGGGCTCGGAGTTCTTGTAGTTGGCGTAGATCAGCTCGAGCTGCGCCTGGTCGGCGTAACGGCCGAACGGGTAGCGCGACTCCAGGGCCTTGAGCTTGTTCACGGCGCTGGTGTAGCTGGAGTTGTCCAAATCAGCTTGGGCCTGCTGGTACAGCTCGGCCTCGCTGAGGTTCTCGTCAATCACCTCTTTATTAGAGGAACAGGCCGCGGTAAGCCCGAGGATGGCGATCAGCAGCAGGTGTTTCACTTGCATGGCGGCTTGCG
>Ga0213827_1000973_pt1 | contig 18049 bp, 15 predicted proteins | sample MC6MC0898MG_FD_180669 | JGI IMG/M metagenome (GOLD analysis project Ga0213827, IMG submission 180669) | Enriched soil aggregate microbial communities from Iowa State University, Ames, United States - MC6-MC0898-MG | ecosystem: Environmental > Terrestrial > Soil > Unclassified | place: USA: Iowa...
CCTCCTCGCTGAAGTACATTGAAGGGCCGCTCGAGGACACTTACGACTGGCGCGGCGACGTGATGGACGACGCCTGGGACCCGCGCCTGGCCCGGCGCCGGCTGAAGCTGCAGCCGGACACGCTGGTCTGCGATGCGCTGCTGGACCAGGACCTGTTCGCCGGGGTGGGCAACATCATCAAGAACGAGGTGCTGTTCCGGACCCGCGTGCACCCGGAGTCGACGATCGGCGACCTGCCGCCGCGCGTGCTGGGCAAGGTCATCGCCGATGCACGCACCTACAGTTTCAACTTCCTGGCGTGGAAGAAGGCCGGGGTATTGCGCAAGCACTGGCAGGTACACACCCAGCGCACCTGCCCGCAGTGTGGCGGCCCACTGTCCAAGACCTACCCGGGCAAGAGCCGCCGGCGCACGTTCTTCTGCCCCAACTGCCAGGTCCGGTACTGATCGCTCCTGCCTGGCGGTGAGCGTGCGCCGCCAGCGCTGCGGTAGGATGGGGCCGTCCCACGCCGTTACGCGCGTCCTGCGCGGTCTGTTGCCGACCGCCCGCTTCGCTCCACTTTCCGAGTCGCGCTTCCCGTCGGGAGGGCGCACTCCCCGTGTCCCACGGAGCGCACATGCCGGGCTATAGCACCCGCATCCTCACCATCCCGGTTGCCGGCCGCGACTATCGCATTCGCGCGTTGAGCGACCTGCAGCAGTTTGCCGACCCGACCGGCCGCGCCCAGCGCGCCGGCATCCATTCGTCGTTGTGGAGCCTGTTCGGCCAGGTCTGGCCTGCGGGCCGCGTACTGGCCGAGACCATGAGCAGCGTCGACGTGGCCGGCAAGCGCATCCTGGAGCTGGGCTGCGGCCTGGGCCTGGCCAGCCTGGTACTGGCCAAGCGCGGCGCCGACGTGGTGGCCAGCGACCACCACCCGCTGGCCGAATCGTTCCTGGCCTACAACGCCGGCCTCAACGACCTGCCGGCGATCCACTACCGCGATCTGCCGTGGGAGTTGCCGGATACGACACTGGGCCGGTTCGACCTGATCATCGGCAGCGACGTGCTCTACGAGCGCGGCCACGCCCTGCAGATCGCCAGCATGATGGAGCGCCATGCACGGCCCCGCGCCGAGCTGCTGCTGACCGATCCGGGGCGCGGCAATGTTGGCGCGTTCTCACGTGCCATGGCGGCGCAGGGGTATGCGGTGGATGAGGCCTACGGTCTGTTCGATGACGAGGGCGATGCCCCCGGGCGCGGCCGGCTGCTGCGCTACACCCGCGAGGCGCTGCCGGCCTTGGCCGGGTGACCCCACGCAACGGCGATGTGGTGGTGGCGTGAGTCCGACGGCGCGGCGGGTGAAGTAGGCTCGGCGCATCTTGTCGCCGATGTCCTTGCCGATGCGTGTTCTTCGTCCCACCTGTCTCCCGCGCGTTGCTGCCGCCCTGCCGGTGGGCGGCGCATGAGCGTGTCCACGCCGCTCGATGCGTCACGCCGCACGCGTTCGATGATCGTCGCCGGCCTCTCCACCGTGGTGGAGTGGTACGACTTCACCCTGTATCTGTACCTGGCCACGGTGCTGTCGCGGGTGTTCTTCGGCGGCGGCGAAAACGCCTTGTTGGCGACGCTGGCCGGCTTTGCCGTCTCCTACCTGATGCGCCCGCTGGGCGCGTTGTGCTTCGGCCATCTCGGCGACCGCTTCGGGCGGCGCTACATGCTGCTGGCCTCGATGTTGCTGATGACCGTGGCGATGCTGGCCACCGCGCTGCTGCCCACCTTCGACCGCATCGGCGCCAGTGCGGGCGTGCTGTTGCTGTTGCTGCGCTGCCTGATGGCGTTTTCGGTGGGCGGTGAGTACACCGGGGTGGTCGCCTACCTGCTGGAGACCGCACCCCCGCGCCGGCGTGGCCTGATCACGTCGCTGGCCTCGGCGGCCAGTGAAGTGGGCGCGCTGCTGGCGGTCGCGTTGTCGGCGCTGACGGTGGCGGTGCTGAGCACCACGCAACTGGATGGCTGGGGCTGGCGGATTCCGTTCTTCGTCGGCGCGGCACTGGCCGCTGCGATCCTGCTGGCACGCTCCACCATGCACGAGTCGCCCGAGTTCGAGCGCCAGCAGGCCGCGGGCACCGTGCCGGTCGCGCCGATCCGCGACACCTGGCGCTTCCATCGCGGTGCGGTGGCGCGCACGTTCGCGATTTCCGCGTTGGGGTCGATCACCTATTACGTCGGCATCACCTACGTGCCCGCGTTCCTGGGGTCGGTGGGCGAGGTGGGCGAATCCGAGGCGCTGTGGCTGTCCACGCTGGCGGCGGTGGCCGTGATCGTGGTGACGCCACTGGCCGGGGCCTTGTCCGACCGGCTCGGGCGACGCCCGCTGCTGATCGTGTTGGCCATGCTCTGCGCCTTGCTGCCGCTGGGCATGTTCACCCTGATGGCCGGCGGCAATACGCTGCTGATCGGGGTCGGCGCGGTAGTGCTGGCCTGCCTGGCCGGCGGCGTGAGCGCGGTGGCGGCACCGGCGACGGCCGAGCAGTTCCCCGGCGAAGGCCGGCTCAGTGGCCTCGCACTGGGCGTGACCATGGCCACCGCCTTTTTCGGCGGTGCCACGCCGTTGCTGGCCGAACTGCTGGTGCGGCATACCGGCTGGGCCTCGGCACCGGGCGCGATGATCGCTGCCGTTGCCGTGGTGGTCCTGCCGGTCATGTGGACCCTGCGCGAGACCCGCCCGCGGTAGGGCCGGCGGTTGGCCGGCGTCAGGCGCGCGCCGTCAGCGCCGCGCGCTCAGCTGCCGCCCTCGGTCGGCAGCGGCGCGGGCACGTTCAACAGACCGCCCGCGGTCACGTACGCGGCCAGGGCCTGGCCCTGGCTGAGCAGATGCCGTTCCATGGTGCGCTCGGCCGCGACCGGATCGCGCCGGCGGAAACAGTCCATCAGCTCGCGGTGCTCGGCCAGTGACTGCGCGGTGCGGCCCGGCGCCAGCAGCTGGCGGCCACGATGCATCTTCAGGATGCGGTGCAGGTCGTGGGTGATGCGGATCAACCACGGGTTGCCGGCGTAATGCTGCACGGTTTCGTGGATGAGGTAGTTGTTGCGGTAGTACTCGGCGATGTTGCCCGCCGCGGCCGCAGCCTCCATCGCCGCGTGCAGGTCCTCGAGCAGCTGCACCCCGGCGTCGTCGATATGCCGCACCGCCTCGTGCGCGCAACGGCCCTCCAGCATCGCCATCACCGGGAACAGCTGGTTCAGGTCTTCCAGGGTGAGCCGGGTCACCCGGCAGCCACGCCCGGCGTCGATCTGCACCAGGCCTTCGGCGGCCAGCAGCTTCAACGCTTCGCGCAACGGCGTGCGGCTGATGGCCAATGCTTCGCACAGCGCGGGTTCGTCGATCCACTCGCCCGGCGGCAGGCGGTAATCGTAGATCCGCTCGCGCACATGCTCGGCCACCTCTTCATACAGAGGGGCGCGCTTCTTGGTGGATCGCGGGGCAGGAGCAAGGGCCATGCCCAATTGTAATCCCTCCATCCAGCGGGGGCGGGGCCGAGCATTGCCCGGCCCCGCCGATACCAGGCGTTACATCCAGCCCGGCACCACGAAGACCAGCCACGCCAGCAGCGGTCCAAAGGCCACCACCAGCCCGCTGTAGACCAGGAACTGGCGGAACAGCGACTCGCGCTCTTCCTTGGCTGCCGAGGCCACCACCAGCGCGCCGTTGGTCGAGAACGGGCTGACGTCCACGATCGTGGAAGACACTGCCAGTGCGCAGATCACCCCGGCCGCGCCCAGGTGGCCCTGCATCAGGAACGGCACCGCCAGCGGGATCGTGGCGCCGAGCACCGCCGCCGACGATGCGAAGGCGGACACGATGCCGCCGACGTAACAGACCAGCAGCGCGCCCAGCAGCGGAATGCCGATCTCCGATACGCCATTGCCGATGAAGTCCACCGCACCGGCTTTCTCCAGCACGCCCACGTAGGTGACCACGCCGCAGATCAGCAGCACCGTGGACCAGCTGATCCCGTCCACTGCGCCCTTCTGGCTTTTCGGCGACAACAGCGCCAATGCCACCGCCACCGTGATCGAGACCAGGCCGACGTTGAGGTTGTAGATCAAGGCGGCGATGCCCAGCCCGAGCAGGCCGACCAGGGTGAACAGCCGCTCGCGGGTGATGCCCACCGCCTCCAGTGCGTCGGGATCGTTGGACAGCGTGCCACCGCCGGCGGCGACCAGTGCGCCGTGGCCCTCGATCGCGAACTGCCGCGACGAGGCCTGCGGCCCACCGGCCACTGCCAGCTCGGCGTTGCCCACGCCACCGGCCACCGCCACCGCGCCACGGCGCAGCAGCGCCACGCCGCCGAAGGCGAAGAAGCAGATCGTGGCCATCATCAGGTTGAAGCCCAGGCTGGTCAGGAATACCGCCATCTCGGTCACCTCCAGCCCGGCCTTCTGCACCACCCCGTTGGTGATGCTGCCGTACACGCTGATCGGCGAGAAGCCGCCGGCCTGGGCGCCATGGATGACCAGCAGGCCCATCAGCAACGGGTTGATCCGGTACTGCTTGGCAAACCGCAGCGCCACCGGCCCGATGATCGCCACCGCTGCCGGGCCGAGCGCACCGAAGGCGGTGAGCACCGCGGTCACCACGAACATCACCCACGGAATGGCCACGATGCGGCCACGCACCGCACGGACCGCCCAGTGCACCAGCAGGTCGATGGTGCCGTTCTTCTGCGCGATGGCGAACAGGTAGGTGATGCCCACCAGGGTCAGGAACAGGTCGCCGGGGAAACCGGCCAACACCTCCTTGCCCTCCATGCTGACGAACACGCCACCGATGATGAACGCCAGCGCGAAGGCCACCGCGCCCATGTTGATCGGCAGTGCGGTGGCGACGATGAACATGATCACCAGACCGATGATCGTTGCGACTTGTGGACTCATGCGCCCTCCCAGACACTTGACTCGCGTACAGCACGGATGGAAGCCCGCCATCCCGGGGTACGACGTGCTACGGCACCACGACAGCACTCACGCCAGCCGGCCCAGGGCGGCATCGACCCACGCGGCCGCACCGTCCAGGCCCTGGAATTCTTCGACCGCACGCACCTCGCAGCACGGGTAGTCGCTGACCACCATGCGCGCCAGCGCGGTACCCGGGCCGAGCTGCAGGAACACCCGCGCGCCGCGCTCGAACGCCTGGCGCATGACCTGCGACCACTCGATGGTCTGCGCCAACTGCGCGGCCAGGGTGTGCTCCACGCCCGCGCGGTCGCGCACGGCGCGTGCATCGATGCCGGCCAGCACGGTCGAGCGCGGGGCCTGCAGCGCGGCCTGCGCCAGCGCGCCGGCGAAGCCCTCGGCGGCGCGCGCCAGCAAGGGGGTATGCGCAGGCACGTGGACCGGCAGCGGGCGGATCTCGGCGCCACGCGAGTGGGCGGCCTGCGCCAGCGCCTGCAGGGCCGCGCGCGCGCCGCCCACGATGAAGTGGTCGGCGCCGTTGGCGATGGCGATATGCACGCCGTGCGCGCTGCACAGCGCCTGCAGCGGTGCACGCGCCAGCCCCAGCACGGCCTGCATGCCCGCGGCGGGCGGGCTGGCCGCATCCATCAGGCGGGCGCGCTGCCCGGCCAGGGCCAGGCAGGTGGCCGCATCCAGGCTGCCGGCGATGGACTGCGCGGCCAGTTCGCCGATGCTGTAGCCGGCCACCACGGTGGGCGGCGGCAACCGCTCGCGCAGCCCCTGCCAGTGCGCCAGGCTGGCTGCGCACAGCAGCGGCTGCGCCTGCACGTTGTCGAACCGATCATCCGCTGCTGCCGCTTCGCAAGCCGTACGCCCGAGGACGCGCGCTGCCGCGTCCAGTACGCCCTGGGCGGGCGCCAGCCCGCGCACCCGGTCGAACATCGCCGGATGCTGCGCGCCCTGGCCGGGGCAGAGCAGGGCCAGGCTCATGCGGCCTCCTGCTGCAGCAGGAACCAGCTGCAGGCGAGCAGGTCGGCGCTGCCACCGGGGCTCAGCCGGCGGGCGACGAAGTCATCGCCGATGGCCGCCAGATGCACGCGCCACTGCGGTGCGAAGGCACCACCGGCGGCGATGAAGTCGCGCGCCTGCAGGCGTGCCCAGGCCAGGCCTGCAGCGCCGCCCCGGTGCAGCAGGTTGAGATCGTCCACGTGTGCCACCAGCCGCATCAGGGTGTGGCACAGCGCCGCCTCGCGCGGCAGTCCGGCGGCCAGCGCGTGGCGCAGGGTGGGCACGCCCAGCTCGCGCAGGATCGGATAGCCGGCGATGGCCTGCTCGCGTACGCCGGCAATGCCATGGGCGGCACGCATGCGCTGGCCGGGGCTGTTGGCATCCAGCGGCGCGCTGGCCACTGCCGGGGCCCAGCGCTGCACAGCCAGGCACACCTGTTCGGCAGCGGGCGTGCGGCCCGTATCGCGGCGCAAGGCCGCGGCAGCCGCCACCAGCAGGCCCAGGCTGAAGATCGCGCCGCGATGCGTATTGATGCCACCGGTCGCGCGCAGCATCGCCGCCTCGGCGGCGATGCCGTGGCGGCGCAACTGCGCGAAGGGGGCGGCGGACGCGCCGGCACGGGCGGCGTCGCGGAAATAGTGGCGCAGCGCGAACAGGCTGCGCAGGAAGGTGCCCGCATCCATGTCGGCGTGGCTGCCGCTGTCGAACGGGGTGACCAGGCCGGGCTTGGGCGCGCAGGCTAGCTCTGCGTGCAGGCTGGCGATGGCCAGCCGCCCCAGCCGTGCGCTGTCCACGTGCGCACGGGGATGCGGGTGGGCGAGGGCGGGCATGCTCATGCCGGAACGCCCGCCGCGTCAAACAGGGCCTCGCGCGGCGCCAGCGATGCGCCATCGCTGCATTTGAGCAGCACCTGGCGCGTGGTGCCGGCGTACTCGCGCCAGTTCACGGCCGCGCCACTGGCCAGCAGCAGCTCGCCATCCACACGTCGGCCGAAACGCACTTCCCACGCGTGCAGGCGGGTGACCAGCCGGTTGGCCACCTCCGGCGAATGCACGCGCCACAGCAGGTCGATGTCCGAGCCGGCGTGCACGTAGGCCAGGCCGGTCAGGGCCTGCCACGCGAATGCGCCGAACACGCGCGCCGGCGCGATGGCATCCAGCGCCTGCAGCGCAGGCGCCCATGCAGGTGGGTGGGCGAGGCCGGGCGCGGCGATCAGCTCGGCCAGCGTCGGCGGCGCCTGCTGGCGCGTGATGTCCAGCAGCGGCGCGCGCAGCGCCAGCCGTTGCTTGCCCTCGCCGGGCGGCAACGGCACGCCCAGGCGCAGGCGCGGGTCGGGATCATCGGCGGCGCGCCGCGCCACCACGGCGGGCCAGCCGCGCGCGAACCATGCGGCCAGGCGCGCCTCCTGCGCGGGCAGGTCGGCTTGCCAGTCGGCCTGCGCCGCCAGCCAGACCAGCGTGTGGCGGGCGGGCTGCTCAGGCATCGCCGGCGGCCACCCGGGCGGCAACCGATGCGGCCAGGCCGCGGCCGCCGCGTTCGGCACCGCGCGCGGCGCGCCGGTCGCCGTCGACCGGCGCGGCCAGTGCCTGCAGCAGCGCCGCCGCGAGGTCGCCGTCCCACACCGATTGCACCGCGCCCATCGCGACGTAGTTCTCCACGCCGGGAGCGAACACCGGCGAGCTCTGGCTGAGTGCCTGCAGCTTCTCCAGCGGCTGCTTGGTCACCCGGGCCATCGCGCGCAGGTCCATGACCCGCACCTGGGCACTGGGCAGGGCGTGGATGTGGTCGGCCATCAGCCCGAAGGAGAGGAAGCCGCCGCTGACCGATTCGCCGTACACCAGCGTCACCAGTCGTGCGCCGCGGCGGCGGGCCAGGTCCAGGCTCTGGGCCAGGTGCGCGAAATAGCCGTTGATGCCCAGCAGTTCGTCGCGGCGCGCCAGCCGCTGGCCGGCGGTGTCCACCAGCATCACGATCGGGCGTTGCGGATCGGCCGCCGTGCTGGCCAATACCGTCTCGGCCAGGCGCAGGGCGTGGTCCACGCCCACCTCGATCTTGTCGGTGGTGCCGATGACGGTGACCTCGCCGGCGGCGGTGCTGGCGGTGCCGGTCAACACCGCATCGTGCACGGCGATGGCATGGCCGGCGGGAAACAGGGCGTCCAACAGCGGCGCCAGCGCGGGTGACGAGGCAGGCTGCGCGGTCATGGCAGGCTCCGGTTGGCCGTGGCGGCAAGGAAGTCGTCGGTGTCCAGCAAGGGCAGGCGTTCCGGTGCGGCGATGCCCTGCAGCGCCCAGATCTCCAGGCCGTCGCGGCAGCCACCCCACGCCTGCGCACGCGCGCTCAGCGCGGCATGCCGCGCCTGCAGGGCGGCCAGGGCGGCATCGGTGTCGCTGCTGTCGGTGTCCGGCTGCAGCGCGTCGAACGCCGCCTGCGCGAACGCGTCGATCGCATCGGGTACCAGCACCTGGGCCTGGTCGATCAGGTAGCGGTGCTTGCCACCGGTCACCCGCCACACCAGTGCGCGATCGCGCGAATCGAACTCCTCCACGCCGCGTACCGTTTCGATCACTTCCGGGCCGGACAGCGACAGGCGACCTTCCTCGGACATGATCACGCGCGTGCAGCAGCGGGCGACGATGCCCATGCCGCCGAAGGCGCCATTGCCGCTGCCGATCAACGCCAGCACCGGCACCCCGGCGGCGCGCGCGTCGAGCGTGGCGCGCATGATTTCGGAAATGGCGATCAGCCCGGCGTTGGCCTCATGCAGGCGCACGCCGCCGGTATCGAGCAGCAACAGCACGCCGGCCGGTCGGGTCCGGGCGGCGCGCTGCAGCAGCCCTGTGAGCTTGGCGCCATGCACCTCGCCCACGCCGCCGCCCATGAACTGCCCCTGCTGCGCGGCGACCAGCACGCGCGTGCCGCGCAATCGGCCTTCGCCCACCACGATGCCATCGTCGAACGCGGCCGGCTGGTCGAGCTGGGCCAGGTGCGGGCTGGTCACGCGTTGCGCCGGGCCCAGCAGTTCCTGGAAGGAACCCGGGTCCAGCAGCCCGGCGATGCGCTCGCGCGCGTCGGCCTCGTAATAGCTGTGGCGGTGCACGATGCTCATGCGCCGCCTCCGCTGCCCAGCGACTGCACCGCCTGGTCCAGGCGCAGGCTGACCACCGCCGGGGTGGCGCCGGCGTCGTTGATCGACACGCGCACGTCGCGCAGCGGGTGGCGCTGCGCGAAATCGCCGATCACCGCTTGCCAGATGCTGCCGAACCCTTGCGCGGCGGTGATGACGCGCACCGCCATCGCGCCCTCCAGCGCGGCCGGCTCCAGCAGGATTTCCAGGTTGCCCGAGGCCAGCACGCCCACCAGCACGGCCCCGCTGGGGAAGTGCACATCGGTGCTGCCGTTGAAGCGATAGTCGAGGGTTTCCATGTGCCGTCCCTTACCAGTTGCGGAAGCGCTTGGGCGGGTCGTACAGCCCCCCCGACCAGCGCACCAGGTCTTTGACCGAACGCGCCGCCAGCAGGTCGCGGCTGGCATCGCGTACGTTGATGCCGAGGTCGGCGGGGCGTTTGATCACGCCGCGGTCGCGCAGGTTCTCGACCATGGCGCGGTCGCGGCCCAGGCCCACCGCGGTGTAGCCGGCCACGCCGCGGATCGCCTGTTCGCGCTCCTCCGGCGTGCGGCACAGCAGCAGGTTGGCGATGCCTTCCTCGGTGAGCACATGGCTGACGTCGTCGCCGTAGATCATGACCGGTGGCAGTGGCATGGCCGCGCGTTCGGCCAGTTCCCAGGCATCCAGGCGCTCGACGAATGCCGGCGCCATGTGTTCGCGGAAGGTCTCCACCATCTGCACCACCAGCTTGCGCCCGCGCGGCATCTCGCCCGCGCGCGCGGCCTGCTGGCCGGCTTTGAGCCAGGCATCGCTGGCATGGCGGCGGCCGCGCGCATCCGACCCCATGTTGGGCGCGCCGCCGAAGCCGGCGATGCGGTCGCGGGTGGCCGTGGAGCTGTTGCCCTGCAGGTCGATCTGCAGGGTGGAGCCGATGAACATGTCGCAGGCGTACAGCCCGGCGGTCTGCGAAAACGCGCGGTTGGAGCGCATCGAACCATCGGCGCCGGTGAAGAACACATCGCCGCGGGCAGCGATGTACTTCTCCATGCCCAGCTCCGAGCCGAACGAATGCACCGATTTGACGAAGCCCGACTCGATGGCCGGGATCAGCGCCGGGTGCGGATTGAGCGCCCAGTGCTGGCAGATCCTGCCCTTCAGCCCCAGCGATTCGGCATAGGTGGGCAGCAGCAGTTCGATCGCCGCGGTGTCGAAGCCGATGCCATGGTTGAGCCGGTTGACCCCGTATTCGGCGTAGATGCCCTTGATCGCCATCATCGCCATCAGCACCTGGATCTCGGAGATCTGTGCCGGGTCGCGGGTGAACAGCGGTTCGATATGGTTCGGGCGCGGCGCCTGCACCACGAAGTTGACCCAGTCGGCGGGGATGTCGACGCGGGGCAGGCTATCGACGATCTCGTTGACCTGCGCGATGACGATGCCGCCTCCGAAGGCGGTGGCTTCGACGATCACCGGGGTGTCTTCGGTATTCGGGCCGGTGTAGAGATTGCCGTGCCGGTCCGCCGCCTGCGCGGCCACCAGTGCCACCCGCGGGGTGAGGTCGATGAAGTAGCGGCCGAACAGTTCCAGGTAGGTATGGATGGCCCCGATCCGGATGCGGCCTTCGGCCACCAGGTTGGCCAGCCGTACCGACTGCGGCCCGGAGAAGGAGAAGTCCAGTGTCGAGGCGATGCCGCGCTCGAACACGTCCAGGTGGGCGGGCAGCGACAGCACCGACTGCACCATGTGCAGGTCGTGCACGCGCGCCGGATCGAGGTCGGCCAAGGCCTGGGCGAGGAAGTCGGCCTGCTTCTGGTTGTTGCCCTCCAGGCAGACCTTGTCGCCCGGTTCGAGCAGGGCGTGCAGCAACCCGGCGATATCGCCGGCCGCCACCTCCCGGCCGCGGGCCCAGGGCGCTGCGCGGTCCAGCCGCGCCTGGCGGCCTCGCTCCAGTGTGTCCCAGCTCGGGTTCATCGACGGACTTCCGCATGACGTTGAGATAATTACGCCATAATTACGACGGGGTGTGCAAGTCGCAGCGCAGCGAATCGGTCGGGTTCGCCCATTCAGCCAGATCGGCGCCTCCGCGCAGGCGGGAGGCGCGCCTCCATTTCCCGTGACGCTTCCCACCTGTACTGTCAGCAGACCGCGGGGCGGCCTCCCGCGTTGGGGGAGAACGTGCCATGGCGGTGGGGAAGCTGTTGGAAAACCTGGGGCGCTTCAGTCGAGGCCTGCGCGCGCTGGGGTTAGGGTTGTTGTTGCTGGTGGCGCTGGGAGCGCTGGGGCACGAGGTCATCCAGCGGGGCAGGCCATCCCCGGGCACCGCGGCACTGGCCGCAGTGCTGGCCCTGATCGTGTGGTGGGACGTCCGCAGCCTCCTTGCCCGCCGCGATGCACATCGGCTGTCGCACCGTATCGCCCACGCCCGGCAGACGCTCGCCTCGCTGGATGCGGACAGCCGCATCGCCCACCTGCGTCGCTTGAAGCGCAGGGCGATCATCGCCGGCGTTTCGCTGTTGGCCAGCGTCGGCACCCTGCTGGTCTGCGGGGACAACCAACGCGTGGTGGCGTGGGTCCTGCTGTGGGGGGCGCTGAGCGCCTGGTTTACGTTCGTCTGTTCCGCCGGGCTGCTGCTGGCACGACGCTGGTGCAACCAGGTCCAGCCGCCGCGTTGACGGTGCGCCGCCTGGGGGCGATGCGTACGTCCCCGACCGGTCGCTGCGCCGCGAACATCGCATGAGCCCGCGCCGGCGCCATCGCCTGGGGTACGTCCGGCACTGGCCCGTGCGTTCGCCAGACGGTGGCCGGCGAACGCACAGGGGGGCTTAGAACTTCCAGCGCAGGCTGGCCGCCACGAAGCGCGGCTCGCCGTAGTTGTTGTAGTCCAGGTTGGCCCAGTAGGTCTTGTCCAGCGCGTTGCGCACGCTCAACGTGGCGGTCCAGTTGTCGCTGATGCGGTAGTTGGCGTTGAACTGCACCAGCGCGTACGCCGGCTGGTTCACCGTGACCGTGCCGCCCAGCGGGTAGGGGATGTTGTAGCCCTGCACCTTGCTCTGCCACTGCACGCCGCCGCCCACGCTCAGGCGCGCCAGCGCGCCGCGCAGCTGCACCTGGGTGTTGAGCTGCAGCAGGTCCTCGGCCGGGTTGGCGTACAGCAGGTCGGTGGCGGCGCGGGTCATCTTGACGTGGGTAAAGCCGGCGTTGACCGTCCAGCCCGGCAGGATCTCGCCGTTGATGTCCATTTCCCAGCCGCGCACCTTGGTGCCATTGACACCGATGTAGGCCGAGCTGCCGTCGCTGAGCGAGCCATCCGGCACGCGCATGTCGCGCACCGCGTAGTTGTCCTGCTTGGCCTCGAACACGGCGGCATTGGCGGTCAGGCGGCCGTCGAACCACTGGGTCTTGATCCCGGCTTCCAGGTTCGAGCCCTGCACCGGTGCCAGCAGGTTCTCGTTCCTGTCCTTGTAGTTCTGCGGATTGAAGATCTCGGTGTAGCTGGCGTAAGCCGACACGTTGGGGGTGATGTCGTACACCAGGCCCACGTAGGGCGTGACTTCATCGCTGACCTTGTAGGCACCGCTGGTGGCGGTGTAGCTGCCGGCGGCGTTGTAGGCACGGGTCAGGGTCTGCCAGCGGCTCAGGCGTGCACCGGCGATCAGCGACAGCGGATCGGCCAGGCGCAGGCGGGTGGCCAGGTAGACGCCACTCTGGGTGGTCTTGGCCACGCGACGCGCACCGGTGCGGGTGTAGGTGACCTCGGAGATGTCGCCATCCCAGTTGTAGATGTTGGGAATGTAATAGCAGCGCTCGGTGCCGCAGCGCGCCCAGTCGGTGGGATAGTTCAGCGCCAGCGTGTTGGTGGTGCTTTCCAGGTCGGCCCACTGCGCGCCCACGGTCACGTCGTGCTCGCGGCCGAACAGGTTGAAGGTGCCGGTGAGGTAGGCATCGACGTTGCGGCGGGTGTCTTCCGAATCGCCCGCGGCGGTGCGCAGGAAGATGCCCGAGCCGGTGGCCGGGTCCGGGTAGCCGGTGCCGTACAGGCGGATGTTCTGCACGTTGCCGCGGGTGTAGGCGGTGTTGATCTTCAGCAGCCAGTCGTCGCCGAAGCGCTGCTCGAGGTTGGCGAAGACGGTGCTGGTTTCGCGCTGCCAGTAGCTCCACTTGGGGGCGAGGTTGGTCGAGCGCGGCAGGTGCACGAAGTTGCCCTGGCTGTCGAAGAACGGCACGGTGCCCCAGGTCGAGCCGACCGGGTTGTTGTCCTGGGTCTGGTAGCCGACGGTGACGGTGGTGCTGTCGGTGACGTCACCTTCGAGCACGGCCATGCCGGCCATCTTGTTTTCCTTGTAGCGGTCGTAATAGAAGTCGCGGTCGGTGTAGGCAGCGACCACGCGGCTGCGGTAGCGGCCGTCGGCGGTGAGCGGTGCGGTCACGTCCGCTTCCATGCGCTGGTAGTCCCAGCTGCCGGCACTCACCGAGAAGGACGCATCGAATTCCTTGCCCGGGCGCTTGCGCAGCAGATTGACCGTGGCCGACGGCACGCCGGCGCCGCTGAGCAGGCCATTGGCGCCGCGGATGACTTCGATGCGGTCGTAGAAGGCGGTGTCGTATTCCTGGTTGGTCGAGCCGCTGTAGGTGGGGATGCCGTCGACCTGGAAGTCGGTGATCGCAAAGCCGCGCGCGTAGTACAGCGGGCGCTGGGTATCGTAGAAGGACACGCTGACGCCGGTGACGGTGCGCATCACGTCGTTGATGCTGAACAGCGACTCGTCCTGCAGGCGCTGCAGGCTGATCGAGGTGGCCGACTGCGGGGTTTCCTGCAGGGTCATGGGCAGGCGGGTGGTGCTGGCCGGCGCGGCGCGATCGCCGACGACGCTGACCTTGTCCAGGGTCTTGGCATCGGCATTGCCGCCGGCATCGGCAAGCGCGTCGGCCAGGGCCAGCGGGGAGGCCAGCGATAGCACGGAGAGCAGGGCCAGGCTCAGCGGGGCGCGGCGGAAGGTGCGGGGCGGAAGATCGCGGAAGGTCATGCGCAGGTCTCGAATCGGTCTCGGAGGGGGAAGCAGCAGGCAGCGGGCACGGCAGGCCGGGCACCGGAAGCGCCTGGCGTTTAGGTCCTTCTGAGGGAGGGGTGGAACCCGACGCTGGGTCGGCACCGTAGCGGCCGTGGGTGGTGAGCAGGGCCCGGCGGCCGTCCATGGGTTCCGGCCAGGCCCGCACCGGCAGCGCAGGGGTGCGTAAATGTAAAGCGTTCTCATTCGCTTTACAATTCCTTAATGCAGGGAGGGACCTGACGCGGGGGCGGAACCGCGGTGGTGCGATAGCCGGAGCCGGTGGGTCTCCGTTCGGCATTGCCGCGAGCGTGGGGCCCCGTGGCGGCCGGTAAGCCCTTGGCGTAGTGTCCCCCGGCCAGCGGCCTCCTCCTTGATTTTGCCCAGGAGCCTACCGGCCTCTACGGGGCTCGGCTTGCGGAGACAAGCGGGAACGCTGGCTTTTGACTCTGGTCGGTGGGTCGGGCGCTGGGCCCCATGCCCTTTCCGGCGACGCCCCCGGCCGCTGCGCGGCCTCCTCCTTTATTTCGCCTCCAAGGGCATGGGGCCCAGCGCCCGACCCACCGACCGCCGCGCAAAAAAAAATCCGGCCCACGCCGGGGCCGGATCTCGTTTTCCACCGCGCGGCCAACGCCGCAGCAGGCAGGCTTACAGCGCCTGCAGTTCTTCGTTGGCGTTGCGCTTCTTCTGCGCCGGGGCGGTGGCCGGCGGCGGGGTCAGCATCACCGCCGGGGTGGTCGCGTTCTCCACCGGCACGTCCAGGTAGGGCAGCTTCAGCGTCTCGCTGGTCTGGCGGCGGATCTCGTTGGTCAGCACCGGGCTCTCGTTGAGCTTGCGGCCGTAGGACGGCACGATCTGCTTCAACTGCGCTTCCCAGCCGGCCGCCATCTGTTGCGGGAAGGCCTTCTTCAGCAGGTCCAGCATGATCGGCGGCGAAGTCGACGCGCCCGGCGAGGCGCCCAGCAGCGCGGCCAGGGTGTGGTCCTTGTCGGTCACGATCTCGGTGCCGAACTGCAGCACCGGGCCCTTTTCGGGGTCGCGCTTGATGATCTGCACGCGCTGCCCGGCGGTGACCAGTTTCCAGTCCTCGCGCTTGGCGTTGGGGAAATACTTGACCAGTTCGGCCTGGCGGTCAGCGTCGTTCAGACGCGCCTGGCCCATCAGGTACTTCACCAGGTCCAGGTTCTCCATGCCCACGTCGAGCATGCCTGCCACGTTGTTGTGGTTGACCGAGGAGTACAGGTCGAACCACGAACCGTGCTTGAGGAACTTGGTGCTGTACAACGCGAACGGCCCGAACAGCACCACCGGCTTGCCGTCCAGCTTGCGTGCGTCCAGGTGCGGGACGGACATCGGCGGCGAGCCGGTTTCCGCCATCCCGTAGGCCTTGACCGAATGACGGCCGGCGATCGCCGGAGACTGGAAGGCCAGGAACTGACCGCCCACCGGGAAGCCGGCGTAGTCCTTCGACTCGGGGATGCCCGAGAGCTGCAGCAGCTTGAGCGCGGCGCCACCGGCACCGATGAACACGAAGCGCGACTTGATCGTGGACTCGTTGCCGGACTTCAGGTCCTTCACGGTCACGTTCCAGGTCTTGTCCTCGTTCTGGCGCAGCGCGCCCACTTCGTGCTGCAGGTGCAGCTGGAAGTTGGGGCTGCGCTGCAGGCCGGCCGTCAGCTGGCGGGTGATCACGCCGAAGTTGACGTCGGTGCCCAGCGGCATCCAGGTGGCGGCCACCTTCTGCTGCGGGTCGCGGCCCTCCATCAGCAGCGGTGCCCACTGCCTGATCTGCGCGGCATCCTCGGAATACTGCATGCCGTAGAACAGCGGGTTCTTGACCAGCGCCTGCTGGCGCTTGTGCAGGTAGGCGATGTTGTCATCGCCCCACACAAAGCTCATGTGCGGGGTGGGGTTGATGAAGTCCGAGGGCTGGCTGAGCCGGCCTTCGCGCACCTGGTGCGACCAGAACTGGCGCGAGATCTCGAACTGCTCGGCGATCCCGACCGCACGCTTGGTCTCGATGCTGCCGTCCGGCAGTTCGGGGGTGTAGTTGAGTTCGGCGAAGGCCGAGTGCCCGGTGCCGGCATTGTTCCAGCCGTCCGAACTCTCCAGCGCCACGCCGTCCAGGCGCTCGTACACCTGGATGTTCCAGTCCGGCTGCAGCTCCTGCAGGAACGTGGCCAGAGTGATGCTCATGATGCCGCCGCCGACCAGGACCACGTCGACCGGCTTGTCGTTGCCGGCGGCCGGGACCGAGCGCTGATGCAGGGGCCAGTACAGGAATATCGCGGCTGTCAGCAGCAACAGCACGAGCAGGCCGAGGACGACCTTGGCAAATTTTTTCATGGGGATCTCGGGAGGGGGAGATGTGAACAGGATGCCCACGCCATGGGGAAGAGGCGTGAAGAAACAAGCGCTTGGGCGATCCTCATGGCGATTTTATCGCCTTTCGACGGGTTTCTGGTGCAACGCAGCATCCGACCTGGGGTGATCGCCTCAATCGCTGGCCAGGGTGAAGTACTCGGCGAGGAAGTAGCCCGCCTGGTAAACCAGCGCGGCCACGGCCAGTCCCAGTTGCGCCCGCCGGTGCCGGCAGGCGGCGCCCAGCGCCGCGATGGCCAGCATCAGCACCGTATGCAGCGGGTAGGCCGGGCCCAGCATCTGCCAGCGGCTGTGGCCCTTGATCGCGGTGTCGCCCAGGTCCAGCAGGGTGAGCAGCGCCAGCATCCCGAAGAACCAGCCCCGGCGCTGCAGCAGGTAGTTTTCATAGCTGCCGAAGCTGCGCAGGTCGTCGGGGAACAGCAGCACGCACAGCATGAACCACGCCGCGCAGTAGGCGATCACGAACAGGTACAGCCCGAACGTCCACTGCCGCACCTCGCCCAGGCGGAACTCCCACCACCAGAACGTCACCACCGAGATCAGCGCCCACAGCACCCAGCACAGGTGGATCCACGACCAGCCGCGGCGCTCGGGGTGCTCGATGATCGAGGCCAGCCCGCGCAGCAGGGTGGTGATGCTCAGGCCGAGGATGATGCTCAGCACCACCCGGATGTGCAGGTAGACCGGATCGCTGTCCATCGATGCCCCCACCCTTGGAATGCGCCGATGCTGCGCCGGGCGGGGTTGACGGCCCGTGTAGGGCGACGGCGGGGCAGCCGGGCAGCGGTACCCGCTACGCCGCGGTGGTCAGCGCTTCTTCCGCACCAGCGTGGCCGACGCGTCCAGCACCGCCCGGGTGAGCAGCGCCATGGTCTGCACATCGCCCTTCCAGTGCTGCCAGTACAGCGGCACGTCTTCCCACGCGCGCTGCTTCATCAATACCAGCCGCCCGGCCTCCAGGTGGCGGCGCACCAGCGGCAGGGGGTTCATCGTCCAGCCCAGCCCGCCGAGGTTGGCCTGCACGAAGGCGCGGGTGGAGGGAATCCACCAGGTCGGCGCGGTCAACGGCAGGTCCTCGCCGGCCAGCCGCCGCGCGAACCGCGCCTGCATGTCGTCCTTGCGGTTGAACACCAGCACCGGCGCCTGCGCCAGCGACTGCGCGTTGACCCCCTTGGCGAAGTGCTGCGCATGGAAGGCCGGGGTGCAGGTGGCCGCGTAACGGATGCTGCCCAGTGCGTGGATCTGGCAGCCCTGCACGGGCTCGTCCAGGGTGGTCACCGCGCCCAGCACCGCGCCCTGGCGCAGCAGCGCCACCGTGTGGTCCTGGTCTTCCAGGCGCAGGTCCAGGGTGGTGCCGGTCTGCTGCGAGAAGCTGCGCGCCGCATCGGGAAACCAGGTCTCCAGGCTGTCGTGGTTCACCGCCACCGGGATGCTGGCGTGGGGCAGGTCTTCGTCGGCGATGCCCATCCGGTGCAGTGCATCGTGCTCCAGCAACGCGGTCTGCTCGGCCAGCTGCACCAGCACCTGGCCTTCCGGGGTCGCCACCGCCGGTGAGGAACGCTTGATC
>Ga0213827_1000979_pt1 | contig 17964 bp, 14 predicted proteins | sample MC6MC0898MG_FD_180669 | JGI IMG/M metagenome (GOLD analysis project Ga0213827, IMG submission 180669) | Enriched soil aggregate microbial communities from Iowa State University, Ames, United States - MC6-MC0898-MG | ecosystem: Environmental > Terrestrial > Soil > Unclassified | place: USA: Iowa...
GCCGCTGGTACACCGAGCACCTTAGCCAGGCCAAGGCGCGCAAGGCGGTGCAGGCCAGCCATGGCATCTCGCGCAAGCGGGTGATCGCGGCGCTGATCGTGCTGGGCCTGCTGGTGTTCTCCAAATATTTCTACATGGCCAGTTTCACCAGCTACTTCACCTTCTACCTGATCGAGAAGTTCGACCTGTCGGTGGCCAGCTCGCAGCTGCACCTGTTCCTGTTCCTGGGCGCGGTGGCGGCGGGTACCTTCTTCGGCGGGCCAATCGGTGACCGCATCGGGCGCAAGGCGGTGATCTGGTTCTCGATCCTCGGTGTAGCGCCGTTCACCCTGGCGCTGCCGTATGCCGACCTGTTCTGGACCACCGTGCTGAGCGTGGTGATCGGCTTCATCCTGGCGTCGGCATTCTCGGCGATCGTGGTGTATGCCCAGGAGCTGGTGCCAGGCAGCGTGGGCATGATTGCCGGGATCTTCTTCGGCCTGATGTTCGGTTTCGGCGGCATTGGCGCGGCGTTGCTGGGTTACCTGGCGGATTTGCGCGGCATCGAGTACGTGTACGGGTTGTGCTCGTTCCTGCCGTTGTTCGGGTTGTTGGCGGTGTTTCTGCCAAATACCGGTAAGCGCTGAGATTGATCGGGCTGCTTTGCAACCCACTCGCGGGCCAAGCCCGCTCCCACAGGTTCAGTGCTGACCCTGGATTCAGCCGGGCTCCTGTAGGAGCGGGCTTGCCCGCGAATGGGCCGCGCAGCGGCCCCGGCAATTGACGGCTCAAGCTGGCTTGGCCTAGAGTGCCGCCTCTTCTCATCCACCTGCGTAGTAGCCAAAGCAATGCGCCGTAACCAGTCCCTCCCACACGCTCGCCAGCCTGCCTTGCAGGCCATGCGTCGTGCGTGGCCGAGCGATACGGTGCTCAAGCGTCGCCGCAGCGTGCTGTTTGCGTTCACCTTTTCGCCACACCTCGTTCTGAACTGACCTGCGCCTTTGCGTCGCCGCCTTCCGGCGTGCGCGTGGGCGCTTGTATCTGCGCGTCTTTTCAGTTTGCTAGGAGTGGTACATGAACATGCGTTTGCTGGCGGGCCTTCTGTTCGCCGTGTCGGTGGTCGGCTTCAGCCTGGGGGCCAGCCTGCCGCTGGTGTCGTTGCGTTTGCATGAGGCCGGTGCCGGCACCTTGCAGATCGGTATCATCTCGGCCATTCCCGCTGCGGGCATGATGCTTTCGGCATTCATGGTCGACGCCTGTTGCCGCCACCTGACCCGCCGCACCATCTACCTCCTCAGCTTCAGCCTGTGCACCGTCAGCATCGCGTTACTCGAATCAGCGTTCGACTCGATCTGGCTGCTGGCCGCGCTGCGCCTGGGCCTGGGTATCGGCATGGGCATCGCGATCATCCTTGGCGAGTCGTGGGTCAACGAGCTGTGCCCTGACCACAACCGCGGCAAGATCATGGCGCTGTATGCCACCAGCTTCACCGGCTTTCAGGTACTGGGCCCGGCAATGCTCGCGGTGATCGGCGCCAACAGCCCGTGGATCACCGGTGTGGTGACCTTTTGCTATGGCCTGGCGCTGCTGTGCATCCTGTTCACGGTACCCAACGACCACGTGGAGCACGGCGAAGAAGGCGAGAAGAGCTTCGGCCTGGCGGGCTTCTTCCGCGTGGCGCCGGCGTTGTGCGTGGCAGTGCTGTTCTTCTCGTTCTTCGATGCCGTGGTGCTGTCGCTGCTGCCGGTGTACGCCACCAGCCATGGCTTTGCCGTGGGTGTCGCGGCGCTGATGGTGACGGTGGTGTTCGCCGGCGACATGGTCTTCCAGTTGCCGCTGGGTTGGCTGGCCGACCGGGTCGAGCGTACCGGGCTGCACCTGGTCTGCGGGCTGGTGGCGATGGCGATCGGTATTGCCTTGCCGTGGCTGTTGCAGATGACCTGGCTGCTGTGGCCGTTGCTGGTGGTGTTGGGCGCGGTGGCGGGGGGGATCTACACCCTGGCGCTGGTGTTGATCGGCCAGCGCTTCAAGGGCCAGGACCTGGTCACGGCCAACGCCAGCGTGGGCTTGCTGTGGGGCGTCGGCAGCCTGGTCGGGCCGCTGGTCAGCGGCGCGGCGATGGACGTGGCGCCGCATGGCTTGCCGATGGCGCTGGCGATCATGGCCGGGCTGTTTGTGTGTTTTGCCCGGCAGTCGTATCGGCGCGCGGGGAAGTTGCGGGCCGTGGCAGACTGAAATTCTGGTGCTGGCAGTGCTGGCCCTATCGCCGGCAAGCCGGCTCCCACAGTCAAACCACCATTCTGTAGGAGCCGGCTTGCCGGCGATAGGGCCGGAGTTGTCAGCCTCAGTCAAAAGCTCCCGCGCAAGGTCACCGACATATTGCGCGGATCACCCCAGTAATAACCGGTCGGCGTTGGCGCCACCTGGCGGTAGTACTTCTTGTCGAAGATGTTGTTGGCATTGAGCTGCAACGAGTAATGGTCGTTGAAGCGGTAGTTGACCATCGCGTTGTACACCGCATACCCCGACTGCGACGCCTCGACGTTGCCACTGCGGTTATAGATATCGCTCTGCGCCTGCACACCGCCACCCACGGTCCAGGCCTGCAGCTCGCCCGGCAGGCGATAGCTGGTAAACAGCCGCAGCATGCGCTTGGGGTCGGTGGTGCGGATGGCGTTGCCGGTGTTGCTGGTGGTGTCCTTGAGGTATTCGGTGGTGTTGTAGGTGTAGCCACCGCTCACGTTCCAGCCTGGCAGCACTTCGCCGGAAATCTCCAGTTCGAAGCCCTGGCTGCGGTTCTTGCCGGCGGCCACTTTGCAATAGCCCGAGGTGTAGTTGGGCAGGCAAGGGTTGGGCCCGCTCACGTCATCCAGAGCGTTACCAACCTGGTAGATGCGAAAGAACGCCAGCGAGGTGTTCAGCCGCCCCTCGTAGAACTCGCCCTTGATGCCGGTCTCATACGCCTCGCCGGTGGTCGGCTCCAGGACCGAGCCGCTGACGTCGGTGGCCGTCTGCGGGTTGAAGATTTCGGTATAGCTGGCGTAGGTGCTGAAGTTGTCGTTGAGGTCGTAGATCAGCGCTGCGTACGGCACGATCTTGTTGTCGACGCTGAAGGTGCCGTTCGACTTGGTGTTGTTTTCCTGCTCGTAGTCGTACCAGTTGGCACGTGCGCCGATGATCGCGGTCAGCGGGTCGGCCAGGGAAATGCGCCAGGTGGCGTAGGCCGCTTCCTGAGTGGTGCGGGTACGCACCGGGTGCGCCGTGATGTTGATGTCCGGTTCGGCCAGGCTGGTCTTCGGGTCCCATTCGCGAATGTCAAATACGCCCGAGGATACGAAGTTGGTCGCCGAGGCGTAGGAATCATTACGGATGCGCTCTACCCCGAGCATCAGGTCATGGGTACGGCCCAGCAGGTCGAACGGGCCATTGAGGGTGGCGCTGAGGTTGTTCTGCAGGCTCTCACCGCCATCGCCCTCGGTAACCTGGTAGTTCATCAGGTAAGGGTTGTTGCCGGGGTTGGCGGCGCCGCTGGCGCGGGTGAAGTACGTTTGCTTGAAGCCGTTGTCGTCCAGCTCGAAGTGCGTGCGCTGGGCCATCAGCTTGAGCTTCCAGTCGTTGTCGAAACGGTGCTCGAGCTCGGCGAAGGTCTGCAGGTTGCTGCGATCCCAACGGTTCCAGTCGGCGCCCAGGTAGGTGCTGCGGCCCAACGGCAGGGGCGAGCCATCATAGTCTGCGGGCAGGTTGCCCCAGGCGCCGGTGGCATCGAGCTTGGTCCATTCCAGGCCGGTGGTCAGGGTGGTGCTGTCGGTCAGGTCGAAAGCCAGCACACCGTAGAACACCTCTTTGCGTTCCTGGCGAGAATCCTGGAAGTGGTCCTTGTCATCATGCACGGCGATCACCCGGCCACGCACGTTGCCGGTTTCGGTCAGCGGGCCGGAGATGTCAGCGACATAGCGCTGGGCATCCCAGGAACCGAGGGTGACACTGCCTTCGCCCTGAAATTCGTGGGTGGGGCGCTTGCGCACCAGGTTGACGGTGCCGGAGGGGTTGCCCGCGCCACGGATCATGCCGGTGGCGCCGCGCAGGATTTCGGCACGGTCGATGATTGCCGAATCGCTCTGGATGAACGAGCCACCGCCGCTGCTTTGCACCACGGTGGCGCCGTCGTACTGGATGGCATCGATCGCGTAGCCGCGCGAGTAGTACTGCACGCGTTCGCTGTCGGTCAGGTTCACCACCACGCCGGGGGTTTGCTCCAGCAGGTTGGTGAGGTTGGTGATGTTCTGGTCGTCGATGCGCTGACGGGTGACCACCGTTACCGACTGCGGGGTGCGGCGGATGCTTTGCGCAGTCTTGCCGATGGTCACTGCGCCAGTGGTGTATGACCCACTGTGCTCGGTGGTCTCGCCCAGGCTATTGCTGGAAATGCTGGTAGCGCCCAGCTCCAGAGCACCGCCAGCGTCCATGGCCGGGATCAGCATAAAGCTGTTGGGGCCTTCCTGTTGCACCTGCACGGCGCTGCCCTGCAGCAGGATGGCCAGCGCCCGGGCAGCCTCGTGGCGGCCCTGTACGCCTTGGGTGGTCTTGCCTTGCAGGCTGTTCGCGTCGTACGACAGGTTCAAGCCGCCTTGCCGGGCAAATTGGTCCAGCGCCGGTGCCAATGGGCCGCCCGGGATGTTCCAGTCGATTTGCAGGTTCTGGCTGGCGGGCGCGGCTTGCACGTGCGCGGGGAGGGTGAAGGCACTGGCCAGGCCAAGGCCTAGCACGGCGCCGCGCACGGCATGGCGCAGCCTGTCGTTGCGGGGGAGACACGGGTGAATCATTGACCGCTCCTGAAGGTTTCTTGGACCACTTTTCGGGCTTTGTTCCTTCAGGCCGCACGAGAATGAGATTCCACCTCATTCTTTTTTGAAAATAATCAGGCAGCGCCGATGCTGACCCAATAGCGTGTGCGGTAATCGATACGCACCGGCAGGCTGCGGGCGAGCAATCGCAGGATCTGTTCCGTGTCGCCAAGCTGGTAGGTGCCGGAGACCTTCAGTTCGGCCACCTCTGGCGCGCAGCGCAACAAGCCCGGGCGGTAGCGCGCAAGCTCTGTGCAGAATTCGGCAAGTGGCATCTGCTGCACGCTCAGCACGCCATCGGTCCAGCCCCACGGGTCGCCATGCAGCGTGGCGGGCTGGTATTGCCCGCTCGGCGAAACTTGCAGGGTTTCGCCCGCGTGTACCAGGCGCGGCGAAGCGGAGGAGGGGAACAGCGTGGCTTCTCCACTGCGCACAGCCAGCAGCAGGCCCTGGTCGTTCTCACGTAGCAGCAGTTGGGCGTCATGGGTGCCGAGTGCACCGACACCGGTGGTGATACGGAATGGTCGGTTGTCGCCGGGGTTGCTGGCCAGGCTGACTTCGCCGCGCAGCAGGATCAGCTCGCGTTGCTCGGCGCTGAAGCGCAGGTCGATGGCGGTGGCTGTGTTGAGCTGGATCTGGCTGCCATCGCTGCCCTGTAACCGGCGGCGTTCGCCGGTGCCGGTGCTGCTGTCGGCCATCAGTGCCGGCAGGCCCAAAGGTTCGCGCATGGCCCAGCCGAGGCCGCCGCCAACCGCCAGCACCGCCAACAGCTTGAGGTGGTCACGGCGGTTGATGCGCTGGCGCTGGGTGCCATTGAGGGTGCGACGGCTCAGTTCGGTGGGCAGCCCGGCCAGTTCGTCACTGAGGTTGCTCACCCTTTGCCAGGCTTGGGCATTGAGCGGGTGGCGGGCCAGCCATTGCTGAAACTGCTGTTCGGTTGCCGGGCTCGGGGTATCGAAGCGCAGTTTCACCAACCACTCGATGGCTTGGTCGACTTGCGCCTGTGCGGGTGCGCGATCAGAGCTCGGCATAACGCAACCGATAGCAAACGCCCAAGGCTTTGGCCAAGTCACGTTCGACGGTGGCACGCGACACTTCGAGGCGCAGGGCGATCTGCGGGATGCTCAAGCCATCGAGCTGGGCCAGCAGAAAGGCCTGGCGAGCGCGTGGTTTGAGCTGGTGCAGGGCGCGGTCGAGGCGTTCGAGCGAATCGAGAATCACCAGGCGGTGTTCCTCACTGGGCACTTCCCCTTCGGGCAGATGAGCCAGGCTTTCCTGGTAGGCGCGTTCCAGGGCATGGCGGCGGAACTGGTCGATCATCAGGCCGCGGGCGATGCTGCTCAGGTAGGCGCGGGGTTCGCGCAGCGGCGATACCTGGCGTGCGCGCAGCAGGCGCACGAAGGTATCTTGCGCCAGGTCGGCGGCGTGTTCCTGGCAACCAACCCGGCTCCGCAGCCAGCCGCGAAGCCACGCGTTATGGGACTGGTAGAGCAGGGCGACCTCGGCCGGTTTGAGCGTGTCGTTGATCTGCATCGTAGCGAAGGCCTGACCCCGAGAAACGTGTACGACTGTTAATGGTTCTCAATTCTATGCGGGGACAGTGGCGCGGAGCAATGGCATGCCAGGAATTAGCTGCGCAAGATCCGGCGTTTACCCGATGTGCGGCTGGGCTAAGCTGGACCAGCCCTGAACCCGCTGGAGCCCTGGATGATCCTTGCCGACCTCTCCCCTGATGCCTACCGCGACGCCAGCGATTACCTGGCTGCGCTGGACCCGGACTGGGCGCGGCATATCGCTGCCATCGGGCCGTGCCTGCACCGCGCCACACCCGGGCGCGAGCCCTATGAGGCGCTGGTGCGGGCGATTGCCTATCAGCAGTTGCATGCGCGTGCAGCCGAAGCAATTCTGGGGCGAATGCTGGCGTTGTTTCCGGACTCACCGTTCCCCGCACCGCAGCAGTTGTTGGCGGTTGCGCCGGAAACCATGCGCGCCTGCGGGTTTTCAGCCAGCAAGCTGACCGCTGTCCAAGGCATTGCCCAAGCCACGCTGGACGGTGCGGTGCCTGGCCGCGCTGAGGCATTGGGTATGCCTGACGATGCCTTGATCGACCGCTTGGTCGCGTTGCGCGGCGTGGGCCGCTGGACCGTGGAAATGCTGTTGATCTACAGCCTGGAGCGCATGGATATCTTGCCGGTGGACGATTTTGGCGTGCGCGAGGGGTATCGTCGGCTCAAGGGCTTGGAAAAGGCGCCGACGCCGGCGCAGATGCGGTCGCTGGGTGGCCCATGGAGCCCGTATCGGACAGTGGCAGCCTGGTACCTGTGGCGGGCTTGATGTTCCATGACTTGACGAGGCTTAGCGTGATGAACGCTTTCACAACCGACGACCAACGCTGGCAAGCCGTACAAACCCGCGACCCCAGCGCCGCCAAGCATTTCGTCTACGCCGTACGCACCACGGGTGTGTACTGCCAGCCGGGCTGCAAGTCCCGCATGGCCAAACGCGAGAATGTCGAGTTCTTCGCTGATGCCAGCGCCGCAGAAGCCGCCGGTTATCGCGCGTGCCGCCGTTGCCAGGCCAAACCTGCGGCCAACCGCCGCTCCGATCTCGTGGCCCGCGCCTGTCGCCTACTGGAAACCAGCGACAACCCACCCAGCCTGAACCAGCTCGGCACGCAACTGGCCGTCAGCCCGTTCCACCTGCACCGCGTGTTCAAGGACGAAACCGGCCTCACGCCCAAAGCCTATGCCTCGGCCTTCCGTGCCCAGCGCCTGCGTGAAAGCCTGAACGATGGGCAGTGTTCTGTGACCGACGCCATCTACGACGCGGGCTACAACTCCAGCAGCCGTTTCTACGAAAGTGCCGACCAGCGGTTGGGCATGCGCCCGCGGCAGTATCGCGCAGGTGGCAACGGCGCGACGATTCACTTTGCCGTTGGCCAATGTTCACTCGGCGCAATCCTGGTGGCGCAGAGCGAGAAGGGCATCTGCGCGATTCTATTGGGCGAGGCCCCTGACGCGTTGCTCGAGCAATTGCAGGACCAGTTCCCCAAAGCCCGGCTGATCGGCGGTGATGCCGACTACGAACGCGTGGTCGCCGAAGTGGTGGGGTTTGTCGAAGCCCCCGCCTTGGGCCTGGACCTGCCGCTGGACGTGCAGGGCACCGCCTTTCAGGAGCGGGTTTGGCAAGCCCTGCGCGAGGTGCCGGTGGGCAGCCGGGCCAGCTACACCGAAATCGCCGAACGCATCGGCGCACCCAAAGCGGTACGTGCCGTGGCCATGGCCTGCGCGGCCAACCGCATCGCCGTGGCCATCCCCTGCCACCGGATCGTGCGCCGGGACGGCGACATCAGTGGCTACCGGTGGGGGGTGGAGCGAAAACAACAGCTATTGGCGCGAGAGACGGCACTCTCCTGATTGCCATAAGCCGCGTAGAATCCACCGCCAAATCGAGTTGCATAGAGGAATGTTCGATGAGGCGTGTAAGCCTTGCCCGTTATTGCCTGGGTGTCATGGCCCTGATGCTGGCGCTCGCTGCCCCAGCCTGGTCGGCCGCCACGCCAGTGTCCAACCTGGCCGCTGGCGAGCTGCCGGCGCTTGATGAGAATGCCAGCATCGAGCAGCTGAGCGATCGGCTCGATCAGATTCGTCAGGGGGTCACCAGCAACGCCAATGATGACGTGCTCTCGCAGCTACGCATGGCCGCCGTGCAGGTACAACGCCAAGCCGACGCGTTGAGTACGGTGCGCACGGGTGATGTGCAAAAAATCGATGACCAGCTGAAAGTCATCGGCCCGCCGCAGCCCGATGAAGCCGCAAGCCTCACCCTGCAACGCAAGGATCTCGAGGCGCAGAAGAAGGCCTTGGTTGCCGAACAGGACCAGGCCACCAAGCTGACCCAGTCAGCCCGCGACTTGTCCACGCAGATCGTCAACTTGCGCCGCAGCCAGTTCAACTCGCAGGTCACCAGCCGCGCAACCAGCCCGCTGACCCCCGCCTTCTGGCAGTCGTTGATACGCCCGACCGAAGATGACGTGATGCGCCTGCGCGACCTGCGCGGCGAGGCTAGCGATGCCCTGGCCAGCGCCTTGAGCCCTGAGCACCGCTGGTTCTTCATCAGCAGCCTGGTGGCGGCGATTCTGGTCTGGACGCTGGTGCGCCTGCTCTTCGAGCGCCTGCTTGCCGATGCCATGATCCGCTGGCTGCCCGAAGGTCGCTTGCGCCGCAGCGCACTGGCCCTGAGCGTAAGCCTGGCCACCCTGGGCACCATCGCCGGTTCCGTGTCGCTGCTGCGCTGGGGCCTGCAGAGCAGCGCCGAGTTGGGTTCCGACATTGCCAGCCTGACCAACCACTTCCTCACCCTGGTGGTGTTCAGTGCCTTCATCACCGGCCTGGGCCGCGCCATGTTGATGCTGCAGCGCCCGTCCTGGCGCCTGCCGCCGATCCATGACGAAGTGGCCAGCGCGCTGGGCTGGTTCCCCAAGTTGCTGGCGCTGGCGCTGATGGTGATGTTGACCATGGAGCGCATCAACAGCGTGATCGGCACCAGCCTGGCGCTGACCGTGGCGACCAACGGCCTGACTGCGCTGGTGGTGGCGGCAATCTTCACGACCGCGCTCGTCCGCTACCGCCGCACCTTGCGCAAGCATGAACTGGAGCGCCCGACCGGCGTGGCCGGGCTGATCCCTTTCGTGATCGTGGTGTGGGTTGGCCTGATCGTGCTGACACTGCTGGCCGGTTACCTGACCCTGGCCTACTTCCTCACCGCCAAGCTGCTGTGGATCAGCGTGGTCGCCACCTGTGCCTACCTGCTGACCACCTTTATCGGTGACCTGTTCGAAACCCTGCTGTCGCCACGCCAACCCGGCGGCCTGGCGCTGGCCTCGACATTGGGCCTGGCGCCACGCCATCAGGCGCAGGCCAGTACCATCCTGACCGGTATCGGCCGCACGTTCCTGCTGTTCCTGGCCGTGATGCTGGCGTTGATGCCATCGGGCACCAGCCCGGGCGAGCTGCTGCTGAGCCTGGGTGACTGGGATGGCACCGGTGGCAAGATGCTCGGCAACTTGAACATCGTGCCTGGCGACATTCTGCTGGCAGTGGGGATGCTATTCGGCGGCATGCTCGGCATTCGCGTGCTCAAGCGTTGGTTGAGCGAGCGCCTGCTGCCGGAAACCGACATGGACGCCGGCATGCGTGCTTCGCTGGTGACGCTGGTCGGCTACCTGGGCTTCCTGTTCCTGGCCATGCTGGTGATGTCGACACTGCACATCAACCTCACCAGCCTGACCTGGGTGGTCAGTGCGTTGTCGGTCGGTATCGGTTTCGGCCTGCAGCAGATCGTGCAGAACTTCATTTCCGGCCTGATCCTGCTCACCGAGCGCCCGGTCAAGGTGGGTGACTGGGTGAGCCTGGCCGGTGTCGAGGGTGACATTCGCCGGATCAACGTGCGCGCCACCGAGATCCAGATGTCCGACCGCTCCACGGTGATCGTGCCCAATTCGCAGTTCATCTCGCAGAACGTGCGTAACGTGACCATGGGCAATGCGCTGGGCGTGGTGGGCATCACCCTGACCCTGCCGCTGGAGACGGATGCCAACCAGGTGCGCGAGCTGTTGCTGGCGGCCTATCACGAGCACGAGGCGATCCTGGATGCGCCAACGCCTTCGGTGACGTTCAAGGACCTGACGACCAGTGGCATGGTGATCAGCGTCAGTGGTTATGTGGCTGGGCCGCGGCAGGTGTCGGGTGCCCGCAGCGATCTGCTGTTCACTATCCTCGGCCGCTTGCGAGATGAGAATATTCCGCTGTCCTCGCCACAGAGCATGGTGCTGCTGCAGGAAGGCTCGCGCCCGGCGGACGAGCCGGCGTGAATCAGGGGCCGCTGTGCGGCCCATTCGCGGGGCAAGCCCGCTCCCACAGGGCCTCGCCGCCTTCAGCGGCTGCGCAAAACTTTGTGAGAGCCGGCTTGCCGGCGATTGGGCCGCGCAGCGGCCCCTGTTGGTATCAGCCCAGGCACCGGGTGACGTGCTTCACCGAAAGATAACCTGACAACCCCCAAGGCCCGAGCTCGCGCCCGATCCCGCTGCCCTTGGTCCCGCCCCACGACGTCTCGACGAACACCGCCTGCACCGAGTTGATCCACACATGCCCGACTTCCAGCGCATCGGCCACACGCTCGGCGCGTTCCAGGTCGGCTGAACAGACGGTGGCAACCAGGCCGAAACGGCTGTCATTGGCCTCGGCAATCGCCTGTGCTTCGGTCGAGAAGCGGCGTGCGCACAGCACGGGGCCAAAAATCTCCTCCGTCCACAGGCGGCTGTCCACAGGCACGTCGGCATACAGCGTGGGGCTCACGAACCAACCCTCACGGTCCACTGCATGCCCGCCCGCCAGGCATTGCAGGCCCTCTTCGCGTGCCGTCGCGAAGTAGCTGGCAACTTTCAACCACTGTGCCTGGCTGGTCAGCGGGCCCATGTCCACTTCTTCAGCCAGCGGGTTGCCAACCCGCAGCTTCTCCAAGGCTTGCTGCAGGCGCGCCAGCAGGGTATCGGCGATGCCATCCTGCACCAGCAGGCGCGAGGTGGCCGAGCACATCTGCCCGGCATTCCAGGTGATGCCGGCGACAATCCATTCCACTGCCTGGTCGACATCGCAATCGTCGAACACCACGATCGCCGACTTGCCGCCCAGCTCCAGGGTCACGGGCCGGCATTGGGCAGAAGCGCTGCGCATCACTTGGCTGCCGACACTGTTGCTGCCAGTGAACGACAGCTTGTCGAGGCCTGCGTGGTTGCTTAGCGCCGCGCCGGTTTCGGCCTTGCCGTTGACGATGTTCAGCACGCCGGCGGGCAGGCCGAGGGTGTCGGCGATCTGGCCGTAAGCCTGCTCGATCAGCGGGGTGACCTCCGACGGTTTGAGCACCACGGTGCAGCCAGCGGCCAGGGCCGGTGCCAGCTTCCAGGCGCTGGTCACCAGCGGGAAGTTCCACGGCACGATCAGGCCGACCACGCCCACCGGTTCCAGGCGGGTGCGCGCAGTGAACCCGGGCGCAGCCAGGGGGACGTCGCGGTTTTTCGACGGCAGTTGCTCGGCCAGGTCGGCGTAGTAGCTGAATGTGGCAATCGCATCGTCCAGGTCGATTTCGGCCTCGTGGCGCGGCTTGCCGTTGTTGCGCATCTGCAGGGCAATCAACGCTTCACGGCGCTGCCCGAGCTGCTCGGCAAAGCCGCGCAGGTAGGCTGCACGGTCGCTGGCGCTGGTGTGCTTCCAGGCGGGCAGGGCTTCACGCGCTGCAGCAACGGCCTGGTCAACCTGGGCAACGCTGGCAGCCATCAGTTCGGCGAAGGGCAGGCCCAGCGCAGGGTCGGTGACGCTGATGCAGTCGCTGCCCTGGCCTTCGACCCAGCGGCCGGCGATGTAGTGGGAAGTGGTCATGGTCGGTATCCAGTCAGGCCATTTCGGCAGTGGTCAGCACCGGCGTGTGCGGGGTGCTTTTGCAGCGCACCCAGCGCGGGCCATTGGGGCCATACACGCCAGCAGGTTCAGGGAACAGGTTGAGCAGCAGCAGGTAGAGCACGCCGGCCAGGCCCAGGGTGACCGGCAGGCTCAGGTCGATACCGCTGGCCAGGTCACCCAGCGGGCCGACGAACTGCCCCGGCAGGTTGACGAAGCACAGGCCGACGGCCGCGCTGGGGATCCACGCGCCCATGCCGCGCCAGTTCCAGCCGTGCAGGAACCAGTAGTGCCCACCGCGTTGGCCGCGGGTGAACACCTGCAGGTCGTCAGCATGGTAGAAGCCGCGGCGGGTGATCAGGCCGAGGATCATGATCACCATCCAAGGGCTTGTGCAGGTGATGATCAGCACGGCGAAGGTCGACACGCTCTGCACCAGGTTGAAGGTGAAGCGGCCGATGAAGATGAAGGCAATGGCCAGCACGCCGATCAGCAGGGTGGCGCCGGCGCGGCTGAGCAGGCGCGGGAACACGCTGGACATGTCCAGGCCCGTGCCATACAGCGCCGTGGTGCCGGTGGACATGCCGCCAATCACCGCAATCAGGCACACCGGCAGGAAGAACCAGCTTGGCGCAACGGCCAGCAAACCACCCACGTAGTTGTTGGCGGCGATGTAGTCCGGTGCCTGGGTGGCCACCAGCGTGGCGGTGCACAGGCCGAACAGGAACGGGATCAGTGTGGCGGCCTGTGCGGCGATCACCGCCAGCATGATGCGCGCCTTCGGCGTTTGCCGCGGGATGTAGCGCGACCAGTCGCCAAGGAAGGCACCGAACGATACCGGGTTGCTCATGGCCAGGATCGCAGCACCGACGAAGGCGGCCCAGAACCCGGCCTGCCCGAGGTTGACGCTACCGGCGTAGCCCGCATCGAACGGCCCTGCGAAAGCGACGATGCCCAGCAGGAACAGCAGGCTCGACGCCCATACGGCAATCTTGTTCACCCACAGCATGAAGCGGAAGCCGAAGATGCACACCACCAATACCAGGATGGCGAACAGGCCGTAGGCCAGGCCCAGGGTCAGGTCGGTTTCCGGCAGGCCGGCCAGGCGCTTGGCGCCGCCGACCAGGGCATCGCCCGAGCTCCATACCGACAGCGAGAAGAATGCCACGGCGGTAAGCAGCGACAGGAACGAGCCGACGATGCGCCCATGCACGCCGAAGTGCGCGCCTGACGACACCGCATTGTTGGTGCCGTTTAGCGCACCGAACAGGCCCATGGGTGCGAGGATCAGCGCGCCCACGCCGACCCCTAGCAGAATCGCCCAGACCCCGGCCTGGAACGACAGGCCGAACAACACTGGGAAGCTGCCCAGCACGGCGGTGGCGAAGGTGTTGGCACCGCCAAAAATGAGGCGGAACAGGTCCAGCGGGGCGGCGTCGCGTTGATCGTCAGGGATCTGTTCGACGCCATTGGTCTCGATACCGGTCGAGTGGCTCATGGTGATGCTCCAGCGCGTTGTTGTAGGCCGGCGCGGGGCGCGGCCCTCTTGTGGGTGCGATGGCAGGGCGGCAGGGCCGCGTAAGGGGTGGATCAGGCTGCGGTGACCACCGACAGGTGCTCGTGGCACGCCAGCCAGCGTTCACCCTGACGGCGGAACACGATGGTCTCGCGTTCGGCCAGTTGCTGTTCTTCGCCGGCGATGCGGATGCGTGTGGCCACATCGTGCATGAAGATCGCCACCTCACCCTGCAGGCTCACCTGCACGTTGCTCGACACGCAGCCCAGCACCGCAAAACCCTCGGCCTGCCATTGAGCCCAGAGGTCTTCATAGGCACGGCGCGACAGCAGCGGTTGCGGCAGGGTGTGGAAGAGGAAGGTGGCGTCCTCGCTGAAACAGGTGAAGTAGCGGGTGGTGTCATTGCTGGCAAAGGCGGCGACGAGGTCGGCGGCAGCCTGCCGTACCTGGAGTGTCTGGTCCACGGGAGTGGCCTCACGGTTTTTGTGATTGTGGTGAAGCGATTCTGGTGGGGAGGGGCGGGGGGAAAAATCGCTGGGGGGAAATAATTAGTTTAGAAATTCGTGAACCAACAGTCCCGCTTGCTTTACCCATGCCATAGCAGTGGATAAGGTGAAGGCAATTGCGTGTGGCCTTTGGGTGGCAATGCAGCCCTCTTCAGGTCTTTTGAATTCAAGGGAAATACAGGCGATGAGCAATTAGATGCCGGTGGAAACTGTTATCCGTGAGCAACAGGAAGCCTATTACGCAGCGCTTGCAGCTTCTGATCAGGCAGCTGAGGCAACACCGTTTGCCGAGTTCATGCTGAGTGCTCTCCTGCAGGCGCTTGTTGAAGCCAGTGCTACCGATCAAGTAACCGATCAAGTAACCGATCAAGTAGCTAGCCTTTTGAGTATCCTTCCGCCGGGTTCCGCGTTGAAAAGCAATGAGCTGATGCAGCGTCTAGGGCTTTCTCACCGCCCCACGTTTAGCAAAAGTTATCTGAAACCTGCCTTGGCTGCAGGGCTGATCGAAATGACAGAGCCAGATTCACCGCGCAGTCCGACCCAGCAGTACCGACGAGTGCGTAATTGACATGCGGTGGGATGTGATCATCCAGGCCTTCGCCGACTGACGGCAGATCCCAACCTCAATCCTTGCCTACGCTGAAACTCCCAACCTGCGTTCGCAAGGAGATTTGTCATGGCCTTCCAATATAAACGTCTGGACAAGAACAACGCCGCAGTGCTGCTGGTCGATCACCAGGCTGGCTTGCTGTCACTGGTTCGCGATATCGACCCCGACCGCTTCAAGAACAACGTGCTGGCCCTCGCCGACCTGGCCAAGTACTTCAAGTTGCCGACTATCCTCACCACCAGCTTCGAAACCGGCCCCAATGGCCCGCTGGTGCCAGAACTCAAAGCGCTGTTCCCCGACGCCCCGTACATCGCCCGCCCTGGCAACATCAACGCCTGGGACAACGAAGATTTCGTCAAGGCGGTGAAGGCCACCGGCAAGAAGCAGCTGTTGATCGCCGGCGTGGTCACTGAAGTCTGCGTGGCCTTCCCGGCGTTGTCGGCGCTGGAGGAGGGCTTCGAGGTGTTCGTGGTCAGCGATGCATCCGGTACGTTCAACGAGCTGACTCGCGATTCCGCCTGGCGGCGCATGGAGGCAGCGGGGGCGCAACTGATGACCTGGTTCGGCGTGGCCTGTGAGCTGCACCGCGACTGGCGCAATGATGTCGAAGGGCTGGGGACCTTGTTCTCCAACCATATTCCGGACTACCGCAACCTGATGACCAGTTACGACAAGCTGGCGAAGTGAACCGTCAGGTTTGAACCATACTGACTGTTCAGCCGCCTTCAGGAACCTGCCAATGGCCAAGTCCTCCCGCAAGAAAGACCTGCAAGCACCCACGGAGAAACTGGGCGGCAAGGCCTACGAGAAGCAACTGAAAAGCCTGCATGTCGAACTGGTGAAGCTGCAGGAATGGGTCGTGGCCAAGGGCCTGAAGGTGTGCATCGTGTTCGAGGGCCGTGATGGTGCTGGCAAGGGTGGCACCATCAAGGCCATTACCGAGCGGGTGAGCCCCCGGGTATTCCGCGTGGTGGCGCTGCCAGCGCCGACCGAGCGGGAAAAAACCCAGATGTACGCCCAACGTTACCTCAACCACCTGCCGGCAGCTGGTGAAGTGGTGATCTTCGACCGCAGCTGGTACAACCGCGCCGGTGTCGAGCGGGTGATGGGTTTTTGCACCGAAGAGCAGGCCAGCAAATTCCTCACCGTGGTGCCGTTGCTGGAAAAACTGATGGTCGAGTCGGGGATCATCCTCATCAAGTACTGGCTGGAAGTCAGCGCCGACGAACAGACCCGCCGCCTGCAGGACCGCATCAGTGACGGCCGCAAACTGTGGAAGCTCTCGCCCATGGACTTGAAGTCCTATACCCGCTGGGACGAATACACCCGCGCACGTGACGAGATGTTCACCGCTTCGGATTCGTCCTGGGCACCGTGGTTCCTGGCCCACTCCAACGACAAGCGCCGTGCGCGGCTGAACATCATCAGCCACTTGCTGACACGGGTGCCGTACAAGGACATCACCCGCGACCAGGTGGTGAAGCTGCCCAAGCGCGGCAAGATCGGCAAGTACAAGGCGGTGGCGTATCCCTTCAAAGTGGTGGAAGAACGCTTCTGATCCTCGTTTAGGCGCTTCAGGCGTAGGATCTTTCCTAACCTGAAACCAAATGCTTCAGTTCAAGTTAGCTTGGGAATTATCCTACCCGCGCCGCTGCCGTTTCGCTGTTGTCGATGATGAGCATCAGGGCTAATTTCCCCGGGTCGTCATGGTTTGACGATCGGGTGTGAGAGCCCGGTGATACATCGTGCCAGTGCTATGGCAGCCGTTCGTGGGCAGGCGTTTGCCTGGCCGGAATTCCGATGTTCGCCGGTCTCTCACCCCACGTCCGGCTGCCACCCTGCTTCTGTGAGAGGAAGTTGAGTGGGGGCTTCGTGTACTGAACTCGGAGAAGCATCATGAAAAAGCTTGTACCTGATCCGCCCACCGCAAAAACCACCTCCCGCTCGTTCTACACCATCAACAACGACATGCCCTCAGCCGAGGCATTGCTCTACGTGATTCAGCTACTGCGCGGCATCGAAGACACCCTGGACGAATACATCTGCGGCAATGTCGGCGAGCCGGGTATCGGCATGCTGGTCAATTCTGTGCACAACGTGCAGATGGGGCGGGCGTTGACCGAATTGGTGCTGACCCGGGAGGCTGGAGATATCAGCTGGCACTGAGGCAGGTGTTGCTCGGCGCATTTGAGCCGTTAGCCGGGCCGCAAGGTTAGCAACTACCCATGTGGGAGCGGGGTTCAGCCGCGCGCGGCTGAACATCATCAGCCACTTGCTGACACGGGTGCCTTACAAGGACATCACCCACGACCAAGTGGTGAAGCTGCCCAAGCGCGGCAAGATCGGCAAGTACAAGGCGGTGGCGTATCCCTTCAAAGTGGTGGAAGAACGTTTCTGATCCTTGTTTTGGCGCTTCAGGCGTAGGATCTTTCCTAACCTGAAACCAAATGCTTCAGTTCAAGTTAGCTTGGGAATTATCCTACGCGCGCCGCTGCCGTTTCGCTGTTGTCGATGATGAGCATCAGGGCTAATTTCCCCGGGTCGTCATGGTTTGACGATCGGGTGTGAGAGCCTGCTTACAACCAAGAGCAGTACCGTCATGGTAGCTGTGCGTGGGCAGGCCTTTGCCTGGCCGGTTTTCGCTCTTGTTTGGCCGGTCTCTCACCCCACGTACAGCTGCCACCTAATCCTGTGAGAGGGAACGGGGCAGCTTCTGCCATCAAACGAGAGAAAGTCATGAAGAAGATTGTTCCTGATCCGCCCAGCAAACTCACCACACGCTCGTTCTACACCATCAACAACGACATGCCCTCAGCCGAGGCATTGCTCTACGTGATTCAGCTACTGCGCGGTATCGAAGACACCCTCGACGAATACATCTGCGGCAATGTCGGCGAGCCGGGTATCGGCATGCTGGTCAACTCTGTACACAACGTGCAGATGGGGCGGGCGTTGACCGAATTGGTGCTGACCCGGGAGGCTGGAGATATCAGCTGGCACTGAGGCAGGTGTTGCTCGGTGGCCATACTCCGCGGTGGATTGTTCGCGGATAAAT
>Ga0213827_1000983_pt1 | contig 17947 bp, 17 predicted proteins | sample MC6MC0898MG_FD_180669 | JGI IMG/M metagenome (GOLD analysis project Ga0213827, IMG submission 180669) | Enriched soil aggregate microbial communities from Iowa State University, Ames, United States - MC6-MC0898-MG | ecosystem: Environmental > Terrestrial > Soil > Unclassified | place: USA: Iowa...
AACTCATTGGCCAGACCCCGATCGTCAAGGCCCAGCGCCTGGATACCGGTGTCTGCGAGCTTTACCTGAAGCTCGAGAGTGCCAATCCCGGAGGATCGATCAAGGACCGCATCGGCCTGTCGATGATTGAAGCCGCCGAGAAGCGTGGCGACCTCAAGCCGGGCGCGACCCTGGTCGAGGGCACCGCCGGCAATACCGGCCTGGGCCTGGCGCTGGTCGCCCAGCAGAAGGGCTACAAGTTGATCCTGGTCGTGCCGGACAAGATGAGCCGCGAGAAGATCTTCAACCTCAAGGCGATGGGCGCCGAAGTGCGCCTGACCCGTTCGGACGTGGCCAAGGGCCATCCGGAGTACTACCAGGACATGGCCAAGCGCGTGGCCGAGGAAACCCCCGGCGCGTACTTCATCAACCAGTTCGGCAACCCGGACAACCCGGCTGCCCACGAATTCGGCACCGGCCCGGAAATCCTGGCGCAGATGGACGGCGACCTCGACGCGATCGTGTTCGGTTGCGGCAGCTCGGGCACCATGACCGGCCTGTCGCGCGCCTTCTCCACCCTCTCGCCGAAGACCGAGCTGGTCCTGGCCGATCCGGTCGGCTCGATCCTGGCCGAGTACATCAATGACGGCGTGCTCAACGACAAGTCGGGCAGCTGGCTGGTGGAAGGCATCGGCGAGGACTTCCTGCCGTCGATCGCCGATTTCAGCCGCGTCACCAAGGCCTACGCGATCAGCGATGCCGAGAGCTTCCATACCGCGCGCGAGCTGCTGGGCAAGGAAGGCATCCTCGGCGGCTCCTCGACCGGCACCCTGCTGGCCGCGGCGCTGAAGTACTGCAAAGAGCAGACCGCCCCGAAGAAGGTGCTGGTGCTGGTCTGCGACACCGGCAACAAGTACCTCTCCAAGATGTACAACGACTACTGGATGCTGGACAACGGCTTCCTGGAGCGCCCGCAGTCGGGCGACCTGCGCGACCTGATCCTGCGCCCGTATGGCCAGCGCGACACCGTCGTGATCGGCCCGAACGACCTGCTGACCACCGCCTACCAGCGCATGAAGTTGTACGACGTCTCGCAGCTGCCGGTAATGGATGGCGACCAGCTGGTGGGCATCGTGGATGAAAGCGACGTCCTGCTGCATGTCTACGGTGACGAAGCCCGCTTCCGCGACCCGGTCGCCACCGCGATGGTCAGCAAGCTGGACCGCCTGGACGTGAAATCCCCGATCGAGGCCCTGCTGCCGGTGTTCGACCGTGGCCAGGTCGCCATTGTCATGGATGGCGCCAACTTCCTCGGCCTGATCACCCGCATCGACCTGCTGAACTACCTGCGCCGCCGGGTACAGTAAGCCGTAGTGTCGCAATGAACCCATGTTTATCCGCGTCAACGGCCGATTAAGCCACCGCTGATAGACTTCCGCTCCTTTTGCGGGGGCCCCCATGGGGGCTCCTCTTGCTGGGAAACAACATGTCCGATCACGCTTCTTCCGGGCACGGCGACCGCTCGCTCGCCCTGGCTACCCTGGCCATCCACGGCGGCCAATCGCCGGACCCGAGCACCGGCGCAGTGATGCCGCCGATCTATGCGACCTCCACCTATGCCCAGTCCAGCCCCGGCGAGCACCAGGGCTTCGAGTACTCGCGTACCCACAACCCCACCCGCTTCGCCTACGAGCGTTGCGTGGCCTCCCTGGAAGGCGGCAGCCGCGGTTACGCCTTCGCCTCGGGCATGGCCGCCAGCTCCACGGTGATGGAACTGCTGGATGCCGGCAGCCACGTGGTGGCGATGGATGACATCTATGGCGGCACCTTCCGCCTGTTCGAGCGCGTGCGTAAGCGCACCGCCGGCCTGCAGTTCAGCTTCGTCGACCTGACCGACCTGGCCGCGTTCGAGGCCTCGATCACCCCGCAGACGAAGATGGTCTGGATCGAAACCCCGACCAACCCGATGCTGAAGATCGTGGACATCGCCGCGGTCGCCGAGATCGCCAAGCGCCACAACCTGCTGGTGGTGGTCGACAACACCTTCGCCTCGCCGATGCTGCAGCGCCCGCTGGAGCAGGGCGCGGACCTGGTCCTGCACTCGGCCACCAAGTACCTTAACGGGCACTCGGACATGGTCGGCGGCATGGTGGTGGTCGGCGACGACGCCGAGCTCGCCGAGCAGATGGCCTTCCTGCAGAACTCCATCGGCGCCGTGCAGGGCCCGTTCGACAGCTTCCTGGCCCTGCGTGGCCTGAAGACCCTGCCGCTGCGCATGAAGGCGCACTGCGCCAACGCGCTGGCCCTGGCCCAGTGGCTGGAAAAGCACCCGGCCGTGGAAAAGGTCATCTACCCCGGCCTGACCTCGCACCCGCAGCATGAACTCGCGACCCGCCAGATGAACGGCTACGGCGGCATCGTTTCGATCGTCCTCAAGGGCGGGTTCGATGCAGCCAAGCGCTTTTGCGAGAAGACCGAACTGTTCACCCTGGCTGAATCGCTGGGTGGCGTGGAAAGTCTGGTGAATCATCCCGCGGTGATGACGCATGCCTCGATTCCGGTGGAACGCCGCGAGAAGCTGGGCATCAGTGATGCGCTGGTGCGGCTGAGCGTGGGGGTTGAGGAGTTGGGGGATCTGCAGGTGGATCTGGAAACGGCGTTGGGTTGATTTGATGAACACTGTCGACGGACGCGGTCCATTGAGAGATTTAACGGACCATCGCGCCCTTCTGGGGCGGATGGTGCGGAGGGATATCCGGGGACGATACCAAGGCTCGATCTTCGGCACGCTCTGGTCATTTGCCACGCCGTTGCTACTTCTTGGCGCCTATTGGTTCTTTCTGGGGGTAGTACTGCAGGCCCGCTTCGGTGCGACTCCCCAGACGGCCTTCCCGGTGGTGCTGTTTTCAGGCCTTATCACCCATCTGTTCTTCGCCGAAGTTCTGGGGCGCGCTTCTGGTCTAATTTTTGAGCACGCGACCTATGTAAAAAAGGTTGTGTTCCCGCTCACGGTGCTGCCATGGATGACCGTGGCGACGGCCGCGTTTCATCTTTGCGTGAACCTGTCGATCCTGTTGGTTGGCCAGCTGTTGATCGTCGGCAGCATTCCTCCGACGTGGCCTCTGATTGTGGTGGTTCTGCTGCCCGCGGTGCCGCTGTTGCTCGGCCTGTCCTGGATGCTGTCCGCCTTTGCGGTATTTCTGCGTGACATCCAGCAGGTGGTGCCGTTGGTGGTCACCCTGATGATGTTTGCTAGCCCCATCTTCTTCCCGATGGAAATGGTGCCTGAGCAGTATCGTTCGTTTCTTTATCTGAACCCCACAACCGTGATCATTCAGCAGGTGCGGGCCGTCGCCATCCATGGCCAACTTCCAGATTTCCAAATGCTCGGCATCTATTCGATCATTTCCCTGATGGTAATGAGCATCGGATACTGGGTATTCGCACGCACACGTCGGGGGTTCGCGGATGTGCTCTGAGCGATTGATCGTCGATGTGGATCGCGTCGACAAGAGCTTTCTCCTATACGACAAGCCCTCGCATCGTTTGTGGCAGATGCTGCTAGGACGTCGTAGAACGTTCTACCGTGAGCACCGTGTTCTGAAGGACATCACCTTCCAAGTACCACGGGGCCAGACATTGGGTCTCGTCGGCCGCAACGGTGCGGGTAAATCCACGCTGCTCAGCATCCTATGTGGGACGCTAGCACCCAGTGCAGGCGAGGCCAGGGTGCACGGAAAGGTGGCTGCACTTCTTGAACTCGGCGCTGGCTTCAACCCGGAGCTGACGGGGCGCGAGAACATCGATCTCTGTGCGCAGATTTATGGTCTGTCGGAAGATCAGATCCATGCACGTCGGGAATCAATCATCGAGTTCGCTGACATCGGCGAATACATTGATCGACCCGTGAAAACATACTCCAGCGGAATGTTCACACGATTGGGGTTCTCGGTGGTGGCCCATGTCGATGCTGACGTGCTCATCGTTGATGAGGCCCTCGCGGTTGGTGACGCGTTTTTCGTACAGAAATGCATGCGCTTCCTGCATGCATTTCGTGAAAATGGCGGTACCCTTGTATTTGTCAGTCATGATATGGGGGCAGTTACTGCTCTGTGCGATCGAGTCATATGGCTGAAGGACGGTCGAGTTTTCATGGATGCGCCGCCAAAGCAGGTAGCAGCAGCATACTTGGCCGACCTGTACGATGCCGATGCAGAAGTGGTTGCAACTGAAGCGGGTGACACGATCGTGGAAGATCCTCTTCAATTGGAGGATGAAGTAGATGGCCGACTAGCGTGGCTCAATCAAACTTCGCTGCGGAACGACATACAGCTCAGCACGTTCGCGCCCTCCCACGATTTCGGCGTCCGGGGGGCGGAGTTCGTCAATGGTGGATTCTATGATCGGCAGGGCAGGAAGCTGACCTGGATGGTTGGCGGCGAGTGCGTCGAACTACGGCTGAAGGTTAGAGCGATTTCCTCGATACGTTCCCTGATCGTCGGTTTTGTGGTTAAGGACAAGCAGGGCCAGCCCTTGTTTGGAGACAACAGCTACCTGACTCACCGCACGGACTCCATCGGAGCGAAGCCCGGCGATGTGATCGATTTTCACTTTCGTTTCCGAATGCCGATTCTTCCGGCAGGCGACTATGCGGTGAGTGCAGCCATCAGCGACGGGGTTCAGGAAGACCATGTCATGCACCAGTGGGTGCACGACGCGCTTGTTCTCAGTAGCCGCGCCAGTAGCGTTGCGACCGGGTTGATCGGAATTCCCATGCTCGAGATAGGGCACACGAGAGTGGCCACAAAGGGGGCGAATCAGTGAATCGTGAGAACAACTTCGATGTCATGCGCATCGTCGCGGCGGTAGTTGTGATTTTCGGTCACGCGCATCCGCTTTCTTCTCAGCCGGATCCGGTGCTGCTGGGTAACTCGGTGCAGAGCGTCGCAGTGAAGATCTTCTTCGTCGTCAGCGGATTCTTGGTCGCCAAGAGCTGGTGGTCCGATCCCCATCTCGGCCGCTTCCTTGTGCGAAGAGGACTTCGGCTTTTTCCGGCACTGTTCGTACTGCTGGCGCTGACTGTCCTTGTACTTGGGCCAGTGTTTACGACACTGCCCATTCAAGAGTATGCGGCGAGCGGGTCGACGGCCCGATACTTCCTCTACAACCTCGTCTTGTACCCGGTGTACGCACTGCCAGGCGTGTTCGCAGACAATCCCTATCCCGGTGCCGTCAATGGGTCGCTCTGGAGCCTTCCGGTGGAAGTCTCCATGTACCTGCTTCTTCCCGTCATCGCAACCTTCGCGATGCTGGCCAAGAGCCGCGCGGTGTTCGTGACGATTGCGACCATCGGCATCGCGTTGAGCCTTTATTATCTGCAGGTGGTGCCGGCGGAGAACCAGTTGGTCTGGTGGGGAACAGGCTCACGCTCGGTGGCGGATGTCGGTCCGTACTTCTTCCTCGGCGCGATCATCGCAGTCACTCCGCTAGAACGGATGCTCAATCCGGGATTTGCACTGTTCATGGTCGCCATCGCAGCGCTGTTTCAGTTGCCGCACTACTGGATGCAACAGTTGGTATTGATGGTCGTGCTGCCTTATGTGGTCCTGTCTTTCTCAACCATCGCCACACCGTATCTCTCAAGGGCTGGACGCTTTGGCGATCCGTCCTACGGAATCTATCTGTACGGATTTCCCGTGCAGCAGGCATTGTTCGCGGTCGGAGGCAGCAGCATGGGGCCGTTGGAAAACACCGCGTTCGCTGTGCCGATTGTCGTTGTACTGGCCTATTTGTCGTGGCACGCGATTGAGAAGCGTGCCCTGTCGTTCAAGCCCAACAAGCGTCCGGTCGCTCGAGCGGCTACGTCGAAGGAGATTCCCTCATCATGAAAGATTGCATCCTGATCACCGGCGGAGCCGGCTTTATCGGCAGCGCATTGTCGCATCTGCTACGCGCTGAGGACTCGCGTCCCATCGTTGCCATCGACAACCTGCACCCACAGGTGCACCCCGCACAGACGCGCCCGGTTGACCTTCATCCGGACGTCGAACTCATAGTTGCCGATATCTGCGACTCGGGGACGTGGGACACGTTCATGGCACAGTGGCGTCCCTCGCTTGTCGTTCATCTGGCTGCCGAGACCGGTACCGGTCAGTCGCTCAGCGAGGCGTCGCGACACACGCATGTCAACGTCACCGGCACGGCGCGAATGCTGGATGCGTTTGTCGCTGCAAACCATGTCCCGGATCGGATCGTGTTGACCAGCAGTCGTGCCGTTTACGGCGAGGGCATCTGGAAGAGGCCCGGTGGTGAGCAATTCCAGCCCGGCCAGCGTTCGAAGCGAATGCTCGATGAGGCCCAGTGGGATTTCCCAGGTGCAGAGGCATTGCCGTTCTGCGCAGGCCATACGCCGCCGAACCCGACCAGCATTTATGGGGCAACCAAACTCGCACAGGAGCACATCATCAATGCCTGGGCGCTTAGTTTTGGTACCGAGGTGGCGACGCTTCGCTTGCAGAACGTCTATGGTGCAGGACAATCGTTGGATAACCCGTACACCGGAATCGTGTCGCTGTTCTCGCGCCTTGCAAAGGCGGGTCAGAGCATTCCGCTGTATGAAGATGGAATGATGCGCAGGGATTTTGTCTACATCAGCGACGTGGCACGTGCTGTGCTCATTGCCACCCGGCAGCAAGCAGCGGTGGGCAGGGTGTTCGACGTCGGCTGCGGGCTTCCGTCGACCATCAGGGACCTTGCCGACGAGGTCGCTCGTCACTACGGTGCGCCTGCGCCCCACATCTGTGGCAAGTATCGTAACGGCGATGTCCGTCATGCGGGTTGCGATGTGACGCCCACTCTGGAGCTCGGGTGGGCGCCGCAAGTTACCATGGCTCAAGGGGTTGCGAGCCTCTGTGACTGGATCGATGCCCGCCTCGAAGGGGAGGTTCGCTGATGGTCGTCGACCTCCTGCCACGCCTGGGGCGACTTCGTGTGCACTCCATTCTCTATGGAAATGAACCTCACCGGATAATACAGGCTGTTGCACATCTTGAGCGGGCTGCGCATATAGCGCTCCAGCGCGGCGTGTTCGACAAGATCGAGCTGGCCTACGGGGACTGTTCGCCAACTGATGACCTGCGCGAAACGGTGCTTGCACAGGACGGTGAAGCGTCGTCTCTGGCAGCGGTGGAATACCATTTCTTCGATGAAAATCTCGGCTCCGCACACGGGCACAATCGCCTGCTCGACGTTGCGAGCTCGGAATTCGTCATCATCATGAATCCAGACATCATGATGGCACCCAATGCGATCGTTGAACTTGCACGCGTGTTTTCCGACCAGAGGGTGGGCATGGCAGAAGCCAAGCAGCTGCCCATCGAGCATCCCAAGCACTACGATCCGGCTACAGGTGACACCTCTTGGGCTGCAACCGCGTGCACGCTCATTCCCCGCGAAGTCATCAACAAGCTGGAGGGATTCGATCACCGAACCTTCTTCCTCTACTGCGATGACGTGGATTTTTCATGGCGGGTGAAGCTCGCTGGGTATCGCGTTGTGTACTGCCCGGCAGCGGCTGCATTCCATGACAAGCGCCTGGGAGACGGAGGAGAGTGGAGCATCGGCTGGGCAGAAAAGTACTACTCCGCTGAGGCTGCCATGCTGCTTGCATACAAGTACAGCAGGCAGGATCTTGCGGAAGAGATTCATGCCTATTTCAAGAAGAGTGGTGATGAAGTCTGGTTGAAAGCCGCCGATGAGTATGCGCGTCGCAAGAGTGCAGGTGAGCTTCCCGTGCAGCTGGACGCTGCGCACAAGGTCGCCGTGTTTACCAACAACGCCTATGCCAACCACAGGTTCGCCATGTGATGGAAATCTACGACAACAGTTTTTCGGACGGCAACGTCTACGGACACATCGCCAGCCTGTTCGCCCGATTTGAACCGGCCGAGGGGAGCTACTTCCTGGACTTTGGCTGCGGTTTCGGTCGCCTTGCTGAAGTGCTCGAGTCGCGCCATGGCGTCAAGTATGTAGGTTTCGATATCAACCAGCCCGGCCTGGACTCGCTGCGTGCCCGCGGGTTCGCCGCTTACTATGCTGACCTCGGTGATGTGGACGCTGCGCTCGAGCTCGTGCGCAGTGTGTTGCCGGAAGGCGCGGCAATTGCCGCGCTGTGCACCATCGATACGCTCGAACACCTTCCGGATCCTCTGGCAGCACTGCGGCTCTATGCACGGCTCGGGCGTCAGCAATCTGTTCCGCTGCTGGTGTCAGTCCCCAACGTTGCCCATACCGATATTGGTGCAAAGTTGACAGTTGGTCGATTCGACTACACCGAGGCGGGTCTGCTTGACCACACTCATATGCAGTACTTCACCAGCGATCGCTTTACATCGCTGATGAAGGATGGCGGTTGGCATGAAGTCCATCGCCAAGATGTGTCCCTTCTCCGCAGCGATCAGCACTTCCCGGCGCAATTGCCCGTACTGGCACCCAAAGCCCCGCTCGCCGGGTTACTGGCCGGCCTTCGTCTGCAGGCGGATCCTTACGGTTACGTCAATCAGTTCGTGCGTGCTTATCTACCGGGTCCAGAGACCTCGAAGGCTCACGTGCCCTTTGTTGAGTCGCGCGAGAATGGCCAGAGTCGTTTTCTCTCGGTCGTTATCCGCACTGTCGGGCGCAGGATCGAGACACTTCGCGAGTCGCTCCTGTGCCTGTCGGCGCAGACGAGCCAAGATTTTGAGATCATCATTGCTGGACACAATCTCGACGTTGAACGGCAGATCGCTGTTGAGCAGCTCATCGATGAGCTGCAGGCGGGCGTGCGCGAGAGGGCGCGCCTTATCACGGTTGATGGTGGCGGGCGCTCTGCGCCTCTGAACGCCGGTTTCATGGCCGCAGAAGGTCGCTACGTTGTTGCCTTCGATGATGATGACCTCGTGTTCGGTAACTGGGTGGAAACGTTCAAGGGTCTTGAAGAAGGTAGTTCAGGACAGTTGCTCCGCGCGTCTGCAGCAGCGCAGGACTGGGACCGTATCAGGCGGGGAGGGGCAACTGCCTCGCGTGCGATCAGCGGCATGCGCATGCTCTATCCCGACAAGTTCGAGTTGCTTGCACATCTCGTTGAGAACAGGACCCCCCTGCATTCGATTGCGTTTCCTCGCGTGTTGTTCTCTGAGTTGGGGTATCGTTTTGACCCTGAATTGAGCACTGCGGAAGATTGGGATCTGATCATCCGCGTTGCTCCGCTGTCCGGCGTGGCATCGGCCAAGGCGGTGACCGCCCTGTACCGGCTTTGGAAGTGTGGCGACAACTCCACCGCCGCCCACGATCAGTTCGAGTGGCAAAGTAACTATTTTAAGACGCTCAGAAAAATAAACGATGCTCCGATTCTTCTCCCACCGGGATCTGCGGCGAAGCTGCGCCGGATGTACCTTTCGCTCGAGCGCCTGCAGGGGCGCGTGGAGCTGGATCCTGACGAAAGTGTGCTGACGGATCCTTCGTTGAATGATCCAGAACGTATCGAGCAGCTGCGCGAGCGTTATCACGAGTTGGTCAGTTCGACGTCATGGCAGATCACCATTCCGCTTCGGGAGGCTCGCCGGATCCTGCGACGCCAGCCACGGCCCAGGGCACCGAAGGTATGGACAATGAGCGAAGCCGATCTGGATTTCCATATCCGGCAGATTCTTGGTTCTGCTTCCTGGCGTTGGACCAGAATTCTCAGAGGGCTGCGGCGTGGCTGAAAGACTGCTCGTGGCCGTCGCTCTGCTGTTCGGGGTTACGGGGTGCTACTACCAAGATCCCTACAAGGAGGCCGTGGCTCATGCCGCAGCCACTCCGGCAATGAAGCTGGAACGTGCATTTCTGTCCGCAACGCTGGAAGCCAGCGGTCAACCGGGGCTGCCGACGAACAGATTTCCTGCGTCGCACGATGTCTTCGCATGTGCGGTTCTCTCGGGACAGGGTGGGTCGGAGGTGAAGTTCGTGTTGCTGCCGCACGAAGGAAGCGGCTCGGAGCTAGCGGCTTTCTATGTGAAGGTTGATGATTCAAGGCCGTTGGTCGTACAGAACATTTCACCTGCCGGCAGCACGCTGGGTCCTGGTACGTACTACCTCAGCGTAGTCATCAATGGCGTTCCCAGTTGGGGACTTCCCTTCACCGTGACGTCGCCGTCTGTTGGTGGGCCGGCATGAAGCGTGCATTCACACCATTTCCCACCATCAGCGCTGCGGCATGGCTCGTGCTGTTGGCCAGCCTCTGCGTAGCCGGGTGGCAGCTATACACCATCGGAGAGATTTCACGCTTCAGTGTCGAAAACGCGAAAAGCGCATTCGTCCCCGGAGCTGGGCGGGCCGAATCACTCCCACGGGAAGTCTCGCAGGCCGCGGAGCTGGTTGCACGCAACGTGCCCCCCGGTGCTCCGATAAGGCTTGATCAAAGCCTGAACGCCGATGCGCTCATGCAGCAGCGCATGTGGGAGCATCTGTATCCGGTCAGATTCTCTCAACAGGACGCCGTATTCGAAATTTCCAGAAATCCCGGTCCCTCATCTCCATCTTGCCGCATCATTGAACGAGGAACGCATGTTGTACTTGCAGAGTGCCACTAAGCGTACCCGATGGGCGGTACTTGGAATGCTGTCTGCAGTCATGCTGGCCTACTTGGCAGCCGCTGCCGGGTTTGTGACCACGCTGAGTGCAGGATTTCTCGCGGTCTTTCTCCTGCTTTGGCTGTTTGCATGGGCGGGCATTTCAGATCGCAGAGTTCTTCTGACTCTGGTGCTGGCAACGGCGCTAGTCGTATTGTCGGTGGGTGTGCCGTCTGACGGCTGGGACGCCAGATCCATCTGGTTGTTCCATGGTAAGCGGATCTTCGTGGACGCCAGTCTTTACAGCCAACTTGACGGGTATGCCGGCTGGAGTCAGAACGATTACCCATCGTTCGTGCCGATGATGATGGCGGGTTTGGCCAGGTTGGCGGGCGGGTGGAACGAGTTGCTTCCAAAGGTCTCCGGAGCCTTGTTGTTGCTTCCCGCACTTCTGGTCATCGCCTTGGGCTTCCGGCAGACCAGCCTGCTGGGCTTGTTCTTCGTGCCGCTGCTTATGCTGGGCGGTGTGCATCTCATCAATGGATACATGGATGCCCTCGTGGCGGTGTATGCGACCGCATCAGTGGTGGCTGTTTCGGGCATGGTTGCTTCAGGGCGGCAAACTCTATTCCAGTACAGCGTCGTTTATGCCCTTCTGACTGCGGTCCTTGTTCTTCTCAAGAATGAGGCGTTGGTGGTAGCTGCGGCAGTCTTTGCTGCTGCGTCTCTCGCGTCTTTCATCCGGCAACGCAAGCTTCCGATGGCAATGTTGAGCGCGTTTCTTCTAGGGCTGATTCCCCTGGTAATGTGGAAATGGTCCGTGAGCAGTCATAATGTGGTCAACGATCTGGCCGCCAGTAACGTCCTTTCCCAGTTGCGCGAGCGCCTTCCGAACGTGTTCTACAGCGTCTTCATACTTGAGGATCTGCTGTTGCGCCTGTGGGTGCTGCTGCCGCTGCTAGCGATCGTCCTGATGAGGGGCTCGTTAAAGATGACCTCGGTGCAAGTAGCACTACTCGCATCTTCGGCTTACTGCGCAGTCTTGTACATCGTCTATTTGAGCACGCCGCACGATGTGCGATGGCACCTCCAGACGAGCTCCTCCAGAACTGTCATGCCACTTGCGATGATGATTGTCTATGCAGCGCTAGCCTCGATCGATTCCCAGGTGAGCAAGCTGCCCGCGCTCAACGTAAATGAGAGGATTCAAGACGATGTCCGATGACAGCTTCGTCGTTGTCACCCCTGTGTACGAAGACCACAGTGCTTCGACAAGGTTGTTTCGTGAACTGGCTGCCAACTACGGCAGCCGCGTCTACATCGTCGCCGTCGATGACGGCTCTGTGCGCGAGCCGGTCACCGTCGCTCAGCTGGCAGACGCGGGGGTGGATGGCGTTGTGTTGAGGCTGAGGCGGAACGTTGGGCACCAGAAGGCGATCGCCGTCGGTCTCGGTTACGTCGAAGACAACCTTCCTGGTGCAAATCGGGTGGTGGTGATGGACTCGGATGGCGAAGACCTTCCCGAGACGATCCGCGTCCTGCTCGAAGCGTTGGATGCACCGACTGTGGATGTTGCTGTCGCAAGGCGAAAGAGCCGGGTGGAGACCATCAAGTTCCGTGCGTTCTATGTCGTGTACAAATTCATTTTCCAGTTACTCACTGGTCGTTCAATCAGCTTCGGCAACTTCATGGCAATGAAGCGTCCGGGATTGGTCAGGCTTAATGCAATGCACGAGGTGTGGACGCATGTGGCGGCGGGCCTTATCGCCAGCAAGCTTCGCCTTGCCATCTGTCCTATCGATCGAGGCCCACGTTATGCCGGTCATAGCAAGATGAATTTTGTCGGTTTGACGTTGCATGGGTTCCGTGCGCTGATGGTGTTTGCAGAAGATGTGCTGGTTCGCGTCGGCCTGATGTGTGTAGTGGTCTCGACTGTTTCGGTCCTTTTTGCGGTCGTTGCAACCCTGCTGAAGCTGGCGGGTTACGCGACACCTGGCTGGTTCTCGATGGCCTTGGGTGTTCTGTTCCTCGTGTTCCTGCAAACCGGCACATTGACGCTGATGACGTTGATGCTGAGCGGGATCGTCCGTGGCGGCATCCAGCGGCAGGGGGCGTATGCGGAGTACCTGGCTGGGGCCTATAAGGTCGGGCATGATGCTGACGGCGGTTGAAGTTCGCCGATTCGCAAGATTCGTGGTCAACGGCTTGCTGGCGACTGCGATTCATTTTGGGGCGCTGACGTTCCTTGTGGAGGTGGTGCAGTTGCAGTCTAAGGGCATCGCCAATATCTTTGCGGCGCTCGCTGGGATAGCGGCTTCGTTCATTGGTAATCGGCTGTTTGTGTTTCCCGGTTCGAATGACAGCGTGGGACGACAGTTGTCCAGATTCGTCGCTCTCTATCTGGTTCTTGCGATGCTGAATGGGTTGCTGATGGGGCTTTGGTCCGATGTGTTGGACTATGATTATCGACTTGGGTTCGTCCTGGTGAGTTGCGTGCAACTCGTCGCTTCGTTTGTAGGTAATAGAGTGCTGGTATTCAAAGAATGAATAATTTCCTGAAAGCTGTTTCGCTCACTGCGATTTATGTAGTGGTGCTGCTGGCGACCTATATCCTGCATATGCGTTTCTTTGCGGTTGACGTCGTGTTCTATGCCGCAATTGGTGATGCCTTCATTGCGTTGGCGATAACGGCTCTTTTGTTCCTTGCTCCTGCGTTCCTCGTGTTCACTCGGCTTGAGAAGGTGCTGTTGGCGGCCGTATGGGTGCTTGGTGGTTATTCTTTTGCCATTTCTGTTCCGACTGTCATTGACAGATCGTTGTCCTTCTACATTCTCGAAAAGCTCGAGCAGCGAGGTGGAGGCATCCGCCAGGATGCTTTCCAGGACGTTTTCACCAAGGAATACATGGTTGAGCACCGACTGGTCGATGTCCGGCTTACCGAGCAGGTCAGCTCGGGTACTGTCGAGATCGTCGATGGCTGCGTTCGGCTTACCGAGAAGGGGGAGCGGTTTGCCAGCTTCAGTCGGTTCTATCGCATGAATTTACTGCCGAAGAGGAGGCTGTTGTTGGGGACTTACTCGGACGATCTCACCGATCCGTTCAGGCATAGCGTCCAGGACGTCGCGTACCGTTGCAAATAGCGCGCCGACGTATCCGAACTGAAGGCAGAACGAACAGGGCGGCCAATGGCCGCCCTGTTCTGTTGATTTCCAAGTCAGCTTTTTTCGCTGAGAAGGTTGTGGAAGTAGGCAATTGTGCGTTGCAGGCCCTCTTCCAGCTGAACTTGGGGCTGCCAGCCACCGAGTTTGCTCTGGGCAAGCGTGATGTCGGGTTGGCGTTGCATCGGATCGTCCACCGGCAGTGGCTTGAATACTAGCTTGGAGCTGGAGTTGGTCAGTGCAATAACCTTTTCGGCCAGTTCACGGATGGTGAATTCGCCTGGATTTCCGAGATTGCATGGACCAGTGAAACCTTTTTCACTGTCCATCAATCGCAGGAAACCCTCGATGAGATCGTCGACATAGCAGAACGAGCGTGTCTGCATGCCTTCACCGTAGATGGTGATATCTTGTCCACGCAGAGCCTGCACGATGAAGTTCGATACTACCCGGCCGTCATTGGGGTGCATCCGCGGGCCATACGTGTTGAAGATGCGTGCGACCTTGATGTCAAGACCATGCTGCCGGTGGTAGTCGAAGAACAGCGTTTCTGCGCAGCGCTTTCCCTCGTCGTAACACGAGCGGGGACCAATCGGATTCACGTTGCCCCAATACTCCTCGCGCTGAGGATGAATGCTGGGATCACCGTAGACCTCGCTCGTCGATGCTTGGAAAATGCGGCAGTTGAGCCGTTTGGCCAGTCCGAGCAGATTGATCGCGCCGTGGACCGACGTCTTCGTCGTCTGCACGGGATCGTGACTGTAATGGATGGGTGACGCCGGGCACGCTAGATTCCAGATCTCGTCTACCTCAACGTATATCGGGAAGGTAACGTCGTGACGAAGAAATTCGAAATGCGGATTCTGCAGCAGGTGTTCGATGTTCCGCTTGCTGCCAGTGAAAAGATTGTCCGCACAGATCACTTCGTTTCCACGGTCCAGCAGGCGCTCGATCAGGTGAGAACCTAGAAAACCTGCGCCACCCGTCACCAATACGCGCTTGCGGCTGTTGTAGTTTCTCATTACTCGTTTTCCTGACTGATTCGGGTGACGGAGCGCCCTCGGCCAATGCCGTAGTAGGCGAGTCCGATGGACTCCACTTTGCTCGGGTCGTACATATTGCGGCCGTCGAACACGACTCTGTCGCGAAGATGGAGCAGTACCTCGAAGCTGGAGAGCACGAATTGCTTCCACTCCGTAACGACCACCAAGGCATCTGCGCCCACAAGGGCATCCTCGGCTGATGTAGCGAAGGTGATGTCATCCGCTTGTTCAGCAAGAAGGTGGCGCGCCTCGGCCATGGCTTGGGGATCGTAGCAGCGCACCACCGCTCCCTTGGCGACGAGGTCTTGGATCAGAACGAGAGCCGGAGCTTCACGCATGTCATCGGTATTGGGTTTGAAGGACAGTCCCCAAACGGCGAAGGTCTTGCCAGCAACACCTTCGGCATAGTGGCGCTGGATCAACTCCGACAGCTTTTTCTTCTGGCGGGAATTCACTGCCTCGACCGCGTTCAGGAGCTCAGCTTCGTATCCGACCGACGCGGACGTCCGGCCGAGTGCCTGCACGTCCTTGGGGAAGCACGAGCCACCGTAACCTGCCCCGGGGTAGATGAAGGCGTAGCCGATACGACTGTCAGAGCCGATTCCCTTTCGAACCTGCTCGATATCGGCGCCAACTCGTTCAGCAATGTTGGCAATCTCATTCATGAAACTGATCTTGGTGGCCAGCATCGCATTTGCGGCGTACTTGGTCAGTTCTGCCGATGCAACGTCCATGACGATAAGGCGGTCATGGTTCCGGTTGAAAGGGCGGTAGAGTTCGCGCATCTGATCCGCGGCAGCCGGGACGGATGTCCCCACGATGATCCGGTCGGGCCTCATGAAGTCCCTTATGGCGTCACCTTCCTTTAAGAATTCGGGATTGGAGACGACATCGAACGGGACATCCCGCCCTGCCATGCGCAATGCTGTGGCGATCTTGCTCTCGACCTTTCCAGCGGTCCCAACCGGCACTGTCGACTTGTCGACCACCACTGCAGGATGATCAAGATACTGCCCGATGGTGTTTGCTACGGCCAGAACGTGGGATAGATCGGCGCTGCCGTCTTCGCCAGGTGGCGTCCCGACAGCAATGAAGATAATTGAACCATGTCGGACGGCGATGTCTGCGTTCGTCGTGAACAACAGCCGCCTTGCCGCGACATTGCTCGTGATCATCGACTCGAGGCCAGGCTCGTAGATCGGAATGATCCCGCGTTCAAGCCGCTCGACTTTACCCGCATCGGTATCCACGCAGATCACGTCGTGGCCCACTTCGGCCAGACAGGCCGCTGTGACCAATCCAACATAGCCGGCGCCAAAAATAGCTACTTTCATCAATCACCTCGCGTAGAACGGACGACGCCCCGTCGCTAGAGGGGGCGTCGTGGCAGCAGCTGAAGAGTCTACAGTGCCTTTTCCAGTTCCGGCAGCAGGGTGAACAGGTCACCCACCAGGCCGATATCAGCGATCTCGAAGATCGGCGAATCTGGGTCCTTGTTGATGGCCACGATGGTGCCAGCATCCTTGATCCCGGTCAGGTGCTGGATGGCACCGCTGATGCCCACCGCCACGTACAGCTCCGGCGAGATGATCTTGCCGGTCTGGCCGACCTGCAGGTCGCTGGGCACGTAGCCGGCGTCCACGGCGGCGCGCGAGGCACCGACCGCGGCGCCGAGCTTGTCGGCCAGCTGGAAGATCACCTTGAAGTTCTCTTCCGAGCCCACGCCACGGCCGCCGGAGACCACGCGCTTGGCGCTCTGCAGGTCCGGGCGGTCGGTGGCACCGGCGGCCAAGCCGACGAAGCGGGTGTGGCTCGGCAGGGCCGCATCAACACTGGCCGCTTCCACGCTGGCGCTGCCACCCTTGGCCGCTTCCGGCCAGGATGCCGCACGCACGGTAGCGACCACGATCTGGTCCGCCGGCACGTCCACGGTGATGATTGCATTGCCCGCATAGATCGGGCGCTTGAAGCTGTGGCTGCCTTCGACGGTCATCAGGTCCGAGACCTGGTTGACGCCCAGCAGGGCGGCCACGCACGGCATGAGGTCCTTGCCGAAGGTGGTCGAGGGGCCGAACACGTGGGTGTAGCCGGTGGCCAGCTTCGCGATCTGCGGGGCCAGCACCTGGGCCAGCGCCTGCGCATTGGCGGCGTTGGCCACGGTCAGCACCTTGGCGACGCCGGCAAGCTGGGCCGCTTCAGCAGCGGCGGCGGTCGGGTCCGCGGCCAGCACCACCACATCGATGCTGGCGCCGCTGATCGCAGCGGCTGCGCTGACGGTCTTGGCGGTGGCGGCGTTGAGCTTGCCGTCGTGGTGTTCAGCGACAACGAGGATCTTGGTCATTACAGCAACCCCTTCTGCTTGAGTGCAGCGACCAGTTCGGCCGCGTCCTTGACCATCACGCCCTTGCTGCGCTTGACCGGCGCCGCGTACTGGGTGGTCTTGAAGGTATCGGCGGCTTCAACACCGAGATCGGCCAGCTGCAGAGTCTCCAGCGGCTTGGCTTTGGCCTTCATGATGTCGGGCAGCTTGATGAAGCGCGGCTCGTTCAGGCGCAGGTCGGTGGTGACCACGGCCGGCAGGTCGATTTCCAGCGTTTCCAGGCCGGCGTCGACTTCACGGGTGACCGTGGCCTTGCCGTCGGCGATCTCCAGCTTGCTGGCGAAGGTCGCCTGCGGGCGCCCCCACAGCGTGGCCAGCATCTGGCCGGTCTGATTGGCATCGTCATCGATGGCCTGCTTGCCGAGGATCACCAGGTCCGGCTGTTCCTTCTCGACCAGCTTGAGCAGGGTACGAGCGGCCGTCAGCGGCTGGATGGCCTGGTCGGTCACCACATGGATGGCGCGGTTCGCGCCCATGGCCAGGCCGTTGCGCAGGTGCGCCTGGGCATCGGCCGGTGCGATCGTGGCAACCACGACCTCGGTGGCGATGCCCTTGTCACGCAGGCGCAGCGCTTCTTCCAGGGCGATTTCATCGAACGGGTTGGGGGACAGCTTGACGCCGTCGGTGACCACGCCGGAACCGTCCGGCTTGACCTGAATGCGGACGTTGTAGTCCACCACGCGCTTGTACGCGACGAGGATTTTCATCTGGTGCTGGATCCTTCAATAACGGGAGAACGTCCGGTTCTTTGACTAGCAACCGGTTCGGGGGTGGGACAGCGATTCTAACTGGCGCAAG
>Ga0213827_1000989_pt1 | contig 17884 bp, 21 predicted proteins | sample MC6MC0898MG_FD_180669 | JGI IMG/M metagenome (GOLD analysis project Ga0213827, IMG submission 180669) | Enriched soil aggregate microbial communities from Iowa State University, Ames, United States - MC6-MC0898-MG | ecosystem: Environmental > Terrestrial > Soil > Unclassified | place: USA: Iowa...
ACAGTGCCTTCCATTTCGAAGCTGTCTTCTTTCGACATGCAGTAAAGCCCTCGGTGTCCAATGAATGGCCCGGTGCAACTGCGCCAGGCAAAAGCGGCGTGCATTGTGCCCGAAAAATGGGGTTTAAGCCAAGGGCTTTAGGGTCGACCCTAGTTCAGAACCACCCAGCGCTGGTTAATCAGCAGCTCTATGGGGCGATATTGGGTCTTGTAGTTCATTTTTTTGCAGTTCTTGATCCAGTACCCCAGGTACACCGCATCCAGCCCCAGGCGGCTGGCCTCGCCGATTTGCCAGAGGATCGCGTAGCGTCCCAGGCTACGGCGCTCTTCTGCGGGTTCGTAGAAGGTGTAGACCGCGGATAGACCGTTGGGCAGCAGGTCGGTCACGGCAATGGCCAGCAATCGGCCTTCCAGGCGGAATTCATAGAACCGGGAAAAGGGCAGGTCGCGCACCAGGAAGGTGGAAAACTGATCGCGACTGGGAGGGTACATGTCGCCATCGGCATGCCGCTGTTCGATGTAGCGCTGGTAAAGGTCGAAGTATTCTTCGCTGAACCCTGGTTTGGCCGGGCGTACCTGCAAGTCGGCGTTGCGCTTGAAAATACGTTTCTGTTGCCGGTTGGGAGTAAATTGCGCCACCGGGATGCGGGCAGGCACGCACGCATTGCAGTTCTGGCAATGGGGCCGGTACAGGTGATCGCCGCTGCGCCGAAAACCCATTTCCGACAGGTCTGCGTAGACATGCACATCCATGGGCTGGCTAGGGTCGAGGAACAGGGTGGTCGCCTGCTCCTCTGGCAGATAGCTGCAAGAGTGGGGCTGAGTGGCATAAAACTTGAGACGCGCCAACTCGGTCATGGATCAACCCTCGGGGGTAAGCCGTTCAATTAAGTGTAAGCCACAGGCGTCAAAGTCGCCTGATAAACCCATGTGGCGCGGTTGGGTTGATCGAGGTGGCGGGCCAGATAATCGGCAAACTCCCGGCGTGGAATCGAGCGGGCGCCCAGGCTGTGCAGGTGGTCGGTGGGCATCTGGCAGTCGATGAGGACAAAGCCTGCCTCCCTGAGGTGCTGCACCAGGCTCGCAAAGCCGACTTTGGAGGCATTGTCGGCGCGGCTGAACATCGACTCGCCAAAAAACAGCTGGCCCATGGCTAGGCCGTACAAGCCGCCCACCAGTACATCCTGATCCCAGACTTCCACACTGTGGGCGTGGCCCCGGGCATGCAGCTCCCGGTAGGCGTCCTGCATGGCGTCAGTGATCCAGGTGCCGTCGGCATAGTCCCGGGGCGCTGCGCAGGCGCTAATCACCGCAGCGAAGTCCTGGTCGAACGTCACTCGGTAGCGCTTTTGTCGCAGCAGTTTGCCAAGGCTGCGCGAGACATGCAGTTCGTCGGGAAACAACACCGTGCGCGGATCGGGGGACCACCACAGGATCGGCTGGCCTTCGGAAAACCAGGGGAAGCAGCCGTGGCGATAGGCTTGGACCAGGCGGTCGGCAGACAGGTCGCCACCGGCGGCGAGCAAGCCGTTGGGCTCGCGCATGGCTTTTTCCAGCGCGGGAAAATTCAGGGAGTCGCGTTGTAACCAGGTCAGCATGGTATCCAGCTTGTTGTAGGGGAGGGCAGCGGCAGCACCGGACTGCCGCCCATCATCTGAGTCAGTTGTCGTCGAGGTATTTTTCAGCGTCCAGCGCCGCCATGCAACCCGCGCCGGCAGAAGTCACCGCCTGGCGGTACACATGGTCGGCTACATCGCCCGCGGCAAACACCCCGGCAATCGCGGTGGCGGTGGCATTGCCTTCACTGCCGCCCTGGACCCGCAAGTAGCCATCATGCATCGGCAACTGGCCCTGGAACAGCTCGGTATTGGGTTTATGGCCAATAGCAATGAAGACCCCGGCCAGGGGCAGCTCGCGGGTTTGCCCGCTGAGGCTGTCCCGCAGGCGGGCGCCGGTCACGCCACTGGCGTCGCCGAGGACTTCGTCCAGGTTCTGGTTCCAGTGCAGGCGGATATTACCGTTGGCGGCTTTTTCGAACAGTTTGTCCTGGAGGATCTTTTCCGCGCGCAACTTATCGCGGCGGTGGATCAAGTGCACTTCCTGGGCAATGTTGGACAGATACAACGCCTCTTCAACCGCCGTATTGCCGCCACCCACCACGGCGACCACCTGGTTGCGATAGAAGAACCCGTCGCAGGTCGCGCACGCCGAGACCCCCTTGCCGGCAAAGGCCTCTTCCGACGGCAGGCCGAGGTACTGCGCCGAGGCGCCAGTGGCGATGATCAAGGCATCGCAGGTATAGGTGGCGCTGTCGCCAATCAGCTGGAACGGGCGCTGCTGCAACTTGGCGGTGTGGATGTGGTCGTAGACGATCTGTGTGTCGAATCGCTCGGCGTGTTTTTGCATGCGTTCCATGAGTGCCGGGCCGGTCAGGCCTTCGACGTCACCGGGCCAGTTGTCGACTTCGACCGTGGTGGTGAGCTGGCCACCGGCCTGCATCCCGGTGATGACCACGGGCTTGAGGTTGGCGCGGGCGGCGTAAACGGCGGCGCTGTAACCGGCAGGACCGGAACCCAGAATGATCAGGCGTGAATGCTTCGCATCGCTCATAAAAACACCTCATAAGCCTTTGTCACAAAAGACAATGCATGCTCAAATTGAATCGCATGCCAGAGACTTCTGGCTATGCTGTAGCCATGGACTTGAAGCATGTCATCGGCCGTACAAACCCGTACAATGCAACGCTGTAACAATGTCTTACGCAAAAAAGCACAGCGTGCCGTGTTTATAAAAACCCAGGCGCAGTGTTAAAAGTAGTCCCAGTTGCGCCTGTGCACTTTTTTACCTGCCTGGATTGGGCAGTTTTTATAGTCATTCAACAGATGGACGCGCCCCTGGCGCAGGAAAAGAAGCGTTTTGAAGAAATCCACCGCAGCACCTAAACCAGTCGTTCCGCTTTGGCGTCAACACCTGCACTACCGACTCAAGGAAGGTGCGTTGATCGCCATCGGGGCCTTGTGCCTGTTCCTGATGATGGCCTTGCTGACCTATGGCAAGGACGATCCGGGCTGGAGCCACAACAGCAAGATCGACGACGTGCAGAACTTCGGCGGCCCGGCGGGCTCCTACAGCGCCGACATCCTGTTCATGGTGCTGGGCTATTTCGCCTATATCTTCCCGCTGTTGCTGGCGATCAAGACCTATCAGATCTTCCGTCAGCGCCACGATCCGTGGGAGTGGAGCGGCTGGTTGTTCTCCTGGCGCCTGATCGGCCTGGTGTTCCTGGTGTTGTCGGGCGCCGCCCTGGCCCACATCCATTTCCATGCCCCCACCGGCTTGCCGGCCGGTGCCGGTGGTGCGCTGGGCGAAAGCCTGGGCGACCTGGCCAGGAATGCGCTGAACATCCAGGGCAGCACCCTGATGTTCATCGCCCTGTTCCTGTTCGGCCTGACCGTGTTTACCGACCTGTCGTGGTTCAAGGTGATGGACCTCACCGGCAAGATCACCCTCGACCTGTTCGAACTGTTCCAGGGCGCCGCCAATCGCTGGTGGGCCGCGCGTACCGAGCGCAAGCAACTGGTTGCGCAATTGCGTGAGGTGGATGATCGGGTGCATGACGTAGTGGCGCCGACCGTGACCGACAAGCGCGAGCAGGCCAAGGTCAAGGAGCGCTTGATCGAGCGCGAGCAGGCCCTGAGCAAGCACATGTCCGAACGCGAGAAACAGGTCCCGCCGGTAATCGCCCCGGCGCCACCGAAACCCGCCGCCCCGAGCAAGCGCGTAGAGAAAGAGAAACAGGCGCCGTTGTTCGTCGACAGCGCCGTGGAAGGCACCTTGCCGCCGATCTCGATTCTCGACCCGGCGGAAAAGAAACAACTCAACTACTCGCCTGAATCGCTGGCGGCGGTAGGGCATCTGCTGGAAATCAAGCTCAAGGAGTTCGGGGTCGAGGTCTCGGTGGACTCGATTCACCCGGGCCCGGTGATTACCCGCTACGAAATCCAGCCGGCGGCGGGGGTCAAGGTCAGCCGTATTTCCAACCTGGCCAAAGACCTCGCGCGCTCGCTGGCAGTGACCAGTGTGCGGGTGGTGGAAGTGATTCCGGGCAAGACCACGGTTGGTATCGAGATTCCCAACGAAGACCGGCAGATCGTGCGTTTCTCCGAAGTGCTGTCGACCCCGGAATACGACAACTTCAAGTCGCCGGTGACCCTGGCCCTGGGCCACGACATCGGCGGCAAGCCGATCATCACCGATCTGGCAAAAATGCCTCACCTGCTGGTGGCCGGTACCACCGGTTCCGGTAAGTCGGTGGGGGTCAACGCGATGATCCTGTCGATTCTGTTCAAGTCCGGCCCGGAAGACGCCAAGCTGATCATGATCGACCCGAAAATGCTTGAATTGTCGATCTACGAAGGCATTCCGCACCTGTTGTGCCCGGTGGTCACCGACATGAAGGACGCCGCCAACGCCCTGCGCTGGAGCGTGGCCGAGATGGAGCGGCGCTACAAGCTGATGGCCAAGATGGGGGTGCGTAACCTGTCCGGCTTCAACCAGAAAGTGCGCGAGGCGCAAGAGGCCGGCACGCCGTTGACCGACCCGTTGTACAACCGCGAGAGCATTCACGACGAAGCGCCGCTGTTGACCAAACTGCCGACCATCGTGGTGGTGGTCGACGAATTCGCCGACATGATGATGATCGTCGGCAAAAAGGTCGAGGAACTCATCGCCCGTATCGCGCAGAAAGCCCGGGCGGCCGGTATCCACCTGATTCTCGCGACCCAGCGCCCGTCGGTGGACGTGATCACCGGTCTGATCAAGGCCAACATTCCAACGCGTATGGCGTTCCAGGTATCGAGCAAGATCGACTCGCGGACCATTATCGACCAGGGCGGCGCCGAGCAACTGTTGGGCCACGGTGACATGCTCTACATGCCACCGGGCACCAGCCTGCCCATCCGAGTGCACGGTGCGTTCGTTTCCGATGACGAGGTTCACCGCGTGGTGGAGGCCTGGAAACTGCGCGGCGCTCCGGAATACAACGACGACATCCTCGCCGGTGTCGAAGAAGCCGGCAGCGGCTTTGAAAATGGCGGCGGCGGTGGTGACGATGACGCCGAAACCGATGCGCTGTACGACGAAGCCGTGCAGTTCGTACTCGAAAGCCGTCGCGCTTCCATCTCGGCGGTGCAGCGTAAGCTGAAGATCGGCTACAACCGCGCGGCGCGCATGATCGAAGCCATGGAAATGGCCGGGGTCGTGACCTCCATGAATACCAACGGCTCGCGTGAAGTCCTGGCCCCTGGCCCGGCGCGCGACTGATCAGTGCCGCGTGACCTCACGCGGCGCGTCATCCAAACGAATCTCTATGAGGACTCCCATGCGTCTTATCCGCATGTTGCTGTTGCCGGTACTGGCTTTCACCACCCTCTCGGCCCATGCCGATGACAAGGATGTGGCGCGTCTGACTCAACTGCTGGAAAAGTCCCAGACCCTGAGTGCGCGTTTCTCCCAACTGACCCTCGACGGCAGCGGCACCCAGTTGCAGGAAACCACGGGCCAGATGTCGCTGCAGCGCCCGGGCCTGTTCTACTGGCACACCGATGCACCGCAGGAGCAATTGATGGTCTCCGATGGCAAGAAGGTCTCTCTGTGGGACCCGGACCTGGAGCAGGTCACCATCAAGACCCTTGACCAGCGCCTGACCCAGACCCCGGCGCTGCTGCTCTCCGGTGATGTGTCGAAGATCAGCCAGAGTTTTGACATCAGTGCCAAGGAAGCCGGCGGCGTGATCGATTTCACCCTCAAGCCGAAAACCAAGGACACCCTGTTCGACAACCTGCGCCTGTCGTTCCGTAACGGCCTGGTCAACGACATGCAACTGATCGACAGCGTCGGTCAGCGCACCAATATCCTGTTCACCGGCGTGAAGGCCAACGAGCCGATCCCGGCGTCCAAGTTCAAGTTCGACATCCCCAAGGGTGCCGATGTGATCCAGGAATAAACGCAGGCCCCCTGTAGGAGCGAGCTTGCTCGCGATAAACCCGAGCACGCCGCGGGGTGTCAGGTTTACAGCGTTATCGTTGGCGACCATCGCGAGCAAGCCGCAGGCGGGCGCTCGCTCCCACATGACATCAGAGGTTTAACAGTACGTCATGGATCTGTTTCGAAGTGCCCCGATCGCTCAGCCACTGGCCGCTCGCTTGCGCGCGGCGAACCTGGATGAGTACGTCGGCCAGGAACACCTGCTGGCCCGCGGCAAGCCCCTGCGCGAGGCGCTGGAGCAGGGTGCCCTGCATTCGATGATCTTCTGGGGACCGCCGGGTGTCGGCAAGACCACCCTGGCGCGCCTGCTCGCGGAAGTCTCGGATGCTCACTTCGAAACGGTTTCGGCGGTGCTGGCCGGGGTCAAGGAGATCCGCCAGGCGGTGGAAGTGGCCAAACAGCAGGCCGGGCAATACGGCCGCCGCACCATCCTGTTCGTCGACGAAGTGCATCGCTTCAACAAGTCGCAGCAGGACGCCTTCTTGCCGTACGTCGAAGATGGCACGCTGATTTTCATCGGTGCGACCACCGAGAACCCCTCCTTCGAGCTGAACAACGCCTTGCTGTCCCGGGCTCGGGTCTACGTGCTCAAGAGCCTCGACGAGGCGGCGCTGAACAAGCTGGTCCAGCGCGCGCTGACTGAAGAACGTGGCCTGGGCAAGCGTCAACTGAGCCTCAGCGACGAGGGCTTCCAGATGTTGCTGTCGGCAGCGGATGGCGACGGTCGGCGCTTGCTCAATCTGTTGGAGAACGCCTCGGACCTGGCCGAGGATAACAGCGAGATTGGTGTCGATCTGCTGCAAAGCCTGCTGGGTGACACTCGGCGCCGTTTCGACAAGGGCGGCGAGGCCTTCTACGACCAGATTTCCGCGCTGCACAAATCGGTACGGGGTTCCAACCCCGACGGTGCCTTGTACTGGTTTGCCCGCATGCTCGACGGTGGCTGCGACCCGCTGTACCTGGCCCGGCGTGTGGTGCGCATGGCCAGCGAAGACATCGGCAACGCCGACCCGCGGGCGCTGAGCCTGTGCCTCGCGGCCTGGGATGTGCAGGAGCGCCTCGGCAGCCCCGAGGGCGAGTTGGCGGTGGCCCAGGCCATTACCTACCTGGCCTGTGCGCCGAAAAGCAACGCGGTGTACATGGGCTTCAAGGCAGCCATGCGCAGTGCCGCCGAGCACGGCTCGCTGGAAGTCCCGCTGCACCTGCGCAACGCCCCGACCAAGCTGATGAAGCAGTTGGGCTACGGCGACGAGTACCGTTATGCCCACGATGAGCCGGACGCCTATGCCGCCGGCGAAGACTATTTCCCTGACGCTCTCGAGCCCCAGGCGTTCTACCGTCCGGTGCCGCGCGGCCTGGAATTGAAGATCGGCGAGAAGCTCAATCACCTGGCGCAACTCGACCGCCTGAGCCCTCGGCAGCGGAGAAAATCATGATTGCCCTGGTCGCCGCGGTCTCGCTGGGCGGTATAACCGGCACCTTGCTGCGCTTTGCCACCGGCAACTGGATCAATGCCAATTGGCCGCGGCACTTCTATAGCGCGACGCTGGCCGTTAATATCGTGGGCTGTCTGCTGATTGGCATTTTGTACGGCCTGTTTTTGACTCGCCCGGAAGTCCCCCTGGAGGTGCGCGCCGGGTTGATGGTTGGCTTTCTTGGCGGCCTGACGACTTTTTCATCCTTTTCACTGGATACGGTGCGCTTGCTGGAAAGCGGGCAAGTGCCGCTGGCCCTGGGCTATGCGGCCATCAGCGTATTCGGCGGGCTGCTCGCGACCTGGGCTGGCCTGTCCCTGACCAAACTTTGATAAACGAGAGACCGACATGCTCGATTCCAAACTGTTACGTAGCAACCTTCAGGACGTAGCGGACCGCCTGGCATCCCGTGGTTTTGTGCTGGATGTTGCGCGCATCGAAGCGCTGGAAGAACAGCGCAAGACCGTCCAGACCCGCACTGAAGCACTGCAGGCTGAACGTAACGCGCGCTCCAAATCCATCGGTCAGGCCAAGCAGCGCGGCGAAGACATCGCGCCGTTGATGGCGGACGTCGAGCGCATGGCCAATGAACTGGGGGCCGGCAAGGTCGAGCTGGACGCGATCCAGACCGAGCTGGATGCCATCCTGCTGGGCCTGCCGAACCTGCCCCATGAGTCGGTGCCGGTGGGTGCAGACGAAGACGGCAACGTCGAAGTGCGTCGCTGGGGCACCCCGGCCACCTTCGATTTCGAGGTCAAGGATCACGTCGCCCTGGGCGAGAAGTTCGGCTGGCTCGACTTCGAAACCGCCGCCAAGCTGTCCGGTGCCCGTTTTGCCCTGCTGCGCGGGCCGATTGCCCGTCTGCACCGGGCCCTGGCGCAGTTCATGGTCAACCTGCACACCACCGAACACGGCTACGAAGAGGCCTACACCCCGTATCTGGTGCAGGCGCCGGCCCTGCAAGGCACTGGCCAGCTGCCGAAGTTCGAGGAAGACCTGTTCAAGATCTCCCGCGAAGGCGAGGCCGACCTGTACCTGATCCCGACCGCCGAAGTGTCGCTGACCAACATCGTTGCCGGCGAAATCGTCGATGCCAAGCTGCTGCCGATCAAGTTCGTCGCGCACACCCCGTGCTTTCGCAGTGAAGCCGGTGCCTCGGGGCGTGATACCCGCGGGATGATTCGCCAGCACCAGTTCGACAAGGTCGAAATGGTCCAGATCGTCGAGCCGTCGACCTCGATGGAAGCCCTCGAAGGCCTCACCGCCAACGCCGAGAAAGTCCTGCAACTGCTGGAGCTGCCTTACCGCACCCTGGCGTTGTGCACCGGTGACATGGGCTTCAGCGCCGTCAAGACTTACGACCTGGAAGTGTGGATTCCGAGCCAGGACAAATACCGCGAGATTTCCTCGTGCTCCAACTGCGGTGATTTCCAGGCCCGGCGCATGCAAGCGCGTTTCCGTAACCCGGAAACCGGCAAGCCTGAGCTGGTGCACACCTTGAACGGTTCTGGCCTGGCAGTCGGTCGGACCCTGGTGGCCGTGCTGGAAAACTACCAGCAGGCTGACGGTTCGATCCGCGTGCCGGACGTGCTGAAACCCTACATGGGTGGCCTTGAGGTCATCGGCTAAATGAAATATCTGCCGCTGTTTCACAACCTGCGCGGTAGCCGTGTGCTGGTGGTCGGTGGCGGGGAGATTGCCTTGCGCAAGTCCCGCCTGCTGGCCGATGCCGGTGCGCTGCTGCGGGTCGTTGCACCCGAGATCGAAGTCCAGCTGCGTGAGCTGGTGCAAAACAGTGGCGGCGAACTGCTAGGGCGCGGCTACCAGGAATCGGACCTGGACGGTTGCGGGCTAATCATTGCCGCTACCGATGACGAAACCTTGAACGCGCAAGTCTCCGCCGATGCCCATCGGCGTTGCCTGCCGGTCAATGTAGTGGATGCGCCGGCTCTGTGCAGCGTGATCTTTCCGGCGATCGTCGACCGTTCGCCGCTGATCATTGCGGTATCCAGCGGCGGTGATGCACCCGTGCTGGCGCGGCTGATCCGGGCCAAGATCGAAACCTGGATTCCGTCGACCTACGGCCAGTTGGCGGGGCTGGCGGCGCGTTTCCGGGACCAGGTCAAAGGCCTGTTCCCGGACGTGCAGCAACGCCGAGGCTTCTGGGAAGATGTGTTCCAGGGCCCGATCGCCGATCGGCAACTGGCCGGGCAGGGCGCCGAAGCCGAGCGATTGCTGCAAGCCAAGCTGGCGGGCAAAGCCGACGTGACTACCGGCGAGGTGTATCTGGTGGGCGCCGGGCCGGGTGATCCGGACCTGTTGACCTTCCGTGCCCTGCGCCTGATGCAACAGGCGGACGTGGTGTTGTACGACCGCCTGGTGGCGCCGGCCATTCTCGAACTGTGTCGGCGCGACGCCGAGCGGGTCTACGTCGGCAAGCGCCGCGCCGATCACGCAGTGCCCCAGGACCAGATCAACCAGCAACTGGTGGACCTGGCCCGGCAAGGCAAACGTGTGGTGCGGCTCAAAGGTGGCGATCCGTTCATCTTTGGCCGCGGCGGCGAAGAAATCGAAGAGCTGGCGGCCCAGGGCATTCCGTTCCAGGTGGTGCCGGGCATTACCGCTGCCAGCGGTTGCGCGGCCTACGCCGGGATTCCGCTGACCCACCGTGATTACGCGCAGTCCGTGCGTTTTGTCACCGGGCACCTGAAGGACGGCACCAGCGACCTGCCGTGGAGCGACCTGGTCGCACCGGCCCAGACCCTGGTGTTCTACATGGGGCTGGTGGGCTTGCCGATCATCTGCGAGCAGTTGATCAAGCACGGCCGTGGTGCGGACACGCCAGCGGCGTTGATCCAGCAGGGCACCACCGCCAATCAGCGAGTCTTCACTGGCACCCTGGCCGACCTGCCACGCCTGGTGGCGGAGCATGAAGTGCATGCGCCGACCCTGGTGATCGTGGGAGAGGTGGTGCAACTGCGTGAGAAGCTGGCATGGTTTGAAGGGGCGCAGGCGCAGCTCTGAAGTCCGCGTTGCCAATATCGCGAGCAAGCCCGCTCCCACAGATGACTTGTGCTGGACACAAATCCCCTGTGGGAGCGGGCTTGCTCGCGATAGGGCCTTCAAAAAAACCGCAACATCAGGCCCTGCGCCAAACCCCTTTCCCACTCAGCCGCCCCCGATCATGCTGCGCCATGAAATCCTGCGCCGGTCCTTTTGGCACCACCCCCGTCGGATTGATGGTCTTGTGGCTGGCGTAGTAGTGATTCTTGATGTGGGTAAAGTCCACCGTCTCGGCAATCCCCGGCCATTGGTACAGTTCGCGTAGCCAGTTCGACAGGTTCGGGTAATCGACTATCCGCCGCAGGTTGCACTTGAAGTGGCCGTAATACACCGCGTCGAACCGGATCAGCGTGGTGAACAAGCGCACATCCGCTTCAGTCAGGTACTCCCCCGCCAGATAGCGGTTTGCGCCCAAGACACGCTCCAGGTGATCGAGCTCGGCAAACACCTCATCGAACGCCTCTGCATAAGCCTGTTGCGACGTGGCAAACCCTGCGCGATACACGCCATTGTTCACGGCCGGATAAATCCGCTCATTCAGCGCATCGACCTCACCGTGCAGCGGTGCCGGATAGAAGTCCAGATCATTGCCGGTCAAATCATCGAACGCGCTGTTGAACATGCGGATGATCTCCGCCGATTCATTGCTGACGATGCGTTTGAGCTTTTTGTCCCACAGCACCGGCACGGTGACGCGACCGGTGTAGTCGGACGTGTCGGCGGTGTAGCGCTGGTGCATGAAGTCGAAGTGATCGAGCTTGTCGCCGGTTGATCCGCGCGTGGTGTCGAAGGTCCAGCCGTTTTCCAGCATCAACCAACTGACCACCGAAACGTCGATCAGACCTTCCAGGCCTTTGAGTTTGCGCAAGATCAGCGTGCGATGTGCCCACGGACAGGCGAGCGAAACGTAGAGGTGATAACGCCCGGCTTCAGCGCTAAAACCGCCTTCGCCGCTGGGGCCGGGCTGGCCGTCAGCCGTGACCCAGCTGCGGCGTTGCGCCTGTTCGCGTTGGAACGCGCCGTCCTTGCTGCTTTCGTACCACTTGTCCTGCCAGTGGCCATCAACGAGTAAACCCATGCTCAAGACTCCGCAAACCAATAATCGTTGGAGCCGAGTCTATTGCGTTGAGTTCGAACAAAAAGCGCAAAGATCGGGCGCCAATGATCGGTTAAATCGATTTGTCGCGAGCAGCCCAGTATTGTTCGGCGGTTTCAAATGCCTGCTCACGGGACTGGCCAAGCCCGCGCAGGGCCAGTGCCATGGTCGAAATCAGGGCCATTTGCGGATAGCTGTCGACCACATCACCGCGCCACACCGCTTTCAGGTGTTCGATATCCAGCGAGGCCGGCTTGACGTGGCGTTGTGTCGACAGCTGTGGCCATTCTTCGTCCCAGCTCTCGCCGCCGGCAGTGCCGTACAGATGGCTGTCGGCATCCGGGTTGATCTCGATTTCACCGCCATCGCCCTTGACCACAATCGCCGTGTCGCCGAGCAAGCCACTGGCATCGCGATGCACAGCCTGATAGCCCGGGTGGAAAATGCTTTGCAGGCCGCAGCGCGCGCCCAGCGGGTTGAGGATTCGCGCCAGCGAATGAATCGGTGAGCGCAGGCCGAGCGTGTTGCGCAGGTCGATCATCTTTTGCAGTGGCGGCGCCCAGTCCATCAGCGGCATGAACGCCAGGCCACTGTTGTCCAGTGCCGTACCGACTTGCTGCCAGTTGCGGCACAACGCAATGTTCAATTGGCCGAGCAGTTGCTCGCTGTACAGGCGCCCGGCGGTGTGTGCGCCACCGCCATGCATGAAGATGCGCACGCCGTTCTGCGCCAGGCACTTGGCCGCCAGCAGGTACCACGGCAGGTGACGCTTCTTGCCGGCGTAGGTCGGCCAGTCCAGGTCGACCGCCAGGGGCGGGGCGTGCAGGCGCTCGCGCAGGGCTTCGGTGAAACCCGCCAGTTCTTGCGGGCTCTCTTCCTTGTGCCGCAACAGCATCAGGAAGGCGCCGAGCTGCGTGTCCTCGACCTTGTCGTCGAGCAGCATGCCCATGGCTTCGCGGGCTTCCTCGCGGGTCAGGCTGCGCGCACCGCGCTTGCCTTTGCCGAGGATGCGCACGAAGGGGGCAAACGGGTGTTCGGCGGGCGTTTCGGTCAGCAGTGGGGCGAAATCGGTCATAGACAATTCGTCGGTTTGGGCAGGCCCGCCAGCTTGGCGGCGAGTTTGGCGGGAGTGCCTTTGAACAGGCGGTTCAGGTGCAGGCTGTTGCCCTTTTCCGGCCCCAGCTTGAGCGCGGTGTACTTGATCAGCGGGCGGGTTGCCGGCGATAGCTGGAATTCCTCGTAAAAACCGCGCAGCAGTTCGAGGATTTCCCAGTGTTCGGCGCTCAGTTGCAGCTCTTCGGTGGCCGCCAGCGCGTCGGCGACTGGCGCCGACCAGTCCGCCAGATCGAGCAAGTAGCCGTCTTTGTCCAGTGCGATCTGGCGTGTGCCCACGGTCAGGGTGTTCATAACCAGCTGTTGACCTTGTCGTAGGTTATCGACAGTTCGACGAAGGCCGGGTAGTCAAGGCGCTTGATCCACTGCGGCACTGGCAAGCCGCGGGCCTGGACGTCTTCCTCCAGGACAAACAGCTGCAGGCCGTCAGCCCGTTCCTGTAGCTGACTGCACGGTTCGGTGCCGGGTTGTAGGGCATAGATCGCGTCCCCTGTGAGCAGCAGGCCATCGTGGCCGCCGAGCAGGCGCAGACAACTCTCCAACCGGTTGTCGGAGAAGGGCGAATGAGACAACACATGCAAAGTCGACATCAGAGGGTAATAACCTGGTCATAGCGGTCAATAACGGCCGAGATCTGCCCGGCGGCCAATAGCTGCAGTTCATCGAGGTTCAAGTCCTGCGCCAGCAAGCCACGTGCGTGGGCACTGTCGGCACAGACGTAGAGGTCTTCGACGCCGAACAGGCCGAGGGCTTGCAGGTTGGCGCTGAGGTCTTTCTGCTGGACGGCCTTGGCATTCTGCTGGCTGGCCAGCTGGAACACGCCATCATCGAGAAACAGCAGGCCGATGGGCAGGTCGAAGGCGCCGCCGGCCAGCACGATGTCCAGCGCTTCACGGGCGCCAGGGCCGGACCAGGGTGCCTGGCGGCTGATAATCAGCAGGGATTTAGACACGGCTCATGGCCCTCCAAAGCAAATCAGGCGATCGGCGTCCTGCACCGCGTCGTGCAGTTGACCGAGGCCGGACAATTGCCACGGCGCGTCGACATCGATCGCGTTGCGCTGATAGCGCTTGGCCTCGGTCTCGTCCAGCACGCCGCGTCTCAGGGCGGCGGCAATGCACACCACGCCGTCGAGCTGGTGCTCACTGACGAAGGTGCGCCACTGCTGGGCGACATCCTGCTCATCCTGCGGGGTGACGACGCTGCTCGAAGCGTTGTAGACGCCGTCCTGATAGAAAAACAGCCGCACGATCTGGTGCCCGCCGGCCAGCGCGGCCTGGGCGAACAGCAGGGCGCGGCGCGAGGAGGGCGCGTGAGGGGCAGAAAACAGCGCGATGGCGAACTTCATGGCGAACTCTGACGATAAATCTGTGGCCATGATAATGCTTTATCGGCGGTGCGGCGAAGGGCGATTCAGCGCGGCATGTAGCCCAGATGCCAGCGACGCGGAATCTTCAGCGAGACAACGCCCAGCACCGCCGCCAACAAGCCGCTGGCGTACAGCGCTCGCAGGCCGAAGTGCTGCTCCAGGATCGCCCCCAGTACGGCGCCGGCAAACATCCCGGCCCAGGGGATCAACTGCACGCGCCAGCCCGTGCGCCGCTCGCCCAGCATCCAGCGGCCCAGGCCACGGCCGAAGCGTGACAGGGCGCCGGTGACGTAAGTCAGGCCAATCGGCAGGCCGTTGACCTGCTCCACGGCGGCATTCAGCATGCCCATGGCCAGAATCGCCGCCAGCAATGCCGGGAATTGTGTTTCGAATGGCCAGGTCGCAGCGGCGCACAGCAGGGCGGCAATACTCAGCATCAAGGGCAGGGCGTGGCGCCGGCCGAGGCGACTGACGATCACGCCGAGGGCGTTGCCGACGATAAACATCAACACCAGCACCAGCAGGCGCAGGGTCAGTTGCCAGTCACCGTCGCTGATTGCCACCGCCAGGCGGGTGGTGTTACCACTCATGAAGGACACAAAGTCGCCGGTGGCCATGAAGCCGATGGCGTCGGTCATGCCCGCCAGGACCGACAGGCTCGCTACCAGGCACAGGCCAACCCGGCCGCGCCATTTCTGCACGTGCAACAGCCCGCTGGTCGGTGCGCGATGGGGTGGGGAGGGCAGCATCGGCTAACGCTCCAGACCGTGCAGTTCGCAGTACTCCTGCCAGTCCATGCCGGCCATCTGCGCCACCTCCTTGTGTACCTCCAGCCGTTGGGCGGCGAAGTCCTCGGGGGTAGCGGCGGTCAACTGCAAGGTCAGCTCCCAGGCAAACAGGCCCAGGCGTTCAGCCTCGGCTTCGTAGGCTTCGTGCAGACGTTCGCTGCGAAAGTGCTCCATGCTCTCGCCTTTGGCCTGGGCGGCCAGCGGATTGAGGTGGTCCAGTTCTTCGCGCAGTGCCGGATGGGCATTGAGAAACCGTTGCAGCGCCAGTTCGTGTTGCGATTCGATCGGGGCCATGAATCATCCTGGTCAAAATGAAAGTATGCGCGCGGTACCGGGCCGGGCCTTGATCCGGGTCAGGAAGTCTTCTTGCGGTTGGCCTTGGCTTCGGCCGCCAGGCACTCGAGGGCAAATTGTTCGGTGTAGGTCATCTGGATCGGCGTGGTCTCGCCCTTTACCGTGCGTTCGCCGTCGAGAATGTAGCGAATGCGTTTGTCGGTCACGCCAATACGTTTGGCAATCCAGGACGGGGTCTGGCCGATCTGGCTGATCAGTTTGTCGGCGTAGTCGGTGGACGGTTTGTACAGCTCGGCGTTGGGGGTCATTGGCTTTCCAGAAAGAGTACGTGGCGCACGGCGCCCATAATGGCGCGACAGGGTGCGTGAATAACCGTGGCCTGTCGCGCCTTATCTCGAAGTAAAGCAGAGCCTTTGCACTTCGAGACGACGGTGTGGGGTGATAGAGTCGCCGTTTTACCCATTTAAGGAAGCACGATGCGTATTTGTCTGGTGGCACTGGCGGGACTGTTACTGGCCGGGTGTGCGGGATCGACGATGAACCAGGCCCGTACCCAGAGCCCCTACAAGACGCTCGCTTCGAACAAGGCCGACCTGGTGGTTGCCCAGTGCGTGCAGTTTGCCTGGCAGGATGAGGCGGTGTTCGGGGTGGATGCCAGCGGTTATCTGGAGCCGGGTGACGGTGGTGGGTTTACCGTTTATACGCGGTCGGCTGAGTCGTTTATCGATGTGCAGGGGGGGACGTTGAAGTATTACGCGGTTGAGGATAGCTGGGTTGCCAAGCGTCGTTTGGCGGCGTTGGCGACTTGCCTGTAGGGGGGGATCCATAGAAGTGGGAGCGAGCCTGCTCGCGATGGTCGTCAACGATGACGCGCCGAGCCAGATTCAACGCGGCGTCCTTGGGGGCGCCGCAAGCGGGCACCCACTACTACCGCTGTGGCAGGGCAGCCACCGGGAAGTCGAACGCGGCCAGCTGGAAACCCTGCTCGTCCACCTGCAACGCCCAGCCTTGACGCTCCCAGTCCCCTAGCACTATGCGCTTGGCCGCCAGGTCGCCAATTTGCAGCTTGTGGATGGCGGGGCGGTGGGTGTGGCCGTGGATCAGGGTTTTTACCCCGTATTGCTGCATGATCCGCGGGACTTCCTCGGGGGTCACGTCAACGATGTCGTTGGCTTTCATGCGGACTTGCGTGCGGCTTTCGCTTCGCAGCTTGCGCGCCAGGGCGTGGCGGGTGCGCAGGGGCAGGTGGCGCAGGATGAACAGTGTCAGCGGGTTGCGCAGGTAGCGTCGCAGTTTCATGTAGCCGATGTCGCGGGTACACAGGCTGTCGCCGTGCATCAGCAGCACCGGTTCACCGGCGAGTTGCACCACACTCGGGTCTTTTAGCAGGGTGCAGCCGGCTGCTTTGCAGAAGGCCTTGCCCAACAGGAAGTCGCGATTGCCGTGCATCAGAAAGATCGCCGTGCCGCTGTCGCTCAAGTTGCGCAGGGCTTGGCAGATGGAGCGTTGGAAGGGGCTCATGGCGTCATCGCCAATCCAGGCCTCGAAAAAGTCGCCCAGTATGTACAGCGCACTGGCCGCGCGGGCGCGGGTGGCGAGCAAATCCAGAAACGCCCGGGTGATGTCCGGGCGCTCCTCTTCCAGATGTAAGTCTGAAATCAGCAGTATCACTCAATGATCTCGGCTTTCTCGATGATCACGTCTTCTGCTGGAACGTCCTGGTGGCCGGACTTCATGGTGGTGGAAACACCCTTGATCTTGTCGACAACGTCAGTGCCGGCAGTCACTTTGGCGAATACCGCGTAGCCCCAGCCCTGTACGTTCTTGCCGCTGTGGTTGAGGAAGCTGTTGTCCGCCACGTTGATGAAGAACTGCGCGGAAGCCGAATGCGGCTCCATGGTGCGTGCCATGGCCACGGTGTACTTGTCGTTGGAAAGACCGTTGTCCGCTTCGTTCTGGATGCTTGGGCGCTTGTCTTTCTTTTCCTTCATGCCTGGCTCGAAACCGCCGCCCTGGATCATGAAGTTGCCGATAACACGGTGGAATACGGTGTTGGTGTAGTGACCGGCCTTAACGTACTCGATGAAGTTGGCCACGGTGATCGGGGCTTTCTCGGCGTTCAGGTCCAGGACGATGTCGCCGTGGTTGGTGGTCAGTTTGACTTGAGTCATGATCGCTACTCTTTAAGGAATTCGTGGGTTTCGGGGCAACATGGCCCCCAACCGGTTTGGCCAGCGTCGGCCAAGGTGCGCAGTTTAGCGTGCCGGGCGCGAATTTCGAGGCTGTTTTTTCATCTGAGTTCGATTAAAAGCAGCAGTTTTCCGGCCTGCTCTGTCAGCCACTTGACCGCATCGGCTATGATAGCGGCTTTGTTTTGTCCGGCCTGCATGTAGGCCACGCACTTGTACGCCCAAGGATCCTATGAGCAAGCCCACTGTCGACCCTGCCTCGAATTCCAAGAACGGCCCAGCCGTGCCGGTCAACTTCCTGCGCCCGATCATCCAGGCGGACCTGGACTCGGGTAAGCACACGCAGATCGTCACCCGTTTTCCGCCAGAGCCCAATGGTTACCTGCACATCGGTCACGCCAAGTCGATCTGTGTGAACTTCGGTCTGGCCCAGGAGTTCGGTGGCGTTACGCA
>Ga0213827_1000998_pt1 | contig 17738 bp, 16 predicted proteins | sample MC6MC0898MG_FD_180669 | JGI IMG/M metagenome (GOLD analysis project Ga0213827, IMG submission 180669) | Enriched soil aggregate microbial communities from Iowa State University, Ames, United States - MC6-MC0898-MG | ecosystem: Environmental > Terrestrial > Soil > Unclassified | place: USA: Iowa...
ACGCGGTAAGGTCACCCGGATACGGGTGCCGCGTTGGCTTTGGATGTCAGCCGGGCTGTCGATGGTGATTTGTCCATAATGCTCTTCAACGATGGAATAGACCAGCGCAAGGCCCAGACCGGTGCCTTCGCCAGGATCCTTGGTGGTAAAGAAAGGTTCGAACAAGCGGTCCTTGATGTTCGCGGGGATGCCACTGCCTTCGTCTTCCACGATCAGATCGACCGTGTGCTCGCTGGCTTCGCTTTTTACCCGCACCGCACTGCCGGCCGGTGTTGCATCGCGGGCGTTGGACAGCAGGTTGATGAGGACCTGGGCGAGCCGCTGCGGGTCACCCACGACCCAGTGCTCGGGATCGCACAGGTTGAAGAACTGCACTTCGAAGTTGCGCCGATTCAGCGCCAGCAGACCAATGGCATCCTGCGCCACCTCGGCCAGGCACACCGGCTCGTCGTTGTGCTGGTGACTGCCGGCGTGGGCAAAGCTCATCAGCGACTGCACGATGCGTGACACCCGCTTGGTCTGCTCGAGAATCTGCCCGCTGATCTCTGTCAGTTCACCGTCTTCCTCCCGCTCTTCGCGCAGGTTCTGCGCCAGGCAGGCGATGCCGGTGATCGGGTTGCCAATTTCATGGGCCACGCCGGCCGCCAGGCGACCGATGCTCGCCAGGCGTTCGGAGTGCACCAGTTTGTCTTCGAGCATCTGGGTTTCGGTCAGGTCCTCGACCAGCAACACCAGGCCACTGTTGCCCGGCGCCAGCGGTTCGTCGATGGCCGCCTTGTGCAGGTTCAGCCAGCGGGTCTGGCCATCAAGGGCCAGGTGCTGTTTGTGCAAGTGTTCGTCGGGCAGGTTGATGAAGCCTTGCAGCAGTTCCTTCCACGGCTCGCCCAGGGTACTCAGGCGGGAGCCCACCACGCGCTGCGCGGCGATGCCGGTCAGCTCCTCCATGGCTTTGTTCCACATGAGGATTTCCTGGTCCTTGGCCAGCGAGCAGACGCCCATCGGCAATTCTTGCAGGGTCTGGCGGTGATAGCGGCGCAGGGCGTCGAGTTCGGCGGCAAGGCCGGTGAGGCGCGAGTGATAGTCCTCGAGCCGGCTTTCGATGAAGTGAATGTCTTCGGTGACATAGTTTTCGCCGCCGGCCTTGTAGGGCAGGAAGGTCTCGACCATGTCTTGCGCCACGCTGGGGCCCATCAGGCCGGACAGGTTGGCTTCGATGCGGTCGCGCAGACGGCGCAGGGCATAGGGCCGACGTTCATCGAACGGCAGGTAGAGATCGCGCAGGGCTTGCTCGACTTCCTTTTGCGCGGCCTTGGCCCCCAGTGGCTTGGCCAGTTGGGTGGCGAACTCCTGGGGGGAGGCGGCATGCAATTCGCGCCGTTGCGGACGCCGCACGTTGTCCACGGCGCAGGCTTCGGCGGCACTGGCTTCCTCGGTGCTGGCATTGGTGAACAGCGAGATCAGGGTGAACATCAGCACGTTGGCCGCCAGCGAGGCGATGGCCGCCATGTGCCAGCTGGTGTCGTCGAGCACGTAGATCATGTTCAGCAGCGGGATGTAGAACCCCTGCAGATTGCCCACCAGCGGCAGCAGCATGGTCACCAGCCAGACCAGGATGCCCGCCAGCAACCCAGCGATGAAGCCGCGTCGGTTGGCGGTCGGCCAGTACAGCACCGACAACACGCCCGGCAGGAATTGCAAGGTGGCGACAAAGGCCACGATGCCCAGGTTGGCCAGGTCCTGCTCGGCGCCCAGCAGCAGGTAGAAGCCATAACCGGCCATGATGATCGCGACGATCAGCGCACGGCGGGTCCATTTCAGCCAGCGGTAGATGTTGCCTTCGGCGGGCGGCTGGTACAGCGGCAGCACCAGGTGGTTCAGGGCCATCCCCGACAGCGCCAGGGTGGTGACGATGATCAGGCCGCTGGCGGCGGACAGCCCGCCGACATAGGCCAGCAGGGCCAGGGCCTTGCTGTTTGCGGCGATGCCGATCCCGAGGGTGAAATACTCCGGGTTGGTGGTGGCGCCCAGTTTCAGCCCGGCCCAGAGAATCAGCGGCACGGCCAGGCTCATCAACAGCAGGAACAGCGGCAGACCCCAACTGGCACTGACCAGGGAGCGCGGGTTGAGGTTTTCGGTGAAGGTCATGTGATACATGTGCGGCATCACGATGGCCGAGGCGAAGAACACCAGCAACAGCGTGCGCCATGGACCTTCTTGCAGCGGTGTGTGCAGGGCGGCGAGGGCGGTCTGGTTCTGCAGCAGCCACAACTCCAGCTGTTGCGGGCCGTCGAACACTCCGTACAGTGCGTACAGGCCGACGCCGCCAATGGCGATCAGCTTGATCACCGACTCGAAGGCAATGGCGAATACCAGGCCTTCGTGTTTCTCCCGGGTGGCAATGTGTCGCGAGCCGAAGAAAATCGTGAACAGGGTGATCAGCGCACAGAAGCTCAGCGCCACGCGATGCTGCACCGGCTCGCGGGTGAGGATGCCGATGGAGTCGGCCACGGCCTGGATCTGCAGGGCCAATAATGGCAGCACGCCGATCAGCATGAAAATGGTGGTCAGCGCGCCGGCCCAGGTACTGCGAAAGCGAAAGGCAAACAGGTCGGCCAGGGACGACAACTGATAGGTGCGGGTGATCTTCAGGATCGGGTACAGCAGCACCGGTGCCAGCAGGAAGGCCCCGGACACCCCCAGGTAACTGGACAGGAAACCATAGCCGTACTGATAGGCCAGGCCGACCGTGCCGTAGAACGCCCAGGCACTGGCGTAGACCCCAAGCGACAGGGTGTAGGTCAGCGGGTGGCGAATGATCGCCCGTGGGATCATTCCACGTTCGCTGATCCAGGCAACGCCGAACAGCACCGCCAGGTAGGCGGCGCTGATCAGGATCATCTGGGTCAGGCTAAAGCTCATCGGCATCTTTTTGGCTCTGCAGGATGAAGGTCACGACGATCAGGATCAGCCACAGCAGATACGGGCGATACCAGGCGCCAGTGGCGTCGATCCACCAGTCCATGATGGCGGGGGAGAACAGATAGATCCCCACTACCAGCAGCAGGACCAAGCGATAGATGTACATCCCGGCCTCTCTTTATTGTGTGCGTGCCCGAAAACGTGCGGCGATGGTAACGGATGGGCGCCAACCTGCAAGCTTAGTCAGCGTAATAACGCTTCGGGCAGTGTCAGCGTGCGCGGGATCAGCGTCGCGTCCCAGTGGGCGCTGCCCCATTTGAGCACTTCAGCCGGCGTTGCCTCGTCCAGATCGGCAGGCGGCGTTTGCCCCAGGGCCCGCAATGCGCGCAGCAGCAAGGGCGTGGCCTGGTCTGCGCGCAGCGGTGGCGAGCGGTAGGATTTGCCCAGCTTGTGGCCATCGGGCTGGGTGATCAGGGGCAGGTGCAGGTAACGCGGTTGGCGCAGGCCGAGCAGTTCCTGCAGGTACAGCTGGCGCGGGGTGGAGTCGAGCAGGTCGGCGCCGCGCACGATGTCGGTAACGCCTTGCCAGGCATCGTCGAGCACCACCGCCAATTGATAGGCGTAGAGCCCGTCGCGGCGACGAATCACAAAATCGCCGACCTCGCGGCCCAGGTGTTGACGGTATTGGCCCTGCACACGGTCATTAAAATGGTATTCCAGCTCTGGCACACGCAGGCGGATCGCTGCGTCTGCGCTCGGGTGGCCGGCATTGCGGCACAGGCCCGGGTAGATGCCGTGATAGGGTTCCAGCTGTTTGCGCGAGCAGGTGCAGGCGTAGGCCAGGCCATGGTTGAACAGTTGATCGAGGACCTGGGCGTAGGCGGCATGCCGTTCGCTCTGGCGAATCATCGTGCCATCCCATTCAAAGCCGTAGCTTTCCAGGGCCTTGAGAATCGCCGTCTGGGCACCGGGTTCTTCCCGGGGCGGGTCAAGGTCTTCCATGCGCAGCAGCCAGCGCCCACCGACCGAGCGAGCGTCGAGGTAGGAAGCCAGGGCGGCGACCAGCGAACCGAAGTGCAGGTGGCCGCTGGGCGTGGGGGCGAAGCGCCCGATGTAGGAGGTATTCGTGGCAGTCATGGACGGATGTTACGTTCTCAGATCCCACGTCAACTACCCGGTGGGAGCGAGCCTGCTCGCGAAGGGGCCATCAGCTGCAACATCAGAGTTGCCTGGCACTCCGTATTCGCGAGCAGGCTCGCTCCCACAGGGATTATTGGCGGGGCAAATAACAGAAACAAAAACGGAGCGTTCGCACGCTCCGTTCCTGGTTCAAGTCGAGGCTTATTTGCCGACTTGCTTTTCCTTGATTTCCGCAAGGGTCTTGCAGTCGACGCACATGTCGGCGGTAGGACGTGCTTCGAGACGGCGAATGCCGATTTCGACGCCGCACGACTCGCACCAACCGTATTCTTCGTCTTCGATCAGTTGCAGGGTCTTGTCGATTTTCTTGATCAGCTTGCGCTCGCGGTCGCGGGCGCGCAGTTCGAGGCTGAATTCTTCTTCCTGGCTGGCACGGTCGGCCGGGTCGGGGAAGTTGGCCGCTTCGTCTTTCATGTGGTCAACCGTACGGTCGACTTCCTGCATCAAGTCCTGTTTCCACTTGTTCAGGATCTTGGTGAAGTGAGCGCGCATGGGTTTGCCCATGTACTCCTCGCCCTTGGACTCAACGTAGGGTTCGAAGCCGCTGATCGACTGATTTGCCTGTTGCTTTGCTTGGGTGGGCATGAAATGGACCGCCTCTACTCTTGTAATCCATTGCGCAGGATTGCTCCATCACCGACACCTGCCGGCCCTGCGGCTGCAAGCGGGCGAACTTACCAGATCAAATCAGGCCGCGCTACTCCCTCATGTCGAGGCTGCGGCCCATAAGGCTTGCAAAGGGTTGCAAAGCCTGGTCTGGCGGCTCTGGAGACCTGATCAAATATTGATTTTAGTCAATCCTGCGCTTTGCGTATGGGCTCTATGACGCAGGAACCTTGGTCTTGTGACCGCATTAGCTTCTCGCTCGTTCCTGGCCTTGGGTAGAATCGTTTCTTTTACCCCGTTGAAGGAAGGCTAATGGCTCAGCCCTACAGTGCGCGCAGCCGCGCTATCGAACCTTTCCACGTCATGGCCCTGCTGGCGCGCGCCAACGAGTTGCAAGCAGCCGGGCACGACGTCATTCACCTGGAAATCGGCGAACCGGACTTCACCACTGCCGAACCGATCATCCAGGCCGGCCAGGCGGCGCTGACGGGGGGGAAAACCCGTTACACCGCGGCGCGCGGCATCCCTGAGCTGCGTGAAGCCATCAGCGGCTTCTACGAGCAACGCTACGGCTTGAACATCGATCCGCAGCGCATCCTGATCACCCCGGGCGGGTCCGGCGCGTTGTTGCTGGCCAGTGCCTTGCTGGTGGACCCGGGCAAGCACTGGTTGCTGGCCGACCCCGGCTACCCGTGCAACCGCCATTTCCTGCGGTTGGTGGAGGGCGCGGCGCAACTGGTGCCGGTCGGGCCGGAGGTGCGTTACCAACTGACCCCGGACCTGGTGCAGCGTTATTGGGATCAGGACAGCGTCGGCGCACTGGTGGCATCCCCGGCCAACCCCACCGGGACCATTCTGACCCGCGACGAACTGGCGGCGCTGTCGACGGCGATCAAGGGACGCAACGGCCACCTGGTGGTGGACGAGATCTACCACGGCCTGACCTACGGCACCGATGCCGCCAGCGTGCTGGAAGTGGATGACAGTGCCTTTGTCCTGAATAGTTTTTCCAAGTATTTCGGCATGACCGGCTGGCGCCTGGGCTGGCTGGTGGCGCCGCAAGGGGCGGTCAGCGAGCTGGAGAAGCTGGCGCAGAACCTCTATATCAGCGCACCGAGCATGGCCCAGTACGCCGCATTGGCCTGTTTCGAGCCGGCAACCTTGAGCATTCTGGAGGAGCGTCGCGCCGAATTCGGCCGGCGCCGCGATTTCCTCCTGCCGGCGTTACGCGAACTGGGCTTCGGCATCGCGGTAGAGCCCGAAGGGGCGTTCTATCTGTATGCGGACATCAGCGCCTTTGGCGGCGATGCCTTTGCGTTCTGCCGGCACTTCCTGGAAACCGAACACATTGCCTTTACCCCGGGGCTGGACTTCGGTCGGCACCAGGCCGGGCACCACGTGCGGTTTGCCTACACCCAGAGCCTGCCGCGGTTGCGCGAAGCGGTGGAGCGGATTGCCCGTGGTTTGCGGAGCTGGCAAGGCTGATGCGCTTCGATCCCCCTCTGGAAGAAGGTCGGTTGATCCGACGATACAAGCGTTTTCTCGCCGATATCGAAACCGTTAGCGGCGAGATGCTCACCATTCACTGCCCTAACACCGGCTCGATGTTCAATTGCATGGTCGAGGGCGGGCAGGTCTGGTTCAGCCGCTCCAACGACCCCAAGCGCAAATTGCCCGGCACCTGGGAAATCAGCGAAACCCCGCAAGGGCGCCTGGCGTGCGTCAACACGGCGCGGGCCAACCCGTTGATCGAGGAAGCGCTGCGCGCCGGGCTGATCAGCGAGCTGGCCGGCTTTACCGGGCTCAAGCGGGAAGTGCCGTATGGGCAGGAAAACAGCCGGATCGATTTCCGTCTTGATTACCCCCACGGACCGGCCTTCGTCGAAGTCAAAAGTGTCACCCTGGGGTTCGACGGCTCGGCCGTTGCGGCTTTTCCCGATGCGGTGACTCAACGTGGCGCCAAGCACTTGCGCGAGCTGGCGTGTCTGGCCCGGGGCGGGGTTCGCGCCGTGCAGTTGTATTGCGTGAACCTGACCGGGATCGAGGCGGTGCGCCCGGCGGTGGAGATCGATCCGGGCTATGCCGCCGCCCTGGCGGAGGCAAAGGCGGCCGGGGTCGAAGTGTTGGCCTATGGCGTGCGCCTGACCGCCGAGGAAGTCAGGGTCGAGCGGCGTCTTGAGGTGCTGCTCGGCGTTTAGCCTTGGACCCAGATACCTTGGGCGTCTTCGCGGCACTGCAGGGCCTTGAGTGATTGGCCGGCGCAGGGACCGGCCACGCATTCACCGCTCTCGATCAGGAACAGTGCGCCATGGGTGGCGCACTGGATCAGGCTGGCGCTGGGGTCGAGGAACTGGTCCGGCTGCCATTCCAGGCCGACGCCGCGATGCGGGCAACGGTTCTGGTAGGCGTAGACCCGGCCTTCGCGGCGCACGGCAAAGACCTTTTGCCCGGCGATCTCGAAGCCACGGCTGCTGGCATCGACCAGTTCGGCGCTGGTACAAAGAAACTTCATGACTATCCTCAGGTGCCGAAGTCGCTGACCTCCGGCGGTTATGGGCTGCGTGCGCTAGTTAGCAAATATGTCTGTGCTTGACGCGCAAATGCTAACAATTATCAAATGCCGGCTTCGTCCGCGAAGGTGCGTTAGCCAAAGCGCCCGGGATTGTGCGGGAAAACTCCTCAAAGGAAACCCTGTTATGCGCCTGAGTACCAGCGCTATCGCGCTCTGTGTCGGACTTCTGGTTACCCATGGGGCCGCCGCGGCCGAATTGCCGCAACGCTGGGTCAGTGCCGGGGGCGCGCTGTCGGAGTGGGTCAGTGCCTTGGGCGCGCAAGGCAAGCTGGTGGGAGTAGACACCACCAGTCAGCACCCGGAGTCACTCAAGGCCTTGCCGAGTATCGGTTATCAACGCCAGCTGTCGGCGGAAGGCATTCTGAGCCTGCGTCCGCAGATCCTGATCGGCACCGAAGAAATGGGCCCGCCGCCGGTGTTGTCGCAGATTCGCAGTGCCGGGGTCCAGGTTGAGCTGTTCTCGGCCCAGCCGGACCTGCCCACCCTGCAGAACAACCTGCTGCACCTGGGGCGCTTGCTGGGCAGCGAGGCGCAGGCCACGGCACTGTTCGACGGTTATCAACAGCAACTCGCGCAGCAGCAGGCCTGGGTCAGCCAGGCCCAGACCCGCGCCAAGGCACCGGGTGTGCTGCTGTTGCTGGGGCATGCCGGGGGCAAGCCGTTGATCGCAGGTAAAGACACCGCGGCCGATTGGCTGCTGCAACAGGCCGGCGGGCGGAACCTGGCGACCCACACGGGCTACAAACCGTTTTCGGTGGAGTCCCTGGCAGGGCTGATGCCGGATGTCCTGGTGTTCTCGGACCGGGCATTGACCGGTGATGCCGCACGCGAAGCGTTGTTCAAGCAGAACCCGATCCTCGCCTCGACGCCGGCGGCCAAGGCCGGCCGTGTCCTGGAGCTGGACCCGACGCTGCTGGTCGGCGGCCTGGGACCACGTTTGCCGCAAAGCCTGGTCAAGCTGTCTGCGGGTTTCTATCCGGCTGAATCCGCCAAGGCCACCGCCGCCCAATGAGCACTCTGGTAAAACCGCGTTCGTTGTTCATTGGCCTGGGGCTGCTGTGTGTGCTGGCGACCTGGCTGTCCCTGGCCCTGGGCCCCGTCAGCTTGCCGTTGCTGGACACCTTGCGGGCGGCCCTGCGCATGCTCGGGCTGCCGATTGCCGGTGATGGCCTGGAGCAGGCCGAGTTGATTCTCGGGCAGATCCGTTTGCCGCGTACCCTGCTCGGGCTGGCGGTGGGTGGCGTCCTGGCCCTGTCCGGGGTGGCGATGCAGGGTCTTTTCCGCAATCCGCTGGCGGATCCGGGGCTGGTGGGGGTTTCCAGTGGCGCGGCCCTCGGCGCGGCGATCGCGATTGTCGGGGGGTCGCTGTTCGGCGGTCTGCCGGAGGCGATCGGTCCGTACTTGTTGTCGATCTGTGCCTTTCTCGGCGGCCTGGGGGTGACGGCGCTGGTTTATCGTCTGGGCCGGCGCAACGGCCAGACCAACGTCGCGACCATGCTGCTGGCGGGCATCGCCCTGACGGCCCTGGCGGGTTCGGCGGTGGGCTTGTTCACGTATTTGGCCGACGATGCGACTTTGCGCACCCTGACGTTCTGGAACCTGGGCAGTCTCAATGGCGCCAGCTATGCGCGGTTGTGGCCCTTGCTGCTGGTGACGACCGTGGTGGCGCTGTGGTTGCCGCGCCGGGCCAAGGCACTGAATGCGCTGCTGCTTGGCGAGTCCGAAGCCAGTCACCTGGGGATCAATGTCGAGCGGCTCAAGCGCGAACTGGTGTTCTGCACCGCGCTGGGGGTCGGCGCGGCTGTCGCGGCGGCGGGGATGATCGGCTTTGTCGGCCTGGTGGTGCCGCACCTGGTGCGGTTGCTGGCCGGGCCCGATCACCGGGTGTTGTTGCCGGCCTCGATCCTGGCGGGCGCCAGCCTGTTGTTGCTGGCCGACCTGGTGGCGCGCCTGGCGCTGGCACCGGCGGAATTGCCGATCGGCATCGTCACTGCGTTCATTGGCGCGCCGTTTTTTCTGTTCCTGTTGTTGCGAGGTCGTGCCTGATGCTGCGCGTGGAAAACCTGCAGATCCGTCGAGGCGGCAACATCGTCCTGGCGGACATCGACCTTGCGCTCAACCCCGGCGAAGTTCTGGGTGTGCTGGGCCCTAACGGTGCTGGCAAAAGCACCTTGCTCGCGGCCCTGTGCGGGGAGCTGCGCGCCGATCATGGACACGTCTGGCTGGACCAGCGCCTGCTGAATGAGTGGGACGGCGCCCAGCGCGCGCAACGTCTGGCCGTGCTGCCGCAGAGTTCGACCCTGGATTTCGCCTTCCGCGTCGAGGAGGTGGTCGGCATGGGCCGCTTGCCGCATCAGACCGGGCGCCAGCGAGACGACGAAATTGTCGCGGCCGCTTTGCAGGCCGCTGACGTTGGCCACTTGAGCGGGCGCAGCTACACCACGCTGTCGGGTGGTGAGCGCCAGCGGGTGCACCTGGCGCGGGTGCTGGCGCAACTATGGCCGGGCGAAGCGGGGCAGACCTTGCTGCTCGATGAGCCGACCTCGATGCTCGACCCCTTGCATCAACACACGACGTTGCAGGCCGTGCGCCAGTTTGCCGATCGCGGCGCGGCGGTGCTGGTGATCCTGCATGACCTGAATCTGGCGGCGCGCTACTGTGATCGCATTCTGCTACTGGAAAACGGTCGCCCCCATGCCCTGGACACCCCGCAACAGGTACTGCGCCCCGAGTCGCTGCAGGCGGTGTTCGGCCTGGAGGTGTTGGTGCAGCCGCACCCGGAGCGTGGGCATCCGCTGATCATTGCCCGCTGAGGTGAATTCATGGGTCGAATCCTGCTTCTGCTGTGTCTGCTGCTGGCGGCCTGCCAGAGCGGGGTGCCGACTGGCGTAGGTCAGCCTGCTGGCGAGATTGTCGATCTGCGCAGCGGGCAGACGCTGACGGCCCAGGCGCTGGTCGAGCGTTTGGCTGGAGCGCCCCGGGTGATAGTCGGCGAGCAGCATGACAACCCTGATCACCACCAGGTCCAGCTATGGCTGTTGCAAGCGTTGGCCCAGCGCCGAGTGCAAGGCAGTCTGTTGCTGGAAATGCTCACCCCGCAGCAACAGGCTGCGGCCGATCAACTGCGCGCACGCCGTCCCGGGCAATGGCCGGCCGATCTGCCGACAGCGCTCGCCTGGCAGCCGGGTTGGGACTGGAATCTGTACGGCCCGATCGTGCGTTACGCCTTGGCCCAGCCTTATCCGTTGCTGGCAGCCAATCTTGATGGGCCTGAGGTGCGGCGTCTCTACAAAGAGGCGCCAGCCTTGAGCGGTGGGCGCTCGAATGCGGACTCGGTCAGGGCACCGTTGCTGGCGCAGATCGCGTTATCCCATTGCGGTCTGCTGCCCGAGAGCCAGATGCCGGCGATGCTGGCCGTGCAGCAACACCGCGATCGGCGAATGGCCGAGCGCCTGATGACCGCGCCGACGCCCGCCATGCTGTTTGCCGGTGGTTACCACGCTCGCCTGGATCTCGGGGTGCCGGTGCACCTGGAGGATCTCGACGTTCGCCCGCCAGCGGTGGTGTTGATGTTGGCGGAGAAAGGTGAGTCAGTGGCAGCGGCCTCGGCGGATTACGCCTGGTACACGGCCGTCCGGCCGGTGCAGGACTATTGCGCCTCAATGCGTCAGTAAATGGCTGGCGGCGGGGTAAGCGACAGGCAAAAAAAGACCCGGCAAGAGCCGGGTCAAATAACCGTGATTAGCCTGATGAGGAGATAATCTGAGAGTCCGAACCAATGGTCTTCCAGAAGATCGGCTGATCTCGCGACCAGTTGTGGTAATCATAACGATTCTCATTTCTAAGTCAACGAATGTTTCTCGAATTCTTTTCCATTTTACTAAACACTCGTTTGAAACCTCCGTAAACCCGGGGGTAGCCGGTGTCGAGCGGGCTCAACTCTTTTGCCGGGACGAGAGGGCTTCCAGTTGTTTGTTGAGGGCGTCTTTGCGTTCGGCGGGAATATCGTTCCAGTGCATGTCCATCAATGCCCCCTCGATCGCGTACAGCAGCACCTTCGATGCGCGGAACCCGCGGGTGCGTACCGCCCTGTAAGCATCCACCGCCCCCAGCCGACGCAAATCCGAAGCACTGTGAATGCCTACGGCATGCAGCCATTGCGCTGACGTCTTGCCAAGATTCTTCAGGTGTTGCAGTTCGTCATTCATCAAGCCTCCTTGCGATGGGCGAAGAGTGCGTTGGGCGGACCTTTGAGGAGTGTAGCGGTCAGTAGGAAAAGCGTGGTTCTTTGGTCGGTTTGTACCCAAAAGCTTCTAAGGCCATGTGCCAGATGGCTCTGCCAGAGGCGTAGCGGTGGGGGCGGGTGTCGCGAAAACGACGCACCAAGTCCGGCCCTGTGGCGGCGCCAGACGTTCAGTGGGTGTGAGGGGGTTTAGCGGGTGCGGTAACGCAGGCGGGTGCCGAAGTTCATCGACATGAGGATTTCGTCAGCCGACAGTTCGGGCGGGAAGTAGGCGCCGGAAATTTGCGCATGGGCCAGGCTCGCGCCTTCCAGGGACGCCTGGCGAAAATCGATGCCGCGCAGGTCGGCGGAGCGGAAGTAGGCATCGCTGAAATCGATGCCTGCGGCGTTCAGTTCGCGCAGGTCGAGGCCGCGAAAGTCACCGCCCACCATGTCGATGGGGCCGTTCTGCGGGCGTTCGCGGTTGAAGCCGCGGATGTCGTCTTTGTGCAGCAGGGCATAGAGCGGGGTATCGAGCAGTGTGGGCTGGCTCATGGGCGTCACCGTGTTGGATTTATGACGCCATTATAGTGCCACTACGTGTCCGGCGTGAGGCCATCGCGGCCCCACGCCGGTTACCTCGCGTACTTACAGGCCCGGCAGGCGCTGGCGGATCTGTGCGACAACGGTGTCCAGGGTCCCGCTTTCGTTGGTCTGCACACGTTTGCTGCAGAGAATCTCCGCAGGCGTCAGGGCTTCGCGATTGGCTTGTTGAGCCGCGATTACGGCCAGGTTGGCATCGGATGGATCGTTTTTGTCGGCCTGACGCTGGGCCAGCCAGCTCTCGATCACGGCCTGGGGCGCGTTGCAGTCAAGAATCAGGAAGGGTGCACCAGTGGCTTCAGCAACGTGCGCCGCGCCATCGCGCTGCTCGCGCTTGAGGTACGTGGCGTCGAGCACCACCGGGAAACCGGCACGCAGGATCACGTCGGCAATCTCATGCAGGCGTGCATAGGTGGCGGCGCTGGCGTCGGCGCTGTAGATGCCGGCTTGTGGATCGTTGGGTACCTGTTGCTCGCCGAACAGGCGCTTGCGTTCGACATCGGAACGCAGGCGGATGGCACCCAGCGCTTCAACCAGGCGCATGGCCACGCGGCTTTTGCCGACTGCCGAGACGCCGTGGGTGATGGCCAGGAAGCGCGACGGGATGGTGCTGTAGCTTTCCGCCAGGTTGGCGTAGTTGCGGTACTGGCGCAGGGTAGTGGCGCGCTGCACGGGGGTAGCATCGGCAGGCATGCTGAACAGGCTGACCTTGGCGCGCACCAGGGCGCGGTAGGCTTTGTAGAAGTTCAGCAGCTCCAGGCCCTGGTAATCGCCGGTCAGTTCCAGGTACTGGCTCATGAAGCGTCGAGCGAGGCTTTTCAGGCCGCGGTCTTCCAGGTCCATCGCCAGGAAGCCGGTATCGGCATAGACGTCGGTGAAGCGGAACGGTTCGTTGAATTCGATGCAGTCGAAAATCACCACGTTGCCGTCGATCACGGTGGCGTTGCCCAGGTGGATATCACCGTGGCATTCGCGGATGAAACCCTCGGCCTTGCGTTGGGCCAGCAGTGGCTTGAGGCGCTCGAAGCTGCTTTGCGCCCAGGCTTGCAGGGCTTCGAGTTGCAGCAGGTCGGCCTTGTCACTGAGGAACGGGCGAATCTGCTCGAAGTTCTGCCGTACCGGGGCCATGACGCTGTCCGGTGTACCGGCTTCGTGGTCGACCGGAACGCGCGGCGCTTCGAGGTGGAAGCGGGCGATCTGTTGGGCCATCGCGTCGATGTGCGCGGTGGTCAGCTCGCCATTGGCCTGCAGGGTGCTGAGCAGTTGGCTTTGCGGGAACTGACGCATTTTCAGCGCGTAGTCCAGTACCGGACCGCTGCCGCCCAATTGGGGGGCTTCAGCGCTGCCGGTGATCGGCAAGACTTCCAGGTACAGGTCGTTGGTCAGGCGCTGGTTGAGGCGCAGCTCCTCGCCGCAGAAGTGCTCGCGAGCGTCGAGCGTGGTGAAGTCGAGGAAGCCGAAGTTCACCGGCTTTTTCACTTTATAGGCATAGGGGCCGGTGAGCAGCACCCAGGAGATGTGCGTCTCGATGACCTGGAATCCATCCACCGGATGCGGGTAGAGGGCCGGGTTTTGCAGGGCAGCGATCAGGGATTGGCTCACGGGCGATCCTTCAGAGTCTGGGGAAATTCAAGGGCGCCATTATGGCCGCAAGCGGGGCCAACGCAAACCTCGCGGGGCTCATGTTGATCAGGAATAAAGTGCGTATAATCCGCCGCCATGACTCGTACCCGATCCCCCCGCACTGCTAAAAAACGTCCCTCCAAAGGCCTGAGCCCTTGGCTGGGCTGGGCCCTGAAGCTCAGTCTGGTCGGCCTCGTGGTGCTGGCAGGCTTTGCCGTTTACCTTGATGCCGTGGTCCAGGAGAAGTTCTCCGGCAAGCGCTGGACCATTCCAGCCAAGGTTTATGCCCGTCCGCTGGAGCTGTTCGTCGGACAAAAGCTCAGCAAGGAAGATTTCCTCACGGAACTCGATGCCCTGGGCTATCGCCGCGAAAGCGTGGCCAATGGCCCTGGCGCAGCGGCGGTCAGCGGCAATACCGTCGACCTGAATACCCGTGGTTTCCAGTTCTATGAAGGCATGGAGCAGGCCCAGCCAGTGCGTGTGCGCTTCTCCGGCGACTATGTGGCCGAACTGTCCGCGCTGAACGGGTCGAAGCTGTCCGTGGTGCGCCTGGAGCCGCTGTTGATCGGCGGGATCTACCCGAAAAATCTCGAAGATCGGATTCTGATCAAGCTCGACCAGGTCCCGCCCTACTTGCTGGAAACCCTGGTCGCGGTCGAAGACCGGGATTTCTATAGTCACTGGGGTGTGTCGCCCAAGTCGATTGCCCGGGCCGTGTGGGTCAACACCTCTGGCGGCAAGATGACCCAGGGTGGCAGTACACTGACCCAGCAATTGGTCAAGAACTTCTACCTGACCAGCGAGCGCAGCCTGAGCCGCAAGCTGACTGAAGCGATGATGGCGATGTTGCTTGAGTTGCATTACGACAAGCGCGAAATCCTTGAGGCGTACCTCAATGAAGTGTTCGTCGGACAGGATGGCCAGCGCGCGGTGCACGGTTTTGGCCTGGCCAGTCAGTTCTTCTTCGGCCAGCCGTTGTCCGAGCTGAAATTGCATCAAGTGGCCATGCTGGTGGGCATGGTCAAGGGGCCGTCCTACTACAACCCGCGGCGCAACCCCGAGCGGGCGCTTGAGCGGCGCAACCTGGTGCTGGATGTCCTCGAGCAGCAGGGCGTGGCCACGGCCGAGCAGGTAGCGGCCGCGAAAAAACTGCCACTGGGTGTGACGACTCGCGGCAAGCTGGCCGACAGTTCGTTCCCGGGCTTTATCGACCTGGTCAAGCGTCAACTGCGCGAAGACTACCGCGACGAAGACTTGACCGAAGAAGGCCTGCGGATTTTCACCAGCTTCGACCCGATCCTGCAGATGAAGGCCGAGGCCTCGGTCAACGACACCTTCAAGCGTCTTTCCGGACGCAAAGGAGCGGACGAGGTCGAGGCGGCAATGGTGGTGACCAACCCGGAAACCGGGGAAGTACAGGCCATGATCGGCAGTCGCCAGGCCGGTTTTGCCGGGTTCAACCGGGCGCTGGATGCAGTGCGGCCGATCGGCTCGCTGATCAAGCCGGCGGTGTACCTGACGGCGCTGGAAAAACCGAGCAAGTACACCCTGACCAGTTGGCTGTCCGACGATTCGTTCTCGGTGAAAGGCGCCGATGGCCAGGTCTGGAAACCGCAGAACTATGATCGTCGGTCCCACGGTACGGTCTTCCTGTATCAGGGACTGGCGCATTCCTACAACCTCTCGACCGCACGCCTGGGTCTGGAAGTCGGGGTGCCGAATGTCCTGAAGACCCTCGCCCGACTGGGCGTTACCCGGGAGTTTCCGGCCTTCCCGTCGATGTTGCTGGGGGCCGGCGGCTTGACACCGATCGAAGTGGCAACCATGTACCAGACCCTGGCCAACGGTGGTTTCAATACGCCGATGCGCGGGATTCGCAGCGTGCTGACGGCCGAGGGCGAGCCGCTCAAGCGTTATCCGTTCCAGATCCAGCAGCGCTTTGATCCGGCTTCCATTTATCTGATCCAGAGCGCCATGCAGCGAGTGATGCGTGAGGGTACCGGCAGTTCGGTTTATAACGTGCTGCCCAAGACGCTGACCCTCGCAGGCAAGACCGGTACCAGTAACGATTCGCGCGATAGCTGGTTCGCTGGTTTCAGCCAGGACCTGCTGGCGGTGGTGTGGCTGGGGCGCGATGACAACGGCAAGACGCCGTTCACCGGTGCCACCGGTGCACTGCAGGTCTGGAGCAGTTTCATGCGCAAGGCCGACCCGCTGCCGCTGGACATGCCGCAGCCGGACAACATCGTGCAGGCCTGGGTCGATTCGCGGACCGGGCAGGGCTCGGATGCCAGTTGCCCAGGCGCGGTGCAGATGCCGTATATTCGCGGCAGCGAACCGCCTCCCGGCGCGGCATGCGGTAGCACAGACCCCGCGGTCGAATCGGTGATGGACTGGGTCAAGGGCTGGATGAATTAAGCAGAGAGGGTTTCAAGTGAACAAGTGGTTTATTCCAGCGGTGACGCTGACGGCTCTGACTTTGCTCAGTGGTTGCTCGACCGTGCAGCGCGGCTCGATTCCGGTGGTCGATTCGGGCACCGCGGTGTCCAACAGCGAGCGGCTCTCTGCCAACGGCGGCTTTCGCAAGACCACCGTGACCCGCCCGGCACAGGGCCAGGTCCAGGCCATTCCACAGGGTGATACCGGTGTGGTGGTGATGGTGCCAGGGGGCGGCGCCACGACCTCGACGCCGATCAGCACCCAGCCGATCACCCCAGGCCCGATCAGTTCCGGACCTATTACTCCGGGACCAGTCGACAGTGGCCCGTTCGTGCCAAGCACCAGCTACAGCCTGCCGCCGACGCCGAGCGGCGTACCTTCTGCCAGCAGCGCGGCCGGTGGTCTGTCGGCTGACGAGCAGTTGGACGGCCCGGTGCTGGCTTTGCTCACCACGGCCCAGCAGCAGCAGGCTGGCGGTGACCTCAATGGCGCCTCTTCGAGCCTTGAGCGGGCCCAGCGGGTAGCCCCGCGTGAGCCGCAAGTGCTCTATCGCCTGGCGCAAGTGCGCATGGCCCAGGGCGATGCGCCCCAGGCGGAGCAGTTCGCCCGTCGCGGTCTGACCCTGGCTAATGGCCGTCCTGACCTGCAGGCCAGCCTGTGGGGTTTGATCGCCCAGGCGCGTGAGCAGCAGGGTGATGCTGCCGGTGCGGCCCAGGCGCGGCAGAAGGCCAAGGTTACCCTGTGATGGATCAACGTTTTCCGAAGATTGCCGAGCAGTTGTTGCTGATCGAGCGCGAATTGCGAGTTCAGGGCTGGTGGGACGAGGTTTCGCCTTCTACGCAGGCGCTGTCCAGTGTCGAGCCGTTCTCGGTCGACACCCTGGACTTCGAACAGTGGCTGCAATGGATCTTCCTGCCACGGATGAAGCTGATCCTCGAACAGGACCTGCCTTTGCCCAATGCCTCGGGGATTCAGGAGATGGCCGAAATGGTCTTCGCCGCCCGCGATGTCCAGGGCCGGGATCGTCAGTTGCAGGTTCTGCTCAAAGAGTTCGACCAACTGATCAGCGCCTCCCGCTGATGTGATCACTGCCAGCGTCCTGCTGGCAGTGAGGGTTAATCCCCCCAGAAAATCCCCTCTGTGAGCAGCGACAGGTGCGTTCGTATGCCATTTTCTTGCCAAAACTGCGCAATTGAAATAATCCGGCCTGGGGTTTGGCGGTTTTTTCTTGCGTTCTCATGCGCTTAGTTCGAATTAAGCACATTGACGGCTTGACTTGCAGAGGACGAAACAGAAGAATCCAAAGTCCGCTGTAGAGGGACTGCCAGAAGCAGGCCCGCTCAGCAGATCATGAGGCGCATATCCGCGCCGACCTGTTACACCCGCAACGCGTTACCTCGCGCTGGGTGGGAAAGTCCCGCAACACTTGGGACGCTCCCAATACTTGCTCAGTCAGTGCTGACGTAGTCGGCGACCACCGTCGCTCATGCTCTGCTGAGAAGTAAACCTATTAAGACCCGTCCCCTTGTGTGGACGGTATTCTGGCGTTTTAGA
>Ga0213827_1000999_pt1 | contig 17718 bp, 13 predicted proteins | sample MC6MC0898MG_FD_180669 | JGI IMG/M metagenome (GOLD analysis project Ga0213827, IMG submission 180669) | Enriched soil aggregate microbial communities from Iowa State University, Ames, United States - MC6-MC0898-MG | ecosystem: Environmental > Terrestrial > Soil > Unclassified | place: USA: Iowa...
TCGACACCACTGGCGATTATGCGCATGCGCTGGAAGCGATCAACGGCGGCACCATTTCGGCCACCGATACTGATCTGGCCACCCATGGTTACCGCGCACAGGGCATTTTCGCCGATGGCGCCGGCAGCGCCGTCACGCTTACCGGCGGATCGATCACTGTCGACGGCACCGACAGCGGTGGCGGGCTCGCCCGCAACGGCGCGGCACTGGTTGTTGACGGCACCAATATCAATGTCTCGGGTAACGGTGTACACGGCTTGGCTGCTTTTGCCGGCGGCCAGGTGACCGCACGCAACACCCACATCGAGTCTACGGGCCAAGGGGACCACGGCGTTGACGCGCGTGATGCGGGCAGCCGCCTGGAGATCAGCGACAGCACCATCCATACGACCGGCAACAACGCGTCGGGCATGTTCGCCAACCTCGGCGGCCAGCTCAGCGCCGATCGGGTTGATATTCACACCGAGGGCAACACCAGCTATGGCGTGCTGATCGGGAGTGGCACGCTGGAAATGCGCGACTCCACCGTCCGTACCGACGGCGATTATGCCTCTGGCGTGATCGGTAAAATCGGCGCGCAGATCGGGCTTCGCAACAGCAGCATCACCACGGCTGGCAACTTCAACGCGGGTGTGCATGCCGACGGCGAGGCCACGATCAAAGCCGATGGCGTGGAAATCTCCACTGCCGGCACCACCGCAGTTGGCGTGCTTGCCAGCGGTGCGGACGCATCGATCATCTTCAATGGTGGCAGGATCCAGACCACCGGCGTCAACAGCGATGGGGCGCGGGTGAGCAACGACGGTCATCTGGAGATCGGCCGCGATGCTGGCGGCAATGGCACGTTGATCCAGATCAGCGGCGACAACGCCCGCGGTGCCTGGATCGACAAAGGCACCGCCCGCATCGACGGCGCCACCATCGAAATCAATGGGGGCCGTGGCACCGGTATCGTCGGCGCGGCCGGTGTCGTCACCTCGCATGGCGGGGATGCGCAGGTGACCAACACCACCATCAACACCACCGGCTTCTGGGCCGATGGCGTGGATGTCGAGGGAGATTCCTCGATGACGGTGGCCAACAGCAGCATCCATACCACCGGAAACAACGCCAAGGGTGCGGTGGCCTATGACGGCAACGCCTCGCTGGTTCTGGACAACGTAAGCATCCGCACGGAGGGCGCCACCGCCCGCGGCGTGGTCGCCAGCGGGGTGGCCACCAACGTGTCGATGACCGGCGGCAGCATCACTACCACGGGTGCGAGCAGCAAGGGCGCCCAAGCCATCTCCGGCGCTGCCCTGCAGCTGGGCCAGGTGAGCATCGATGCCTCCGGCACCGGCGTCCAGGCATCGGGTGACAGCCGGGTGGATATGTCCAACGTCACCGTGCTGACCCACGAGGGCTATGCACACGGCATCGAGGCGACCGGCAACGGGGCGACGGTGACCGGCAGCAACGTGCGTTCGACCACCGAAGGTGAGCACGCCTATGGCCTGCGCGCCAACGATGGCGGCTCGGTGGAGCTGGACGCGGTGACGGTCAACACCAAGGGTGCGTACGCCCACGGGGCGGTGGCTGATACCGCCGGCTCGCGGTTGAAGACGAGCAACACGAACATCACCACTACCGGCGACGTGGGCATGGGTGCCCGCGCCTTCGATGGCGGCATCGTCGACATCGCCGACGCCTCCGTGACTACCTATGGCAACGGCGCCTATGGGCTGGATTCGATGACCGGTGGCTCGGTGCTGAACGCCGACAATGTGCGGGTGGAGACCTTTGGCACCAGCTTTGGTGGCACCACCGCTTCGGCCGTCGTGGCCGAATGGGGCGGACAGGTGAACATCAGCAATGCCGACATCGTGACCCATGGCGTTTCTTCGATCGGCCTGCTGTCTCAGGTCGGTGGCAGCGCCGGTGATCCCGATACCGTCCTCAATGCCCACAAGGTGCAGGTAATGACCTCCGGCGAGAACGCCTTTGGTGCGATGGCCTGCTCGCTGGTCGTGGGGGCGGGCGATGCCTGTGCCAGCCCGATCCATTCCGGCACGGCCGCCGATGGCGCCCGCGCAATGCTCAACATCACCGACAGCTCCATCCAGACCACCGGTGTCGGCAGCCACGGGCTGTATGCCTATGGTCCCGCAGGCGCGGCGCTCGTCGCCACCGGCAGCCAGGTACTGACCACGGGCGATGGCGCGCATGGCGCCGTGGCCGAATTCGGCGCAGATCTCCAGCTGATCGATTCCCAGGTGCGTGCCGAAGGCGTCGGCGCCGTCGGTGCTGACGTGATTGGCAGCACGCTGGGCATGTCGGGCGGCACCCTTTTCAGCGTGCAGGACAGCGCCATCCGTAGCGAAGGCGGTGACATCACATTGGCGGCCGCTGCCCAGATCAGTGCTGGTAATGGCGTGTTCGTGGAGCAGGTTGGCGATGACGCCAGCACGGTACGCATGCAGGACCGCGTCGTCGCTGTCGGCGACATCGTGTTCGGCGCCGGCGCCACGACCGCCGCCACCACGCTGCAGCTGAGCAACGACTCGGCGTGGATCGGCAAGACCGCCGGCGTGATCGATGATCTCTCGATCGCCAGCGGCTCGCGCTGGCAGATGACCGGCGATTCCGAGGTGGGTCAACTCCGCCTGGATCATGGCATCGTCGCCTTTGACCCGACGACCACGGGCACCTTCAAGACCCTGACAGTCAACGGTGATTTCGAGGCCGACAACGGCCTGCTGCTGATGAACACGGCATTGGGCGACGACAACTCGGGCACCGACAAACTGCACGTGCTGGGCAACACGTCGGGCACTGCAGGGGTCGCGGTGAACAACCTGGGCGGCCTGGGTGCTGAAACCCAGGACGGCATCCAGATCATCGAGGTAGATGGACGTTCCGATGCCCGATTCGACCTGTCGGGTCGCGCGGTTGCTGGCCAGTATGAGTACTTCCTCTACCAGGGCGGCAAGAGCGACCCGAATGATGGCGATTGGTACCTGCGCTCGGAGATGAGCCCGGTCGATCCGGGCACGGACCCCGGCGCGGATCCGGTGATCAACCCGCCGGCGCCGGTGCAGCGCCCGGAGGGTGGCGCGTACCTGGCAAACCAGGCCGCAGCTGTCGGCATGTTCGACCTGACCCTGCACGAGCGCGTTGGCGAGCCGAACCTGGCTGAGCGTCAGCGCTCGGGCAACAACGTGGGCAGTGTCTGGGTCCGAACCACCAGCGACCACCCTCACTACCGGATCAACGATCAGTTGGCCGGACAAGGACGGCAGAGCGTGCTGCAGATTGGCACCGACCTGACCCATTGGGGAAGTGAAGACCGTGGCGTGCTGGGTGTGATGGCCGCAAACGGCCAGTCCAGAAGCCAGGTGACCTCCGACCTCACCGGCTACAGTGCCCAGGGTCGCGTTGACGGTCGGGCCGTTGGTGTCTACGCCACCTGGATCCAGGGTGCGAAGAACGATGGCGGCCTCTATGTCGACAGCTGGCTGCAGGCGGCTCGTTTCAAGAATTCGGTGCAGGGCGATGCCTTGGCCCAGGAGAACTATCGCTCGCGCTCCACTGCAGCCTCGCTCGAAGCGGGCTATGCGATGCGCCTGACCAGCAATGAGAACAGTGCCCTGTATCTGGAGCCGCAGCTCCAGGCAATCTGGACGGACTACCGGATGGAAGGCGGCAACCACCAGGAAGTGAACGGGACTGTGGTCAGCAAAGGCGACGCCGGTGGCCTGCAGACCCGCGTCGGCGCTCGCCTGTATGGGCACGCCACTGCGGAAACCGGCAATCGCGTGCAGCCGTTCGTCGCGGTGAACTGGATCCGCAATCCCAGCCATGCGAACTCGGTGTGGATGGATCAGACCCTGCTGGAAGGCGTCGTGCCGAGGGATGTGTACGAAGCCAAGGCAGGCGTCCAGCTGCAGCTTTCGCCGCGCCTTACCGGCTGGGGTGAACTGAACACCCAGCGTGGCGCCTACGGCTTCAGCAGCATGGGTGCGCAGATGGGCGTCAAGTACGCCTGGTAATCGAAACCTGACCGCGGTCCAGACGAGGGCACCTTCAAGGTGCCCTCTTCTGTTTCCCGTCCGGACGCTTGGCCGGCGATCCACATAGAGCTTGGCATCGCGGTCGCGTCCAATACCCTCGCCTACATACATCACCCACGTCCCCGCCGGTGCGGGGAATGTCCTAAACAGATTGAAAATCGCGCAGGTAACGGGCTCTATGACATCGACATCGCAACCGCTTTGGGGATCTCCGGCTTCTTAACCATCATACAAAGCACCTGTGCAATGGAGCAGCAATCGACTGGATTGGAAATCATCCGATGGTGTATTCGTTTCCCTTTATTTTTTTTAGGTATGCCCATGTTCCGGAGAGCGCCAGGTTCCATGGAGTCGTTTGCAACCGAAAGGCCCGATCACGGCACGCATCGCCCGAGTCGCAGTAGGCGGTGATGAAGTCGTAGCCCTCCTTCCCATGGAAGCGGAACCGATCTCCTTCCACACACTTCAACAGAACCTCGGGGAAGCACTCCAACACCTTTCGCCTACCGAACTTGACGGTTAGATCCGGTGGGCCGTCCTCATTGAACACCACCTCGTATGAGCTGGCATCGATCTTCAGCAGCTCGGATAGCGTGTGGATGGTTCCATAGCCATCGTTCTCGACCTCTCCACACATGATTGCCATTCGTGCCACGGCAGGAAAGTGTTCCCACCGCCAGTTCTGAATCCGGTGGGGATAGGGCAACCAGCGCTTTTTCAAGCATTCCGGCACGAGCGCGTGAAGCTTTTTAGCGTTGAAACGCGGGCTCCGGGAAACGATGGAGCCGGCTTGGGCAACCAGGCAGCGGATCTGCTCCAGATCAAGAGTCTCTCCCTTAAGACGTTCGTCCGGGATGCCATGCGCCTTTAACGCTCCGTCCGACGATGGCTTACCGACTTCTTGGTAGCCGGTATAGGCGGCGACAGGATATGCCTCGCCGCCTTCTCCTTTCTCGACCAGCACGCACACAATGTGGATGATCGGATCGTCCCGTGTAACACCAGTGGTGTCTGCTTCGACCAGAAGCACGGGGAAATCGATGGGCTTGTTCCTTGCCATGGCAAAGCGTCCTAGAAGCGATCGCGGAGAGCGCATGTGAGCTCATATCCTACAACTCGTTGGCGTTGCCTTTCGCCTCATGCTTACGAACCTAAAAGGGGGCGCCTAAGAACGGCGTCATACGGCTTTGATCGAGCCCCTCCAAGCACACATCCCCTTGCTTCAGTCCAGGCACCGGCCCACCAACTACCGCCGCCTCCCCCGAAGAAATTCCCCACCAAAGCACGAGACCGAAGAAATATGCGCACCCCAGACAAGTCGAGCGCCCTACTTTAAGGGGCTTCAGCATTCGAATTGAGGTCCCCCCCCCACTAGCACGAAGAAGGCATAAAGGTTCGCCTGGAAGCTAGAACCAGAAGTCAGCACGAATCGCGAGCGGTGCCGCAGCCGCCGGCGCCAAAGCGCCATTGCTTGTCCAGTTGGTAGCGACGAGGGCCCACCCAAGGCCAGCGTGCGAGGCGATGGCCGAAAGGTGTGGGGACCGTCGCGCACAGCGACTGGACGAAAAACCACCCAAACGAGCGCTTCCCCGCCCTCCCCGGTTGACGGCGTCCGATGCCCTAGCCTGGGAACGGGCCTTCCGTGCAAGGACAGCTGCACGGAGCCCCGCTATTCTGTGCTACCCCACCTGGATCGTCTTATGCCAACCCTGCATTGCAAAGCCCTCCTGCTAGACATGGACGGAACCCTCATCGACTCCTTGGTCCTTGTCGAGCACGTCCTTGGCTTGTTCTCGACCAAGCACGGCTTGGACTATGAGGAAGTAAGGGCAAGGGCTCATGGCATGCAGACCATCGATCTTGTCAGGCACTACCTGGGCGACACAGACGCGGGGCGGCAAAATGAACGCCGCAGGGCTCCAACTGCCGGCGACAGCGGTCTTCGCTGAGGATGCCAATCCTGGCAAGCCCAATCCGTTTTGCTATCAGCTCGGCGCCAAGCGGCTCGGACTAGACGCCAAGGACTGTGTGGTCATTGAAGACGCTCGCGCGGGAATCGAGGCTGGCCTTGCAGCAGGAGCCATCGTCTTGAATGTTGGTCCGCGACCTCCCGAGCAAAACGCTCGCGTCATCGACATTGCCTCGCTGGAAGACCTCACCATCGACGTCATTGGAGATGCCCTTAACATTGGCTATGTTGAGCGCAACACCAACCCATAGTTGCTCGCATTAGGGTGTGGTGCTGATAAGCGCTCCATGTTTAATTGGAAGCGACACGCCGTGAACCTCCCTACTGCTGTTTCCCTATTCCATGGAGGGATGCCAATGAACGCTCCCGCGACACCTGCCGCCAAGCCAACCGCCCCCTCTGAGAAGCCAGGCCCCAGTGCATTAATGACACTGGCCACCATTGCCGGCGGCCTGGTGGCATTAGCCACGCTGCTTGGATTTGTTCTTCATGGCTGCGGCCATGTGGCATACAGCACTTACCTCAATGACTGGGGCGTGCAAGAGGGCTTGTTCCCGCAAACAGCGGATTGGAAGGTCGTTCGGGGCTACTACGCCATCGTGCTCCAAGGCAGCCAACTGATCTCTGATATCCCTTGGCTCCTTGTCTTCTACGCGTTCTGTGGCATGACGATAGCCATCTTCGTCGCAAACCTGCCCACCGTTCAACGCACAGCCTTTCACGATTGGTTTGCAGCACGACCATTCTGGGTCCGCGAGCCGGTCAAAGCGGTGGTGGGATCCGCCGCCGTGCTCTATATGGCGCTAACGATGACTTTGATCGGCACACTTCTCGCCCTCATCCCTGGGTGGCTCGGTGAACGGGCCGGGCATCATCAAGCCTTGAAAGAGCGCGAAGCGATCAAAAACGAGGACGGCGCCGAGCTTCCTTCTGCTGAGCTCTGGCGAGACGGAAAGAAGGAGGTCAGCGGCAAGATCATCGCCTCATCTGAGGCGCTGGTTGCCATCTACGACCAAGATCTTGACTTGGTTCGCACGCTCGAACGCACTGGGTTTGAGATCCGAGCAGGGAAAGCGCCACTTACTGGGAAGTGAGCGCACCTGCGTCAGATGGGCCTCAGCACTGTATGAGAGCGAACTACCAGCACTTGTGGCGGTCTAAGTAGTGGCTGGCAGATTTATCTGGCCCTCCAAAATCTCTGACTCCCAACGTCACTCGGCCTCGACGACACGTGTTGAAGGGCTTAGCGGGCAGTTGGCGAACTGCCGGGTAGGCAATGCGACTTGCGGTAGAGCGCCTACCGTGCCGGCGCACGCGTCGAGAGCTATCATCTCGCACCTCAAGATTTCGCGCCAGCAGTCGCTAACGAGCTACCGCTACTGCATGGACGCACGATGGAAACGACTGCGACTTGGAAAGAGATGTTCACGTTGCTTGAAGCGGCCGTGACATTGCTGGCGCTGCCCTGCGCCGCACTCCTTCTCTGCTACATATCGGGAACGCTTCACCCGCTTCGAAATCGACTGATGCGGCTTTTCATCAGCCGCGACGATGTGGAGCACGGCACCATTCGAGGCAGTATTTCTGACCGCTCCGCCGTCGTTTCCTTCGGCATGATCTACGGCATCCATCTGGATACCACGGCCGAAGTCGAGTCAATGATCAAGGGCGCGCAAACGCACGACGTGCCGCTTCACCTCATTGGCGCGGCGGGCAGCGCCTTTGATCGTGAGGCATTTGCAGTCAAGCCGCACAAATCGCCTGGAAAGTGGGGAGACGCGATGAGCAGCATCGCGCTCATGATCTTCTACTTGGCGACAGTATGCCTTCTGTTGGGAGCCTTTAGCAGCGAGGTTTTGATCCGAATTAGGGACACCGACACGCTTCTGCGGGTGACCACAAAAGGTGATGAAGGCACTGCTCACGGCATCTTCCGTGACAAGAACCTCACTTTCTCGCAGCAAGAGTGCGCCGCTCTTCCGCAGCCGATTGAGATTGAGCCCTTCGTTGACGACGAAGCACGCTATAACTTGTCGGTGCTTTGCGCGATCTGGACCTTGCCGGTCGAGCGAAAAGAACTCACGGAGTCGCTGCCCGTGCAGCGCACTGCATTCGGTGCAGCCGCATTGGTGACCTTCATGCTCCTGCTGGCGTGCTGGCGCTCGTTGCTCAAACGATTTGCCATCCGAAAGCTAGAGCGCAGGACTGGCCTTGCGCGACCGCCAGTGGCTTCCACCTCACAGCGCCAGTTCGTGCTGCGAGTTGGAAAATTGTTCTATCTACGCTACCGCAAAGAATAGACTCCTTCCCATGGCTCACATACGCAAGAGTAGTTAACCCGAAGCGGCGCCCGGGGTCGGTGCGGGCAGTGGACCGCCAAGGCGGAGAACACGGCGCCATGGACACCTAGCCAGCACGGTCATGCAATCCTGGTGAGCTCCTAGATCCGCGCAGGCCGATGCCGCTTCAATGCGGGAACGCTTGTTTGATCACCTAGGTGCTTCCGCGTTTGGGTAGCCTGACGCTCGGCGATGAGCAAGGCAAGGCGCGACTTTCTGTCAGGAAGGTAGAGCGCCCGCTCAGCTTCGGCGTGATCAGCGTGGTCCAACAGTGCAATCGCAGTTTCCCGCTTGCCTCCCTCGATGGCTGCCGCTAGAGCGTGGGAACACACCGACTGACTCACTACCCCAATCAGACGCTCAACAATGCGCGTGTGCCCAGCTCTCGCCGCCTCATAGATGGCCTTGTTGCCGAACCCGCGTGGTGCGCCGGCTTTGGTGATCGCTGGTATCAGCACATTGACAGTATCCAGATGCCCGTTCGTCGCCGCGACATCAAGTCCCGTAGCATAGGTGTCGCCAGGATCGGGCAGCTTGGCTTTAAGCAAGACTTTAATGACGTCCGTCGCGCCCTGCGCGGCTGCATTGGGCAGGATGCTCATCGCGCAAACGATGGCCGATGAGACGGGAAGAAGGAGCTTCACGATGTTGAGGTGTCCGTGGGTTGCAGCCTCCCAGAGTGCCCGATTGCCGTTCGCCTTGGGATCGCTCAGCGGAATGAGAAGCGCAACGATCTCTGCATGACCCTCCCTTGCAGCGTGAACTAACGCGTTTGAGTCGCTTGCCAAGGGATCAGTGAAAGGAAGAAGCGCTTCTACGGCTTCAACAGATCCACTTCGTGCCGCCCAAGATAGCGCCAACGAGTCATCGGCCATGGGGTTGGACACCGGGATCAACTTGCGCAGGATTGAAACCTGACCCTGTGAGGCCGCAACGGCGAGCGGGAAAGCACTTCGCGTCGGCAGAAGCGACGGCAGTAATGCGTCGATGACCTCTTCTTGGTTCGCCTCAACCGCCTCTTGGACGGCCTCCCAAGCCAGTCGAGAACTGATGGGAGACGCAGCCACGATCTTCAATACACGCGCCACATCACCAGCCTTCACCGCCTCTTCTAACTTCTCCCGCTCTTTCACTGCGCTTAGCTCCTCAAAGAGGTTGAAGCTAAGGCAGATCTACGATCAGTCAAGCCGGATCCGGGCTGGTCGCCCCTCGTTCTGTTCGTCGCCCGATGAACATCCAACGCTCGGAATGCGGCGCGATCGAGACTAAGGAAGTGGGCGCTAGTCATTCGGGTCGTGCCAGCCAGATGAAGACACCATCTTTGACCGTGGCGCTCCTCCTAAGAGGAGCACCACAGCCTTCTACCAGCAGCTCATGCGGGGGCTGCTGCTGCCGGCGCCCCCTTCTTTCGCGATGCCACCGTCTTCTCCGAGCGCGCATTCACCTCCTTGATGAAGGCATCGAAGTCAGCGATGTCTTCCATGAGCTCGTCCGGCTCAGGAACCGCGATCCCACCGAACTGGGCCTTGTCGTGCGCATAGTTGGAACACTTGGCCATACCTGCTTCGATCCGCGCGTAATCAGCATCCGTCACCGTCACACCTGATAGACGCTGCGTCTCCACGCCCTTGCGGAACCGAAGAACGACGTTTCGGAGCAGCACCTCCTCCACGGCCCGCTCCCAAGCTAGGCGCAAGTTGGAGTAAGCGCCTACCGTGAGGTCGTAGTGCTTCTGCTCCTCCCCAAGCTTGTGCGCCTTTGCTGCTTCAACGTGAACGGTTTTGAGGAACCCCACGCGCTTTGAACTGCTCAATCCTTCGAATGGCAGATTGGGACTTGCAACGCCGTAACCTTGAGCCTGACGAACCAAGCTTTGGGTCACGACAGGCCTGCCCGCGCGCCCGGCAGCTTCCGTTAGCAAGTTCAAAAAATAGATGTCATGCGTAAAAATGATCACCTGCCGCTTTTCTGCCTCATCAACAAGACGCTTGGCAACGCGCTCACGACGACGATGATCTAACGAGCAAACCGGATCGTCGAATATGATCGCTCCCGTTTGCCCGCTCAGTGAAACCTCGGCCAAGAACGAACCAATAGCAATGGCGCGCTGCTCACCTTCGCTGAGGATCTCAGAGGGTGACAATGACTGAGGCAACTCTAGACGGAGTCGGTGGAGCGTCTTCCCACGAGCGGATCGACTCTGCGAAGACACGCTCAGCGAAGATACGCCGAGTGACTTGAACTCACGATTGAGCGCTTCACCCAGTTCCTTGGACACCACTTGTGCAGCAATCTCGGTGGCCTTGGTGGAAATTGACCGCGTCCGCAGATGGGGCAGGCAGCCCTTCAACTTGGATTGCACTGACAACTTGCTGATGGCGCTAAGCACCGAGTCTTTGACCACCGCCAACTGCATGCGGGCATTAAGCTCATTGAACTCGCCCTGCAAAGCACTACGCGCCTTTTCATCCGAAGCGTCATCAAGCGCTTTGGCTGCGCTGTGTAATTGCTCAGCAAGAAGCGAAAGCGCAGCTTTCGGACTCCCCCCGGCACTGACCACCACACTCCAATCATCGGCAGTGGCAGCATCTTTGACGGATTTCTGGCGCGCAATCAACGCCTCTTCAAACGCCTCCAAGTCGCTGGCCAGCTGCTCGTTTTCCGCGCGAAGCTCGACCCGAATGGCCTCATCCAACCCCAGTGTGACGACCTCCTTTGTCATCGGCACAAAAACCGCGCGAAGATCCTCTCGCCTGGCATCACGTGCCTTCTCTGCCTCAGCCTCTACAAAGGCCTCGAAGCGCCGCATGCGCTCGGCGCCCGCTTGCAGTGGCTGCTGGCAAAGCAAGCAAGCGTCATCCGACGAGAGTTCATCGAAGCTCTTGTCTGGATACGCACTGACGGCAAACTTCTTTGCCGCGTCATAGAGATCGCGCCACACCTCGCCACCGGTGCCTGGCAAGAGTTTGCCGCCCTCTGTATGCAACTGAGCGGCGATCTTGGCTGCGACCTGCGCATTGCGATAGGCATCAGCTGCTTGATGGACGACAGTCACCGCCGCTTCGCTCAGGCGCTCCTCTTCGACTGCCACCTTCGCTGCAAGTGCACTAAATCGCTGCGCCCGAAGACGAACTTGTTGTGCCTTCTCTTTGGGGTTTCCTTCCTTGAGACTGGCTTCCACTTCGGCGCACCGCGCAAGCTCTTTGTCGCTCAGGGTCGCCAAGCTTTCGATCACCTCAGGCTTGGTCTTGGCAGACAACGCAGCAATTTGTTTCCCAACTTGCGTCTCACCGAGGAGGGGCGCGAAAGCTGTGGTGTCGACCTGTGCCTTGAGAACTTCGTCCTCAACCTTGGCTTCCAGGCGCTGACATAGCGTTGCGAGCGCTGCGAACACTTCTAAGCCGTAAGGCACATAGGCAAAGTCTCCCTCCTGGTCGAGATATGCCTTAGCGCAGCGCGCATCAAAAACCGCAATGGATGAAAGCTCCGCTGGCGGTGTGACGCCCTGCTGCCAAGTAAGCTCGCTGACCACACCGCCTTGCGACACAACAAAGGTCGCCTGCGGCGTGGTGGACTTGGAAGCGGCGAAGTTGGCGTCTGGATGAATGTCTTCTTGTTGATCACGAGCACGGCATGCTCGCTTGAGAACTCGCGAGTAGCCAGACTTCCCCGACCCGTTACTGCCGTAGATGATCGTTAAGCCAGTTGCCCCCATCCCAAGGCTTTGGTGCGGTGCGATAGCATTGACGTGCTGCAAGTCCTTCACAGCTTGTAGCACGATTGCGCTTCCACCCGCAGGTGGCAGTGGAACTTGCCCCGCCGCAAGCGGCTTGGCTATCCGTCCCTTCGGATCGGGAATACCGTTCGCGGCTTTAAGCAGCGCCAGCAAGTCCGCCTCGTCTTGCTCATCGAGGGCATTCTTCGCTAGCAGTCGAGAGATGGCATCACTTTGCCAAGGTGGCAGGCCCTTAGACCATTCAAAGATCTCGTTCAAAATCGTCACCACAACCCCCTGTAAGTTCCATTTACTGCGGTGCGGGCATAAGCAGTCACCCGCGATTGAAGCCAGGCACGATCACTGTGCCTGGCTGATTTTCGATCACGCGCCAAACTCCGAATGAAGAGCATCGCGCTCGCGTGGCGCTTTGATAGCAGCGCTCTCATGCTCCACAAGGCCATCAAAGACCGCCTCGTAGGCCCGACGCGCAGAAACGTCCGACCACGCCTCTCTCAGTGCTCTATTGAGAGGGGCAAAGACAACCGCGTCGTCGCTGAGCGCACGCAGGACGTCATCGACGCTTTCGGCGTCCGAAAGGTGTCCACAGATCTTGCCTTCGCCTGTCACGATCCGAGGTGCATCAGAGCTCAGGTCGTCGAATCGCTTGAACTCGACCGCAAAGCCAATCAGGCTCGAACGCCACGCATCTAGGTCGCCCTTGCGGTAGCGCGCATGGCGATTAGTGGCGTAGAGACGACCGGCATCAGGGTTCTTCGCCCGGGCCGGTCCCACGCCTGCATCGATTGCGCGTTTCAAGGTCTTGGTGCTTCTACCTACATAGATCGCGGCTTCAACTGCATTGAAGTAGGCGTCTTCGGGGCGCTCTTCCAAACGGCGGCGCGCTTCCGCGAGCTGCTCAGCGGTCAGGCGCTTCTGCGCAACTTGGGTCAAACGGAATGGGATGTCACTGCTTTCGTTCATCGGAGCCTCTACTCCTGCCAAGCGTTCATGACTTGACAGATGCGCGCTTTGCCTTAAACACGGAGAACTTCAACTTCTCAACTATTTATGAACATCGAAGAGTTTTGGAACAGTGCATACATCGCCGCGCTTTCTCGCTTACCGGCCAGAGACGCCCGCCGCGAGGCGGACCTTGCCACTGAACTCTGTATTGAGCATTGGCGTTCGCATCGACGTCATTGGGAGCCGGCCTATGTGACGATGTGGAAGGATCAGGATGTGACGAAGGCTGTGCCCAATCGAACGCCAGGCCAGCCTCCGCCTGACAACCTCTAAACCTAGATCCTGCGTATCCCGTTGGTCTGATTATTTTCAAGGCTCAAAGAATTATTAAGTTGTTCAGCCTGTTTCTCGGCTTCGGCAACAGCAAGGGCCGGATCCGCGTAAATACCTACAATCTCGCTCCCCGCGCTGGGCAGCACGACGAATTGAGTCTTAGGGAAGTTCCACTTTCCTCCCTCTAAAAAGCTCACGCGCCTGACGATGTAGCTCCCGTCGGCCGATGCCCACTGATGGGTCACCACCTTGAGTTGCTTCCCACTGACTTGGCCAACTTTAATACCAAATGCATCCCAAGCGTCAGCCACGGACGCATCACCCGGTTGAACCAGCTTACCGTTAACAGCATCTAACAGTTTCTCGAGCACGAGAGGACGACTATCCCAGCCGCTAATAAACTGAAAATCGCAACCATCCCCCTGCTCGGTGCCGTGCGCCCACGTCAGCTCAACAGCAGACAGCTCTTCGCCCGCATCCGGCTCTTCGAGTCTTACGATCACAACCTTGCTTCCCATTAGCTCCCCCTTCACTGGTGTAGTTAGGCATTCAACTCAAAATGGCGAGCAGCACCGGATCCTGACCCTCGCATTACCTTCTTAACCCACGGCATCTTTTCCAGCAGCCGCGCATCGTCCACCATGGTGTAGCTTCCGGCAACGTCTCGGCTGTCGCGCTGATTGATAAGCCGCTCCTCTACCGCACACGCAGCCACTTCCTCGGCCACTGTAGCAAACGTCCGACGAAGACCATGGGTCCGAAGCGACTCAATCTTGCCAGCTTTCTTCAAACCCTCTAAGGCCTCAGTCACATCAACGTCGTTATGCCGCGTTGCTCCGAGCACAGAACGCCCATAGCCCAGCACTACGCCTTTCCTGACGCTCGCAGACGCAACTCGCAGTTCAGTGACGCCAGTCCCGGTGAGTGCTTCCCCATTCCGTTGAGCTTTTCTTTAGCCGTGAAAGCACGGCTGTACGTTGCGTGATGCTCATCGTCCAACTCATGACCGACGATCTGAGCGCGCAGCTCGGAAGCCACACCGAGCGTTTGCAGCTCTTGAATGAAGGTCTTTCGCAGAGAGTGGAAGCCGCGCTTCGCTTTCGGCCAATCCTTACCAATGGTCGCCAGATGTCGGCTAAACGCTTTCGTGATCCAGTTGCCCTGACCATTGAGCGCGTCACCCTTCGCTTGGGGGAACAAGCGCTTGTGTCCTGCCGCTTTGCGCGTTGCAACCCAATCCATAAAGCCCAGTGCCAAAAGATCCGGATGCAGAGGAACGGTCCTAAGACTGACCTCCGTTTTGACTTTTTGGTTCTCGCCCTCGTCAGAAATTCGAATGCAAGGGAGCTTTCCTTCCAACACGATGTCTGCAATCAAGAGCTGCCCCACTTCCGACGCTCGAGCGCCTGTGTAGAGGCCAAGGAGCGACGCCCATCGAGCGTTCTCAGAGAGCTTCTCGATGTTGCTTGGCGAGAAGATCGTTTGGATCTGATCACGGTCGTAGGCTTTGAAGCCGAGCTTGCGCCGAGCGCGCTTCTCCCGCAGCGAATAGCTCACATGCCCGGTTGCGGGATTGTCGCCTTGGGGGAAGTAACCGGACGCCATGGCCCAGTCGAAGAAGCCCGCTTTCCCACCTACATAACTCTGCTTGTTCGTCAGTGTTGGCGTCGAGGCGCCATTGTCACGAAGATGTTGATACCAGCGTGCCAAGTCGGGCCTCGTGACCGTGTGGAGCTTTGACTTAGGCCCGAGGAACGCTACGAGCGACTCGACTGCGGCTGTCTTGATCGTATAAGTCTTAGGCAAGGTTCGCGGCTTGATGCTCGCCAGCCACGCGTCGCGCGCTTTCTCCAACGAAATTGTCTCGCTGACCTGAGGACGCGGCTCGCGAACAGGCCTAGGCTCGGGATCGAGCATGCCGATCGCATCCACTTCTGCGGCTGTGGCGAAGGTCTGCGCCTGGCGGAATAGACGGACATCGTCTTCGCTGTCGATCTGCCAGCGTTCCGTGATCGTGCCATCTGCCGCTTGCGTTCGATGAAGCGTCAAATCGTGCCGATCTGCACCGCTGCTTAGGCGGTCAACGAGGGCGTCCAAGTCTTTTTTACTAAAGCGGTCCACTCGCTGGTCCCTCAGCAGGTCGTAGGCGTGAGCATAGCCTGATGCCAAGACAATCGCGCGAAGCCTGGCAGAGGCCAAGTTTGTGGTTCGAAGCGTTTGCTTGATGAGCTTACGGCCGATGACGACCTGCAAATCGCTGGGCACGCGCTGACGAAAGGCGTAGGTGCCTGAGGTGGTCCGAATCAGGTGATGGGGGATGCGCATTCGGGAGATGTGTCCCGATCTGTGTCCCGCCGGCAGACCCAGATACTCGAAATAAGTTAAATAAAATCAATAACTTATATGAATATTGGCGGAGAGAGTGGGATTCGAACCCACGGAAGGAATGACCCTTCGCCGGTTTTCAAGACCGGTGCCTTAAACCGCTCGGCCATCTCTCCATTCGGTTCCCGGTCTCCCGGGCAGCGCGCTATTCTCGCATGCGCCGGGCCATTTGCCCAAGGGGGCTGCTGCCTCTCTGCGGTCGGGTGCACTGGTCGAGCGGGGGCTGGCCCTAATCCGGGTCCTAGACCCAGAGGTAGCGAGGCCCACCTTGAAACAGTGCAATGCACGACTCGGGGCGGCCTCTACGGCGCAGCGGCCGATGCCCCCAACTTTGCAAAGAATTGCATTCCAAAGAACCGGCCCTGTCGCCTATCGTCAGATGCCTGCATCCGATACGCCGGCCCCCGAATGAAAGTCAAAAAACTCGCCCGCCTCCGCCCCATGATGCCGCTGGAGACCGTAGCCAGTACGTTCGGGAAGCACTGGGTGGCACCCGGGCAGGACGGATACGTGACCTGCACACCAGGCAGCGTCAGCGCACGGCTCGACGCTGAGGGTCGCGTGGGGTACGTCACGTTTCTGCGCACCTTTCCCGAACACGTAGTGATCGAAGGGTTGCACATTGGCATACCCCTTAGCGCTGCCCTCGCTGCGCGGCCGACACTACAGCTGGCGGAAAGGGATGCCGATGAACTTGCGGACTGGTCCAGATACTGCGACGTCACGGGCGACGGCCACCGCTTGAGCATTGGCGTGCAGGATGGGGTAGTCAGGAGCATCGAGCTTTCCCAGCCACTGCCGGTGTATCAAGAACGTGAGCTGCCAGTAGCCGAGCCAAGCCTGACCCGGGCGTTTGACCTCAAGCTCGACCCACAACAAGTGCTTGCGATGCATGCACGTGGCACCGAATGGGCGGGCGGATGGGCGCTGGGCCTCCCTCCGGGCATCACACCTCAGCAATGGCCGTTGAGTCCTGTGTTCGGTCATCCCTTGCGGCACGCATTTACGCTGCACATCCCGCCGGAATACCGCGCGCAATACAAACACTTGGTGGGCCTGAGCTTGTTCGTCGATGATCAATTCGAGGAACTGGATGTGAACGACGAGATATCGGCATTCTTCCATGCTCCACTCTCACCCGAAGCACCTGCGGAAGAAGCCCTCTATCCGTTCTGGCAACATCTCCAGGCCCGGCACCCGCGTCAACATGATATGGAAGATATTCTGGGTACGCGCTACACCGCCATCTGGCTGACCCAGGAAGAGTTCGACGCTCAGCTGTGTCTGCCACCGAAGCTTGCCTCAGCACATCTTGAGGGTGCTCCAGGCTGGATGACGCAGAGTTACGCTGACTACTTCCCTGACTCTTGGCTCTACACACGCGACGAGAAGACATCCTTGGACGGTGCAGAAGTGGGCTGCATATCAGGCGTCAGCACCGCCCTCCCCATACGATCCGAAGTCCGTGACAACGACCCGAATGTTGGCAAACCTCCTCGCGGGCTGGAGCGCCAGTGCGAAGCCAGTGGCTACATTCCCGCATATAGCGAAAAGGGCATCGAGCTTGATCTAGGCCGCTGGACTGAACTGGCACACCTTGGCGGCCCGATGGTGCCCAATCAGGGCTACCCCGATTTTGGGCCCTACTACCTTGAGTTCGAAGAGACCTTCGGTGGCTTCAACTTCGGGGGCGGGAACGCCCAGCTGGATCTGGAGAAGATGCAGCTGGATTGGGCATGAGGGTGAAAAACCCACGCTGACGCAATTGAAAAGGCCCCGTCTTGCGGGGCCTTTTGCTTGCAGCTGAGCAATGCACGAGATGGGCTCAGCCCGCGTCCACCGCCAGCGCACCCAAGGCACTGGCCTTGATCTTCTCTTTGGCCCGCTCGCACGCGCCGCCGCAATCCAGGCGCGAGGCCTCCAGCTGCGGCGGCAGGTGTTCGGCCAGGAAGTCGATGAACA
>Ga0213827_1001004_pt1 | contig 17679 bp, 13 predicted proteins | sample MC6MC0898MG_FD_180669 | JGI IMG/M metagenome (GOLD analysis project Ga0213827, IMG submission 180669) | Enriched soil aggregate microbial communities from Iowa State University, Ames, United States - MC6-MC0898-MG | ecosystem: Environmental > Terrestrial > Soil > Unclassified | place: USA: Iowa...
GCGCTGTGGCGCAGGCGGTTAATACGGTTCTCGCTCCACTGCTTGAGCAGCAGGATGAAGAGCGCCAGGATCAGCAACAGGCTGGCCACGCTGAAGGCCGCGACGTGGTTGTACTCGTTGTAGAGGATCTCCACGTGCAGCGGCAAGGTGTTGGTGACGCCGCGGATATGGCCCGACACCACCGACACCGCGCCAAACTCGCCCATGGCCCGCGCAGTACACAACACCACGCCGTAGATCAGGCCCCACTTGATGTTCGGCAGGGTCACGTGCCAGAACATCTGCCAGCCGTTGGCACCCAGCAGGCGCGCGGCTTCTTCTTCCTGGGTGCCCTGCTCCTGCATCAGCGGGATCAGTTCACGGGCAACGAAGGGTACGGTGACGAAGATGGTCGCCAGGACGATACCCGGCAGGGCGAAGACAATCTGGATATCGTGGTCCTGCAGCCACGGCCCGAACAGGCCTTGCGCGCCGAACATCAGCACGTAGACCAGGCCGGCAATCACCGGCGACACCGAGAACGGCAGGTCGATCAGGGTCACCAGCACGCTCTTGCCACGGAACGTGTACTTGCTCACGCACCACGCAGCACTTACGCCGAACACCAGGTTCAACGGCACGGAAATGAACACCGCGAGCAAGGTCAGCTTGAGCGCGGACAGCGCGTCAGGTTCGAAGATCGCCTCGAAGAACGTTCCAAAGCCATTCTTCAAGGCCTGCGACACCACGATCACCAGCGGCAGCAACAGGAACAGCGCGAACACCAACCAGCCAAGGCCGATCAGAATACGCCGCGAGGTGGCACTGCCACGCCGCGCGGCATTGGCGGCGGCGGTAGCGCTCAGGGTTGAACTGGACATGGCCGGGCCTCCTTCAAGGGGTTTCGATACGGCGCTGCAGCAGGTTGATCAGCAGCAGCAGGATGAAGGAAACCACCAGCATCAAAACGCCGATGGCGGTCGCGCCGGTGTAGTCGTACTGGTCGAGCTTGACCATGATCAGCAGCGGCAGGATCTCGGTCTTCATCGGCATGTTGCCGGCAATGAAGATCACCGAACCATACTCGCCGACGCCACGGGCAAACGCCAGGGCGAAGCCGGTGAGCCAGGCCGGCAGAAGCGCCGGTGCCAGGATGTGGCGGAACACCTGCAGCGGTTTGGCACCCAGGCAGGCAGCGGCTTCTTCGACTTCACGCGGGATGTCCGCCAGCACCGGCTGCACCGTACGCACCACGAACGGCAGGGTGACGAAGGTCAGTGCCAGGGTGATGCCCAACGGTGTGTAGGCGATCTTGAAGCCCAGGTCGGTGGCGAACTGGCCAACCCAGCCCGCCGGGGCATACAGGGCAGTCAGGGCGATACCGGCAACGGCCGTGGGCAGGGCGAACGGCAGGTCGATCATCGCATCGATGATCTTGCGCCCGGGGAAGGTATAGCGCACCAGCACCCAGGCCAGCAGGGTACCGATCACGCCGTTGATGATGGCGGCGAACAGGGCAGTGCCGAAACTCAGCTTCAGCGCGGCGATCACGCGCGGTGCACTGATGATGTTCCAGAACTGCTCCCAGGTGAGCTGCGAGGCATGAATGAACATGGCCGCCAGCGGTATCAGCACGATCAGGCTGAGGTACACCAAGGTGTAGCCCAGCGTCAGCCCGAAGCCGGGTATGACGGGGGAAATGCGACGTGACATAAATATCCCTGGTTGAACGCACGAAGCCCGGCGGTTATGCCGGGCCCGTACAGGCTACTGAAGGGTGTTGCTCCCGAGGCTGCTGCGCAGCCTTTTCGCCGGCAAGCCGGCTCCCACAAAAAGCAGGCATGCACTGTACCTGTGGGAGCCGGCTTGCCGGCGATGGGCCGCAAGCGGCCCCGCTTTTCCTTGGCCAGTTACTGTGCCTGATAGATCTGGTCGAACACACCGCCGTCGTTGAAGAACTTGGGTTGTGCAGTCTTCCAGCCACCGAAGTCCTTGTCGATGGTTACCAAATCCAGTTTCGGGAATTGCTTGCCGAACTCGGCAGCGACCTTCGCGTCACGTGGGCGGTAGAAGTTTTCGGCGGCGATTTTCTGGCCAGCCGGGCTGTACAGGTGCTTGAGGTATTCCTCGGCAATCTGCTCGTTGCCCTTTTTCTGTGCGTTCTTGTCGACCACGGCCACTGGCGGCTCGGCGAGGATCGACAGCGAAGGCACGACGATTTCGAACTTGTCGGCGCCACCGTCTTCCTTCAGCGCCAGGAAGGCTTCGTTTTCCCAGGCCAGCAGGACATCGCCCTGGCCGTTGTTGACGAAGGTGATGGTCGAACCGCGGGCGCCGGTATCCAGCACAGGCACGTGCTTGAACAGCTCTTGCACATAGGCCTTGGCCTTGTCTTCGCTACCACCCTGTTTCAGGCCGTAAGCCCAGGCAGCGAGGAAGTTCCAGCGGGCGCCGCCGGAGGTTTTAGGGTTCGGGGTAATGACCGAGACGTCCTTCTTGACCAGGTCGCCCCAGTCCTTGATGCCTTTCGGGTTGCCCTTGCGTACCAGGAACACGATGGTCGAAGTGTACGGGGTGCTGGCGTCCGGCAGGCGAGTCTGCCAGTTGTCCGGCAGGGTCTTGCCGAGCTTGGCGATTTCGTCGATGTCGCCGGCCAGGGCCAGGGTCACCACGTCGGCGCGCAGGCCGTCGATCACCGCACGGCCCTGTTTGCCCGAGCCACCGTGGGACTGCTGGATCTTCACCTTGTCGTCCGGGTGCGCTTGCTGCCAGTGCTTGATGAACTCGGCGTTGTACTGCTGATACAGCTCGCGCGTCGGGTCGTAGGACACGTTCAACAGTTCGTAGTCCTTGGCGATGGCGGAACCGGCAAAAACGGCACTGGCCAGGGCGGCGAGCGCATAACGGCGGATGGACATGGTGAAGCTCCCGATTGGCATTTTTCTAATTTTGAGTGTGATGCGGTATCAGCCGGGCTTGTTGCCGGGCTGTTGCAGGCGGAACTTCTCCTTGCGCTCGATCTGTACGACCTGAGCGTTGTGCACGGTAATCTCCACCGCACCGAAACGCAGATCGCGCAGGGCGCTCTGGATCTCACGCAGAATGGTGGCTTCGTCCTGACCGTCGATGCTACGCAGAGATGCACTCATGCTCGTTCTCCTGTGAGTGAGGTGCCGGGCAGAGGTTTGAAGGGGATTTGCGCCTGGCTTGAGAGCAATAGTAGTGAGGCGCGGATATTCTTAAAAATACTGTTTAAGAATGTTTATATAACCGTTTTGAAAGGGCCGGGCGAAGGCCCTGTGGGAGCGGGTTCACCCGCGAATACGATGGTGTAGCCACTGCCGTATTCGCGGGTGAACCCGCTCCCACAGGGGTCAATGTGTATTTGTGGTCTTGTGTTCAGGCTCGCGGATTTTGTACCAGGCCACATAAAGCGCCGGCAGGAACAACAGCGTCAGCAGCGTTGCACTGATGATGCCGCCGATCATGGCGTAGGCCATCGGGCCCCAGAACACTTCGCGGGCAATCGGGATCATGCCCAAACTGGCCGCTGCCGCCGTCAGCAAAATCGGCCGGCGACGATGGTTGGTGGCTTCCACCACCGCATCCCACGGCGAATAGCCCTCGGCGACGAATTCGTCGATCTGGGTTACCAGGATCACCGAGTTACGGATGATGATGCCTGCCAGTGCCAGGATACCGAGGATCGCCACGAAGCCCATCGGCGTGCCTGTGGGTATCAGCGCCAGCACCACCCCGATCAAGCCCAGCGGCGCCACGCTGACCACCAGGAACAGCTTTTGCGTGCTGTGCAGCTGGATCATCAGGAAGGTCGCCATGAGGAACAGCATCAGCGGGATGACTTTGCGAATCGGGCCTTGCGCCTTCGCACTCTCCTCCACCGTACCGCCGGTAGCCACTTCGTAACCGACCGGCAGCTTGCTGGCGAATTCGTCGATCTTCGGCTTGAGCTGCGCCACCAGGTCGGTGGGCTGGATTTCGCCGTTGACCGAGGCCTTGATGGTGATGGTCGGCTTGCGGTCACGGCGCCATACCAGCGGCTGCTCCAGCTCGTAACGCACGGTGGCGAAGGCCAGCAGCGGTATCGAGGTGCCGCTGGGCGTGACGATCTGCAGGTTCTGCAGCGTGTCCGGCGAGCCCCGCTCACTGTCCACGGCACGGGCGATCACATCCACCAGGTAGATGTTGTCGTTGACCTCGGTCACCGGCGCGCCGCTGACGATGCTGTTCATCACGTTGGCCACGTCTTCTGACGACAGCCCCAGCTGGCGCGCCTTGTCCTGGGCAATTTCGATGCGCAGCACCTTACCGGGCTCGTTCCAGTCGTAGATCATTTCGCCAATGTGCTCGTTGGCATCGAGCAGCGAGGCCAGGTCGATCGCGTGCTTGCGCACCTGGTCGATGTCCTTGCCACTGACCCGGTACTGGATCGGCCTGCCCACGGGTGGGCCCATTTCCAGTGACTGCACGTTGGTGCCGATGCCGACGAACTCTTCGTGCAGCAATTTTTGCAGGCGCGCCATCATGCCTGCGCGCTCCTCGAAGCCCTTGCTGACGATTACCAGCTGGGCGTAGTAAGGGTTCTGCAGTTGCTGGTCCAGGGGCAGATAAAAGCGGATTGCACCCTGGCCGATGTAGGTGCTCCAGCGCACCAGGTCCGGGTCGTCCTTGATCCTTGCCTCCAGGCGATCGACCACCTTGCGGGTTTCCTCGATCGAGGCGTTTTGCGGCAGGTTGAGGTCGACGAGGATTTCCGGGCGATCGGAAGACGGGAAGAACTGGTTCTGCACGAAACGCATGCTGAACAGCGACAAGGCGAACAACAAGATGGTGCCGATGATGGTCAGCCAGCGGTTGCGCATGCACCACAGCAGCCCACCTTCGAACGCCCGCCCGACCCGGCCCGGTTCAGCCTCGTGGGCCTTGAGCTTGTCGGCCTTGAGGATGTGCACACCCAGCACCGGTGCGAAGAACACCGCCACCACCCACGACACGATCAGCGCCACGGCGATGACCGCAAACAGTGTGTAGGTGTACTCGCCTGCGGAACTGGCGTTGAGGCCGATCGGCACGAAGCCGGCCACGGTCACCAAGGTCCCGGTGAGCATGGGAAATGCAGTCGACGTGTAGGCAAAAGTCGCGGCATCCTCCTTGCTCTCGCCCATTTCCAGGCGCGTGACCATCACCTCCACCGTGATCATCGCATCGTCCACTAGCAGGCCAAGCGCAATGATCAGTGCCCCCAACGAAATCCGCTGCATGGTGATGCCGCTGTACTCCATGAACACGAATACCATGGCCAGCACCAGCGGGATCGAACAGGCCACCACCAGCCCGGCCCGTACGCCCAGGCTGACGAAACTCACCGCCAGCACGATCACCACGGCTTCGAACAATGCGCTAGTGAAGCCGCCGACCGCCTCCTTCACCACCACGGCCTGGTCGGACACCGTGTGCACGCCCACGCCCACCGGCAGGTCGTTGATAACGCTGTCCATCTTCTTTTTCAGCGCCGCGCCGAACACCTGCATATTGCCGCCGGCTTTCATGCCGATGGCCAGGCCGATGGCGGTCTGGCCGTTGTAACGGAACATCGGCGAAGGTGGGTCGACGTAACCGCGCTCGATATCGGCAATGTCGGCCAGGCGGAAGAAGCGGTCGTTGATGCGCAGGTTGACGCTCTGCAGGTCTTTCTCCGAGGCAAACTGCCCGGTGGTACGCACCGAGATACGCTCCGGGCCGGCCTCGATCACGCCTGCCGGGGTTACTGCGTTCTGTTGTTGCAGGGCCTGCATGACCTGGCGCTGGTCGATACCCAGGGCAGCCAGTTTGCGGGTGGAGAACTTCAGGTACAGCACCTCGTCCTGGGTGCCGATCAGCTCGACCTTGCCGATATTGGGTACTTCGCGCACCTCGGCCCGGGCTTGCTCGACATAGTCACGCAACTGGCGCAGGGTCAGGCCGTCGGCGGTGAAGGCATAGATGGAGCCAAACACGTCACCGAATTCGTCGTTGAACCCAGGGCCCTGGATGCCCTGGGGGAATTCACCGCGGATATCCTGGATCTTCTTGCGTACCTGGTACCAGATTTCCGGGATGTCCGCGGCCTTGGTGGTGTCGCGCAGGTACACATAGACGGTGGACTCGCCAGGGCGGGTGTAGCTTTTGGTGTAGTCGAGCGAGTCGAGCTCTTCGAGCTTCTTCTCGATGCGGTCGGTGACCTGGTACAGCGTCTCGTCCTGGGTCGCGCCGGGCCAACGGGTCTGGATCACCATGGTCTTGATGGTGAACGACGGGTCCTCCTCACGGCCCAGGTTGAAGTAGGAAAAAATACCCATCAGCAACCCGACGAACATCAGGTACCAGACGAAGGACTGATGGCGCAGCGCCCATTCGGAGAGGTTGAAGCTTCCTTTCATTGCGCGTCCTCGTCGAATGTAACCTTCTGGCCGGGCTTGAGGCTGTTCACGCCAGCGGTGACCACCCGCTCACCGGGTTGCACGCCAGACGCCAGCACGATGCTGTCGGCGGTGCGGTCGAGCAGTACGACGTCGCGGGTCGTGACCGTTTTCTGCTGCGTGTCGATTACCCACAACTGGGTCTTGCCATCGCGTTCGTAAAGCGCGCTTAGCGGTAATTCACTGCGCGGGGTGATCGCCGACGTCAGCGTCACGCTGATCGCAGTGCCCAGGTGAAAGGCGTCCGGGGTACTGGCCAGGGTCAGCCGGGCTCGACGAGTACGCGTGGTAGCGTCGGCCTGGGGTTCCAGTTCACGCAGGGTGGCGGTGGTGTTGATGCTGCTGTCGAGTTGCGAAGCGACGGTGAAGGTGAGGGTTTTGCTCAATTCTTCGGCAATACCAATGGGCAGGTCGATCACGGCTTCCTTCACGTCAGGTCGCGCCAGGGTGACTACGGCCTGGCCGGCGGTGACCGTCTGCCCCGCTTCGGCCTGCCAGGCGGTGATCACCGCTGCATGGTCGCTGCGCAAGGTGCTGTAGTCGAGCTGGTCACGGGCCTGGCTGACCGCCGAGCGGGCTTGCGCCAGGCTGGCACCGGTGGTTTTCAGGTCGGTCTGGGCGATGTCCAGCTGGGCCTGGGCGCCGACGCCGCGGTCGTACAGCTGCTGCTGGCGGCGGGCGTTGGCCTGAGCATTGATCCACTGCGCCTGGATTTTGGCCAAGTCGCCTTCGGCGGCGCGCAGCTGGTTTTGCTGGTCGGTCGGGTCGAGGGTCGCCAGGGTGTCGCCGGGCTTGACCTGGGCACCCACATCCAGCCAACGCCGGGCAATACGCCCGGAGACCCGGAAGCCCAAGGTACTTTCAAAGCGTGCCTGAATGGTGCCGGCGAAGCGGCCAAGTTGCGACTGCGCCTGGGCCTCGACCAGGGTCGAGAGCACCGGGCGCACAGCTTCGGGGTGTTGTTCTTCACTGCCACAGGCGGTCAACAACAGGCCTGCCGCGCACACCAGCAGTAATCGTTTCATGGCGCGGAGCCTCCATCCTTGGCATCGATTTTTTCAACCTGCATGCCCGGATGCAGCAGCTGGCCACCGCTGACCACGACAGTCTCGCCGCCTTTCAAGCCTTGGGCGACGACGATCTTGCCGGTTAGGTAACGGGTGACCTGGACCTTGCGCAATTCGACCTTGTCGCCCTCGCCCACCACCCATACCGCCGGCGCGTGCACTTCCTTGGTCAGTGCCGACCAGGGCAACTCGATGCTTGGCCGCCCCTGGGCATTGGCCGTGGCGGTCACTGGCGAGCCCAGTTGCATGGCTGGCGGCACATTGCGCAGGGCCACCTTGACCTGCACCGTGCCGCTCTGCGCGGAAACCGTCGGGGTCACTTCGCGGACAAAGCCCTGAGCCTGGACCTTGGGGTCGTCGAGCAGGCTTACGATCACCCCCGCGTCGCTGGGCGGCGCAACCAGCAGGGATTCGTAGACGTTGAATACCGCGTCGCGGTCGCCATCGCGGGCCAGGCTGAAGATCGGCATGGTTGCCTGCACTACTTGGCCGACTTCGGCCTGGCGTTCGGTAATTACCCCATCGGCTTCGGACACCAACGCGGTGTAGCTCAGTTGCTCATTGGCGTTGGCCAACTGCGCCTGGGCAGCCTTGAGCGCGCTCTGGTTGCTGCGCAGCGCGGCTTCGGCAGAGTCGTACTCGCTCTGGCTGGTGTAGCCCTTGGGCAAAAGTTTTTGCTGGCGCACGAAGGCAGCGGCAGTCTGCGTCACACGCGCTTGGGCGGCGAACACTTCGGCCTTGGCCGAGTCGACATTGTTCTGCAGGTCTTTGGGGTCGAGCCGCGCGAGCACCTGGTTGGCCTTGACGTGATCACCCACATCGACGCTGCGCGAGATGATCTTGCCGCCCACACGGAACGACAGGTCGGTCTGCACCCGCGCCTGCACATCGCCGGTCAGGGTCACCCTGGCAGCAAAATCGGTAGGTTGCACCTGCAGCACGCCGACCCGGGGCAAGACCTCGGGGGTTTCTTCCTTGCTGCAGCCGGTAAGCATGCCCAGCAGCCCCAGGCATACGACCAACAGTGGACGCGTCACCCTCATGCAGGCTCCTAGCTTGCGCGCAAATGATTCGTGGGATGCGACTGTTAGCGTAGATCAGGGTTCAGAAAAAACACTGACGGGGGTCAGTTGGGCGGTTATGGCGGCTATGTGGGCCTCTTCGCGGGCAAGCCCGCTCCCACAGGGTTGATGCAGGCTGTGAGTCTTGCGCTGAACCTGTGGGAGCGGGCTTGCCCGCGAAAGGGCACGCGCTGCCACCAAAGCATGACCGGCATATCCAGAAACCATCTGATGTGCGGCGAAACCGGTTCAACCACTACCTTTCAGAAAGGTCACTTCTCAAGGATGAGTCAATGTCTCTCGCCGAATCCCACCTGCTGCGCCGCGGCCGCTTCTCCGAGCCTGGCAGGCTGTACCTGCTGACCACCGTCACTTACCAACGAAAACCGATCTTTCGCGACTTTCATCATGCTCGCTTGGCTATCAAACAACTGCGCGTATCGCATGAAAGCCAGGAATGCCATTCGCTGGCCTGGGTCGTGATGCCGGACCATCTGCACTGGCTGGTTGAGTTGAAAGCGGTGACATTGAGCACGTTGATGCGCAGGTTCAAGTCACGAACGGCTATTACCTTGCGCAGAGCAGGCATGAAGCACAAAGCCATATGGCAGCCGGGCTATCAGGACCATGCACTGAGGCGGGAAGAGAGTGTGTTGCATGTTGCCAGATACATTGTTGCCAACCCATTGCGGGCTGGACTGGTCAGCAGTGTGAGGGACTATCCCCATTGGGATGCAGTCTGGCTGTGAATCTGTGGTGAAATCTTCGCGGGCAAGCCCGCTCCCACAGGATTGGACACAGTCTTGAGAACTGTGGTGTTCCTGTGGGAGCGGGTTTACCCGCGAAAGGGACCGTCAGGCCGACGCCGCAGCTGGCGCCGGGCGCTTGACCTGCGGCGGCGAGACGTTGGCCGCCGCACCTTCTTCGATCGCCTGCTGAATCGCCTTGCGGCGACGCTCTTCGGCACGGCGGCTGAAGAACCAGACGAAGAAGGTCACCAACGACACCGACAGCAGGATCAGGCTGGCCACGGCGTTGATCTCTGGCTTCACGCCCAGGCGCACCGCCGAGAACACTTCCATCGGCAAGGTGGTCGAGCCAGGGCCGGACACGAAGCTGGCCAGCACCAGGTCATCAAGCGACAAGGCGAACGACATCATGCCGCCCGCCGCCAGCGACGGTGCGATCATCGGGATGGTGATCAGGAAGAACACCTTCCACGGCTTGGCACCCAGGTCCATGGCCGCTTCCTCGATCGACAAGTCCAGCTCACGCAACCGCGCCGACACCACCACAGCCACATAGGCCGCGCAGAACGTGGTGTGGGCGATCCAGATGGTGACGATGCCGCGCTCCTGCGGCCAGCCGATCATCTGCGCCATGGCCACGAACAGCAGCAACAGCGACAGACCAGTGATCACCTCGGGCATCACCAGCGGTGCGGTGACCAGGCCGCCGAACAGCGTGCGGCCCTTGAAGCGGGTGACCCGGGTCAGCACGAACGCTGCCAGGGTACCCAGCGCCACTGCAGCCACCGCCGTGTAGCAGGCGATTTCCAGCGAACGCATCACCGAACCCATCAGCTGGGTATTGTCGAGCAGGCCGACGTACCACTTGATCGACCAGCCACCCCACACCGTCACCAGCTTCGAGGCGTTGAACGAGTAGATCACCAGGATCAGCATCGGCAGGTAGATGAACAGCAAGCCGAGCACCAGCATCAGCTTGGAGAAACTGAAGCGTTTCATGCGCGGCCCTCCATTTCTTTGGCCTGGCTACGGTTGAACAGCAGGATCGGCACGATCAGGATCGCCAGCATCACCACCGCCAGGGCGGACGCCACCGGCCAGTCGCGGTTGTTGAAGAACTCCTGCCACAGCACTTTACCGATCATCAGGGTTTCCGGGCCGCCCAGCAGTTCCGGGATCACGAACTCGCCCACCACCGGGATGAACACCAGCATGCAGCCGGCGATGATGCCGTTTTTCGACAGCGGCACGGTGATTTTCCAGAAGCTGTTGAACGTGCTCGAACCCAGGTCCGATGCAGCCTCTAGCAGGCTCTGGTCATGCTTCACCAGGTTGGCGAACAGCGGCAGGATCATGAACGGCAGGTACGAGTAGACCACGCCGATATACACCGCCAGGTTGGTGTTGAGGATCTGCAGCGGCTGGTCGATCAGCCCAGTCCACATCAGGAAGCCGTTGAGCAGGCCGTTGTTGCTGAGGATGCCCATCCAGGCGTAGACGCGGATCAGGATCGCGGTCCAGGTCGGCATCATGATCAGCAACAGCAGGACCGTCTGGGTCTCTTTCTTGGCGTTGGCAATCGAGTAGGCCATCGGGTAGCCGATCAGCAGGCACAGCAAGGTGCTGATGAACGCCATCTTCAACGAACCCAGGTACGCCGAGATGTACAGCTCATCCTCGGTCAACAGGCCGTAGTTGGCCAGGTTGAGTACCAGCTGGATCTTGTCTTCGACGTAGCTGTAGATCTCGGTATAGGGCGGGATCGCCACGTCGGCTTCGGCAAAGCTGATCTTCAATACGATGAAGAACGGCAGCATGAAGAACAGGAATAGCCAGATGAACGGCACGCCGATCACCAGGTGCCGCCCCTCCGGGACCAGGCGCTGGAAGGCTCGCTTGAGCTTGCGCAGTTTCATGACCGCAGTACCACGCCGCTGTCGTCTTCCCACCACACATACACTTCATCGCCCCAGGTCGGGCGCGTGCCCTGGCGCTCGGCGTTGGCGACGAACGACTGCACGACCTTGCCGCTCGGCAGCTCGACGTAGAACACCGAGTGGCCACCCAGGTAGGCGATGTCGTGAACCTTGCCACGCGACCAGTTGTGCTCGCAGGTCGGCTGCTGGGTGGTGACCAGCATTTTCTCCGGGCGCAGCGCGTAGGTGATGTGCTTGTCTTCCACCGAGGTGGTGATGCCGTGGCCGACGTAGATCTTGCGCTCCAGCTCAGGGCTGGCAATGATCGCGTGGCCTTCGGCGTCGTCGACCACTTCACCCTCGAACAGGTTGACGTTGCCGATGAACTCGCACACCAGGCGGCTGGTGGGCGTCTCGTAGATATCCACAGGCGAGCCGATCTGGGCGATCCAGCCCAGGTGCATGATGGCGATGCGCTGGGCCATGGTCATGGCCTCTTCCTGGTCGTGGGTCACCATTACGCAGGTCACGCCGACGCGTTCGATGATTTCGACCAGCTCCAGCTGCATCTGCGAACGCAGTTTCTTGTCCAGCGCGCCCATCGGCTCGTCGAGCAGCAGCAGCTTGGGGCGCTTGGCCAGCGAACGGGCCAGGGCCACACGCTGACGCTGGCCACCGGACAGCTGGTGCGGCTTGCGCTTGGCGTACTGGGTCATGTGCACCAGCTTGAGCATCTCGGCCACGCGGGCGTCGATGTCTGCCTTTGGCAGTTTGTCCTGCTGCAGGCCGAAGGCGATGTTCTGCGCCACGGTCATGTGCGGGAACAGCGCGTAAGACTGGAACATCATATTGATCGGCCGCTCGTAGGGCGGCATATCGGTGATGTCGACGCCATCGAGCAGGATCCGCCCTTCGGTAGGGCGCTCGAAGCCGGCCAGCATGCGCAACAAGGTCGATTTGCCAGAACCGGAGCCACCCAGCAGGGCGAAGATTTCACCTTTGCGGATTTCCAGCGACACATCGTCTACAGCGATGGTTTCGTCGAACTTTTTCGTGACCCGGTCGATTTTGACCAGCACCTGCTTGGGTTGCTGGCCACCCTCGAGGGCTTTCTTATAGGCACCGGAGGCAACTGCCATGAGTGAAACTCCCAACAAGATTTGTGTGCCCGCCAATGCTTGTGCGGCGGGCCTGGATTGTTACTTGCCCGACTTGACCTTGGTCCAGCTGCGGGTCATCAAACGTTGCACCTTGGGCGGCAACTCACTGTTGACGAACATCTTGTCCAGCACTTCCTGCGGTGGGTATACCGCGGCGTCAGTCCTCACGGCCTGGTCCATCAGGTCGCCAGCCTTGGGGTTCGGGTTGGCGTAACCGACGTAATCACTGACCTGGGCGATAACCTCAGGTTTCAGCAAATAGTTGATGAAGGCATGGGCCTCTTTGACGTTCTTGGCGTCCTTGGGAATCGCCAGCACGTCGAACCAGAGGTTGCCGCCTTCCTTGGGAATGGCGTAGGCCAGGTTCACGCCCTTCTTCGCTTCTTCAGCGCGGGCCTTGGCCTGGAACACATCACCCGAGAAGCCTGCCGCGACGCAGATATCGCCGTTGGCCAGGTCGGTGATGTACTTGGACGAGTGGAAGTAGGTCACGTACGGGCGCACGGCCAGCAGCTTCTTCTCGGCCTTTTCATAGTCCTTGGGGTCGGTGCTGTTGGGGTTCAGCCCCATGTAGTTGAGTACCGCTGGCAGCATCTCGTCGGCCGAGTCGAGGAAGGCCACGCCGCATTTGGAGAGCTTCTTCATGTTCTCGGGCTCGAACAGCACCGCCCAGGAATCGATGGTATCCACGCCCAGTGCCGCCTTGACCTTGTCGACGTTGTAGCCGATGCCATTGGTGCCCCACAGGTAAGGCACGGCGTACTGGTTACCCGGGTCGTTCTTCTCCAGGCGCTTCATCAACGCCGGGTCCAGGTTGGAATAATTGGGCAGCAGGTTACGGTCGAGCTTCTGGAACGCGCCCGCCTTGATCTGCTTGCCGAGGAAATGGTTGGACGGCACCACTACGTCATAGCCGGTATTGCCGGCCAGCAGCTTGCCCTCCAGGGTTTCGTTGGAATCGAAAACGTCCTGCACGGGTTTGATCCCCGTGGCCTTTTCGAAGTCCGCCAATGTGGTCGGGCCGATGTAATCGGACCAGTTGTACAAATGCACCGTAGGCGCCGCTTGGACGCTGCATGCCAGCGTCAGGCCCGCTCCAGCCATCAAGGCTTTGCGTAGTAAAGAAATAGACAAGTGGGTGGTCCTCACAATCAGTGCCTTGGTAACGGCGCAGCGCTGCGGCGCAGGCAAAACCGGCGCGCAACTTACCTTCGCAGCCTCGATGCCGCAATCATCAATTGCCATTCACTGGCTCTGGGCCGGAAAACCCCGGCCCAGAGGTTCTGCATCAGGCTTATTTGCCCGATTTGATCTTGGTCCAGCTGCGGGTGATATCGCGCTGGGCGGCCTTCTCAGGCGCTTTGATGGCGTACAGTTGCGCCTTCACTTCCTCAGACGGATAGATTGCCGGGTCGCTGGTGATGTCTTTGTCCACGAACTCGGTGGCCGCCTTGTTGCCGTTCGGGAAACGCACGGCGTTGGTGATGCCGGCCATCACTTTCGGCTGCAGCAGGTATTCCATGAACTTGTAGGCAGCGTCGACGTTCTCGGCGTCTTTCGGAATGGCGACCATGTCATAGAAGGTGCCGGCACCTTCCTTCGGAATGACATAGCTCAGCTTGACCTTGTCGCCAGCCTCGTGGGCACGGGCCTTGGACTGCTCCAGGTCACCCGAGTAACCCACAGCCACGCAGATGTTGCCGTTGGCCAGGTCCGAGATGTACTTGGAGGAGTGGAAGTAGGTGATCGACGGGCGAATCTTCAGGAACAGATCTTCCGCGGCTTTCAGGTCTTCTTTCTTGGTGCTGTCGCTCGGCTTGCCCAGGTAGTGCAACGCGGCCGGGATCATCTCGGTCGGTGCATCGAGGAAGCTCACGCCACAGCTTTTGAGTTTTTCGATGTTCTCAGGCTTGAACACCACGTCCCACGAATCGATCTTGTCGATGCCCAGTGCGGCCTTGACCTTCTCTGGGTTGTAGCCGATGCCGATCGAACCCCACATGTAGGGGAAGGCGAACTTGTTACCTGGGTCGCTGGCATCGCCAACAGCCTTGAGCAGGGCTGGGTCGAGGTTCTTCCAGCTCGGCAGCTTGCCGCGGTCCAGCTCCTGGTAAACGCCGGCCTTGATCTGCTTGGCCAGGAAGTTGTTGGACGGCACGACGATGTCATAGCCGGACTTGCCTGCCAGCAGCTTGGCTTCGAGGGTTTCGTTGCTGTCGAAGACGTCGTAGACGACCTTGATGCCGGTCTCTTTCTCGAAGTTGGCCACGGTGTCCGGGGCGATGTAGTCAGACCAGTTGTACACGTGCAGTACTTTGTCGTCAGCCTGAACAGCGGTGGCCATGGCACCCATCAGGGCGGCGGCCAGCAACGTCTTGCCCATTTTCTTCATGCGTCATGCTCCAGAATTTTTATTTAGCCATCTGTTCAGCAGCCAGGACCTACGGTGCAGAGCGCCGGGCGACTGGAACAGCCGCTAGTCTGGCAAGTTACAAGGCGCTGTTTCAAGGAAAGCAGCCCCTTGTAACCAACTAATGTCACAACGCTAGCCTAGCAAAGGCTCACCGGATCGCTTCGAGGGTCAGGTCCAGGCACTTGCGCGCCTTTTCCACCAGCTCATCCACCTCTGCATGGGTGATCACCAAAGGCGGTGCGATGATCATGGTGTCGCCCACCGCACGCATGATCAGGCCGTTTTCGAAGCAGAAGTTGCGGCAGACCATGCCCACGCCTTTGCCCTCGTAACGGCTGCGGGTGGCCTTGTCCTTGACCAGCTCGATCGCGCCGAGCAGGCCCAGGCCGCGTACCTCGCCCACCAGCGGGTGGTCCTGCAGCTCCCGCAGACGTTTTTGCAAGTAGGGTGCCACTTCCGTGCGGGCCTTCTCGACGATCTTCTCGTCGCGCAGGATGCGCAGGTTTTCCAGGCCCACCGCAGCCGCCACCGGGTGGCCGGAATAGGTGAAGCCATGGTTGAAGTCGCCGCCTTCGCTGATCACCTTCGCCACCTTGTCACGCACGATCACACCGCCCATGGGGATGTAACCGGAGGTAAGGCCCTTGGCGATGGTCATGAGGTCTGGCTTGAGGTCGTAGTAGTCGGAGCCGAACCACTCGCCGGTACGGCCGAAACCGCAGATCACTTCGTCAGCGACGAACAGGATGTCGTACTTGGCGAGAATCTCCTTCACCTTCGGCCAGTAGGTTTCTGGGGGGATGATCACGCCGCCGGCGCCCTGGATCGGCTCGGCGATGAAGGCGGCGACGTTGTCTTCGCCAACTTCCAGAATCTTTTTCTCCAGCTGCTCGGCCGCCCACACGCCGAAATCGTCCGGGCTCATGTCGCCGCCCTCACCGAACCAGTACGGCTGCGGGATGTGCACGATACCCGGGATCGGCAAGCCGCCCTGTTCGTGCATGCCGCTCATGCCGCCCAGGCACGCACCCGCGAAGGTCGAGCCGTGGTAGCCGTTGATGCGGCCGATGATGGTCTGCTTGTGCGGTTTGCCCTTGAGCGCCCAGTAGTGGCGGACCATGCGCAGCACGGTGTCGTTGCCTTCGGAGCCGGAGCCGGTGAAGAACACATGGGTCATGCCCTCGGGCGCCACGTCGGTGATGGCCTTGGCCAGCTCCAGCGCAGGCGGGTGGGCGGTCTGGAAGAACAGGTTGTAGTACGGCAGCTCGCGCATCTGCTTTTCGGCAGCCTGCACCAACTCTTCACGCCCATAACCGACCGCCACGCACCACAGGCCGGCCATGCCGTCGAGGATCTTGTTGCCCTCGCTGTCCCACAAATGCACGCCCTGCGCCTTGGTGATAATGCGCGGCCCCTTCTCCTTCAGCTGCTTGTAATCACTGAAAGGTGCAAGGTGGTGCTCGCCGCTCAGGGTTTGCCATTCACGGGTTTGCGGGTTTTTGACGCTCATGTGCTTCTCCATGGTCCGCAGGCCGCCAGCGGGCGGCCTCAGGGGGTTGATCACACAGCAAACAGCAGGAACTCACGCTCCCAGGAGCTGATGACACGCTTGAAGTTCTCATGCTCGGCGCGTTTGGTGGCGACGTAGCCGGCGATGAATTTCTTGCCCAGGTACTGGGTCAGCGCGCGGCTGACTTCCATGCGCTCCAGGGCATCTTCGATGGTCAGCGGCAGGCGCAGGTTGCGCCGCTCGTAGCCACGGCCCTGCACCGGCGCGCTGGCGGCGATGCCTTCGACCATGCCGATGTAGCCGCACAGCAGGCTGGCAGCGATGGCCAGGTAAGGGTTGGCATCGGCGCCTGGCAGGCGGTTCTCGACGCGGCGGTTCTGCGGGCCGGCATCCGGTACGCGCAGGCCGACGGTGCGGTTCTCCTCGCCCCATTCCACGTTCACCGGCGCCGAGGTGTCGGGCAGGAAGCGGCGGAACGAGTTGACGTTGGGCGCGAACAGCGGCAGCGCTTCGGGGATGAACTTCTGCAGGCCACCGATGTGGTTGAGGAACAGCTCGCTCATGCTGCCGTCTTCATTGCTGAAGATATTCTTGCCGGTGACCGCGTCGACCACGCTCTGGTGCAGGTGCATGGCGCTGCCCGGCTCGCCGGTCATCGGCTTGGCCATGAAGGTGGCGGCCACGTTGTGCTTGAGCGCCGCCTCGCGCATGGTGCGTTTGAACACCAGAATCTGGTCGGCCAGGTGCAGGGCATTGCCGTGACGGAAGTTGATTTCCATCTGCGCCGTGCCGTCTTCGTGGATCAGCGTGTCGAGGTCCAGCTGCTGCAGTTCGCACCAGTCGTAGACGTCCTCGAACAGCGGGTCGAATTCGTTGGCGGCCTCGATGGAGAACGACTGACGGCCGGTTTCCGGGCGGCCCGAACGACCTACCGGCGGTTGCAGCGGGAAGTCCGGGTCTTCGCTGCGCTTGGTCAGGTAGAACTCCATCTCTGGCGCGACGATCGGCTGCCAGCCCTTGTCGGCGTAGAGCTTGAGGACCTTCTTCAAGACGTTGCGTGGCGACAGCTCGACCGGGTTGCCCTGCTTGTCGTAGGTGTCGTGAATGACCTGCGCGGTCGGCTCGATGGCCCACGGCACGAGGAATACGGCGTTTTCGTCGGGGCGGCAGATCATGTCGATGTCGGCCGGGTCGAGCAGTTCGTAATAGATGTCGTCGTCGACGTAATCGCCGGTCACGGTCTGCAGCAACACGCTCTCGGGCAGGCGCATGCCTTTTTCGGCGATGAACTTGTTGGTCGGTGAGATCTTGCCGCGGGTGATGCCGGTCAGGTCGCTGATCAGGC
>Ga0213827_1001012_pt1 | contig 17502 bp, 14 predicted proteins | sample MC6MC0898MG_FD_180669 | JGI IMG/M metagenome (GOLD analysis project Ga0213827, IMG submission 180669) | Enriched soil aggregate microbial communities from Iowa State University, Ames, United States - MC6-MC0898-MG | ecosystem: Environmental > Terrestrial > Soil > Unclassified | place: USA: Iowa...
CCTGCTGTTGGACTGCCTGGAAAACCGCCGCTGGATCGAACGCAAGGACGGCGGCTACATCATCGGCCTTGAATTGATGGCGCTGGGCTTCGCCTATCTGCGCCACGACGGCCTGCAAGCCGCGTTTCATGAAGCCGCCAGCGCGTTCGTGGCCCGCCACAACGAAGTCGTGCAACTGGCCGTGCTGGACGGGTTCGACGTGGTCTATATCGCCCGCGAAGACGCGCGCCGCCCGGTGCGGCTGGTGTCTGAACTGGGCATGCGGCTGCCGGCCCACGCCTGCGCGCTGGGCAAGGCGTTGTTGGCCCACCTGCAACCGGACGAACTGGCCGCTTGTGTGCCGGATGAATTGCCGCGCGTCACCGACCGCACGCTCACCACCCGCCAGGCGCTGTACCAGGAGCTGGATCTTGTCCGGCAGATGGGGTTGGGACAAGACCTGGAAGAAGTGGCGACGGGTCTTGTCTGTTACGCCGCCTATGTGGGCGTGACGCCGCTGGGCAAACGGGTGGCGGTCAGCACGTCGATTCCCACCGACCGGCTGGACGACGCCCACCGGCGCGACGTGATGGAAGGCATCCGCCAGGTGGCGCGCGACATTGCACGGCGGGTTGTTCCCCCGGCGTGAAGCGTGCGCGCCACACCTAAGCCCTTACCCTGCAACGGCTTTTTGACTTTTGAAAAGCCTCGCGCTAATATCCCGGATTCGGTCAGCAATGCCCGAATTACGTCGGTTGTTTGCGTAACCCGTCTGGAAGCTGTGCTGTAAAGCGCTAGGGTCCTTTCCTTCTTGCCAGTCTTCTGGCGCCAAGACAGGAATGCGATCTTTCCAGAAACGGACATCCCGCCCAGCAGGGTCGGGACCCCGCGCAAATAAACCCATTTACCTATTTAAGGAACACCCCATGTACGCGGTCGTAAAAACCGGTGGCAAGCAGTATCGCGTTGCCGCTGGCGAAAAACTCAAGATAGAACAGATACCGGCAGACATTGGGCAAGAAATCACCCTGGACCAAGTGCTGTCCGTGGGCGAAGGCGACCAACTGAAAGTTGGCACGCCCCTCGTCTCCGGCGCTGTGGTCAAGGCAACGGTTCTTGCGCAAGGCCGCCACGACAAGGTCAAGATCTTCAAGATGCGCCGTCGCAAGCACTATCAGAAGCGTCAGGGCCACCGTCAGAACTACACCGAAATCCGCATCGAAGCCATCACGGCTTAAGAAGCGACTCGGTACCACTTAGCAGGAGCTAAACATGGCACAGAAAAAGGGCGGCGGCTCTACGCGGAACGGACGCGACTCAGAATCGAAGCGTCTGGGCGTCAAGGCATTCGGCGGCGAATTGATTCCCGCTGGTTCGATCATCGTGCGTCAGCGCGGTACTCGCTTCCACGCTGGCGTGAACGTCGGCATGGGCAAGGACCACACCCTGTTCGCGCTGATCGACGGCAAGGTTCAATTCGGCTTCAAGGGCGCATTGAACAAGCAGACCGTTTCGATCGTCGCTGCCGAGTAATTCGGATAGCGCGCCCGCGGACGCCAAGTCCGCGGTTGCAAACGATCTGGGACGCGGTCCGCCGCGTTTCCCGAACGGCAAAAGCCCTGTCGCGTGCGGCAGGGCTTTTTTGTTTGAAGGCAATTGGCGAGTAAGCTCTCGATTGCCTCCCGGCGGCTCCCCTGTAGGGACGCCCGCCCTCACCCACTACACGCGCAGACACCATGAAATTCGTAGACGAAGCCACCATTGAAGTGGTCGCCGGTAAAGGCGGCAATGGCGTGGCGAGCTTTCGCCGCGAAAAATTCATTCCCCGTGGCGGTCCCGACGGCGGCGACGGTGGCCGCGGCGGCACCATCTACGCGGTGGCCGATCGCAACATCAACACGCTGATCGACTTCCGCTACGCGCGCCTGCACCGCGCCAAGAACGGCGAAAACGGCCGCGGCTCGGACCAATACGGCGCAGCCGCTCCGGACATCACCCTGCGCGTGCCGGTGGGCACGATCATCCATGACGCCGACACCGGCGAAGTCCTGTTCGACCTGAACAAGCACGAGCAGCAAGTCGTGCTGGCCGCCGGCGGCCAAGGCGGCATGGGCAACATCCATTTCAAGTCCAGCGTGAACCGCGCGCCCAAGCAGTGGACGCCGGGCAAGGAAGGCGAGCACCGCTACCTGCGCATGGAACTGAAGGTGCTGGCCGACGTGGGCCTGCTGGGCCTGCCCAACGCCGGCAAGTCGACGCTGATCACCCGCATCTCCAACGCCAAGCCCAAGATCGCCGACTATCCGTTCACCACGCTGCATCCCAACCTGGGCGTGGTGCGCACGTCGCCGTCGCGCAGCTTCGTCGTGGCTGATATTCCGGGCCTGATCGAAGGCGCCTCCGAAGGCGCCGGTCTGGGCCACCTGTTCCTGCGCCATCTGGCGCGCACCCGCGTGCTGCTGCACCTGGTGGACGTGTCCACCCCCGACCCGGACGCGGATCCCGTCGAGCAGGCCGTCACGGACGCGCGCGCCATCGTCGAGGAACTGCGCCGTTATGACGCCGACCTGGCCGCCAAGCCGCGCTGGCTGATCCTGAACAAGCTGGACATGGTGCCCGATCCCGAGGACACCAAGCGCCGCTTCCTGGAACTCTACGGCTGGACCGGTCCGGTATTCGGCATCTCGGGCCTGTCGGGCGAAGGCACCCAGGACCTGATCTACGCGCTGCAGGACTACCTGGACGCCGAACGCGAGAAGGAACAACTTGCGCAGGATCAGGCCGAAGGCACCTACGTGGCGCCGGATCCCCGCTTCGACGAGACGCGCAGCGACGCTGACAAGCCGGCCGCGCCGCGCGGCGGTAACGAATAAGCCATAATCGCAGTCCTTTCGATTACGCTTTTTTTCGCCGCAGCCGGCCGCCATCATGTCTGCTGAATCACCCGCCGTTTCCGTCGTCACCCACGCCCAGCGCATCGTCGCCAAAGTCGGCTCATCGCTGGTCACCAACGAAGGCCGAGGCCTGGACCGCGCCGCCGTCGCGCACTGGGCCGCGCAGATCGCCGCCCTGCACAAGCAGGGCAAGCAGATCGTGCTGGTGTCCAGCGGCGCCATCGCGGAAGGCATGGCGCGTCTGGGCTGGCGCAAGCGCCCGTCGGTCATGCACGAACTGCAGGCCGCGGCAGCCGTGGGCCAGATGGGGCTGTGCCAGGCCTACGAGGCCGCCTTCGCCGAACACGGGCTGCGCACCGCGCAGATCCTGCTGACCCACGAAGACCTGGCCGACCGCCATCGCTACCTGAACGCGCGCAGCACCCTGTTCGCCCTGCTGCGTCTGGGCGTCGTGCCCATCGTGAACGAAAACGACACCGTCGTGACCGATGAAATCCGCCTCGGCGACAACGACACGCTGGGCGCGCTGGTCACCAACCTGATCGAGGCCGACACGCTGGTCATCCTGACCGACCAGCGCGGCCTGTACGACTCGGATCCGCGCAAGAATCCGCAAGCCAAGTTCATCTCGCATGCCCAGGCCGGCGAACCCGCGCTGGAAGCCATGGCGGGCGGCGCGGGCAGCGGCATCGGCACCGGCGGCATGCTGACCAAGGTGCTGGCCGCCAAGCGCGCGGCCCACAGCGGCGCGCACACCGTCATCGCATCGGGCCGCGAACGCAACGTGCTGACGCGACTGGCCCAGGGCGAGTGCATCGGCAGCGAACTGCAGGCCGTCCTGCCGGTGTGGTCGGCGCGCAAGCAATGGCTGGCTGATCACCTGCGCCTTCGCGGGCGTGTCGTGCTGGACGACGGTGCCGTGCAGGCACTGCTGCGCGAAGGCAAGAGCCTCTTGCCCATCGGCGTGACCGACGTCGAAGGCGAGTTCGGCCGCGGCGACGTCGTGGCGTGCGTGGACAGCCAGGGCCAGGAATGCGCCCGCGGGCTGATCAATTATTCGTCTGCCGACACGCGCCGCATTTTGCGCCAGCCGTCGTCGCAGATCGCGCGCATTCTGGGCAGCATGACCGAACCCGAGCTCATGCATCGGGACAATCTGGTGGTGCTGTAAGTCAGGCGCCGTCCATCCCCGAAGGCGCCCTGCCCGCGCCCTCGGGCAGCAGGATGTACCCCCAACCCCGCACCGCCAATAGCGGAAGTTCGATATTGAACCGGCGCGCCTTGCTGCGCAGCCGGGACACGACGACGTCCACGCGCCGCGCGCTGTCCAGGGGATCGCGCGCTTCCGCCGGAAAGAAGTTTTCGCGATGAAGACAGTGGCCCGGCGCATTGAACAACCGCACCAGCACGGCGCGCTCGCGAAGCGTGAGCGGCAGGCGTTGACCCGCGGGGCCCACCAGCACGCGTCCCGGCGACACGACGCGCCACGCCCCGGGTCCGCATCGCGCGCGCCGGTACAGGCTACGCAAGAGCGCATCCCATTCCAACGGCTCCGTGCCGGCCGGCACACAGGCGTCGACGCCCGCGTCCAGCGCCGCCGCGCGCTGGATCGCGGTGGCGCCACCGTCTTGCCACACCACCCGCGCGCCGGGCGCCGCGTTGCGCAAGCGGCCGATTAGATCGGCAATGCCGGCGCAAGGCCCCTGCAACGCGAGCAGATCCGGCGCGTCGTCAGGCAGGTGTTCCTGCAGCGCGTCCACCGATGCGAAGACGCGGGTGTCCCATTGAAATTGGCGCAGCACAGCGGCAAGCCGCCACCCCGCCACATTTTCAGATGGCATGATGAACACGCTGCCCCGCTCCCACATGCGACCGCCCCAGAAGTTATCACCCTAGTGTTATTTATATCCACCAACGTGACCGCCCCGCAAGCTTCAATCGCCGTGTGAAAACATTCTCAGACCGACTGAAGCATGCGCGTCTTCTTCGTGGCCACACGCAGAAGGCGCTCGCCCGCTTGGTGCGAATCTCCCAAAGTGCTATCGGCAGCTACGAAAGTGGTTTGCGGCATTCGAGCCGATCCGCGCGCAAGCTGGCGCAGGTGTTGAAGATCGAAGTCGAATGGCTGGAAACCGGCAAGGGTCCCATGGAGCTTCCCCTGGAAGCCTACGACTTGAGCAATACCTTGCCAGTATCAGGCGTTTCCGACGCGGCGCCGCGTCCCGGCGGCCGGCCCCGGCCCTTGGCGCCGTGGCCCTACCCCAACATTTCGCCCTCGCAGTTCGAATCGCTGACGCCTGACGAACGGGCAATGCTCGAAGCGTTGACCCAGACCTTCATCGAAACGACCCTGCTTCGCCGCGGCGTCAAGCCGCGCGGCCGCAAGATCGGCTGATTGCGAAACGCGCTGGCGGCCGTCGACGCGGAACCCGTCATCCCGCTCGTTTCCGGCCTGGCGCACACCATGCAAGCGCTTTCCCTTCCCGCCCAAAGTCGCGACGCAAAAAAACCCGGCTACAAGAGCCGGGTTTTTTGCGCGCCCTGAATCAGGGCTTGGCGGCGGGCGCAGGCGCCGGCGCGGGGGCCGTGCCACCTGCCGCGGGTGCGGCATCGCCACGGATGCGGGCGGCGATTTCAGAGGCAGCCTGAGCCGAAGGCACGCCGAACGCCAGGACGCCGCGGTTGAGCGGTTCGCCGATCAGCGGCGCGGCAACCAGTTCCTGATCGATCACCAGGGCGAGCACGCTGCCGACGTTGGCGGTGCTGACGGTGGTGAGCTTGCGCGTACCGGCTTCGGAGAAACGCAGGCCAACGAAGTTCTGGCCTTGACGGTCGACCAGCGCGGCGGCATCGGTCAGGTCAGCGCGCGTGAGGACAGGCGTTTCCTGCAGATAGAGCTTGCCGTCCGGGAGGCTGACTTCACGCAGGCCGGCGCCGGGTTCGCGCTTGGCAAGATAGAAATCCACGCGCGCGGCGGTCGCGGGCGTGGCCGATTGCTGGCCTGCCTGAGGCGTGGCCGCGGCGTCGGACGTCTTAGTCGGGGCGGTCTTGCAACCCGCTAGCGCCAATGTCACGACAACGAGGGCGGGCGCCAAAGTGCGTAGGTTCAGTTGCATGCTCGATTCCTTCTTAAGTGGGCTGATGCCGAACGGTAAGACTCTAAGACTGTACACGCGGCGTGTGGAAAAAAGTGTACCGAACCTGCATGACGGTGTCTGCCTAGACTGAATCCAAATGTAAAGCAGTAATACCAGCCTGCTGGAAAAGCCCTATTTCTGCGGCTTGGCGGGTAGCGCGCAGATTGATGGCGGCACCGGGCGCACTTGGCTCTATACTTCGCGTTCACGCAGGGGTACTCGTCCCGCTTCAGGGCGGCGACGTGTTGAGAGAGTCCCTTCGTACCAGTACGGATAATGCCGATGCTGGGAGCGTATTCCCGCCGCGCGTCTTCGCACGCCTGGACGGGAGTCCATCCCGATCGGCTCCAACCACTCGCTTGGAGCTTTCCATGAACGCCAATCCCAAATTCCTGGCCGCTACCGCCGAAGTCGACGCGGCGGCCGTCGCACCGCTGCCCAAATCCCGCCGCGTGTATGAAGTGGGCTCGCGCCCCGACATCCGCGTGCCCTTCCGGGAAATCGAACAGGACGACACCCCGACGATGTTCGGCGGCGAAAAGAACCCGCCGCTGACGGTGTACGACTGTAGCGGTCCCTACACGGACCCCGAAGCCAAGATCGACATCCGCCGCGGCCTGCCGGAACTGCGACGCGCCTGGATCGATGAGCGCGGCGATACGGAGCTGCTGTCCGGCCCGACCAGCGAGTACGGCAAATCGCGTCTGACCGACCCCAAGCTGACGGCAATGCGCTTTGACCTGCAACGCCCGCCGCGCCGCGCAAAATCGGGCGCTAACGTGTCGCAGATGCACTACGCGCGCCGCGGAATCATCACGCCTGAAATGGAATACGTGGCCATCCGGGAGAGCCTGCGCCGCGAACACTACCTGCAAACGCTGCGCGACAGCGGCCCCGACGGCGAGAAGATGGTCAAGCGCCTGCTGCGCCAGCATCCGGGCCAATCGTTCGGCGCATCGATTCCCGCCGCGATCACGCCGGAATTCGTGCGCGACGAAATCGCCCGCGGCCGCGCGATCATTCCGGCCAACATCAATCACCCGGAAGTGGAACCGATGGCCATCGGCCGCAATTTCCTGGTGAAGATCAACGCGAACATCGGCAATTCCGCGGTCAGCTCGGGCATCGGCGAGGAAGTGGAAAAGATGACGTGGGCGATCCGCTGGGGCGGCGACACGGTGATGGACCTGTCCACGGGCAAGCACATCCACGAAACCCGCGAATGGATCATCCGCAACTCGCCGGTGCCGATCGGCACGGTGCCGATCTACCAGGCGCTGGAGAAGGTGGACGGCAAGGCCGAGGACCTGACCTGGGAGATCTTCCGCGACACGCTGATCGAGCAGGCCGAGCAAGGCGTGGACTATTTCACGATCCACGCAGGCGTGCGTCTGCCGTTCATTCCGATGACCGCGGACCGGATGACGGGCATCGTGTCGCGCGGCGGCTCGATCATGGCGAAGTGGTGCCTGGCGCATCACAAGGAGAGCTTCCTGTACGAACGCTTCGAAGAGATCTGCGAGATCATGAAGGCGTACGACGTGAGCTTTTCGCTGGGCGACGGCCTGCGCCCGGGCTCGGGCTACGACGCAAACGACGAGGCGCAATTCGCCGAACTGAAGACGCTGGGCGAGCTGACACAGGTAGCCTGGAAGCACGATGTGCAGGTGATGATCGAAGGGCCGGGGCATGTGCCGATGCAGATGATCAAGGAAAACATGGAGCTGCAGCTGGAACACTGCCACGAGGCGCCGTTCTATACGCTGGGGCCGCTGACGACGGACATCGCCCCTGGCTACGACCACATCACGTCGGGTATCGGCGCGGCACTGATCGGCTGGTACGGCACGGCGATGCTGTGCTACGTGACGCCGAAGGAACACCTGGGCTTGCCGAACAAGAAGGACGTGAAGGACGGCATCATCACGTACAAGATCGCGGCGCATGCGGCCGACCTTGCCAAGGGACATCCAGGCGCGGCGATCCGCGACAACGCGCTATCGAAGGCGCGGTTCGAGTTCCGATGGGATGATCAGTTCAACCTGGGACTGGATCCGGATACGGCGAAGGAGTTTCATGACGAGACCTTGCCGAAGGATTCGATGAAGGTGGCGCACTTCTGCTCGATGTGCGGGCCGCATTTCTGCAGCATGAAGATCACGCAGGACGTGCGGGATTATGCGGCGGCTCAGGGAGTTAGCGAGAAAGAGGCGCTGGCGAAGGGGATGCAGGAGAAGTCGGTGGAGTTTGTAAAGAAAGGGAGTGAGGTTTATCACCGGCAGTGAGTGGCTGGCGGGGGATGATGTTGATGGAGTGTGGGGGTTGCGGCTTGCGGCTTGCGAGCTTGCGGCTTGCGAGCTTGCGGCTTGCGGCGGATCGGGTTCTTTAGACGCCCGGCGCGGCGTGGGCCTGGGGCGGGCGGGGCTCCGATTGCGGTCCGGAGCCTTCGCTCCGGACTACCCCGTCCTCAACCTCGTCCGCCTTCGGCTCCCTTCGGTTTCCGTCGGGCGCATCTGAACGCCCCGCCCGCCCCAGGCCCACGCCGCACCGGGCTTTGTTGGTTTGATCTTCACGGGGGCTGGGGCGAGTTGGGTTCTTTAGGTTCTTGCCCACGGCGGTGTGGAAGAGAAGCGTCTTACGGTGCCCGCCCCCAGCCGGCCGCGCGGGCGGCCTTTGGGGGCTTACGCGCTGTCTTGCGTCGTGGTGAGGACGCTTCGCGAGTGGCAGCTTTCGGGTCAGGTGTCTGACACCCTGGTGAGATTCGCTTCATGCGAAGTTCATCTCCCGAGGGTGTCAGACACCAGCAGCGGCAAACGATCTCGCCAAGCTCAACCAAGTGAGGTGTCTGACACCCTGGTGAGATTCGCTTCATGCCAGGTTCATCTCCCGAGGGTGTCAGACACCGGCAGCGGCAGACGATCTCGCCAAGCTCAACCAAGTGAGGTGTCTGACACCCTGGTGAGATTCGCTTCATGCCAAGTTCATCTCCCGAGGGTGTCAGACACCGGCAGCGGCAGACAATCTCGCCAAGCTCAACCAAGTGAGGTGTCTGACACCCTGGTGAGATTCGCTTCATGCCAGGTTCATCTCCCGAGGGTGTCAGACACCGGCAGCGGCAGACGATCTCGCCAAGCTCAAGCAGTGCCGACACCGATCGCCACTTGAACTCCAATGCCCGATGACGACGGTGGGGCCGCCTAGGCAAGTCCGGAGCGAAGGCTGCAGACCGCAATCGTGGGCGATCGTGCCCACGGGGGCCACTGAGTCGGGCGACCTACGAAGATCCGCCGCGACCTATGAGACTCAGACCCTCAACACCGCCTACAACAGCTTCCCAGGATTCATGATCCCCGCAGGATCCATCACCTTCTTGATCTCCCGCATCAACCGCAGCTCCACCGCATCCTTGCTATGCAAGAAATGCTCCCGCTTCAACTGCCCGATCCCATGCTCCGCAGAAATACTCCCCCCATACCGATTTACTTCATCCAACACCGCATCCGTGATCGCCGCCCCATGTTCGGCCACCCAGTTGCGGTCGGCGCCTGCCGGGCGGGACAGGTTGTAGTGCAGGTTGCCGTCGCCGAAGTGGCCGAAGATGAAGGGGCGTATGTCGGGGTATAGAGCGCGTACGCGGGCTTCGGCGGTCTGCATGAAGTCGGGGATGCGTTCGATCGGTAGCGACACGTCGTGCTTCAGGTGCGGGCCGTCGGCGCGTTGGGCTTCGGAGATTTCCTCGCGCAGCTTCCAGAGCGTCTGCAACTGCGCAAGCGAGGCCGAGACGGCGGCATCCAGGCACAGACCGCGTTCGAGCGCCGTGCCGATGACGTTTTCGAGCAGCGTGTTCAGCGCGGCTTCGTCGGTCGTGTCGGCCAGTTCCACCAGCACGTAGGCCGGGTAGCGCTGTTCGAACGGTTCCTGCACGCCCTCGGCGTGCGTGAGCACCAGGTCCAGGCAATCGCCGGTGAAGAATTCGAACGCCTGCAGGCGCGCGCCGCATTGTTCGAACAGGATCTCGAAGAGTTGCAGCGCCTGCGCGGGCGATTCGACGGCGGCCAGCACGACCGAGCGCACGTCGGTGCGCGGGTAGAGGCGCAGCGCGACGGCGGTGATGATGCCCAGCGTGCCTTCGGAACCGATGAGCAGTTGCTTGAGGTCGTAGCCGGTGTTGTCTTTGCGCAGGGTGCGCAGGCCGTGGAAGATTTCGCCGGTGGGCAGCACCGCTTCCAGGCCCAGGACCAGTTCCCGCGCCATGCCGTATCGCACCACGTTCACGCCGCCGGCATTCGTGGCGACGTTGCCGCCGATCTGGCTGGAGTCTTCGGCAGCGAGGCTGAGCGGCAGCAGGCGGCCGGCGTCCTGGGCGGCGCGGCGCAGGTTGCCGAGGATGGCGCCGGCCTCGGCAACCATGGTGTTGGCCACGGTGTCGATGGCGCGCACGGCGTTCATGCGGTCCAGGCTGATGACCACGTTGGTGGCCTCGCCGTCGGGCGTGGCGCCGCCGCACAGGCCGGTGTTGCCGCCGCGCGGCACGACCGGCACGCCGGCCTCCTGGCACAGGGCAAGGCACGTGGCGACCTCGGCCGTCGTACGCGGACGAACGACGGCCTGGGCGTGGCCGTTATACAGGCCGCGCCAGTCGGACAGCCACGGCGCGATGTCCGCCGGGTCGGTGAAGACGGTGTCGGGGCCCAGGGCTTGGACCAGCCGTTGAGAAAAGTCGGATGCGCTCATGAGATGTGGGATGCGGCGGGAGAGAGAAGATCGAGTTGCAGGCGGCCGGCGGCTTGCTGCAGGTGGCGGATGGCGGCCTGGCGGGCGCGGTCGGGATCGCGCCCGCGGATGGCGTCGAACACGGCGACGTGTTCCTGGTGCACGACGGCGGTCAGGCCTTCCTGCAGGCGGCTGTTGGATCGGGCAGTGCTGACCGCCAGGCGCAGTTGCAGGTTCAGGTATTGCAGCAGGTCCTGGTAGTAGCTGTTGTGCGTGGCGGTCGCGATGGCGACGTGAAATGCGATGTCGTGCTCGACGCCGGTCTCGGGGTGGTCGAGATGGGCTTGAAGCGAAGCCAGCGCCGCTTCCATGGCGTCCAGGTCCTCCGGCGTGCTGCGGACAGCCGCCAGCGCGGCCGCGCCACCTTCGAGTTCCATGCGCAGTTCGTAGACGCTGGCGAGCTTCTTGCGGTCGACCGCGATGCCGGTGGACACCTGAAAGCCTTGCGCCCCGGTGCGCGAGACGACGGTGCTGCCCGCCCCCTGCCGGCTCTGGATCAGCCCTTGGGCGCGCAGGCGTTCCGTGGCTTCGCGGATGACGGCGGCGCTGACGCCGTACTGCTCGGCCAGCACGCGACCGGACGGCAGCTTGGCGCCGACGGCATGGACACCATCCGCGATGTCGCTGGCGAGCTGCCGGGCAACCTGCTCGGTGAGGGTGAGGCTCTTGGTCAACATGGGCGGATTATAGACAGATTTTTCAGGTTATCTGATAACTTTTAGCCAGATTCGGACCAATTCGGACAATCGTGCGGGCCTATCAAGCCGCGACTGACGCGCTCTGCAATGCTTCGCTTTCCGCGACTTGCTCGCCCTGATCCACCACGCAGCAGCGGCCGCCCTGCGCCTTGGCGCGATAAAGCGCGGCGTCGGCGGAGTCCAGCGCGCCTTGCGGGGTGCGGTTGGCGCCGGACATGATCGAGATGCCGATGGACAAGCCCACGCAGACGCCGTTGCCGTCGGTCAGCGTGATGGGCTGGGACACGTCGCGCAGCAGGTGTTCGCCCAGCCGGAGCGCGGCCGTGGCGTCGATGCCGGTGACCAGCACGATGAATTCGTCGCCGCCGATGCGCGCGGCGACGTCGTCGACCCGGAGCATGGCCCGCATGCGGTCCGCGATGGTTTTGAGCACCTGATCGCCGCCGGCGTGGCCGTGCGTGTCGTTGATGCGCTTGAAGTCGTCCATGTCCATGTAGAGCAGCGCCGCGGCGCTGTCATGGCCGCGGGCGCTGGAGCACACGCGTTCCAGCGCGGCCTGCAGGCCGGCGCGGTTGGCCAAGCCGGTCAGCGCGTCTTCGCTGGCGCGGCGGTCGCTGTCGCGCTCGGCCAGCATCGTGGACACCAGGATGCGGTTCAGGCGGTGCGAGGCGATGACCATGCTGATCAGATAGAACGGGATCTGGATGAAGACGATCGCCATCACCCATTCACCGGTGAAGAGCGCGCCCAGACACATGGGCCCCAGACTCAGGAAGATCATGGCGCCCACCAGCCGCGGCGCGCCGTAGTTGCGGAAGCAGATCCCGCCGGCCATGGCGCCGCAGGATACGCCCGCCAGTGTCGCGGCGAGCCAGTCGCCGTTCAGGAAGGTGATGAAGACGCCATAGCCCACGCTGAACGCCCAGAACAACGCCAGCAGGATGTACAGGTCGGTGTGGGTGTTGCCGCCCTTTGGGGCCGCGCGCAGCGCGGATCGCAGGATGACGACGCGCACCAGCGCGAGCACGACCTCCAGGATCAGCCACGAGATATATAGCGGTTCGGGCCGCCGCCACGCGACGACGCCCGAGATCATCAGTGTGTTGATGACCCCGCCGGCAAAAATGGGAAGCGTGCCGAACAGACTGGCGATGAGCGCCGCGCGGATGTCCGCCGGCGTGTCATGCCCGGAATGCGTCAGCCAACGTGTCAGCCGCCACTTGGGCAGGCTGAACTTCAGTCCTGTTTCCACGCCGTCATGTCCATGCCCCTCTACCCGAATTCAGTAGGCTGGCTGGCGTTATAGCAGGTATTTGAAACCTTTAGTATTGTTCTTAAGTGCAATGCGGGCAGTCTTCAGGCGTGCTCGCGGTGGCCGCAGACCGTGCATTCGGGGTCACGTTGCACGTTGACGCTGCGCCATTGCATGGTGCGCACGTCCAGCCAGAGCAAGCGGCCGGACAGGCTTTCGCCTACGCCGGACAGCAGTTTCAGGGCTTCGGCGGCCTGCATGCTGCCAATAATGCCGACCACCGGCGCGAAGACGCCCATGGTGGCGCAGTTGGCTTCTTCGACGTCGTCGGCTTCGGGAAACAGGCAGTGGTAGCACGGCGCGTTGTCGTCGCGCAGGTCGTAAACGCTGACCTGGCCGTCGAAGCGGATGGCGGCGCCCGACACCAGCGGCTTGCGGTGCTGCACGCAGGCGCGGTTGATGGCGTGCCGGGTGGTGAAGTTGTCGGTGCAGTCCAGCACCAGGTCCGCCTGCGCGACGGCATCGGACAAGGCCTGGTCTTTCAGGCGCTCGACCCGGGCGTGAACGCGGGTCTGCGGATTGAAGGCGCCCAGCATGTCGCGGCCGGACTCGGCCTTGGGCCTGCCGACGCTTGCGGTGGTGTGCAGGATCTGGCGCTGCAGGTTGCTGAGTTCGACGACATCGTCGTCGGCCAGCGTGATATCGCCCACGCCGGCGGTGGCCAGGTAGAGCGCGGCGGGCGAACCCAAACCGCCCGCCCCCACGATGAGCACACGCGCCGCCAGCAGTTTTTCCTGCCCTTCGATCCCGAGTTCGTCCAGCAGGATGTGGCGGGCGTAGCGCAGCAGTTGCTCGTCGTTCATTTGTCCTTGCTGGGCTCGACTCCGGTCGGCGTGATCTTCATGCGCTGGGGCGTTCCGCCGCCGGCCTTGGCGTCTGCCTTGGCCTGGGCGCGGGCCGAGCCCTTCTGCACCGGCTTGCCGGCCAGCAGATTCAGGGCCTGCTGGAGCTGGAAGTCGTCCTTGCCGCCGAATTCAAACACCTTGGCCGGCAGATCCACATTGTCCTGGTCGGCGCTGGACTTGATTTCGTTGGTGGTCTGCTGGTTGGACAGGTGACGTTGCAGGTCGGCTTCGCGCGGCAGGCGGAACAGGTCGCCGTCGGCCGTATCGGCCACGACGTAGTCCGGTTCGATGCCGGTCGCCTGAATGGAACGGCCGCTGGGCGTGAAGTAGCGCGACGTGGTCAGCTTGACCGCGGTGGTTTCGGACAGCGGCAGGATCACCTGCACGGAGCCCTTGCCGAAGGTGCGGTTGCCCAGCACCTTGGCGCGCTTGTGGTCCTGCAGCGCGCCGGCCACGATCTCGGAGGCCGAGGCCGAACCCACGTTCACCAGCACCACCATCGGCACCGTCTTGGTCCAGGCCGGCAGGCCGGACAGGTAGTTGCTTTCACCGCGGGCGTATTCCGAAGGCGTCGCCAGGTACTTGTGGCGGGCGTCCGGCGTGCGGCCGTCCGTGGACACCACGAGCGCATCGGGCGGCAGGAACGCGCCGGACACGCCGATGGCGCTGGTCAGGAGGCCACCCGGGTCATTGCGCAGGTCCAGCACGAGACCCTTGGGCGGTTCCTTCGCGCCCAGCTCCTTGAGCTGGCGGGCGAGGTCGGCGCCGGTCTTTTCCTGGAATTGGGCGACGCGCACGTAGGCGATGCCGTTGTCCAGCATCTTGCTGCGCACGCTGCGCACCTTGATGATGTCGCGCACGATCTTCACGACGATCGGCTGCGGGCGGTCCGCGCGCATGATCGTCAGCGTGATGGGCGACTTGGGCGCGCCACGCATGAGCTTGACCGCGTCGTTCAGGGTCATGCCCTTGGTGGGCGTGTCGTCGATCTTGATGATGAGGTCACCGGCCATGACGCCGGCGCGGGCCGCAGGCGTGTCCTCGATGGGCGAGATGACCTTCACGAAGCCGTCTTCCGCGCCGACCTCGATGCCCAGGCCGCCGAACTCGCCTTGCGTCGCAGTCTGCATTTCGCGGAACGCGTCGGCATCCAGGTAGGCGGAGTGGGGATCCAGGTTCGACACCATGCCCGAGATGGCATTGTCGATCAGGGTCTTGTCGTCGACGGCCTCGACGTAGTTGTTCTTGATGGCGGCAAAGACATTGCTCAGTTGCCTGAGCTCGTCCAGAGGCAGGGGGCTGCCGCGCTGGGCGACCGCAGTCACGCCAACACTCAGCAACACACCAGCCACCGCACCGATGGCAATCAGACCGAAACCGCGAAACTTACGAGTGCCCATGCACACTTCCCGAATTTTGTTTTCGCCGATGGGTTTGGTAATTTACCAACGGTATTTTTCCAACGACATTCATTTACCGACAGCGTTTACGCCGATTGCATTCCAGCAAACCGGCTGCACCAGCCGACACATCTACTGCGCCAGCCATTGGGCCGGGTCCACTGGAGCGCCACGATGGCGAATTTCAAAGTATAGGCCGGATTCCACTTGGCCGCCGGTTGCGCCCACGGTAGCAATAGTATCCCCGCCAGCCACCGCATCGCCCACCCGTTTGAGCAGACTTTGGTTGTAAGCATAGACGGTCAGGTATTGCTGGCCATGATCCACAATGATCAGGTTGCCAAAGCCGCGCAGCCAATCGGCGTAAACCACAGTACCCGGGGCCACGACCTTGACGGGCGTACCCTCGGCCGCGCGCAGCACCACGCCACGCCACACGCCGCCGTCCGGACGATCCACCCCGAACCTGCCCTGCACCTGGCCGCGCACCGGCATGGTCAGACCATGACGCAGGCCGTTGCCGCCGCCCACGGGCGGCGCCTTGGCGGTCTGCTGTGCCGATGCACTGCGCGTTGGAGTGGCGGGCTCCTCAATCGGTTCCGCCTTTTTGGGGGGATCCGCGGGTTTTGTGGGCGGCGGGGTATCAGCCGGGCCGCCAATGCGGGTCTGCCGCTGATCGGCGGGACGCAAGCCGGCGGCGTCGGGGTCGGCCACGGCCACCGGGCCGCGATTCTTTTGGGCTGCCGCTTCGACCTGTTCGCGCGCCTGGGCGGCCTCGCGGGCTTCGCTGTCGCGGCGCGCGCCGTCCTCGGCGGCCTTGCGGTCTGCCTCGGCCTTGCGGCGGGCGTCCTGCGACCGGCGTTCGGCCTCGGCGCGCTTCTTGGCCTCTTCGGCGGCGCGGCGGGCTTCCTCGGCCGCACGTCGCGCTTCCTCGGCACGGCGGGCTTCTTCGGCGCGTTTGCGCGCCTCTTCGGCCTTGCGGGCTTCCTCGATCTGCTTGGCGATGGCCGCGTCCAGGTCGGTGATCAGCCGTGACAGGCGCTGGTCGTCGCGCCCGAGCTTGTTGGCCTCGGCGCGCTGGGCGGCGATCTGTCCTTCAAGCTGGGCCAGCAGGCTGGCGCGCTCTTTTTGCTGGGCGACCAGCGCGGTTTTCTGTTCGGAGGTCTCGGCAACCCCCTTTTCGATTTCGGTGCGGCGTTCGTCCGCGCGCGCCTGCAGGGCGGCCAGCCGGTCGATGTCGGCTCGCAGGGCCTTCACGGCGTCGGCCCGGGCACGGGACACGTAGTCCAGGTAGCCCAGATTGCGGCCCAGCACCTGGGGATCGTCGCCGGAAAGCAGCGCCGTCCAGGGCGACAGGCCGCTGGTGTATTGGGTGCGCAGCTGGTCGGCCAGCTCGGCGCGGCGCTTGGCCAGCACGGCCTCCTGCGCGGTGATCTGCTTTTCCAGCGACGCGAGATCGGCCGTCGCCTTGCGGTTGGCGTCGGCCAGTTCCTTCAGGCGCAGGTTGATCCGGGAAATCGACGATTCCGACTGCTTGAGCGCGTCGGCGGCCTCTTTGCGGGCCGCCTCGCGGTCGTCGATGTCCTTTTGCAGGCTCTCGATGCGGTCGCGCAAGGCGGCCTGCTGTTTTTCGGCGTCGGACTGACGCCCGGCGAGGTCACTGGGCGCGGCACGCGCAGGCAGCGCCCCACTGGCCAACATGACCGCCAACAACAACCCCGCCGTGCGACGCATAGAAATATCAGTCCTTCTTGGCCTTGCCCTGGGCTGCAACCGCAGCCATGGCCGCCTCGATCTCGGCGGCATCGCCGAGATAATAGTGGCGGATCGGACGCAGGTCATCATCCAGTTCATAGACGAGCGGCTGGCCGGTCGGGATATTCAGGTTGACGATGTCGTCGTCCGACACGTTGTCCAGGTGCTTGATGAGCGCGCGCAGGCTGTTGCCGTGGGCGGCGATCAGCACCTTGCGGCCGGAACGGATGGCCGGGGCGATGGAATCGTTCCAGAACGGCAGCACGCGGGCAACAGTGTCCTTCAGGCACTCGGTGGCGGGCAGCTGATCGGCCGGGATCTTGGCGTAGCGGCTGTCAAAGCGCGGGTGGCGTTCGTCGTCCAGATCCAGCGGCTCCGGGGCGATCGCGTAGGCGCGGCGCCAGATCAGGACCTGCTCGTCGCCGTACTTGGCGGCCGTTTCGGACTTGTTCAGGCCCTGCAGAGCGCCGTAGTGGCGCTCGTTCAGGCGCCAGTTCACGCCGACAGGGGTGTACATGGCGTCCATGGCGTCCAGGGCGATCCACAGGGTGCGGATGGCGCGCTTGAGCACCGAGGTATAGGCCAGGTCAAAGGCAAAGCCTTCTTTCTTGAGCAATTCGCCCGCCTTGCGGGCCTGTTCGCGGCCGGTGTCGGTCAGATCGACGTCGGTCCAGCCGGTGAAACGGTTTTCAAGATTCCACTGGCTTTC
>Ga0213827_1001017_pt1 | contig 17439 bp, 17 predicted proteins | sample MC6MC0898MG_FD_180669 | JGI IMG/M metagenome (GOLD analysis project Ga0213827, IMG submission 180669) | Enriched soil aggregate microbial communities from Iowa State University, Ames, United States - MC6-MC0898-MG | ecosystem: Environmental > Terrestrial > Soil > Unclassified | place: USA: Iowa...
CTGGGGCCGGCACATTCAACATCGATGGTGCCTGACACACTGCCATCGCGGGCAAGCCCGCTCCCACACAGGTTTGGTGGGTACCTACAGAATCTGCGAGCGGCCAGATCCCTGTGGGAGCCGGGCGGTGTTCCGTTTGCCCGCGATGGATGTCAACGATGCCCCGTTCATCCTGGATAAACAGCGCTTGGTGCCTATTTACCCGCCGATAACGCCTGGGACCGGGCATGGGCTGCCTGGGTTGCCGCTTGCATCAGTTGGCGCAGGGCCTGGTCCTGTTCGAACACGCTGATGGCCGCTGCCGTGGTGCCGTTGGGGGAGGTGACGGCGGTGCGCAGTTCGACCAGGTCTGCGTCTTCCTGGGTCTGTTGGCGCGCGGCGCCCAGGGCGGTCTGGCGGGCCAGGTTGAGTGCCAGTTGCGGTGGCAGGCCGAGCAGGACGCCGGCCTCGGCCAGGGCCTCGCTGAACAGGTGGTAGTAGGCCGGGCCGCTGCCGGAGATCGCGGTGACGGCATCCAGCAGGCTTTCCTGTTCAAGCCAGTAGCTGCGTCCCACGCTGTCGAACAGCCGGCCCACCAGGGCGCGCCGTGTCTCCTCCAGCCGGGCGTCGGCGTACAGCCCGGTGCAGCCGGCATTCACCAGCACCGGGGTGTTGGGCATGGCGCGGATCACCGGGCAGCGCCGGGCCAGCGCCTGGTCCAGGGCGTCGCTGGTGATGCCGGCGGCGACGGAGATGAGCACCGCGTCCTGGCAGATCAGGTCCGGCAGGGACGCCGCGACGCTGCACACCTTGTCGGGCTTGACCGCGAGCACAATCAGGTCGAATGCTTGCGGCGCAACGGCCTGCAGATCCGGGTACAGGGTTGCCCGCAGGCCCGCCTGCGGATGCGGATCGACGGCGCTGACCGCATCAACCAGACCGTTGGCCAGCCAGGCTTCGCCCATGGCGCTGCCCATGCGTCCGTAACCCATAAAAAGTACGTTCATGCGGTGATCTCCGGATAAGCCCCAGGGCTTGGTTTAACAAACTGGGGGCATTGATGCCCCGAGCAGATTGGCCTTCCTGCAGTCGCGCACCGAGTGCGCACCCAGCAGGGTCAAGGCCAGTTCCATTTCGTTGCGCAGCATCTGCAGGCTGTCGTTGGCGCCTTGCTGGCCGGCAGCGGCCAGCCCCCACAACGGCAAGCGCCCGACCATCACCGCATCCGCTCCCAGCGCCAGGTACTTGAGCACGTCGCTGCCGCGGGTCACGCCGCTGTCGGCAATGATCTGCAGGTCGCCCCCGACGGCCTCGGCGATGGCCGGCAGGACCTGGATCGGAGCAGGAGCGATGTCGAGATTGCGTCCGCCATGGGCCGAGACGACGATGGCATCCGCGCCTTCGTCCCGGGCAATCACCGCGTCCTGGGCGCTCAATACGCCCTTGATGAGCAAACGCCCGTGCCAGCCACTTCGGAGCTGCCGGATGTCGTTCCAGGTCAGGCGGTTTTCCAGGCGCACCGCCGCGTGGACCGTCTGTTGGGTGACCGCACCGCGAAACTGCGCCGGGTAATGACCATAGGAAGGCATCCCGCTCGCCAGCCATTGCCGCAACCAGACCGACGCCAGCCAAGCGGGGTGGCCCAGCACATCCAGCAGCAACGCAAGGCTGGGTTGCAAGGGGATCGAGAAGCCGTTCCTGACGTTGTATTCGCGTTTCGGACTGACCGGTGTGTCGGCGGTGATCACCAGCGTATCGACCCCGGCCGCCTGGACGCGCTCGAGCAACTGGCGGGTGAGGTTGCGGTCTTTCCACACGTACAACTGGAACCACAGATTGGCGTCCGGCACCTGCTGGCGGATCTCTTCCACCGTGGTCACCGACTGGGTGGAAACGCAGAAGGGAATACCCAGGTCGCGAGCGGCGCGCGCCAGTTTTATTTCACCCTGGAACGACACCAGTCCCGCCAGTGCCGTGGGCGCGATGACCAGCGGCATGCCCAGCGCTTGCCCCAACAGCTGGGTGCGCAGTTCGGGTTGATTGACGCCATTGAGCAGCGAAGGTGCCAGTGTGATCTGCTCCAGGCTGGAACGAATGCGGATCAGTGCCCGTTCATCCTCACTGCCGCGATCGATATATTCAAACAGTGCCTTTGGCAACCGTTGCCTGGCCCGGGCCCGGTAATCAATAAAATTCAATAAGGATGACATAAGCCCTCGTCCAGACATGCAGGCAAACGCAACCGGTACTTATTAAGCCCGGTTGTTATTGATTGCCCATGTACGCGCTAAGTTATGAAGTTTTTGCGGTGTTCAGGGGAAAAACTTCTTCGCAGAAATCGAAGTTGCTACCACCTGTACATGTTGCGCGAGTTCTTCTTCGACCCGTTCCTTAGTCCAGCGCGTGGTCGGTACCGCGATAGTAATGGCCGCGACTGCATGGCCATGTTCATCCAATATGGCCGAGGCCACGGCAATATCTCCCAGTACGGTTTCATTGGCGATAATGGCGTAGCCGGTTTCAGCGGCGCGCTGCATGCGTTCGAGTAACAAACCCTTGTCGGTGACCGTATGCGGGGTCAGAGCCCGCAGTTGGGTGGCCTCGATCGCTGCTTCGCGCTCCTCGGTACTGCAGTGGGACAGGATGGCGGTGCCCGAGGCGGTGAATATCGCGGGCAGGCGGCTGCCGACCATGATGTCGACGTTGATCAGGTGCCGGCCCGGATAGCGCCCCACGTAGACCACTTCGTGGCCATCGAGCTCTTGCAGGTTGGTGGTTTCGCCCAGGGTACTGCTCAGGTCCACCAGGTACGGCGCGGCCTTGTGCAGCAACTCATGGGCGCACAGAAAGTTGTAGGAAAACTGCAGGACCTTGGACGTCAGTGCGTAATCCCGGGTGTTGTGCACGCGGCGCAGATACCCCAGGGCTTCCAGGGTAAATACCAGGCGTTGTGCGGCACTGCGATCAAGCCCCGACAAGGTGGCTATTTCCGAGAGCGGCATCTGTCGTTTGGGATGGTCGAAGGCATGAAGTATCTGAAAGGTCTTTTCAGTAGAGCCGACATACAATGACGAATTACGAGGATCGCCAACTGCTTCTTTAGCCGTTTTTCTTGTGGTTTTGGTTGGGCGAGAATTCGGCATTGGTTGAACGGTCCATAAATGTCATGAAATTGGATTGTGGCATTCACCTGTGCCCTTGCATAGCGCAGGGGCACTGGCGTGGCAGCCCTTGTTTTGAACTAGCGGGCCGCGGTTGGGGCCTTCTCGAACAGCTCCAGAAGTTTGCTGTATTCGACTCTCAATGCATTACGCAGATCTTCCTTCGGCTCACGCAGGGGCGCCAGCAGGGCAGGAGCGTTGACCCCGATCAGGTCCATCACCGACTTCATCGGCCCGGGGTTGGTTTCGGAAAATGCCAGGTTCATCAGCGGAATCAATTGCCGGTGCAGCGCCAGCGCCTCGGCGGTCTTGCCGGCGCTGGCAAGGTCGAACACCCGGCGCCAGGTTTTCGGCAGCAGGTTCGCCGTGACCACGATCCCACCGGTTGCACCCGCCGCCACTTGCAGTGGGAACAGCGTGTCTTCGCCGCTGAGCACGGCGAACGATGGGTCGACGCCGGCGATCACCCGCAGGAAGTGGTACATGTCGGTGTTGCAGGCCTTCATGCCGATGATGCGCTCATGCCGGGACAGTTCGTGCAGCACCTCGGGATCGATGGAGATGCGCGTGCGATAAGGAATCTCGTAGATCAGGATCGGCAGCGGCGACTCATCGGCGTAACGCAGGAAGTAGTCGCGGATGCCCAGTTGGGTCGGGTTGGTGTAGTAGGGCGTGATCACCAGCAGGCCATCGGCACCGGCCTTGGCAAAGTCCTGCGCCGCGTTCATCGCGTCGTGGTAACCGGTGTCCAGTACGCCGCAAATCACCGGCAAACGCTGGTCGGCGAGCCTGGCGCAGAGTTCGACGAAGCGCACCCGCTCATGCCGGGACAGGGCACCGTACTCGCCGGTGCCACCCAGCGGCACCACGCCGTCCACGCCTTGCCCGGTCAACCAACTGAACAGCGCTTCGGTGGCGGCTACATCAATCGTGTCATCACTCTGCACCGGCGTGGTAATAGCCGGGAAAATACCTTTGAGGTGTTCAGAACTGAGCATGGATGTTTCTCCTTTAATCATGGGGTACGGGCTCAGCGCGCCAGGCTGCGCTGACGCAGGCGATCGGCGCCGAAAATCAGCAGGGTGATGAAAATCAGCAGGCAGGTGGAGACGGCGGCAATCACCGGCGAAACCTGCAAGGTCACCTCATCCCAGAACTGCTTGGGCAAGGTGGCGTTCAGCCCGCCCGACGAAAACAGCGCAATCGTCAGTTCGTCGAACGAGGTGGCGAAGGCAAACAGGAACGCGGAGAACATCCCGGCGCCCAGCAGGGGAAAGGTCACGTGGCGCAGGGTCTTCAAGGGGCTGGCCCCCAGGCTCTGCGCGGCCAGGTCCAGGCGCTGGTCATAGTTGCGCAGCACCGCGATCATGGTCATCACCACGTAGGGCACGCACACCACGGTGTGGCCAATGATCAGGCCGATCGACGTACCGACCAGCTTCAGCTCGGCGAACATGTAGAACAGGCCGAGGGCGATGATCACCCGTGGCGCGATGATCGGCGACAGCAGGAACGCCAGCAGGACCGCCTTGCCACGGATCTTGCCGCGGGCCAGGAGAAACGCCGCGGGCACGCCGATCAGCATCGACAGGATGCCCGCGCCGGTCGCCACCGTCAGGGAGCGCACCAGGGCCTGGGTCCAGACCGGGGTGTTGAGCATTTGCTCATACCACTGCAGCGTCATGCCCGACGGCGGCCATTGCAGGCCGGCGCTGCTGAAGGAGATCGGGATCATCAGCAGGGCCGGCAGGCTGATCAGCACCAGCACGCTCCAGACGAAGACACTGAGTACCAGCGGCGTGCCTTCGGCGCTCTTGCGCCGGCGCTTGAACGACAGGCGCGCGATCAACCCGTCGCTGACGGCACCAATGCCCGCCAGCACCGCACTGCCTGCCCGTCGTGCCAGGGTATCGCGGCGCGCATGGGCAGACGGGTCTTCACCGGTGAGGGTGGCGAAGCCGAAGATCCGGTCATAGATCACGAAGACCACCAGCACCACCACCAGCAACAGCACGGAAATCGACCCGGCCAGTTCCCAGTTCAGGGTCTGCTGCACCTGATCGATAATCAGCTGGGTAATCATGGTTTCCTTGCGCCCGCCCAGCAGCGCCGGAACGATGAAGAAGCCGATGGCGGTGACGAACACCATGATGGTGGCGGCGGCCACGCCGGGCATCGACAGCGGGAAGTAGATGGTCCAGAAGGCCGTGCCCGGACGCGCGCCCAGGGTAGAGGCGGCGCGGGGCAGGCTGCGGTCGATGTTCTCCATCACCGCGAGCATGGTCATGACCGCGAGCGGCAGCATCGCGTGGACCATGCCGGTGAGGGTGGCGCCGGTGCCGTAGAGCAGGTTGATCGGTCGGTCGATCAGGCCCAGGGACATCAGGAAGTTGTTGACCACCCCGTTGCGCCCCAGGATCACCACCCAGGCGAATGCCCGGACCAGGAAGCTGGTCCAGAACGACAGGAGCACCAGGAACACCAGGCGGCTCTTGAGCTTGGCCGGTGCGGTGGAGATGAGGTAGGCCACCGGATAGCCCAGCACGACCGACAGCACGGTGGTGGCCAGGGAGATCTTGAAGGTGATCCACAGTACGTTGAGGTAGAGGCTGGAGGCGAACAGGTGCCGATAGGCGTCGAGGGAAAAACCCTCCGGGCCGAGGATGCTCAACGACAGCAGGCGCCCCACCGGATACGCCAGGAACACCGCCAGCAGCACCAGCAGCGGCGCGATCATCAGGCTGTTCTTGGCCCAGGCTGGCATCGGCGCAGAGGCTGCGCGAGAAGTAAACAGGCTCATGGGAACGCCGCCTTGGGTTGTTCGGTGATAGCCACGGCGTCCGAGGCATGCCAGGACAGGGAGACCTTGTCGCCGCGCTGGAAGCTCTCGCCATTGACCCGGGTCGGGAAGGCCGACACCAGCGCCGGAACACCCTCTTCGTCGGTGCTCATGTAGACCTTGGTCAGGCTGCCGGTGACCATCACATCGCTGACGGTTGCCTGCAGGTGGCGCACGTCGCCGGCCGTGGCTTTTTCGATCAGCATGTTCTGCGGGCGGACCATGATGTGGATGTTCGCGCCCGGCAGGTTCTCGCCGTTTGGCGTGGCGCTGGCCTTGATCCCACGGCTGCCGACCAGCACTTCGAGCACCCCGTCCTGGGCGGCGACTATCTGCGCCGGCAGCAGGTTCGACTCACCGAGGAAGTCGGCAACGAACAGCGTGCGCGGACGGAAGTACAGGTCGTCGGGGGTGCCCAGTTGTTCAATCTTCCCGGCATTCATCAGGCAGATGCGATCCGACATGGTCATCGCCTCTTCCTGGTCGTGGGTCACATAAATGATGGTGGTCCCCAGCTCCCGGTGAATGCGCTTGATCTCCAGCTGCATGTGTTCGCGCAGCTTCTTGTCGAGCGCGCCCAGGGGTTCGTCCATCAGGATGATCGAGGGGCGATAGACCATGCAGCGCGCCAGCGCGACCCGCTGTTGCTGGCCGCCGGACAGCTCCTTGGGATAACGCTGGGCGATGTGCGGCAGCTTGATCATGTCCAGGGCGGCCATGGCCCGCTCACGGGCTTCGGTCGCCGCGACTTTGCGCATCTTCAGCGGGAAGGCAATGTTCTCCAGGATCGTCATGTGGGGAAACAACGCGTAGTTCTGGAACACCACGCCAATGTCGCGATGGTGGGGGGCCAGGTACGTCACATCGTTGTCGCCGATGGACACCTCGCCGCCATCGGGATGGGTGAGGCCGGCCACCAGGCTGAGCAAGGTGGTTTTGCCGGAACCGGAAGGCCCGAGCAGGGTCAGGAACTCCCCATCGGCGACGGTCAGGTCGGTTTCTGCGAGGGCCACGAACTGGCCATAATTTTTAGCGAGCTTCTTTACGGTTAGGCTGGAAGAGGACATGGCGAAGACCTGAAAACAAGGGACAAGAAATATCGGGCCCGCCGCGTGGCGGACCCGTCAGCGGGGTCAGCTAAGGAGCCATGCGTTATAGCGTTCCAGCGCCGTGCCCTGTTTTTCTGTCCAATACTGGGCGTCGATCGGTAGCCCCTTGGCAATGTGGTCGGGGTAGGAAGGGCAATCGACGGCCACGGCCGGGTCGATGAAGTCAAAGGCCCGGGGATGGGTCACACCCGCGGGGAAGTACTTGGTCAGAGCAGCTTGGCGCTCGGGGTCGCAGGTGAACTTGATGAACTCGCGGCAGGCCGCGGCGTTGGGCGTGCCCGCCAGGATGGCCCAGCTGTCCAGGCCCCAGATGTTCTGGTCCCAGACGATGCCGACCGGGGCGTTGGAGCTGCGCGCCGATTGCGCGCGCGACACCCAGACCGGCACCATGTCGACTTCGCCGGACACCAGCAATTGCTCGACTTGCGCGCCACTGGTCCAGAACACCGAGACGTCATTCTTGATTCTGTCGAGTGCCGAGAACGCCCGCTCCAGGTCACAGGGGTAGACGTTGGCAACGGCAACCCCGTCGGCCAGCAGTGCCTGCTCGATGGTGTCGAAGGGATGGCGGCGCAGGGCCCGGCGGCCGGGGAAACCCTCCACATCGTAGAAGTCTTTCCAGGAGGTGGGCGGCTGACGCCCTTCAAAGGCATCCTTGCGATAGGCCAGCACGGTGGTATAGACGTTGGTGCCGACCCCGTACTCGGACATGAAGTGTCCGGGCATCTGCGCCACGATCGGGTCGTTGCCCAGGCCGTGGGCCTCGAGGTATTTCTTCTGACCCTGGGTGAGCATCCTGATCGCCGGCTGGCTGATCTTGGCCATGTCCCAGGTGTAGGAACCGGCATCGACCATCGACAGGATCTGCGCGGTCGGTTCGGCGTTGGCCTGCACGCCGATCACCTCGATTCCCGTCGCCTCCTGGAACGGCCGGTAGAACACCTCGGTGTAGGCCTTGGTGTAGACGCCGCCATCGTCGCGCACCACGATGCGCTTGGTTTGCGCCCGCAAGGACGACCACATGCTGCTCGTCGACAGTGCGACGGCACCGACCACACTGGCCTTGAGCACACTGCGGCGTGACCAGTTATTAATGTTGTTGCCCATACTCCTGACCTCTCTTCGCGATATTGTCGATAGTCGCTATCGTCACTAGGGATGTTTGTTGTGGGTTTTATTTTTCAGGCGGTATAAGTCGGCCCGGGTTGAACAGGCCAAGGGGGTCGACGGCGTGTTTGATCGCCCGCATCAGGGCGAGCGAAGCCGCGGATTTATAGTTATGCATTTCATCGAGCGAGGTTTGCCCGACGCCGTGTTCGGCGCTGAAGGTCCCGGCCAGTTCGGCGGCCACGTCGTTGACCGCACGACGCAGTGCGCGGGCGAGGGTTTCGCGTTGTTCCAGCCCGTCCCAGACCGCGAACGGGAAGAACGGAATGTAGTGAATGTTGCCGTCACCCATATGCCCGACAATCACGATCCGCGCTTGCGGGGCGAGCTTGGCCACCGCGGCGTTGGCCCGCTCGATGAAGGTCGCGATGGAGGACACCGGCACGGCACAATCGGTGGTCAGGCCGATGCCACCTTTCTTGTTGGCTTCCGACACGCTGTGGCGCAGTTCCCACATGGCGGCCTGCTGGCCTTGACTGGAAGCGATGCTGGCGTTGTCGACGATGGCCTGCTCGAACGCCTGCTCGAGGATGGCCGTCAGGGCCGCCTCGGGGTCGGCGCTGCCCGCGGTATCCGCCAGCTCGATCAGCACGTGCCAGGGATGCCGGGTATCCAGCGGCGAGCGGCGCTGCGGCACGTGCTCCACCACCAGGTCCAGTTGCAACTGGTTCATCAGCTCGAAGGCCGCCAGCGATGAGCCCGACAGCTGGCGGGTGAGCACCAGCAGTTCGATCGCTTGGCTCGGGCTGCTGACACCGACCCAGGCCACTGCGCTACGAGTCGGCAGGGGATGCAACTTGAGCACGGCGGCGGTGATGATCCCCAGGGTGCCTTCGGAGCCGATGAACAGATGCTTGAGGTCGTAGCCGGTATTGTCTTTGCGCAGGGCCCGCAGTTCCGAGCAGATAGTGCCATCGGCCAGCACCACTTCCAGGCCCAGGACGTTGTCGCGGGTGTTGCCATAACGCAGCACGGAGATGCCCCCGGCGTTGGTGGCGATGGTGCCGCCGATCTGGCAGGAACCTTCGGCCCCCAGGCTGACCGGGTACAGGCGCCCGGCGTTCCGTGCCGCTTCCTGCACGTTGGCCAGGACGCAGCCGGCCTGCACTTCAATGGAGTTGTTGACGGGGTCGACGAGGCCCAGGCGGCGCATGCGCTGCAGATTGATGATCACCGGAGCCGGCCCGCTGGAAGACGGCACCGAACCACCCACCAGGCCGGTGTTGCCACCTTGAGGCAGCACGGGTACGCGGTGGCGGTGACAGCAGGCCACTACCGCCGCCACTTCTGCGGTGCTGGCCGGACGGGCGACACACAGCGCCGCGCCACGGTAGCGCCCGCGCCAGTCCTCAAGGGACGCGGCCATTTCGCCGGGTTCGGTAATCAGGTTGTTTGCACCAAGCAGAGCGATGAGCTCGTCGACCAATGACATCTGCTGACTCCAGTAATCTCAATGCAATTAATGTAATTGCAAAAATAGTAGAGTGCTTCTCCCCTCATTGGCAATAGGGATTGAGGGAGGTGTCGTTTTTAGGTATGTCGTTTTTAGATATGGATCGCCGCGGGGCAACAGGGCGCCCGTTGCGCTGCCAGAACCCGGCTGGAAGGGAGGGGGGGAATTATCGCTGCTGGGTGACTTTATCCATGCCGCCGGTGCCACGGGCACCAGCTTGAATAGCGCAAGCTGCTACCATCGCGCCATTGTCACCCTGAGTAGAGTTCTATGAATCGCCGCAAGAAAATCAAGCAGCTGTTGAAAGCACACGCGAAAAAGGCCAGCGCCAAACTGGCCCCGGTCAACAAGGACAAGTACATCAGCAAAGCGGACCGCTTGAAGCTGGCAGAACAAGCCAGCCAGGATCCCGCCAGCCCGGCCGAGAGCTGATCCCGCCCGGCCTACTTCACGGTGCTGCCCTGGGGAACATCGCCACAGAACAGATCGAGGTTGCCGTCCTCGGGGGCCGATCGCACGACGATCGAGTACTGGCCGGCCAGCAGTTCTGGCAGGGCGATGGGGGCGCTTCTGGAAAAGGTCCAGCCGGCAACAGCGGCGCGTTCAGTATTGACCTTGTCGTTCATCGCATAAGCCACCGGGCCGGGCTGCTGGCAACTGCCCTTATGGATGAAGGTGTAGAGGCGCAGGGGCAGCGAGGTGCCGGTGGGCACGCCGCTGATGAAAAAGTCGAACCCGGTCTGCTGGTCCCAATTGGTCAGGGTGGTATTGGCGATTTGCCCGGCGTTGTGCCGCGTGGCCGCCAGGGGCATGCTGATTCCGTGCTCGGTTGAAGTGGTGCAGCCAAACAGGCTCGCGCTGACCAGCAGGGCGACCAGTGGATGTCTGGGATTCATAAGCAACCTCCAGTGTTGAAGAACTGCCTTGGGAGATTAGCGGGTATGGCCCAATAGTCGCCTGACGTTCGTCAGCCCGGCCCGCAGCACCCCGCGGGCCGGGCCTGTCTCAATGCACGATCTGCGCGAGGAAGGCCTTGGCCCGTGGGCTTTTCGGGGCGTTGAAGAAGTCTTCGGGCGGGGCGTCCTCGATGATCTGGCCACCGTCGAGAAACAGCACGCGCTCGGCCACTTGCCGGGCAAAACCCATCTCGTGGGTCACGCAGAGCATGGTCATGCCGCTGCCGGCCAGCTTCACCATCACATCCAGCACTTCGCTGACCATCTCCGGGTCGAGCGCCGAGGTCGGCTCGTCGAACAACATGATTTTCGGTTCCATGCACAACGCCCGAGCGATGGCCACGCGCTGTTGCTGGCCGCCGGAAAGCTGGCTGGGGTACTTGCCGGCCTGGCTGGCGATGCCGACTTTGTGCAGGAAATGCTCGGCCAGTTCCTCGGCTTTCTTGCGGCTCAGGCCACGCACCGAAATCGGCGCCAGGGTGCAGTTGTCGAGCACGCTCATGTGCGGGAACAAATTGAAATGCTGGAACACCATGCCCACTTCGCTACGCACCTTGGCCGCCTCGCGGGTGTTCTGCGAGAGGTCGGTGTCATTCACCAGGATCCGGCCTTTCTCGGCGATTTCCAGGCGGTTGATGCAGCGGATCAGGGTCGATTTACCAGAGCCGGAAGGGCCGCACAGGACGATGCGTTCGCCTTCGCGCACTTGCAGGTTGATGTCGTGCAAGACATGGAAGGCGCCATAGAACTTGTTCAGGGCGGCGATATCCACCACCACCTTGCGGTTGTCGGGTTGCACGGCGAGCGGCGTATCGATACGGGCAGAGAGGGCAGGCATGGTCGGGTCTCCGGCAATCAATGGAAGCGCTCGGCGCTGTAGGGGGCAGGGTCGGTGAACGGGGTGGCGCCGGTCATCATTTCGGCCAGCAAACGGCCGCAGACCGGGCCGAGGGTCAGGCCGTGGTGGGCGTGGCCGAAGTTGAACCACAGGCCCGGGTGCCGCGCTGCCGGGCCGATCACCGGGCACATGTCCGGCAGGCACGGGCGGCGGCCCAGCCAGGGCTCGGCGTCCAGGCGTTCGCCCAGGGGGTAGAACGTGCGCGCCAGGTCTTCGCAGCGGCGCAATTGGATTTCGTTGATCGGGTCGTCACTGTCGGCGAACTCGATCCCGGTGGTCAGGCGCACGCCACCCACCATCGGCGCCAGTACGTAACCGCCGATAGGGTCGAGCAAGGGTTGTTGCAGGCAACTGCCCGGCAGGGCGGCATAGTGCATGTGATAGCCACGCTTGATCGCCAGCGGAATCTTGTAGCCCAGGGGTTCGAACACGCCGCGGGCTTGCGGACCGAGGGCGACCACGGCTTCGTCGCCGATCACCAGGCCCTGCTCGGTCTGCACCTGCCATTTGCCTTCGCTCTGGCGCAGGGAAAGGGCATCGCCGAGGGCAAACACGCCACCGCGTTCGACGAACAGTTCGGCATAGCCACGGGTCAGGCCGCCGGGATCGCTGACGGTCTTGGGGTCGAGCCAGTGGATGCCGCCGATCACGCTGCTGTGCAGGCCGGGCTGGCGCGCCCGCAGTGCGTCGCGGTCGAGTACCTGGTAATTGAGGCCGTAGCGCTTGAGTGCCTCGGCGTCCCTTTGCGCCTTGAAGAAAGCCGGGATCGAGCTGTAGGCCTCGACCCAACCTCCCGCCTTGATCAGATGGTCCATGCCGGCCGGCGTCGAGAGCAGGTCATGTTCACTGACACAACGCTCCACCAGCGGCAGCATGGCCTTGGTCGCGATGGCCAGGCCCTTGGCCCCGGAATGCCGCCAGTATTGCAGCAACCAGGGACCGGCCTTGGGCAGGTGCTTGAGGCTGTAGCGTACGTCCGACTGCTGGTTGCGGGCGTAGCGCAGCAGGCTCGTCAGCTCGCGGGGGAACGAATAGGGAATCACGCTGGCGCGCTCGATCAGCCCGGCGTTGCCGTGGCTGGTGCCTTTGCCCGGCTGCTGGCGGTCGATGAGCACCACCTGGCGGCCACGGGCCTGTAACTGGAGGGCGGTACTGACGCCGACAATCCCGGCGCCCAGAACGATGGTTTGGCAATGCATGGGTAGATCCTTGATGCTGGGGCGGCCACGGCAGCCCGAGAAAAAACCGGTTACTGCAGGTGGCGGCCGAGGCGGCCTTCCAGGGCTTTGAGGCTGCGTCGCACCACTTCCACGATCAGCAGGTACAGCACCGCGGCCCAGAGGTAGATCTGGAAGTCGAAACTGCGCGAGAAGGCCAGTTTGGTCACCCCCATCAAGTCGTAGATGGTCACCAGCGAAGCGATGGCGCTGGCCTTGATCATCAGGATCAACTCGTTGCCCAGGGGACCGATGGCCACCAGCAGCGATTGCGGCAGGATGACTTTGCGAAAGGTGGTCCAGCGCGACAGGCTCAGAGCATTGCAGGCTTCGCGTTGTCCCTGGGCCACGGACAGGATGCTGCCCCGCAGGATCTCCGCCTGATAGGCCGCGGTGTTCAGGGTGAACGCCAGCAGGGTGCAGAACCAGGCGTCACGGAAGAACCACCACAGGCCGACGTCCTGCCAGAAGCCTTTGAACGAACCCAGGCCGTAATACAGCATGAACAGCTGGGCCAGCAGCGGCGAGCCACGGAAGAAGTACACATAGACGCCGGCAAAACGGCTGAGAAAACGGTTGCCCGACAACCGCGCCAGGGCGATCAGCAGGCCGAGCAGGGCGCCCAGGGTGAAGGAAATGGCCACCAGCTTGGCGGTCACCAACAGCCCGTCGATGAAACGTGGGCCGTAACGTTCCAGCAGCTCAGGGCTGAGGAACAGGCTCTGCAATTCAGCCAGGCTCATGGGCGCACGCTCCGTTGATGGCGGCTGAAATGCTGCTCCAGGTACTGGAACAGGCGGCCGGAAATCGCCGAGAAGAACAGGTAGCCAAAGCAGGCCACGGTGTAGAACAACATCGGTTCCTTGGTCACGCTGACCGCCAGGTTGGTCTGGCGCATCAGGTCGACCAGGGAGATGGTCGACACCAGCGAGGTGTCCTTGAGCAGCGACAGCCAGTTGTTCGACAGGCCCGGCAGGGCGATGCGCACTAGCTGCGGCAGCACCACCTTGGTAAAGGTCGTGCGCCGGGACAGGCCGAGGGCGGCAGCGGCTTCGAACTGGCCCTTGGGCACGGTCTTGAAGGCGCCCAGCCAGATCTGGCTGGAAAACGCAGCGAACACCAGGCTGAAGGCGATCATGGCGGCGACGAAGGGGTTGATCGCCACTTCGGCCTCATAGCCCATCGCCGACAACAGTTTCTGCGCGCCGATCTGGCAGCCGTAGTAGATGATCAGCAGGGTCAGCAATTCGGGCAGGCCACGGAACACGGTGGCAAACACCGTGCTCATGGCGCGCGGCCAGCGACGCCGGGAGCGGGCGGCCAAGGCCAGGCCCAGCCCCAGTGGCAAGCCGATCGGCAGGCAGCTCAGGGCCAGGACAATGGTCACCAGGGCGCCGGCCAGCAAGGCTGAACCCCAGCCGCCGCTGGCGAAGGAAAGCAGTGACAGATGTTCGAACATGCTCGAACCCTCTCGGTAAATTAAGCCCGCACGCGCTCACCGCCGCCGGTGGGCGTGCGGTGCAGCAGGTTGGCAAGGAACGCCCCGCAGGTTGGCCTGAGGGGCAGGGGATCAGTAGATGTCGAAGGCGAAGTAGCGGCTGGAGATCTTCTTGTAGGTGCCATCGGCGACGATTTCATCCAGTGCCTTGTTGAATCGCTCACGCAGCGCATCGTCACCTTTGCGCACCGCGATCGAGGCGTCGGCGGTGGTGCCGTTGACATCGCCGATGATCTTGCAGCAGTCCTTGCCGGCGCTGTCGATCCAGGCCAGCAGCGGGAACTTGTCGGCAATCACCCCGTCGACGCGGCCGGCGGCCAGGTCGCTGTTGGCTTCATCCAGGGTCGGGTAGAACTTGACGTCGGCGCCGGCCGGGCCGTAATGGTCTTCGGCGTAGATGGCCTGGGTCGAGGAAGCCTGGGCACCCACGGTGCGACCTTTGAAATCGGTCTGCGCGTCAGTGATGTCCGAGTCCTTGGGCACGGCCACGGACAGCGGTGTGCGGTAGTAGTGGCGGGTGAAATCGATCTTCTGCTTGCGTTCGTCGGTGGCGATCATCGAGGCGACCACGGCATCGTATTTCTTCGCCATCAGCGCCGGGATAATCCCTTCCCAGTCCTGGGCGACGATGCTGCATTGCACCTTCATGCGTTCACACAGCGCGTTGGCGATGTCCACATCGAAGCCGTGCAGCTTGTTGTCCGAGTCGACATAGTTGAACGGCGGGTAAGCACCTTCGGTGGCGATCTTCAGGACTTCAGCCTGCGCCCCGGAGGCCCCGGCCAGGACCATTGCACATGCACTGGCAAAGCGAATGACGTGTTTCATCTAGCACCTCGATTTATTGTTTTGAGCTTGGTGATGATGTGTATCCAACGAACTCGTTGTGCAGGAGCGCAACGGCGGCAAGACGTTTTTCCACTTCCGGGCCCAGCTGTTTGCAGACGTCGTTGACCAACAGGTGCACCAGCGACAGCATCGCAGCGGTCGATTCCCAGAACAGGTTGAACTCGGTGGGCACGCGGAACACTTCGTCGGCGTTCTGCTCGGCCCAGTCGCAAAAGGTGTCGGTGACCAGTGTCACCGCGATGCCCGCCTCGCGGGCCTTGCGGCACAGCGTCAGGGCGTGGCGTGAATAGCGGCGGGCTTCGAACACCACCAGGGCGCTGTCGGCGGGCACGCTGAGCAGCACGTCGGCGTAATGCCCGGCAGCGCCGTCGACCCAGTGCACGTCATCACGCAGGTACTGCAGCAAGTGCACCATGGAGGCGGCGATGCCCCGTTCGGTCTGGAACCCGGCGACGAACACTTTGCGCCGGCTGGCCAGGCGCTGGCTGACGGCGTGCCAGGTGGGGGTCAGGCTGTATTCGTAGACCTTGACCAGCGCCGCCACTTCCAGCTCGAAGCTGCGGGGCAGGCCCTGCGGACCCTGGCTGGCCTGCTGGCGGAACTCCTGCAAACGGTCGCCCACCAGCCACGGGCCATCGCCCAGGTCGGCCTTGAGGTCGTTTTTCAGGTCCTTGAAGTGGCTGTAGCCGATGGAGCGACAGAAACGCCCGACGCTGGATTCACTGACGTTCAACTTCGCGGCGATGTCGGCAGCGGTCTGGAACGGCAGTTCATAGAGGTTGGCCAGCATGTAGTTGGCAATCGCCCGGCCGGACGCGGCGGCGGTTGACAGACTGCTTTCAAGGCGTTGTTTGATGGGCTGGCTCAAGGCTGTTTCCTGTTGTTATTCAGCGCTTGGGGAGGAAAATGGATGTTTTCTGTCATAAAGTCAATATTTGACAGATAACTGTCACGGCCGGATAGTTCGCCCATAACAACAATTCGCCCGGAGTTATTCGCATGTCCCACGCCAACACCGCCTTGCCCGAAGTGGCAACCCTTGCATTCGCCGACCTGACTGAGTTGCTGCAGCGCATCTTTGAACAGCACGGTACCTCGCCAGAAGTCGCCCAGGTGCTGGCGCACAACTGTGCCAGCGCCCAGCGCGACGGTTCCCACAGCCACGGGGTGTTCCGCATTCCCGGTTACCTGTCGTCGCTGGCCAGCGGCTGGGTGGATGGCCGTGCCGTGCCGGTGGTGGAGGATGTGGCCTCGGGTTTTGTCCGGGTCGACGCCGCCAATGGTTTTGCCCAGCCGGCCCTGGCCGCAGCCCGTGGCTTGCTGGTCGAGAAGGCCCGCAGCGCCGGGATCGCGGTGCTGGCGATCCGCAACTCGCACCATTTCGCCGCGCTCTGGCCGGACGTCGAACCCTTTGCCGAAGAGGGCCTGGTGGCCTTGAGCGTGGTCAACAGCATGACCTGCGTGGTGCCCCACGGCGCGCAACGGCCGCTGTTCGGCACTAACCCGATTGCCTTTGCCGCACCCCGTGCCGGTGGCGAGCCGATCGTCTTCGACCTGGCAACCAGTGCCATCGCCCATGGCGATGTGCAGATCGCCGCGCGCCAGGGCCAGTTGCTGCCCGAGGGGATGGGCGTCGACAGCCTGGGCCAGCCGACCCGGGACCCCAAGGCGATCCTCAACGGCGGTGCGCTGTTGCCGTTTGGCGGGCACAAGGGCTCGGCCCTGTCGATGATGGTGGAGTTGTTGGCGGCGGCCCTGACCGGCGGCAACTTTTCGTTCGAGTTCGACTGGTCGAACCATCCCGGGGCACAAACCCCCTGGACCGGTCAGTTGCTGATCGTGATCGATCCGAGCAAAACCGCCGGAAATCACTTCGCCAGCCGTAGCGAGGAACTGGTGCAGCAGATGCGCGGCGTCGGCTTGCAGCGCATGCCAGGCGACCGACGGTATCTGGAACGGGCCAAATCCCTGGCCGAAGGCATCACTCTGTCCGCGGCCGAGCTGGCGCGGTTGCGTGAATTGGCGGGCTAGGCAGAGTGGGATACGAGGTGCCGACGGTTGCGATCTTTTTGATCTTGGATTTGTGGGCATATCCGTTGCTGCGGTAACGGCTACTTAGGGTTCCGCCCTGACGGCGGGTCCCTTTTGTCAAACGCCACAAAAGGAACCAAAAAGTCTTGCCCAAGCGTACGGCCCCTCGCTAGGGCTCGGGGTACCTTCGCTACGGTATCCATCCGGGGGCATCGCCCTCCGGTTTGCTGCGCTGCACCTCCTGGCGATGGTTCGACTGCGTCGAACGGCGCGTTGCGCCAA
>Ga0213827_1001020_pt1 | contig 17415 bp, 16 predicted proteins | sample MC6MC0898MG_FD_180669 | JGI IMG/M metagenome (GOLD analysis project Ga0213827, IMG submission 180669) | Enriched soil aggregate microbial communities from Iowa State University, Ames, United States - MC6-MC0898-MG | ecosystem: Environmental > Terrestrial > Soil > Unclassified | place: USA: Iowa...
CCAGGGCAATGGCAACCAGTGCGGCCAGGGCAACTGCCAACTGAGCGAGCATCAAGCCCGTGCGCACCTTCAGATTGCTGAACATTTTCCGATAGTTCCGGTAGTCGTCCCGGCGGCGCGCTGTGGCCACCGGACCGTAAAGGGGGGTAATGCGTGTGCTACTGCCTGTTCAATGCACTGAGCGGGTCGACCCGTCAGAAGGACTCCCAATCATCATCCGCGGGTGGAGGCCTGCGGCTGGCGGCGGACGCCGCTGGCGCGGCATCCGTGGCGCTGTCCGCGCGAGTGGCCGGGCGGCGCAAGGGACGCGCCACCGTGGCGGCCGAGGCCGCGGGTTTGGGACGGGCCACTTGTGTCTTGCGAGGCGCGGGCTTTGGAGCCTGCGCTTCGCCCGCATCGGCTTCAGCTTCAGCCTGTGGGGCCTGAGGCCCCTGCGAAACAGTTTGTGCAGCGTTCTGCGCGGGCGCCGCGGCCGGTTTGGCCAAACGGGCTGCAGGTGCCGCCGGTCGGGACGTCGGAGCCTGCGCGCGCGGTGCCGGCATACGCGGCGCATCCGGCTGTTGTGCCAACCGATGCGCCGGCACTTCAATCACTTCGCCCGCGTTGATCTTGAATACCGCAACCGCTTCGGCCAGACGCTGGGCTTGTTCCTGCAGCGAGCCTGCGGCAGCGGCCGCTTCTTCCACCAAGGCAGCGTTCTGCTGCGTCACCTCGTCCATCTGCGACACGGCACGGTTGACCTGGTCGATGCCGCTGGACTGCTCTTCGGACGCCGCCGAGATCTCGCCCATAATGTCCGTCACGCGTTTGACCGACGACACGATCTCTTGCATGGTCGCGCCTGCGCGTTCCACCTGCTGCGAACCCGCACCCACCTTCGTGACGGAGTCTTCGATCAGGCCCTTGATTTCCTTGGCCGCCTGCGCGCTGCGCTGCGCCAGCGAGCGCACTTCGCCCGCCACCACGGCAAAGCCCTTGCCCTGCTCGCCTGCACGCGCGGCTTCCACCGCGGCGTTCAACGCCAGGATGTTCGTCTGGAATGCAATGCCATCGATGACTGAGACGATTTCGGAAATCTTGCGCGAGCTGGCGGAAATGCCCTGCATCGTGTTGACCACTTCCGCCACCGCCGAACCGCCGCGCTCGGCCACATCCGAGGCGCTGGCTGCCAGTTGGTTAGCCTGGCGCGCGTTGTCCGCATTCTGCTTCACTGTGGAAGCCAATTGCTCCATCGAGGCGGCCGTCTCTTCAAGCGACGCTGCCTGCTGTTCGGTACGGCTGGACAGGTCCGTGTTGCCTGCGGAAATCTCGCGCGAGCCCACATTGATCTCGTCCACGCCACGACGCACCATCGCCACCGTGCGCGTCAGGCTTTCCTGCATGCGTTTGATGGCGCCGAACAATTGCCCGATCTCGTTGGTGCTGCGCACTTCGATCCGCCCGGTGAAGTCGCCGCCCGCGATCTTGTCGAAGTGGTCTCCCGCCTGATGCAGCGGACGCAGGACGGTGCGGTTGATGAACACCCAGCAACCCAGGGCCAGGACCAGCGCGATCGCCAGCAACGCGATGGTCACAGTGCGCGAGATGTTGTGGTCGACTTCAGCCTGAACCACCAGTTCGTCGGTACGCTTGTCCAGGAACTCCAAGACCCCGTTCACGGCTTCGCGGAAGGCCGTGTTGGCGGCGCTGCCCGCATCATTCAGATCCAGGTAGTCCTGCACTGCCATCTTGGACAGCGCAGCGGCTTGGCGCTTGTAGACGTCGTCGAACAGCTTGTAGGCCGCTTCAAGCTTGGCCACCAGCGCCTCGGAACCGTCCATGCGCGGCGCCTTGCGGAACTCATCGAGCCACTTGGCGCCTTCCTGCATGAGGACGTCGGCGCGCTTGGTCTGGTCATTGGCCTGTTCGGTCTTGCCTTGCTGCATGTCCATCAGCGAGGTCGCCAACAGCAGCCGGCCACGTAGCAAGGCGGCGTTGGCGCGGTTGAGCTGCGTACCCTGATTGGAATAGGCGTCGTTGACCTGCTCCAGCTTATTGTTGCTGGAATTCAACCCCATCCAGGCCACGCCATTGGATATGAACATGGCGCCCGTGAAGAGCAACAGCACCAGAACGATACAGGTGCGAACTTTCAAATTGACAAGCATGAAATATCCGAGCGTTAAGCAACGTGAAACGACACTACCTACCCTGCACGCAACCACGGACGCCCCGGCCTTTGGCCGGAAGCGTCCGTAAGGGCGCAAATCTCCGCACGCGATCCGTGCGCTTTTTGGGGTCCCGCCGCGTTACTTGCGGCTGAACAGGCTGGACCCCTGAATGGTCATGAAGGCCGCCGAAGCGGCTTGCAGCGCCACTTGGCGCAGCGCAAGCTGGCTGGCGCCGGCGTAGTAATCCAGATCTTCCAGGTCGGACAGGGACTTGGCGTAGGTCAGGCCCTTCTTCGTACCGGTGGCATCCAGTGCTTCCAGCTCGTTCATGCGGGCGCCCACCGAAGCGGTCACGGTCAGCACGTTGTCGTAGCTGTTCGACAATTTCTTGTTGGCGGTGGCCAGCGCGTTGGTCAAGCGGGCTGTGGCGACTGGGTCGCCGGTGCTCGGAGCGTCAAGCGCCGCGATGAGGTTGTCCAACGTCGAGAACACGTCCATGTCAGCGGACTGCACGTTTTCAACCTTGATGACGTCGTTCGCCTTCGGCTCGCCCGTGACAGTCACGGACACGCCGCCGAAGTCGATCGTGGTGCCCGGCGCATAGCCGGTCGCCGGCAAAGACGGATCCGGCACCGTAACCGGATTGCCGCCGTTGGCGTCGGTGGTCGTGACGCGGAAACCGATGACGCCCGCGGCGTCAGCCTCGAATGTCACCGAAAAGTTCTTGTCCAGGTTGCCGCTGCCCGGGGTCACCGAGACGGCGCTGAATTGCGCCGTGCCGGTGTTCGAGGCCGGCGTCGAGGCGACGTACGCCTGCGAACCGGGATTTGCGCGGCCAAAGATGTCAATACCCAAGTCGCTGGTCGACAATTGGCGGCTTTGGTCGACTTGAATCGTGCGTTCGCCGACCGAGCCGCTGTACGAGATCTTGCCCGTGCCGTCCTTGGTATAGGGCATCACGCTGCCGTCATTGCCCGAGAACAGGTACAAGCCGCTACCGTCGGTCGTGTTGGCCAGACCCAGCAGGGCCTCGCGTGTGCTCTTCAGGTTCATCGACAGCGTCTGGCGATCGCTGTCGGACAACACGCCACCGGCCTGCACCACGCGGGTGCGCGCATCCTGCAGCGTGTTCTTGATGGAATCCAGCGTATTGTTTTCCTGGCCAAGGTTCGTGTTGGCCGTCTGGCGATTCGACGCGTAGGTCGAATTGATACTTTGCGTCTGCGCCACGCCGATCGACAGCGCAGCCGACAAGGGATCATCCGCCGGCGTCAGGAACTTCTTGCCACTGCCGACTTGCTCGACCAGGCGATTCATGTCCGATTCCTGAGAGAGCACGCCGCTCAGGCCGTTCGTGTACATCATCGTGGTGCTCAGACGCATGGTGCTACTCCGAAATTCTTTCTAGTCATCACAGTTCAACAGTCTGATTAGCCACGCAGGCCCAACAGCGTGTCAAAAACGGTGCTCGCCACATCGATGATGCGGGCGCTGGCCTGGTATTGCTCCTGGTACAAGGACAGGCTCACGTATTCTTCGTTCAGGTTGACGCCCGATACCGATTGCTGCGCGGCGGCGGTCTGCTTGATCAGATTGGCCTGCGCAGTAGCGGCGGACTTGGCCTGCGCCGTCTGCACGCCCACCGTATTGACCACCTGCCCGAACATGTCGGTGGTGCTCATCGTGCCGTGGCCCAGCACCTTGGCGGTCTGCAACTGCGCCAGCTTCAGCGCGTTCTTGCCGTTGGCGTCGCCGCCTTCGGTGTCGGCTGCGGCAATGCGTTCTGGATCCTGGATGAGCACGTTGATGTCGCGGGCGGCGTCGCGCGTGGGCGACAACGACCATTTATCGCCCGCCTGGGGCGGCGCGTTGATCGTCAACGTGACGCCCATCTCGTTTTCCATGTTCAACGTCGCGTTGGGCGGCGTGCCGGTAGCCGGGCCGTTATAGACCTGGCTGCCTTCCGGCATACGCAGAACCTGGTAGTTCGTGCCATCAAACGAGATTTCGTAATCTTTCGCGTTGATGTTGGACAGGTTCGTGAATTGGCCCGAAATCTGCGCGTTGCTCTTGTTCTGCGTATTCGGCACACCTTCCGGCGACGCGACGCTGAAGAAGTCCGTGCCCGGATTGCCGTTCTGGTCCAGGCCCTGTTTGTGCTGTTCGTTGAACGACATCGCCAAGCCAACCGCCATCTGGCCCAGTTGGGCCTGCATGACGTCCAGCGAGGACGAGCGGAACTGCAACAGGCCACCCAGCTTGCCGCCGGTGACTTCGCTGTCGGCCAACTCGACGGATACGGTCTTGCCGGCGCCTGCCGGCAACGTGTAGGCCAGGACCGTGCGGCCGGCGTCCTTGGTCGAAGGGACGGCTTGCAGCGGATAAATCGTGGTGCCGGACAGCAGCGCCTGGCCGCCCTTGGCCAGCGAGATATTGATCTTGTCGCCTTGCTCGTACGTGGTGATGCCCACGAGCTGATTCAGTTCAGCCACCGCCAGATCACGCTGGTCCAGCAGATCATTGGGGGGGCCATTACCGGCCTTGCCGGTCGCCAGCGAAATCTGCGTATTCAGATCATCGATACGGGTCAGATAGCTGTTGACCTGCTCGACCGTGGACGTGATCTGCGTGTTCAGGCCTTCGCGCTGATTCTGCATTTCCGTGTAGGCGGAACGGATCTGGGTGGCCAGACTGTTCGCCTTGCCCAGCAAATCCTGCCGCGCGGCCGGGTCGGCGGGCTTGCTGGCCACCGCGTTCATGCTGGTGAAAAAGTTGGTCAGGCCTGGGGCGATCCCAACCGTGCGGTCGGCAAACAGGTTATTGACCTGCGAAACCTGATCCAGTTGAGCCTGCAGTTGCGCACCGCTGCCCTGCGCGCCGACCAGCTGCTTGTACAAGAAGCTGTCGTAGCTGCGCACGACGGTGTCGACCTGGACGCCGCGGCCGATGTATCCGTTGCTGGTGGCTTGCGCGCCCGCGGTGGACGTCATGACGCGCTGACGGTTGTAGCCGACCGTGGTGGCATTGTTGATATTGTGGCTGGTGGTGGCCAAACCCGCCTGTGCGGCGTTCAGCCCGCCCAATGCCGTTTTATACAAATTCATGCTGACAATGCCCCGTGTGTAACCGCAGCTGTTATCTCTGGATACTCCATTAACGGCAGGAGATCATCCAAATTTAGAGTCCTTCCAACATCTGGCGAGAATTTTCCACCTGCGTGGCCGCCCCTCTGAGCTGGCCCATGATGCCAATCAGCTTCTGCGCATAGCGCGGGTCGGTCGCATAGCCCGCGTCCTGGATCTTGCGCGCCGCGTCAACCTCGTTGCGTGCCTGGGTGACGGCCTCGTAACGCGGGCTGTTGCCGATCAGGCGGGCGTAGTCCGCGAACGATTCCTCGTACGACGCATAAGCGCGGAAGGGTTGCGTCACCTTTTTCGCGACGCCGTCTTCGTATTCCGTGGTCAGCACATTGACGACCTTGCCCTTCCAGCTAGCGCCCGCCTTGATGCCGAACAGGTTGTAGCTCGTGCTGCCATCGGGGTGCTTGATTTCGCGTTGGCCCCAGCCGGACTCCAGGGCCGCCTGGCCCATGATCAGACGCGCGGGCACGCCGCTTTGCTGCGACGCCAGATTGGCTGCGCGCGACATCTTCGACACGAAGTCCACGACGTGCTCCGGCGCGCCCTCGGCGGCGGCCAGCGCGCGGTCGCTGGCGCGGTTGTTGCGCATCACGTTCAGCAACGCCGACACTTCCCGAGAACCGCCGGTGCGGAAATCCAGGTCGGCCCCCTGCCCGATCGCACGCACGGCGTCATCGGACACGTCGGCCGGCTTGCCCTGCTGCATCTGCGCCAGGATCGACTGCGACAGCCCGATGCCAGGCGTCGCCAGGTGCAGCGCCAACTGCTCGTCGGCCATGGATTGCAGCATCTGCGTCTGCTGCGAGTCGAATAGCCCTTCCTTGGGCGTCGCCTCGCGCATGCGCTTGACCATCATCTGCAGGAACAAGGCCTCGAACTGCTTGGCGACCTGCTTCTGCTGTTCGGTGCCTTCGGGGTCTTTCTTGACGTCCCGCTTCAGGTCCGACAGGCGACCCATGTCGAAGACCGAGTCTTGCCGGGCGGCGCCCCGGGACGCGTCGTTTGAGACAGCCATCGTCAGATGATTTCCAGTTCGGCGCGCAAGGCACCAGCGGTCTTCATGGCCTGAAGAATGGCCAGCAGATCCTGCGGCGTCGCGCCCAGGGCGTTCAGGCCCTTGACCACGTCAGCCAGATTGGCGCTGGTGCTCACGCGCTGCAGCGAGCCGTTGTCCTGGCGCACTTCGATCTGGGTGTTGGGCACCACCACCGTCTGGCCTTCCGTGAAAGGCGTATCCGGCTGCGACACCTGGTTCTGGCGGTTGATGATGACCGACAGGTTGCCGTGTGCCACCGCAGCCTCTTCGATCATGACCGTGCGGTTCATGACGACCGAGCCGGTGCGCGCATTGATGATGACCTTGGCCACCGTGGGCGCGCGCGCCACCTGCAGGTCTTCGACCAGCGACAGGAAGCGGGCCTGAGAAGCCTGCTCCATCGGCGTGCGCACCTGCACCACGCGCCCGTCCAGCGCGGTCGCCGTGCCCTGGCCGAACTTCTTGTTCAATGCCGTCGCCACGTTCTGCGCCGTGCCGAAGTCGGTATTATTCAGTTCCACATGGATGTAGCCGTCGCGCGAGAACGTGGTGGGCACGCCCCGTTCGACGATGGCGCCCGCGCTGATGCGGCCGCCGTTCAACTGGTTGATCTGCACGCTGGAACCGCCCGCGGAAGCGCCCGCCCCGCCCACCAGGATGTTGCCCTGGGCAATGGCATAAACCTGGCTGTCCGCGCCTTTCATCGGCGTCATCAGCAAGGTGCCGCCGCGCAGGCTCTTGGCATTGCCCATGGAAGACACCACCACGTCCAGCGTCTGGCCGGGCCGGGCAAACGCCGGCAAGGTGGTCGTGACCATGACCGCCGCCACGTTCTTTAACTGCATATTGCTGCCCGCGGGCACGGTGATGCCCAATTGCGACAGCATGTTGGTCAAGCTTTGTTGCGTGAACGGGGTCTGCCGGACCTGGTCGCCGCTGCCGTCCAAGCCTACGACGAGACCGTAGCCGATCAGCTGGTTGCCCCGCACGCCCTGGATCGTAGCCAGGTCCTTGAGCCGTTCGGCCTGCGCCGCGCCGGCGCCAGCGACCAGTCCGACCGCCACGCAGACGCGGACGAACAGGGACAGCAAGGCGGATATCGGAGTCGGTTGTGTCATGGTCAGAACGGCGAAGCGATCAGGAAGAAGCGTTGCAGCCAGCCCATGGTCTGGACTTCGTCCATGACGCCCTTGCTGCGGTACTCGATGCGGGCGTCGGCCACCTGGGTGGACGACACGGTGTTCGTGCCAGTGATGGAACGCGGATCCACCACGCCTGCGAAGCGGACGTATTCGCTGCCACGGTTGATGGCGATCTGCTTTTCGCCGGCCACTTGCAGGTTGCCGTTGGACATCACGCCCACGACTGTGGTGGTGATGGTGCCCGTAAAGGCGTTGTTGGCCGTGCTGTCGCCCTTGCCCTGCGACACGTTGCCGCCTTTGGCGTCGGTATTCAGGTTTGCACCCGCCCAACTGTCCATGAAGGACGGCGCGGCAGCGATGCCCAGCGAGGTCGACCCCGTGCGGTTGGTATTGGTCGCGACGTTCTTGGAGGCATTCGTCCGCTCGTTCAGCACGATGGTGACGATGTCGCCCACGTTGCGCGGCCGGCGGTCCTCGAACAAGGGATAGTTGCCGTACGTGGTCGGCTGATAGATGGAGCCCGTGGGCTGCGCCATGGGCATCGGCGGCGGCGGCGGTGCGGCCGTGGTCGGCCCGGTCACGATGGGCTCGGGCGGAATCATGGCGCAACCGGCCGCCAGCATAGCCAGCGCCGCAGCGAATACCAGACGCAGGACAGACATGGGCATCACAGTTGGGACAGGCGGGCCAGCATCTCGTCAGAGGTCTTGACGGCCTTGCTGTTCATTTCATAGGCGCGTTGCGTGGTGATCATATTGACCAGTTCTTCGGCAACGTTCACGTTGGACGTTTCGACGTAGTTCTGCATGATCGAACCTGCGCCGTCCACGCCAGGCTGCAGCAGGTTGGCCGGACCCGACGCGTCGGTTTCCAGGTACAGGTTCTCGCCGATGCTTTGCAGGCCGGTGGGGTTGATGAAAGTGGCGATCTGCAATTGGCCGATCTGCACGTTCACGCCAGCGGCGCCGGGCTGCGTCACCGAAACGATGCCGTCCTTGCCGATCGAGATCGACAGCGCGTTGTCCGGCACGTTCATCGGCGGCTGGATCACGTAACCGCTGACGGTCGTCAGCTGGCCGTTCTGGTCGCGCTGCAGCGCGCCGTCGCGGGTGTAGCCCTGGGTGCCGTCAGGCAGTTCGACTTGCAAGAAACCTCGGCCGTTGATGGCGATGTCCATTTCGCTGCCGGTATTGTTCAGGTTGCCTTCCGTGTGGATGCGCTCGGTGGCGGCCACGCGCGCGCCCGTACCCAATTGCAGGCCGGACGGCAGTTGCGTGGCGTCGCCCACCTGGGCGCCGGGCTGGCGCAGCGTCTGGTACATCAGGTCCTGGAACACGGCGCGGCCGCGCTTGAACCCGTTGGTGGAAACGTTGGCCAAGTTGTTGGAAATCACGTCCATGGAGGTCTGTTGACCTTCCAGGCCCGTTTTTGCAATCCACAACGAACGCATCATGATGAAGTACTCCTGGTGCCGCGGCTTGGCCGCGCGCGAAAATTGTTTAAATCAGGCCGCGGGATCAACCGACGGACAGAATCCCGTTGGCGCGTTCCGCGTTGCGGTCCGACTGCTGGATCACCTGCATCTGCTGCTCGAAGCGACGCGCGTTTTCGATCATGCCCACCATCACCTTCATGGGATTGGTGTTGCTGCCTTCCAGCACGCCGGACAACACGCGCAGGCCGGGGTCGGCGGGCGCGGGCGGCGCCGGCTGGCCGTTGACCGGCGCCAGGCGGAAGACGCCGTCATCGCCATGCACCAACTGCGCGTTGTTCGGGTTCGCCAGCTTGATGCGACCCAGGTTCAGGATGTTGTTGGGGCCGTCGCCTGCGCCGATGGCCGTGATCGTGCCGTCGGAAGTGATCGTCAGCGCGGCCTGGTCCGGCACGTCGATGGGGCCGCCCTGATCGGACAGCACCGGCTGGCCCAGCGAGGTCTGCAGCAGGCCGTTGATGCCGACCTGCAGGCTGCCGCCGCGGGTATAGGCTTCGCCCTGCGGGGTCTGCACCGCGATCCAGCCGTTTTCGCTGGCCAGCGCCACGTCCAGGTCGCGGCCCGTGGTCTGCATGGTGCCCATCTGGAAGCTGTTGCCGGGCGTGGACGCCACCGTCGAAACACGCGTCGGCAGACTCACCCCGTCCGTCATCGGAACCGACCGGTACAGCGCGATCTGTTCGCGAAAGCCCGTCGTGTTCACGTTGGCCATGTTGTTGGCGAGCGCCGCCTGATGCTCAGTGATACGCGCTGCGCCATTCATGGCGGTGTAGATGATTCTGTCCATTGCCTATTCCGTCGGTGTCGTCGCGAGCCTGTCAGGCTTTACTTCAGGTTCATCAGGACTTGCATGATTTCGTCCTGGGTCTTGATGGTTTGCGAGTTGGCCTGATAGGTGCGCTGGGCGATGATCATGTTGACCAGCTCTTTGCTCATGTCGACGTTGGACGCTTCCGTCGCCTGGCCCACGACCTTGGACAGGCCGTTGGTGCCCGGCTGGCCCAGGATCGGTTGGCCGGACGCGGCCGTTTCGGTCCAGGCGTTGTTGCCCACGGGCTGCAGGCCCTGCAAGTTCGAGAAGTCGGCCAGCACGATGGTACCGACGACTTGCGTTTCGCCGTTGGTGTAGCTGGCGACCAGGCTGCCATCGCCGCCAATGTTGATGCCACTGAATTCGCCAGACGTGTAGCCGTCAGGTTTGGCGACCAACTTGTAGTTGCCGCCGTATTGCGTCGTACCGGTGTAGTTCATGGCGATGCTGAGCGGATCGGCCGGCGTGGTGGCGCCGCCGGGCTGCGCGAAGCTCAGCGTCACGACCGGGGCGCTGGTCAGCGCGCCGGCGTTGTTGAAGGTGAACTTCTGCGGACTGCCCCACGTGCCGCCCAGCTCGGTGGTCGGCGCCATCGCTTTGCCGTCCATCGTGTAGTACACGTCATAGACGCTGCCGGACGCGTCCGCCGGGCGCTTCACGAAATACTGCATCACCTGGTGCGAGTTACCCAGCGAATCGAACACCGTCATTGGCGACGCGTTGGTGTAGCTGTTGGAGATCGTCGGGTCGAACGGACGGCCGATTTCCGTCACGGCCGCCGTGTAGTCCTTGTAACCGGGGACTTGAGTCACATCGCCGGTCGTCACGACACCCGCGGCATCCACGGTGATCAGGTTGGGCGCGGCGCCATAGGTGCCCGCCGGCGGCGGGGTCACCCAGGTCAGCGTCCCTGTGGCGCTGCGTGTGAAGGTGTACTGCGTGGCAGGCGAAGGCGGCGTGGTGCCGGTCATCGTGACCGAACCATTCACCGCTGGCGACGTGACCGTGTCAGTCGTGTAGATTACCTTGGCGTTCGCGTCCAGGTTGGCTACCGTCGTACCCGTGCCGGTCGCCTTGGGCGCCACGTTGGCGGTAGGCAATTGCAGCTCGGTCGGGTTCGCACCAATGGCGCCCGCCGGGTACCCCGTCATGCGGTACCCCTGCGCATTCACGATGAAGTTGTTCTTGTCGACCAGGAATTCGCCGTTGCGGGTGTACATCACCGCACCGCTCTGGTCTGTCACGCGGAACATGCCCTTGGCGCCGTCAATGGCGATGTCGTATTCGCCACCGCCGCCCTGCACGGTACCGACCGTGAAGCGCTGGCTGATCGCCGACACCTTGACGCCGAGACCCACGCGCGAGCTGGCGTAGACGTCTGCGAAGGATGCGGTCGACGACTTGAAGCCGACGGTGCCCGAGTTGGCGATGTTGTTGCCGATCACGTCCAGGTTCTGCGATGCGGCGTTCAAGCCGCTCAATCCTTGTCCGAAGCCCATGTTTTCTCTCGCTAATCTTTATCTAGTGAAGCCGCCGCGCATGCGCCGGCGCCGATTCAAGTCCGCCCGATTCAGGCGCCGATTACCTTACGCACGTCCAGCATGCTGGTCTGGCCATCCAGGCCCAGATCCAGACGCAAGCCGTTGGTGGAATACGCCACGCTCTTGACCTGGCCGTAGCTCAGCACTTCCGCATTCACCTTCTTGCCATCGCCGTCGGTCGCCAGCACGGACACGGTGTACGCGCCCGCATCCAGCGCCACGCCGCTGTCGTTCTTGCCGTCCCAGTTCAGCGTGTAGACGCCGGTCTTCTGTTCGCCCATTTCGATGGTGCGCACGACCGCGCCGTTCGAGTCCGAAATGCGGACCTGCACCTTCTGTGCGTCGCCTTGCAGATCCAGGCCGTAAGGAGTAACCACGCGTTCGGCGGCGTTGTCGCCATCCACGCCGACCTTGACCTTGGTGCCGGGGATCAGCACGCCCTTGCCGATCATTGCCACGGCGTTCATCGACTGCGACACGTCGATCTGGCCGCTGATGGCCAGCATGGTGTTCTTCAGGTTGTTGATGCCTTCCACCGTGGAGATCTGCGCCAGCTGCGAGGTCAGTTCGGCGTTCTGCATGGGGTTCAGCGGATCCTGGTTCTGCAGCTGGGTCACCAGCAGCTTCAGGAACTGGTCCTGCAAGCCCTGTGCCGTGCTGGAGCCGTTGGCGCCGCTTTGCGCGAGGCCCAGGCCGGTAGTGCTGGTGTTCTGGTCGACGGTGGTCATGGATTCACTCTGTCAGGAAATTAGGATTGGCCGATGGTCAGCGTCTTTTGCATCAACGCCTTGGCGGTGTTGAGGACCTCGACGTTCGCCTGGTAGGACCGCGATGCCGCGATCATGTTGACCGTTTCGGCCACCGGATCCACGTTGGGCATGCTGATATAGCCCTGGGCGTCGGCCAGCGGATGCTTGGGGTCATAGACCTGCTTGAGGGGTGACGGATCCTGGATGACGCCAGCCACCCGGACGCCGCCGATCTCCTGCCCCAGCGCCTGGCCAGCAGCCGGGTTGACTTGGAACACGACCTGGCGGGCGCGATACGGCTGGCCGTCCGGACCCACCACGCTGTCGGCGTTGGCCATGTTGCTGGCCGACACGTTCATGCGCTGCGATTGCGCACTGAGCGCCGAACCGGCGATATCGAAAATGCTCAACAAGGACATTGCCTGTCGCTCCCTTTATGAATCAATCCTGAATAGCCGTTTGCATGGTCCGGATGCGACCGGAGATCATCTGCATGGTGCTTTGGTAATGCAACGTGTTGTCGGCGAACTGCACGCGCTCGATGTCCATGTCTACCGTGTTGCCGTCCATGCTGGGCTGGTACGGCAGGCGGTACAGCAGCTCGGTCGGCCCCTGGGACACGGCTTTGGCCGGGATGTGGCGGGCCGAGGTCAGCGCCAGCGACGTATCCGGCAGGCGCATGGTGCCTTCCATCGCGGTCTGCATCGCGGCCTTAAAGTCAAAGTCGCGGGCTTTGTAGTTGGGCGTGTCGGCATTGGCGATGTTCGACGACAGCACTTCCTGACGCTGCGCGCGCAGTCCCAAGGCCTGCTGGTAGAACCGGAAATCTTCGTTAAGCCTGTCTAGCATCGTGGCGCCTTCGTGCATTGCAATACGGATAGAACAAGGGACTTCGGACGCACCGTTATCCCATTGGATGACGGCATCATAGGGGCCGGCGGCAAAACACAATCAGCCAAATAACCCGCCATTTCTCATCCAATTCCCGTATTGCCGAACGGCCCGGACTCCTACAATTCATCCATCATGAAAATCTCCGCACGACATCTCCGCGCGCGCGCCGGCTGCCTGGTCGCCCTGGCTCTGGCCTCCTCCGGGAAGGCCCTGGCGCAGGACGCCGCCAGCCAGGCGCCCGAAGCGATTGCCGTCGCGGCGCAAAGTTATCTGCTGGACCAATTGGCAGGACTGCCGGGGCAACCCGCCGTCTCCATCGACCCGCCGCGCGCCGAGCGTCTGGCGCCCTGCGACGCCATGTCCCCATTTATGCCGTCGGGTATGAAGCTGCGGTCGCGCATGACCGTCGGCGTGCGCTGCAATGCGCCCAAGCCCTGGACGACTTACGTGCAGGCGACCGTGAGCGTCCCCGGCTACTACTACGTCGCATCGCGGATGATCTCGGCCGGCCAGGCATTGACGCCGGACGATCTTTCCCCCCGGGATGGCGATCTGGTGTCGCTTCCGCCCGGCGCCATCACTGACCCCCAGACCGTCGTCGGCATGACAGCGGCATTCCGGATCAATGCCGGGCAACCGGTGCGCGGATCGTCGTTGCGCAACGCCCAATCCGTCCTCCGCGGATCCAATGTCCGGATCAATGCGCGCGGCAACGGATTCGTGGTCAGCAGCGAAGGCCAGGCGCTGGACAACGCCGCGCCCGGCGCGATGGTCCAGGTACGCACGGCCAGCGGCCAGGTGGTCAGCGGGGTGGTCAAGAATGCGGGGCTGGTTGAAATACAACTGTAGGTAATGTTACAAATCGCGCTGCGCCAGGCGACGGCCTGCCCTAAAGTTCGTTCCGGCCCTGCCGTTACAGAGACATAAGTAGGCGGATCCGTCGCAAACCGACCCAGGACGCCCTGCGGAGAAAACCTTGAAAATCAATTCGACCACCAACCGGCCCATTTCTGCCGACGCCGTTGCCCAACGCCCGGATTCCGCGGTTGCGCAGGCGTACGGCGCCAGCAATGGCGGCGGCTCCAGCAGCTCGCAAGTGGCGCTGAGCTCGGCGTCGCGCAAGATGTTGGCCCTGCAAGACGGCTCGAACGACATCAACGTCGAGCGCGTGGCCGCCATTCGCGCCGCGATTGCTTCAGGCCAGTTGAAGATCGACACCGGCAAGATTGCCGACAGCCTGATCGCCAGCGCGCGCGATCTGCTGAAGTAACTCCCCGTTCACCGTCCTACCGCCTTCGAAGCACGATCATGAACCCCGTCGATTCCCTCCAGTCCTGCATGCGGCAGGAAGATGCCCTGATCTCCGAGTTCTCGACCATTCTGGAAGAAGAGACCGAAGTGCTGGTGGGCCCGGGGAACGTCGGCGCGCTGCAGGCCATCACCGAACGCAAGGGGCGCATTGCTCAACAGCTGGTCGACCTGAGCGACACCCGGAACGGCCTGCTGTCCGAAATCGGCCTGCCCGTCGGGCATGCCGGCACGGAACAAGCCGCCGTGCTGCACCCGCAGCTGTCCGAGATCTGGCAAGCGCTGCTGACCAAGTCGGCCTCGGCCAACGAAATCAATATGCGCAATGGTGCGCTGATCGACGTACACCTGCGCTATACCCAGCAGTCGCTGGACGCGCTGCGCAACATCAACGGCGTGGGCGTCGCCACCACTTACGACGCTCAGGGCCGTGGAGCGCGCGGTGCCCCAGGCCGCAAACCCATCGTGGCAGGCTGAGCGCCCCTACGTCTTTATCGCTTCAGCAATAGACAAAGGCGGCGCAATGCGCCGCCTTTCGTTTGGTGCCCATCCGCCGCGGGACTAGGCGCCGCCGGTCATTTCCAGCATCGCGAACATCTTCAGGATCGCCACCGGCAACATCCGGCCCGACAATTTGCGCTCCGAACCCACGATGCCCGACAACGGCCCCCGTACCACATCCGCGGACGGCGAGTGTGCCATCTGCCAGCAGGCGGCGCCCAACTGGCCCGCCATCAAGGACTGCCGCGCCAAGGTATGCGCGCCATCCACCGCCGGCAACGCCTGCCAGGCATTGGCCATATAGCGGAACCCGGCGCGCGCCTCATCCTGCAGCACCAGCCAGCGTGCCACGGTGGCGGCATCGGCCTGGGACGCCGGTAAGTTCGTCACGCCGAACAGCTGCGCGGCGATCTCGCCGCTTTCGGTATCGATCAGCCGCGCGCACACCAGGCGCATCGCTGCCCCGTCGCTGTTCTTGCCCGGCAAGGCGACTTCCGTGCCCGACGCCCATAGCGCGAGCGGCACCCGTTTTCCGGCTTTTTCGGTCAGCAGACCGGGCATGTCGCCCGGCTGGCCCACCGGCAGATAACCCACGCTCTTGCCGACCGCATTCAGATTGGTGGGGCATTCTTCCTGGATCACCCGCATGCCGCCGGGGCAGCGCGCCACCCACGATGCGCCCTGCCCGGTCAAGGACTGCCACAGGCCGGACGTGCCCGCCTCCAGCAAGTGCACGAGCGGCAGGCGCGGCAACTGCTCGCCCAGCCAACGCACGCGGGCCTCCAGCGCCAGGGCCGCATCCGGCTGGCCTGGCGCGGCAGGCGCAAACGACGTCAACATGCCGTGCGCCAACGCCAGCTGTTGCGCGGGTGCGGCCAGGGCAGCGCCACGGTCGCTCATCAGCAACGCGCCCAACAGCGTTCCCCCAGGCAAGCCTTCGCCCTTCATGGTGGTCTTGCCGTGCATGGCCAGCAAGTGGCGGTGGCAGGTAGCCGAAAATTCGCGCCGCACCATCGCCAACGGTTCGTCGCCCAGCGCAGCCAGGCTTGCGCCCGCCCCATCGCCGACGTACTCGCGCCACGACGCCCTTGCCTGCGCGCACGCCGGATCGCTGTCCAGCATGGCGATCGTATCGTCAAGATTCTGCGCGGCCGAGATAGCCGCCGACCCGCCCTGTGGACGCAGGATGGCGGACGCCAACAACTGGCGGCGGCGCGCAGGGTCCACCGCGTCGGCCTCGCGGGCGGCCGGCGCCAACGACGCCAGGTCTGCTTCGCTGGGCGTGTACAGCGCGCGGGCACGCTCGACCATCGCGAAGGCGCGGTCGATCAGCATGTCGGCGCGCGCAAGCTCCATGTGCTCGGGCACTTTCTGCCCGACCGACATATAGTGGATCGGCAGCCGGTGGCGGATCGCCGTGTCCAGCGCGGCACCCAACCGCGTAGCCTCATCCAGCTTGGTGATGATGCAGCCGGCCACGTCCTCGCCGACGCCGTTGCGGTAGGCATGCGCCACTTCGTCCAGGGTGTCGCCCTGGCTGGCGGCGTTCAGCACCAGCAGGCGGCGCACCGGCTTGCCGGCGTTGCACAGCATGGCAGCCTGCTCGGCGACCAGGCGGTCACGCTGGCTGATGCCGGTGGTATCGATCAGCACGATCTTGCGGTTGCCCAGTTCGGCCAGGATGCGGCGCAACTCGGCGGCATCGCGCACCGAGTGCGCCGGCACGCCCATCAGGCGGCCATAGATCTGCAATTGTTCCAGCGCGCCGATCCGGAACAAGTCCGTGGTCAGCATCGCGACCTGGTCTCGCCCTTCGCGGGCTACGCAGCGGGCAGCCAGTTTGGCCAGCGTCGTGGTCTTGCCGACGCCGGTCGGCCCCACCAGCGCGTAGACGCCGCCAACCAGGAATTCGTCTTCGGAAGCGACAACCGGCAGGTGCGTCACCAGCTCATTGCGCGCCCAGGACTGGGCGGCGTCGGCCGTCATGCCCTGCGGCAGCCGGTCCACCAACGCCCGCACCAGCTTCGTGCTGAACCCGGCATCCAAGAGGCTGCGGAACAGCGCGGCGGCGGCGGGTTCGCGGCCCGAACCTGGCCGGCCGCCCCACAGCAGGCCGTCCATGCGAGTTTCCAATGCACCGCGCAACGCGCTGATGGCATCTTGCAAACCTGCGGCGGTGTCTGTCGGCAGCGCGGCGGCAGGCATAGCCGGCGGCTGGCGCAACGGCGCATCTGGCGTCCGGGCCATGGAAGGCGCGGCGGCGACAGGCGAAGGCATGGGCGCGGCAGCGGCAGGGGCAGCCATAGGCACAGCGGCAGGCACTGGCATGGACACAGCAGCAGGGGCCGGGGTAGCGGACGCCATCGGGCGGGTAGGCGGCAATGCGGGCAACTCCACCCGCGTCGCAACCGCTGCTTGTGTGGGCGCAGGTTGCAGCGGCGTGGGATACGGCACGGCCGAGGCGGAGGTAGCGCCCGCGACGTCTTCAGGGCCCGTGTCCTCTTCCGGCAATGCCGACGACGCAAAGGCAGACTGATAGGCCGCGATCGAACGGGACGGCGCGGCATAGCCTGTCTGCGGCGTGGCGGCAGGCGCGACGGGAGCAGCAGGAGCCGCGGGAGCCGCATATGACCGCTCGGCGGGCGCCGGGG
>Ga0213827_1001026_pt1 | contig 17360 bp, 18 predicted proteins | sample MC6MC0898MG_FD_180669 | JGI IMG/M metagenome (GOLD analysis project Ga0213827, IMG submission 180669) | Enriched soil aggregate microbial communities from Iowa State University, Ames, United States - MC6-MC0898-MG | ecosystem: Environmental > Terrestrial > Soil > Unclassified | place: USA: Iowa...
GGGCCCGGACGGCCCTGGCGGGTCAGCTCGAACGCCCGGGACACCACATTGGCCACGTCGTCCACGGCGCGGATCTGGGTGTTCCACTTGGTCACGGAACGCGAGATGCCGATGGCGTCGCATTCCTGGAAGGCGTCGGTGCCGATGGCCGCGGTGGACACTTGGCCGCTGACGCACAGCACCGGGATCGAATCGCACATGGCGTCCAGCAAGCCCGAGGTGGTGTTGGCCATCCCCGGGCCGGAGGTCACGAACACCACGCCGGTGCGACCGGTGCTGCGGGCGTACCCTTCGGCGGCATGCACGGCCGCCTGTTCGTGGCGCACCAGCACATGGCGCAGGCGCGGCTCGGCATACAGCGCGTCGTACAACGGCAGGACCGCCCCGCCGGGGTAGCCGAACACGGTATCCACACCGTGCGCAATCAGCGTATCGAGCAGAATCTTCGCGCCGTTCGAAACGGCGGGTTCAGTGGCGGCAAGCGCGGCGGCGGCGGTGGGGTGCAGGCGATCGTTCATGCTATCTATCTTATTCGTAGGCTTGAAGAATTTTTATCTTCTTTTCCACGATTGCCGGCCGAACGGAGTAAATTTATCTTCGATTTGGAGGAATCAAAGAAAATGAACCTGGACAAGTTTGATCTGGCCATTCTGAAGGTGCTGCAAGAGAACGCGCGCGCCAGCCTGAACGACATCGGCGCGGCAGTGGGCCTGTCGTCCACGCCGTGCTGGAACCGCATCAAGCGCATGGAAAGCGCCGGGGTGATCCGCGGCTACACCGTGGACATCGATCCGGCCAGCCTGGGCTTCATGGACACGGTGATCGTGCACGTCACGCTGGAAAGCCACAGCGAGGAAACGCTGTATGAGTTCGGCCGCGCGCTGGCGGCCATCCCCGAAGTGCTGGAGGCCTTTCTGGTATCGGGCGACTACGACTACTACATCCGCATCGCCGTGCGCGACACCCGCGACTACGAACGCCTGCTGCGCGAACAGCTCTACCGCATCCCCGGCATCCGCCACAGCAAATCCTGCTTCGTGCTGCGCCGCCTGAAGGAAACCATGCTGCCGCTGATGGGGCCGGCGGGGTAAACCGCCCTCAACGCAGCACGAACCCCACCGGTTCGGCCGCTTCGGGCAGCGGACGCACGCCCAGACCCTCCAGGAGGTCGATCTCGATCACGCGGGCCAGCGCCGACAGCGGCAGGTCGTTCTCTTCCAGGCCGAAGGGGTCTTCCAGCTCGTCGCCCAGCGCGTCCAGCCCGAAGAAGGTATAGGCGATGATGATGACCGCCACCGGAGTCAGGTATTCCAGCGTGCCCACCAGGCCGAACGGCAGCAGCAGGCAGAACAGCCACGCCGTGCGATGCAGCAACAGCGAATAGGCGAACGGACAGGGCGTGAACTTGATGCGTTCGCAGGCGGCCTGGATGGCGGCGCACTGCGCCACGCGCTGGGTCAGGCCCTGATAGAGAATGTCGCTGAGTTCGCCGCGCCGCAGACAGGCCGCCAGGTCGCGGTTGATCGCCATGAGCAGCGCGTCCGGCACATTGCGGCAACCGGCCAGCGTATCCAGCTCGTCCTGCTGCACCCAGGGGCGTACGGCCTCCACCATGTCCTGGCCGCGCAAGCGCGCCGCCAGCCCGTACCCGAAACCGATGCAGCGCCGCACCAGCCGTTCCTGCACCGGGTTGGCCGTGCTGGCCGCCAGCAGCACCGCGCTTTCCCGCGCCAGGCTGCGCGCCTGCACGATCAGGTCGCCCCACTGCTTGCGGGCTTCCCACCAGCGGTCATAACAGACGTTGTTGCGAAAGCCCATGAAGACCGACAGCGCCAGGCCGAAAAGCGAGAAGGGCACCGCAGTCAGGTGCGCGGGCGAAAACAGCTGGCGGTGGTACATCCACACCACCACGCAGGACAGCAGCGTGATGACGAGAATCCGGCTGAATATGCGCGGGATGATGGAGCCGCGCATGATAAAGAACAAGGCCAGCGCAGAGGGACGCGGACGGACGATCATGATGAATATCAAGTAAGGACAAGGCGCGCTCACTATACGCCTGTCGTCCTGTCAAAGACGCGTCGATATAATTCTGTTTCGTCTCACCGCTTTCACCAGGCCTCCATGACCTCCGAAGACACCCCGATCAAGCCCTGGCATGTCGTCCGCCGCTCCAAGCTGCACGGCAACGGCGTCTTCGCCGCCCGCAAGATCCCCGCGGGCACGCGCATCATCGAATACGGCGGCGCGCGCATCAGCGCCAAGGAAGCCGACCGCCGCCACCCGACCAACCCCGACGATCCCTTCCACACCTTCTTCTTCGCGCTCAGCTCCGGCCGCGTGATCGACGGCGGCGACGAAGGCAACGACGCCCGCTGGATCAACCATTCCTGTGAGCCCAACTGCGAGGCCCAGGAAGGCAAGCACGGCAAGCGTGTCTACATCGTCGCCTTGCGCGACCTGCCGCGCGGCACGGAACTGTCGTACGACTACGGCCTGGTCCTGGACGGCCGCATCACCAAGGCGCTGAAGGAAGGCTACCGCTGCCTGTGCGGCACCCCCCCGTGCCGCGGCACGATGCTGGCGCTGCCGAAAAAGAAAAAGAAGAAAGCAGAAACGCCCGCAACGGCAAACGTCGTGGAAGCGGCCGAAACCGCCGAATCGGCAACCGCGGCAAAAACACCCGCCACGGCAAAGTAAAGACAGTCCCACCTCCAGCTGACGCGTCCCCAACCGCGCGCAGCGCCCCCCGCACCCGCAAGACACCCCAATGCCAAAAACGGCCGCCCGCGCGGCCTTTTTTGGCGACCCCGCAAGATCCTCCATCTCCACACCGCCCGGCAGAAAAATGCCAAGCACACCCCCCGTCCCAGAGGCGGTGAAGTGTCGAAACCAGAGCCTGGCGCGGGGGCGGGCCGGGGGGCGCGGGGAGTCGATGCGCCCAAGGGAATCTGAAGGAACTGCCAAAGGCAGTGACGAAGATGACGCAGGGGCAGTCCGGAGCGAAGGCTCCGGACCGCAATCGTTGACCCGCGCCCCCCGGCCCGCCCCCGCGCCAGGCGTCTCAAGCACCGACCACCTGCGTCCCCAAAATCCAAATCCCTCACTTGCAATAAGCATATTCCGACACAAAATCCCGACAGGCGTACAATCCAGAAAGTCGTTAACACGACATGCAGTACGTCTTCAGGGCGGGGTGCGATTCCCCACCGGCGGTATGCCATGCAATGTGGTGAGCCCGCGAGCGCCCGGCGTCCTTCACGGACATCGGGGTCAGCAGATCTGGTGAGATGCCAGAGCCGACGGTCATAGTCCGGATGAGAGAAGATGTGCCGGCACATTCCCGATTGCCCGGGCGCACCTGCGCCCGGACGACCGTATTGCGTTCGGCTGTCGATTAGCCCTGAAACGTTTTTCGCCCCCTTCATTTGCGAGAGCGTTTCAATGTCCACCCTCAATACCCAGCAGTCCCTCCCCAGCCTGGCTTCACAGCCCTTCGCCGCTCGTCTGCAGCGCGCCCTGCATCATTTGCGCCTGGGCCGCCCCGTCATCCTCATGGACGACTTCGACCGCGAAAACGAGGCCGACCTGATCGTCGCCGCCGACAAGCTGACCGTGCCCGTCATGGCCCAGCTGATCCGCGACGGCAGCGGCATCGTCTGCCTGTGCCTGCCCGGCGAAACCCTCGACCGCCTGGAACTGCCCCCGATGGTCCAGCGCAACCAGAGCCGCTTCGCCACCGCCTTCACCGTTTCCATCGAGGCGCGCGAAGGCGTCAGCACCGGCGTATCCGCCGTTGACCGCGTCACCACCATCCGCGCCGCCATCTCGCCTTCGGCCCAAAGCGAAGACATCGTCAGCCCCGGCCACGTGTTCCCGCTGCGCGCCCAGCCCGGCGGCGTGCTGACCCGCCGCGGCCACACCGAAGGCTCGGTCGACCTGGCGGTCCTGGCCGGCCTGCGCCCGGCCGGCGTGCTGTGCGAACTGATGAACGCCGACGGCACCATGATGCGCGGCGCGTCGCTTGAGCGCTACGCCGCCCAGCACGGCCTGGTGGCGCTGACCATCGCCGAACTGGCCGACCATCTGCAAAAGCTCAAGGACGGCCAGGCCGAAACCGTGGACGACGAAGTCCTGGAAATGGCGGCAACCGTCTAAGTCCGGCAAACGCATCAGGGCCGTGGCAAACCACGGCCCTGATGCATGAACACCCGATGCGTCATGCCCGGGCAGGGCGCCTCAACGCCAAGGCCACGACAACGGCGGCCAATGCGCACGTCCCGCCCATCAGATACACCGCGCCATATCCTTGCGCGCCCGCCAGCCAACCCGCCGCCGGACCGCTGATGCCCAGCGCCACGTCCAGGAACGCCACATACGCCCCCATGGCTGCGCCCCGGCTTGCCGCCGGCACGCGGCGCACGGCTTCCACCCCAAACGACGGAAACGCCAGCGAATAGCCCGCGCCGGTCAGCAGCGCGCCGCCATACGCCCACAGCGGCGTCGCGCCCGACCAGATCAGCCACTGGCCCACGGCCTCGACCACCACGCATACCAGCGCCACGCGCGCGCCGCCCAGCCTGTCCGGCAGGCCGGCAAAGAACACCCGGGCCAGGATGAAGCCGACCCCGAACGCGCTGAACATCCACGCCGCGCCATCCCAGCCGCGCTCCGCGAAGAACAGGCTGACGAATGCGGTGATGACGCCGAACCCCACACTCGTCAACGCCAGGCCCATGCCCGGCAACAGCACCATGCCCAGCACGCGGTAGAAGGGCGTGCGCACGCCGCCTGCGGCCGCCACCCCGCGCTGCGGCAGCACCAGCGCCAAGGCCGCCAGCGGAATCAGGACCGTCGCCCACGCAATGCCCGCGAATCCGGCCGCGCCATACAACCGCATGCCGGCGGGCGCGCCCAGCGCATACGCGGCGTAGATGGCCACGCCCACCCAGGCCATCACGCGCCCGGCATTCTGCGGCCCCACGCGGCCCACGCCCCAGCTGAGCGCGCCAGTGGCGATCAGGCTTTCCGCGCATCCCATCAGCGCGCGGCCCGCCAGCAAGACGGCCAGCGCCGCCTGCGGCTGCGACGAGAGCGCCTCGGCCAGCACATACAGCATCCCGGCCGCCACACCCAGCACGAAGCCCGCCACCACGGCGCGCTTGGCGCCGCGGCGATCGACCAGCGCGCCGGAATACGCCCGCGACAACAAGGCGGCGGCGAACTGCAGGCCCGCCACCACGCCCACCACCAACGCACTCATGCCCAGCGTGCCATTCACATACAACGGCAATACCGGCATCGGCAGGCCGACCATGAAAAATCCGATGAACACCGCCAGGACCAACGGCAGCAACTGCGCAAACACGGAGCGCACGGGTCCGTGGGCCGCGGGCAATGCCGCGGCCGTCGAAACGTTCGACATGAAAAATCCTTGAAAGGGTCATGACAATCCGAAACCATCGCGGAGAATTCGTCGATGGCATAATCCGCGCTTGCGGGTGACAAATCGGATTGCCTGCTGCAAATTTTATGAGCCGAAGCTCAGGTTTGATACTCGCCTTTCCACGCATCCATGACCGACATCCCACAGCCCCGAAAATCGCCGCGCCAGCTTAGATCGCAGCACACCGTCGACACGATCCTGCAGGCGACGGCTCGCGTTTTGGCCGCCAACGGCTATGCGGGCACCAACACCAACCTGATCGCCGAAACCGCGGGCGTCAGCGTCGGGTCGCTGTACCAGTACTTTCCGAATAAGAACGCGTTGATCGCCGCGCTGCATCAGCGCCACGACAACGAGATGCTGGATGTCATCGACAACGTGCTGAACAGCAACCCCGCGGCCACGCTCGAAGAGCGTGTGGCCGCTATCGTCCAGGCGATGCTGCACGCGCACCTGCTGGAGCCCGCGCTGCACCGCGTGCTGGAACGCGAGTTCCCGCTGTTCGACACGCCGCGCGAACACAGCCTGGCCGATCAGGACATCCATCGCCGCATGCGGCACCTGCTGGAACTGCACCGCGCAGAAATCGCGCAACAAGACCGCGACCTGGCGACCTATGTGGTGCTGCGCATCATGGAATCGCTGGTGCATGCGGCGGCGCTGGAGCCGCCCGCCGGTTTTTCCCCCGCGCAGCTTGAACGGGCCGTAGTGGATGCGGTGATGGGGTATCTGGCGACGCCGGGCGGCGCCGCGCCGCGCAAGAAGGCAAGTGCTGCCAAGGCCGGCAAACCCGCGGCGGCGGCCAAGAAAGCCACGCGCCGGAAAACCGTGGCGTAAACGGCCGGCCCGCAGTTAGCGATTAGCGGTTGGTGATCAGCGGCTGGTGTCTTCAGCCATGCGGGCCAGGCAATCCGATGCCTTGCCCACCACGATGCGGGCGCTGCACGCCAGCATCAGGTTCAGGTTCAGGCCGAGGTCTTCGACGGTGTAGCCCTCGGCATCCACCATGCGCGACACACCATCGTCTGCCGCTGCCCCCACCGCCACCTGGTCGACCAGCGAGCCGGCCTGGCCGGTATAGCCCCACACCGGCTTGCCGCAGGCGATGGCGTAGCCCACTTCAAAGGCCGTGCCCGAATCGGGTTCGGCGCCGCGAAAGGCATTCAGGTTGGCCATCACCATGTCGGCGCGCCGGATCAGCGCCACGTTCTCGCGGTAGATCCACTGCGCCAGCGCGGGGCCCGACAAGTCCTTGGGCGCCATGTTGTCCAGCGGAAACAGCCCGTCGAAACCGTAGGTGGCGCACAGCGCCTTGAGCCGCTGGCCGTGCGCCACGGCATCGGGCAGGAATACGTCGAAACCCGCGAGATACACGCTGCGCATAAGGGCTTACTCCGGTTCTGAAACGTTGAAGGCTTCGCCGGTGGCGAAAAACGAGCCGCCGGCCAGGTAGTGCACCGAACGCCGGTCGTCGTGCGGGAAGTGCCAGCGGTTGTCCGAAAACACGTCCGGCGCCGCCCACGCGGCGACGACCTCGCCGATGAACAGATCATAAGCCTGTTGGTTGTGCGGTTCGGGCACGACCTTGCATTCCAGCCAGCCCAGGCAGCCGGCCACCAGCGGCGCGCCGATCTTGCTGGCGGGAAACGTCGACAGGCCGCTTGCCTGGAACTTGTCTTCACCGCGCCCCGATTCCGAGCCCACCTTCAACGTGGCGGCCGCTTGCGCGCGCGACGGAATGCACAGCGCGAATTCCCCCGACGCTTCGATCAATTCGCGCGTGTAGGTGTTCTTGTCCACCACCACCAGCATCTTGGCCGGGTTGAAGTCCAAGGGCATCGCCCAGGCGGCCGCCATGACGTTGCGCGCGTCGCCGTGGGCGCTGGTCACCAGCACCGTGGGGCCGTGGTTCAGCAGCAGGTATGAGCGGGGCAGGTCAACGGCTTGGATGTTGGACATGGCAGGGGGCTTAGAACATGCCGTTCTGATTGGCGGGGTTTTCGGGGATTTCCTGGCTGACGTCCCAGTGCTCGACGATCTTGCCCTTATCCACGCGGAAGATATCCACAACCGCCTGGCCGCGGTCTTCCGGCGAATCGCGCCACTGGTTGTGGATCACCACCAGGTCGCCCTCGGCGATCACGCGCTTGATCTCGACGATAGCCTGCGGATGCTGGTCGAAATAGGGCGGGAAGAAATCAACCATCGGCCCGACGCCGTCGCGCATATAGGGGTTGTGCTGCACGTAGTTGGGGCTGACGTACAGGCGTACCGCCTCGTCGATCTCGCGGTCCTGGAACATCATCCGGAAGAACGCCGTGACGATCTCCTTGTTCGACTGGGGCGCAGCCGCAAGCGCTGGCGCGGCCGCCAGGCAGTGGGAGGCGACCAGCGCACAGGCGGCCAACGATTTCAACTTCATACGCATACAGGACAACTCAGGATGACGCCGGCTGGCGGCCTGCCAGTTTACAAATAAAAACGCAGGTTCCGCCCCTGCCGCACAATGAAAAAAGGAGCCCTTGACGGGCTCCTTTTTCCTTTTCCGGCGGGCGGATCAGTATCCGACGGTGAAGCGGCGGCGCGAATGCTTGGGCGTCTCGATCTCATCGGCCAGCGCAATGGCGTAGTCTTCCATCGAGATCCAGCTCTTGCCTTCCTCGTCGGCCAGCAAGTGGTCGTCACCCACGCGGAACGTGCCCGTGCGCTCACCCGGCTCGAACAGCGCGGAGGGCGACAGGAAGGTCCAGTTCAGCACCTTTTCCTGGCGCAGCGTATCCAGGAACACGACGCCGGCGCGGGCCTCAGGCTTGTAGGCGTCGGGGAATTCCGGGGTGTCGATCAACAGCTTGCCGGGCGCCACCAACAGGCTGCCCGCACCGCCCACGACCAGCAGGCGCGGCACGCCGGCGTTCTTCACGGCGGCCAGCAAGGGGCGCGCGTCGGTCGACACGAAACGCGTGGCGCTGACGACGGCGTCGTGGCCGGTCAACAACGGCGTCAGGGTTTCTGGATCAGTGGCGTCGCCCTGCTGGATGGTCAGGCCGGGCTGCGCGTTCACGTCGGCCGGGTTGCGGGCGATGCCCGTCACCTGGTGGCCGCGTTTGATCAATTCGTCGGCCACGCGGGAACCCACGCGGCCGGTAATGCCGATCAATGCGATTTTCATGGTCTTGCTCCTTGGGAGGGAAGCCGGAGCGGGCGGCGCACGATGCGCCGCAACACGCTTCGGTTCAGGCAAATCCATACTATTCGGTCAAATCCGAACAAAAAGCCCAATAAACCGGAAGAGTTTTTTGCAATTCATGCATCAATCGGCCGGATTCAACCTGAGTTGCGCTGCGCCTGATAGACCTGCAAGTGCGAATACGCCACCCGCAGATAAGTCGCGTCCACGCCCAGCGTGCGGGCGCGCCGCACCATGTCGCCCACGATGTGGTCGGCCTCGACCGGCAGGCCCTGGCGCAGGTCGCGGAACATGGACGCCGTCATGGGTTGCGTGCGGTCGCTCATCAGCTTTTGCGCGAAGGCATCGGCTTCGGGGCGGACCGCATGGCCGGAAGCGGCCGCCACGGCTTGCGATTCCTGCAGCAGGCTTTTCAGGATGTCGATGCCGTCGTCGGTGGACGCGATCTGTCCGATCGCGCCGCGCATCAGGCAGGTGCCGGCGGCCAGCGTCGTCAGCATGACGTACTTTTCCCAGATGTCCTGGTGGATGTCTTCGCTCAGGCGGCTGACGTATTCGCCACCCGCCAGCGCTTGCTCCAGCGCCACGCAGCGTTCGCTGCGGGCCGGGCCCGCGCGTTCGCCGAAGACGATGCTGGCATGCTTGCCCAGGTGCACCACTTCGCCCTCCGGGCCGAGCGTGGCGTTGATCTGGCACAGCCCTCCCAAGACGCGGTGCGGCTCGAATTCGCGGTCCAGCACGTCGTATTGCAGCACGCCGTTCATGATGGGCAGCACCGCCGTATCCGGGCCGACCGCGGGGCGGATGGCGTCGATGGCGCTGGCCAGGTCATAGGCCTTGCAACTGAGCACCACCACGTCGTACTGGCCCTGCAGGGTCCGCTGCGTGGCAAGCTTGGGGTGCAGCGTGGCGTCGCCGAACGGGCTCTGGATGCGCAAGCCCTGTTCGCGGATCCGGGCCGCGCGTGGTTCGCGCACCAGGAAGGTCACGTCCGCGCCCGCCTGGGCGGCGCGTCCGCCGAAATAACCGCCGGTGCCGCCGGCACCCAAGAACAACAACCGCATCTGTCTCTCCTGTAGCTGCCCGCCTGTTTCGCGGGCTGATACGGAATTATGCGCTTGGCACGGCGGCCGGCGCATCCTGCAAGCGCCCGCTGCCCACACGCCGGACAGGCGCTTTCGGGAAGCGGCCGGCTCAGACTGCGTGGTTGTGTTCCGCCCAGGCTTCGTAGCCGCCGCGCAGCGCCCAGGTCTTGGGATAGCCGGCCGCGCGCAGGCGCGAGGCCAGCAGCGCGGCCGACACTTCGTTGGGGCAGGCGCAATACACCACGATGTCGGACTCCAGCGCGCCCGGATCCAGCGCCGGCAGCGGCGCCTTCAGGTCCACGGCGATGGCGCCCGGGATGCGTTCGGCATCGCGCTGCGCTTCGGGACGCACGTCGAAGACCACCGTGTTGCGGCCGTCCTGGCGCCATTGCATCAGTTCGTCGACGGACAAGCGGGGGATGACGCGCAGGCTGCGCAGCAGGATCCGGCGGCGCAGGAAACGCGTGAGGATATACAGCGCCAGCACCGCCGCCAGCACGCCCAGCCCCATGGCGCCGTAGGTGCCCAGGATTTCCAGCACGTCGTTGACCACGCTGTGGAACAGGCCGCCCAGCAGCAAGGCCGAACCCGCCCAGATCATGGCGCCCACCAGGTCATAGAGCAGGAAGCGGCGGTAGGCGGTGCCCGTCAGGCCCGCCATGACGGTGGACAGCGCGCCCGCGCCGGGCAGGAACTTGCACACCAGCAGCGCCCGCACGCCGATGCGCAGGTACAGGCGCTGCGTCTGGCGGATGCAGGAATCCTGCGACAGCGACATCTTGCAGATCACGCCCAGCAGGCGCGCGCCGTAACGGCGGCCGGCAACATACCAGAGGGAGTCGGCCAAGAGGCAGGCCACGGTGGCCGCCAGCCATGGCGTCAGCCATCCAGCCGCGCCGCCCAAGGCACCCGCCGCAATCAGCATGGGATAGGCGGGCACGGGCAGGCCCGCCTGTTCGACCAGGACGTTCGCGAACACCAGCCACCCGCCGTACTGCTCGAGCAGCAATTGAATGTCTTGCATGGACCTTCCAGCTTGCCGCGCGGAGCGCAGCTTATCTTTCGATTTTAGGCGCGCCGCGGCCGGTCAGGCTCGTTGCCGGCGCTTCATGCACCGCAACACGGCGTTTCATGCGCGGCACGTCCATCCCGTGGGACACGGCGCACCATCTTGGTGCCACGCTTCCCCGCCGAGGTGCCTATAATCCTGCCCGTTCATCAGGTTTCCCCGACTTGTCGCAGGAATGCCTCATGGCATACAACTTGCTTCGCCTGGACTGGCTGCGCACCGACCATTCGGATGGGACGCGCCCCCGGCGCCCCCATCCCCATGACTGATCCCACGCCTACGTTTTCGTCCGCTTGCGCCGACCCTGCCTGCCGGCGGCCGCAGCCAGGCATCCGCATCGTCGCCCCAACGGTTCCCCCTTTCCATCCCCGCGAAGGAGTCTCCCGCATGAAATCCCTGTCCACCCCGTCCGTCGGCGGCATCGCCCGCCGCGGTCTGCTCAAGCTGGCGGCCGCTGCCGCCGCTGGCGCTTTGCTGTTCTCGGGCGCGGCGCAAGCCCAGGCCCCGGCCAAGACGAAAGTCGCCGCCATCTACACGGTGCCGGTCGAGCAGCAATGGGTGTCGCGCATACACAAGGCGCTGACCGCCGCCCGCGACCGTGGCGAGATCGAATACACCTTCTCGGAAAACGTCACCAACGCCGACTACGAGCGCGTCATGCGCCAGTACGCCGAGCAGGGCAACAAGCTGGTGGTGGGCGAAGCCTTCGCGGTGGAAGCCGCCGCCCGCAAGGTGGCCAAGGACTATCCGCAGACCGCCTTCCTGATGGGGTCCTCGGGCAAGCCGCAGCAACCCAACTTCTCGGTGTTCGACAACTACATCCAGGAACCCGCCTACCTGACCGGCATGATTGCCGGCGGCATGAGCAAGACCGGCAAGATTGGCCTGGTCGGCGGCTACCCCATTCCCGAAGTGAACCGACTGATGCAAGCCTTCATCGAAGGCGCCAAGGAAGTGAACCCGAAGGCCGAATTCACCGTGACCTTCATCGGTTCGTGGTTCGATCCCCCGAAGGCCAAGGAAGCGGCCTTCGCCATGATCGACAAGGGTGCGGACGTGCTGTACGCCGAACGTTTCGGCGTGTCGGACGCGGCAAAGGAACGCGGCAAGCTGGCCATCGGCAACGTGATCGACACGCAGCCGCAGTACCCGGAAACGGTGGTGGCATCGGCGTTGTGGAGCATGGAGCCCACGATCGACGAAGCGCTCAAGCAAGTGAAGGCCGGCACGTTCAAGGCGGCCGACTTCGGCCAATACTCGCTGATGAAGCACAACGGTTCGTCGCTGGCGCCGCTGGGCACCTTTGCGTCGAAGATCCCGGCCGAGCTGATCGCCCGCGTAGAGGCCAAGCAAAAGGCCATCCTGGACGGCAGCTTCACGGTGCAAGTCGTCGACAAAGAACCCAAGTCCTCGGCACGATGAACCAAGCGCCTCTCGCCCTGCAACTGACGGGGATCACCAAGCGCTTCGGCAGCCTGACGGCCAATGACGATATCTCGCTGACGCTTCGGCAAGGCGAAGTCTTGGCCCTGCTGGGCGAGAACGGCGCCGGCAAATCGACCCTGGTGTCGATCCTGTTCGGCCACTATGTGGCCGACGCCGGCAGTATCGACGTCTTCGGCAAGCCGTTGCCGCCCGGTCGGCCCGACGCCGCGCTGGCGGCGGGCGTGGGGATGGTGCATCAGCACTTCACCCTGGCCGACAACCTGACCGTGCTGGACAACATCATGGTCGGCACCGAGTCGCTGTGGAAGCTGGCCTCGGGCCGCGGCGCGGCGCGCCGCCGGCTCGTCGAACTGGGCCAGCGCTTCGGCCTGGGCGTGGACCCCGACGCGCGCGTGGGCGGACTGTCCGTCGGCGAAAAGCAGCGCGTCGAGATTCTGAAAGCGCTGTACCGCGGCGCTCGCGTGCTGATCCTGGATGAACCCACCGCGGTGCTCACGCCGCAGGAAGTGCAAGACCTGTTCGCGACGTTGCGCGGCTTTGTCGACGAAGGCCTGGCGGTCATCTTCATTTCGCACAAGCTGGACGAAGTGATGGCGGTGTCGCGCCGCGTGGCGGTGCTGCGCCAGGGCAAACTGGTGGCCGAACGCGACACCGCCGGCACCAGCCCCGCCGAACTGGCAGAACTGATGGTGGGCCGCAAGGTCGTCATGCCGCGCGCCGAAGCGGTCGCCGCCGCCGAGCAGGCCGCGCCGGTCGTGACCTTGTCGCAGGTCACCGTGCGCGACGGCCGGGATGGCGCGCCGCGCCTGGACAGCCTGGACCTGGTGGTCCACAAGCACGAGATCGTCGCGATCGCGGGTGTGGCGGGCAACGGCCAGCAGGCGCTGGTGTCGGTCCTGACCGGCCTGCGCCAGCCGTCGGACGGCACGATCCGCCTGGGCGCCGAACACGCGGCCGCGCCCACCACGCCGGCCGGCTGGACCGCGGCGCGCGTCGGCCGCATTCCGGAAGACCGCCACGGCGAAGGCATGATCGGCGACAGCCCGCTTTGGGAAAACGCCATCGTCGAAGACCTGAAGGACAAGCGCTTCGCGCGCTACGGCCTGATCCGCGCCCGCGCGGGCCGCGCGTATGCCGCATCGCTGGCCAAGCAGTTCGACGTGCGCGCGGCCTCGCTGGACGTGCGCACGCGCAGCCTGTCGGGCGGCAACATGCAAAAGCTGATCCTGGGCCGCACCTTGGCGCGCGAACCGCGCTTCATCGTGGCCGACCAGCCCACCTGGGGCCTGGACATCGGCGCCGTGGCCTATGTGCGCGAGCAGCTGCTGGCCGCCCGCGCGCGCGGCGCCGGCGTGCTGCTGGTGTCCGAAGACCTGGAAGAAATCTTTGCCCTGGCCGACCGCATCGCCGTGCTGTGCGGCGGCAAGCTGGTGGCCGTCAAGCCGGTGGCCGACTGGACGCCCGCCACCGTCGGCCTGGCCATGACGGGCACCCGCGCATGACGGCCCAGTCCGCCGCTTGCCGACGCCCCCTCTATTGAGCATCACTCGCATGAAACTGATCCTGGAACGCCGCCCCGAGCCCAGCCGCATGGCACTGGCCTTGGCCCCCATCGCGGCCATCCTCTTTACGCTGGCGGTCTGCACCTTGCTGGTGGCCTGGGCCGGCGCCCCCGTGGGCCGCACCTACGCGCTGCTGTTCGAAGGCGCGTTCGGCTCGCGCTTCGCCCTGTCCGAAACGCTGACCCGCGCCACCCCGCTGATGTTGACGGGCCTGGCCTGTGCCGTGGCGTTCCGCGCCCGCTTCTACAACATCGGGGCCGAAGGCCAGCTGTATCTTGGGGCGCTGGCGGCGGTCGCCATCGGCGGACTGCATGACGGTACCGGCTTCGACCTGCCGGTGCCCGTGCTGTTTGCCGGCATGATGCTGGCGGCGGCCCTGGCGGGCGCCTTGCTGCTTCTGATCCCGGCCTTGCTCAAGACCCGGCTGGGCGTGGACGAAGTCGTGACCACGCTGCTGGGCAACTTCATCGTGCTGCTGTTCGTGTCCATGATGCTGGACGGCCCGATGAAGGACCCGATGGCGATGGGCTGGCCGCAATCCGTGGCGCTCAACGGCGACCTGGAACTGGGCAAGCTGATCGAACGCACGCGCGCCCACACCGGCCTCTTGTGGGCGGCCGGCCTGGCGCTGGGCCTGTGGCTCTTGAACCGCTACACCGTGTTCGGCTTCCAGATGCGCGCCGTAGGTGCCAACGCGCATGCTTCGCGTTTCCTGGGCCTGCCGGTGAACCGCGTGATGCTGGGCACCGCCATGCTGTCGGGTGTGCTGGCAGGCCTTGCCGGCGCCATCGAAGTGGCGGGCCGCACAGGCTACGTCACGCTGGACATGTCGCCGGGCTACGGCTACACGGGCGTCGTCGTCGCCATGCTGGCCGGTCTGCACCCGCTGGGCGTCATCCTGGCCAGCATCTTCGTGGCCGGCATGCTGGTCGGGGCGGACAGCATGAGCCGCGCCATCGCGGTGCCGAACTACATCGCCGACGTCATCGTCGCCACCTCGTTGCTTGCCATGCTGGTCGCGACGCTATTTGCGCAGTACCGCCTGCGCCGCAACCGGGCTTGAGGAGCACGACATGGAATGGATGGATCTGATCAGTTCCTCGGCCTTCTGGGTTGCCGTACTACGCCTGGCCACGCCGCTGATCCTGGGCACGCTGGGCGTGCTGCTGTGCGAACGCGCCGGCGTCTTGAACCTGGGCATTGAAGGCATCATGGCCGCCGGGGCCTTCACGGGCTGGCTCGTCGTGTACCTGGGCGCGCCGCTGTACGTGGGCGTGCTGGCGGCCGCCTTGGCGGGCGCGGTGTTCGGCCTGCTGCACGCGGTGCTGACGGTGCCGCTGGGCCTGTCGCAGCACGTCTCGGGCCTGGGTGTGACCTTGCTGGCCACAAGCCTCAGCTACTTCGCCTACCGGGTGACCTTCCCCAGCGTGAATACGCCGCCCACCATCACGCCGTTTGCCGAAATGAAATTCCTGGACGGCATTCCGCTGATCGGGCCGGTGCTGGCGGGCCAGACGCCCATGACGCTGATCGCGCTGGCCGCGGTGCCGATCCTTGCCTGGGTGCTGAACCGCACGCCGATCGGCCTGGCGATCCGCATGGTGGGCGAGAACCCGGCGGCAGCCGAAGGGCAGGGCCTGTCCGTCACGCGCCTGCGCATGGGCGCCATCGTGGCGGGCTCCGCGCTGATGGGCGTGGCCGGCAGCTTCCTGACGCTGGCGGCGTTCAACGCGTTCTTCTTCAACATGGTCAACGGCCGCGGCTGGGTGTGCGTGGCGCTGGTGGTGTTCGCCTCATGGCGCCCCGGCAAGGCGCTGCTGGGCGCGCTGATCTTCGCCTTCTTCGACGCGCTGCAACTGCGCCTGCAACAGGGTGGGGCCGCCTTGCCCGGCCTGCCGGAGCTGCCGTACCAGGTCTACCTGATGCTGCCCTACATCCTGTCCATCCTGGCCCTGGTGGTGATGGCGCGCCGCGCCGCCTACCCGCAGGCCTTGATGAAGCCCTATCGCAAAGGCGAAAGGTAGAGGCCCCCCCCGAGCGCTGCGCGCTTCCCCCAGGGGCGTCGCTACGGACCGGCGGAGCCGGCTCCGTGCGACCCCGCTGGCGGCTATTCTTTGTGGCGTTGCGGTGGGTTGTCGCACCTGCGATGCGCTGCGCGCTGCCCCCTCAAGGGGCGACGCTTCGGACCGGCGAAGCCGGATCCGTGCGACCCCGATGGTGTACTTTTGGTGCACCGTGAATTGCTGAATTTTTTAGGATGCATCCATGCTCGATCTGATTATCAAGAACTGCACGCTGGCTGATGGCCGCACCAACATCGACATCGGTGTGGCGCAGGGCCGCATTACCGCAGTGGAGCCTGCGTTGAAGGCTGAGGCCGGTCAGACCGTGGATGCGGCGGGGCAGTTGGTGAGCGCGCCGTTCGTGGACGCGCACTTCCACATGGATTCCACGCTGTCGTTCGGCCTGCCGCGCGTGAACCAGTCGGGCACGCTGCTGGAAGGCATCGCGCTGTGGGGGGAACTCAAGCCGCTCTTGACGCAGGAAGCGCTGGTGGAGCGCGCACTCGCCTATTGCGACTGGGCGGTGGCGCGCGGCCTGCTGGCCATCCGCTCGCACGTTGACGTCTGCGACCCGCGCCTGTTGGCGACCGAAGCGCTGCTGCACGTGCGCGAAAAGGTCAAACCCTATCTGGACCTGCAGCTGGTGGCCTTCCCGCAGGACGGCGTGCTGCGCGCGCCCGGCGCGCTGGACAACCTCAAGCGCGCGCTCGACATGGGCGTGGATGTCGTGGGCGGCATTCCGCACTTTGAACGCACCATGCAGGACGGCGCGGAATCCGTTCGCATCCTGTGCGAACTGGCCGCCGAACGCGGCCTGCGCGTAGACATGCACTGCGACGAAAGCGACGACCCGCTGTCGCGCCATATCGAAACGCTGGCCTATCACACGCAGCGCCTGGGCCTGCAGGGCCGCGTCACGGGTTCGCACCTGACGTCCATGCACTCGATGGACAACTACTACGTCTCCAAGCTGATCCCGCTGATGCGCGAGGCCGGCGTGTCCGCCATTGCAAATCCGCTGATCAACATCACGCTGCAAGGCCGCCACGACACGTATCCGAAGCGCCGCGGCATGACGCGCGTGCCGGAACTGCTGGCCGCTGGCGTGCCGGTGGCCTTCGGCCATGACTGCGTGATGGACCCCTGGTACAGCCTGGGCTCCGGCGACATGCTGGAAGTGGCGCACATGGGCCTGCACGTGGCCCAGATGACGGGCCAGGACGCCATGCGCGCCTGTTTCGAAGCCGTGACGACCACGCCCGCGAAGATCCTGGGGCTGGACGACACGGGCATCGCGGTCGGCAAGCGCGCCGACCTGGTGCTGCTGCAGGCGCGCGATGCGGTCGAAGCGCTACGCTTGCGCGCCACCCGCCTGATGGTGCTGCGCGCCGGCAACGTGATCGCGACCACGCCGCCCGCCACCGCCACCTTGAACCTGCCGGGCCGCCCGGGCCAGGTCAGCTTTCAGACACCGGCCCGCTGACGTACGCCGGCCGCTTCGC